>ERZ1673746.948-NODE-948-length-24680-cov-5.762071_pt1 | contig 24680 bp, 27 predicted proteins | sample MGYA00580205_ERZ1673746 | MGnify/ENA primary metagenome ERZ1673746 (study PRJEB41218, sample SAMN15661771) | gut metagenome | host: Homo sapiens | place: Canada: London | collected 2015-08-20/2019-03-30 | study: EMG produced TPA metagenomics assembly of...
GAATTTAAAAATCAATTTTAGCCATTTCTGCACCAATGAGCGGCAGATATATATAATTTTTATATAAAAACAGGGACGGCTTCTTAAAAGTGAAGCCGTCCCTGTTTATTTAATACTGCATCAAATGGTCGAAATATCCACCAGGTCCACATCCGCCAGCGTTTTGCCGCTGCGCAGGCATTTCACCAGCACCCGCGCCGTGTCGATGGCCGTCAGGCACGGGATGGAAAGCTCCACGGCCTTGCGGCGCATCTTTACGCTGTCATGGGAGGGGATGCGCCCCTTGGACGACGTGGAGATCACATAGTCCACAAGCCCGCTCTCGAACAGATCCATGATATTGGGCCGCGCTTCGCTGAGCTTGCGCACCTCGTTGCAGGCCACCATGTTCTGGCCCAGATAGTACGCCGTGCCGGATGTACCGTACAGCTTGTAGCCCATATCCTTAAGCTGCCAGGCGATGTCCACCAGCTCGCGCTTGTCCGCGTCCTTTACCGTCAGGATAACACATTTGCCCGGCGTGGGCTGCCGCAGGCTGTAGCCCGCGCCCACAAGGCCCTTGAGCAGCGCGTCCTCAAAGGTTTTGTCGATGCCCAGCACCTCGCCGGTGGATTTCATTTCCGGCCCCAGCTGGGTGTCCACATCGTGCAGCTTTTCGAAGCTGAACACCGGTACCTTTACGGCGCAGTAATCGCCCGTGGGATACAGGCCCGTGCCATAGCCCATGTCCCGCAGCTTTTCGCCCAGCATACAGCGCACGGCCAGCTCCACCATGGGCACGCCCGTCACCTTGCTGATGTACGGCACCGTGCGGCTGGAACGGGGGTTCACCTCAATGATGAACACCTCGTTGTTGTATACCACGAACTGGATATTCATCAGGCCCACCACGTTCAGCGCGCGGGCCAGACGGCCCGTATAATCCACAATGGTGCCCTTGATCTTCTGCTTGAGGTTCTGCGGCGGATACACCGAGATGGAGTCGCCCGAATGGATGCCCGCACGCTCGATGTGTTCCATCATACCCGGAATGAGGAAGTCCTCGCCGTCGCAGATGGCGTCCACCTCGCACTCGGTGCCCATCAGGTATTTGTCCACCAGCACCGGGTTCGACATATCCACATGGCTGGTGATGATGGCCATGTATTCCCTCACATCGTTCTCATTGTAGGCGATGATCATATTCTGTCCGCCCAGCACGTAGGACGGACGCAGCAGCACCGGGTAGCCCAGCTGTGCGCCGGCGGCCAGTGCCTCATCACAGGTGAACACCGTGTGGCCCTGCGGGCGCGGAATGCCGCACTTTTCCAGCAGCGCGTCGAAACGCTCCCGGTCCTCCGCCTCGTCGATGGCGTCCGCACTGGTGCCCAGAATCTTCACACCCAGCTTTGTCAGGTGTTTTGTCAGCTTGATGGCCGTCTGGCCGCCGAACTGCACCACACAGGCCCATGGCTTTTCCGTGGCGATGATATGCTCCACGCTTTCTTCCGTGAGCGGGTCGAAATACAAACGGTCGCCGGTATCGAAGTCCGTGGAGACGGTCTCGGGGTTGTTGTTGACGATGACAGCCTCGCAGCCGTGGCTTTTCAGCACCCATGTGCAGTGCACGCTGCAATAATCGAACTCGATGCCCTGCCCGATGCGGATGGGGCCGCTGCCGAACACCAGCACCTTTTTCCTGTCGGAGGGGTGTTCCGCGATAAACTGCGCCGCTTCGTTCTCCTCGTCAAAAGTGGAATAGAAATACGGCGTTTTCGCACTGAACTCGGCCGCGCAGGTGTCCACCATCTTATAGGACGCGCGCAGCTTTTCACAGGGCAGCGCATCCAGTCCCGTCAGACGCAGCACGGTCTTGTCCAGGAAGCCCTGCATTTTTGCGGTGCGGTACAGCTCTTCCGTCAGTATGCCGCCTCGCAGCCCGGCCAGCGCAAGCTCTGTTTCGGCCAACCCTTGCAGCTTTGCCAAAAACCACGGGTCAATTTTAGTGATATTGTAAATCGTCTCAAACGACACGCCGCGCTTGATGGCCTCGTACACAACAAAAGAGCGGTCGGAATCGCACACATGCAGTTTTTCCACCACTTCTTCGTCCGTCAGCGCAGACAGCGTTTCCAGCGTGGGCGTTTCCAGCCCCAGCTCGATGCTCTGCACCGCTTTCATGAAGGCGTGTTCGAAGCTGTTGGCAATGGCCATCACCTCGCCCGTGGCCATCATCTGCGTGCCCAGGGATTTCTTGGCGTATACGAATTTGTCGAACGGCCATTTCGGGAACTTGACCACACAGTAATCCAGCGCGGGCTCGAAGCAGGCGCAGGTCTGCCCCGTGACGTCGTTGGTGATCTCGTCCAGCGAATAGCCGATAGCGATCTTCGCGGCCACCTTGGCGATGGGATAGCCCGTAGCCTTGCTGGCCAGCGCCGAGGAACGGGACACGCGGGGGTTCACCTCGATGACGGCGTATTCGAAGCTGTCTGGCTTTAAGGCAAACTGACAGTTGCAGCCGCCCTCAATGCCAAGCTCGGTGATGATATTCAGCGCCGAGGTGCGCAGCATCTGGTATTCCTTGTCGGAGAGCGTCTGGCTAGGCGCCACGACGATGGAATCGCCGGTGTGAACGCCCACGGGGTCAAAGTTTTCCATATTGCAGACGGTAATGACGTTGCCCTTTCCGTCGCGCATGACCTCGTATTCAATCTCCTTCCAGCCGGAGATGCATTTTTCAATGAGCACCTGATGGATGGGCGAAAGGCGCAGACCGTTGGTGCCGATCTCGTGCAGCTCCTCCACGGTCTCACAGATGCCGCCGCCCGTGCCGCCCATGGTGAACGCCGGGCGCACGATGACCGGGTAACCGATCTCGCCTGCGAACGCAAGCGCGTCGGACAGGCTCTCCACCACCTTGGAAGGGATAACCGGCTCGCCCAGCTTCTCCATGGTGTCCTTGAAGAGCTGGCGGTCCTCGGCGCGGTCGATGGTGTCGGGCTTCGCGCCCAGCAGGCGCACGCCGGCCTGCTCCAGATAACCGCTGCGGGCCAGCTCCATGGCCAGGTTCAGGCCCGTCTGGCCGCCCAGGTTCGGCAGGATGGAATCCGGCTTTTCCTTTTCAATGATGCGCCTCAGCACCGTCAGGGTCATCGGCTCCACATACACGCGGTCCGCGATGTCCGGGTCCGTCATAATGGTGGCGGGGTTGGAGTTGACGAGCACCACCTCGATGCCCTCGCTTTTCAGCGCGCGGCACGCCTGCGTGCCGGAGTAGTCGAACTCGGCGGCCTGGCCGATGATGATGGGGCCGCTGCCGATGACGAGCACCTTTTTGATAGACGGGTCCTTTGGCATTTCAGCAGCCTCCTTTCATCATGGCGACAAAATCGTCGAACAGGTATTCGGTGTCCCTGGGGCCGCCGCAGGCCTCCGGGTGGAACTGCACCGTAAAGCAGGGGATGTTTTTATAGCGGATGCCCTCGGTGGTACCGTCGTTGGCGTTTACATGGCTCACCTCGGCCACGGCGGGGTCCACGGTACCGGCCACAACGGCATAGCCGTGGTTCTGGCTGGTTATGAACGTGCGGTCCTTGGCAAAATCCGTCACCGGCTGGTTCACACCGCGGTGGCCGTATTTCAGCTTTTCCGTTTTTGCGCCCGTGGCAAGAGCCATGAGCTGGTGGCCCAGACAGATGCCGAAAACAGGCCGGCCCAGCGCCGCGATCTCCTTCAGGTTTTCAATGATTTTCACATTTTCGGCCGGGTCGCCCGGGCCGTTGGAGAGCATCACGCCGTCCACCTCCAGCGCCGCAAGCTCGGCCGCGGTGGTGCGTCCGGGCACCAGCGTCACCTTGCAGCCGCGTTTTACAAGATTGCGCAGGATGTTGCGTTTATAGCCGAAATCGAACAGCGCAACATGGTACTTTCCGTTTTCGTTAAATGTTTCCATACATTTTGTAGTAACGCTGTCCACCGCGTCCTTCACCGTATAGGCTTTGATCTTTTCCATCAAAGCGGCGTCGGCGCGCACGGCGTCCGCGCTCTTATATTCGGTGGTGAGCGCGCCGTTCATCACGCCGCTCTCGCGGATGATGCGCGTCAGGCGGCGGGTGTCCACGCCCGCGATGCCGATGATCCCCTGCTCCTTCAAAAATTCGTCCAGCGTTTTTTGGCAGCGGAAATTGGACGGCGTGCCGCACAACTCCCGCACGATGTAGCCGAAGGCCCAAATGCGCGCGGATTCGGCATCCTCGCCGTTCACGCCGTAGTTCCCCACCAGCGGATAGGTCTGTGTGATGATCTGGCCGTAATAGCTGGGGTCGGTGAGGGTTTCCTCGTAGCCGACCATGCCCGTGTTGAACACGACCTCGCCCACACTGGTACCGGCTGCGCCGAAGGCCCGGCCTTCGAACACCATGCCGTTCGCCAGCAGCAAATATGCTTTCATATGCGCTCCCCCTTTTTTCAAGCTCCGCGCGCTCACAGCGTCTGCCTGGCCTGTTCTTTCATTTTACGGCTGCCCAGATGCACCAGCGGCAGCTTGCCCTCTTTGCAGATGGGGCATTCCTCCGGCGCATAGTTGGGGAGGTCCAGCTTGGCGGCGCTGGCCAGGATGGGAATGGGCGAGGGCGCGTCCGCTTTGGTGCGGTCCACCACGCACACGATGCCCAGGCATTCGCCGCCGGCCTCCTCGATGACGCGCTTCGTCTCCAGAGAAGACACGCCCGTGGTCACCACATCCTCGGCGATGATGCACTTTTCGCCCAGCCGGATGGAAAAGCGCTTGAGCGTCATCACATTGTCCACACGCTCGGTGAAGATAGCGCGTTTGCCCGTCTGGCGGGCCAGCTCGTAGGCGTAAACGATGCCGCCCATGGCCGGACCGACGATGACGTCCACGTCCAGTTCCCGCAGCTTTTCGGCCACGGGCTTCATGGCCGCGGCGCATTTTTCGGGGTACTGCTGCAGATACGCCATCTGGCAGTAGGCCGAGGAATGGCGGCCGGAGGACAGCAGGAAGTGGCCCTCCAGAAACGCGTCGCAGGACTTCAATATTTCAAGCACATCGTTCATGTGGATTCTCCTTTTTATTCCAATCAGATCTGTGTATTTTCGGCTTAGACCTGCGCGCAGCCGCGGATTTCCGCAAGGGAGCGCACACCGTGGCTTTGCATCCAGGCGGCGATGCCGTCGGTGATCTTTTCGCAGGCGCGCGGGTCGCTGAAATTGGCGGTGCCCACCTGCACGGCCGCCGCGCCGGCCATGATGAACTCCAGCGCGTCCCCGGCTGTGGCAATGCCGCCCAGCCCCACCACGGGCACCTGCACGGCCCTGCACACCTGATACACCATGCGCAGGGCGATGGGGCGGATGGCCGGGCCGGACAGCCCTGCAAACACATTGTTGAATACAGGGCGGCGTTTTTCCAGGTCAATGGCCATGGCCTGGAACGTGTTGACGAGGGAAAGCCCGTCCGCGCCCGCCGCCTCGCAGGCAAGGGCCATTTCGGTGATGTTCTCCGCGTTGGGAGAGAGCTTCACGATAAGGGGCTTTTTCGTGCAGGCCCGCACGCGGGACACTACTTCCCGCGCGCTTTCCGCTTTCACGCCATAGGCGATTCCGCCCGCCTTCACGTTGGGGCAACTGATGTTCAGTTCGATGAAGTCCACATTCGTTTCATCCAGCAGCCGCGCGCCCTCCTCGTAAGTCTCGATGGTGCTGCCGCCCAGATTCGCCAACACCGCGGGGCCAAGCTTTTTCATGCCGGGCAGCTCATACTCAATGAAATGCCGCACGCCGGGATTCTGCAGACCGATGGAGTTGATGAGCCCGGCAGGTGTCTCCCACAGACGCTCGCCCTCGTTTCCGTACTTGCCCTCCAGCGTCAGCCCCTTGCCGGAGATACCGCCCAGCTTTTTCATGTCCACGATGCCCGCGTACTCGCCGCCGAAGCCGAAGGTACCGGACGCGGCGATGACCGGGCTGCACAGCGTTTTGCCGCACAGGGTAACGTCAGTCAAGCTCATACAGCACGCTCCCTTCAAACACCGGCCCATCCTTGCAGACAGACACGCCGCCGTTTTTGCTCTTGCAGGTGCAGCCCAGACACGCGCCCACGCCGCAGGCCATCTTGGCCTCCCTGCTCACATATACGCGCACGCCCGCACGCAGACACATTTTGGCCACCTTTTCCATCATGATCTCCGGCCCGCAGGTACACACGGCGGTGTACTTCGCAGGGTCCAGCAGGTCCGTCACAAAGCCGTGGTGGCCGTGGCGGCCGGAATCCGTGGCGATGTGTACCGAACGGCACGCAGCGCTGAACGCGTCAACACGGTACGGCTCGTCCCGAAAGCCCGCATAAAGGTCCACGTCCACGCCCTGCGCGGCAAGCTCTGCCGCAAGCTGCAGCAGCGGCGCGGTGCCGATGCCGCCGCCCACCAGCGCGACGGCGCCGCCCAACGTGCCGTCCACGGGAAACCCACGGCCCGAGGGGCCCGTCAGCGCAACGGTGTCCCCGGGCCGCAGCGCGGCCAGCTTCTGCGTGCCCGTACCACGGACCTCATATAAAAAGGAAATCTCTTTTTTCTCTCTGTCAAAACGATGCACACTGATGGGGCGCGAAAGCAGCGGCGCTTCCTCCGCTTTCCAGGCGCGCAGCATGTAAAACTGGCCGCACGCGGGCGCGGGGGTGGTTTCGTCCCAGCGGGCCGTCAGCAGCATCACGTTTTCGCCCGCCGCGCCGTTTGCCAGGACGGCGGCGTTATAATTTGCTGCAGGCATCCGCAATGGCCTCCTTCATATGCACACATTCGTTGTACGCGGCTTCGGCATAAGCCGTTCCGGGCTGTTTTTTATAGGCCAGCAGCACGCTGCGGCTGGAGTTCACCACACCGCCGTTGCCCTGCGCCAGATACTGCGCGATGTCCTCGGCCGTGCCGCCCTGCGCGCCGTAGCCCGGGATGAGGAAAAAGCTGTCCCTGTATTTGGCGCGGATCTCTTTCGCCTCTTCGATGTGTGTGCCGCCGATGACGAGCCCCAGCGAGGAATAGCCGTGCGCGCCCATGTAGTCCTTGCCCATTGCGCTGAGCTTGTCGCCCACCAGGTCATAAACGTGGCGGCCGTCGGCCAGCTTTTCGTATTCATAATCTTTCGCGCCGGGGTTGGAGGTGCGGCACAGCACGAACACGCCCTTGCCCTTTTCCGTCATGTATTTCGTGTACGGCGTGATGGAATCCAGCCCCATATAGGGCGCCAGCGTAACGAAGTCCGCCTCGAACTCGCCGTCCAGATGGGCCTTGGCATACATCTCGGCCGTTTTGGCAATGTCGCCGCGCTTGATGTCCGCGATGGCCACAAGGCCCTCCCGGCGCAGGTATTCCAGCGTGGATTTATAGGCCAGCATGCCGTCCAGGCCCAGCGCCTCGTAATAGGCGATCTGCACCTTGAAGCAGCCCGCCACGCTCCGCGTGGCTTCGATGATATCCCGGTTGAAGCGGAAGATGTTCTCGCCCTTGGAGAGAGTCTTGTCCACACACTCCGCGGGGATGTAGGAAAAATCGGTGTCCAGCCCCACGCAAACGGGGCTTTTTTCGGCCACGGCCTCATACAAACGGTCTACTTGCAGCATAACGTCCTCCTGTTGTGTGTTTATCCTATTGCTTCCATTGTCCCATAGGTGACGCGGCCCGCCTTCACGGTGCACGCCACGCGGCCGTACAGCGAAAGGCCGTCGTATGGGGTGTTTTTGCTCTTGCCCGCAAAATCCTCCCGGCGCACGGTGTAAGGCTCGCCCAGCTCCACCAGCACCACGTCGCCGTCGTATCCTTCGGCAATCAGCCCCTTGTTCAGGCCCAGTATCTCAGCCGGGCCGCGGCTCATCAAACGGCTCAGGTCTGCCAGCGGCATCCCGTATTCCCGGCACAATTTGGTGTAGCAGACGCTGAACGCTGTCTCCAGCCCCACCATGCCCGGCGCGCCGCCGCGCTTATCCTCCTCGGTGTGCGGGGCATGGTCGGTCGCGATGGCTTCCACCTCGCCCCGCAGCATGGCCGCGATGAGCGCTTCTACATCCTCTTTTGCCCGAATGGGCGGGTTCACGCGGAAATCGCTGTCCCAAAACCAGATGTGGTGGGGCGTCACCTCGCAGGTGACGCGCACACCCCGGGCCTTGGCGGCAAGGATATCGGCCAGCGCCTCTTTGGTGGAAACGTGGCACATGTGCAGCCGTGCGCCCGTAGACTGGGCCAGATACAGGTTGCGGGCCGTCTCCAGGTTTTCCGCCAGACGGTAATCCAGCGCGGAAAGGTCCATATCCTCGGCGTGGCTCATCACCGTCAGGCCTTTTTCGGCGGCGATCCGCATGGCCTCATACATTACCCTGCTCTCGTGCACGCCTTTGCCGTCCTCGCTGATGAAGCGGATGTTCCGCGGCAGCGCCCGCAGATGGCCGGTGGTCTTGCCGTCGAAGTCTTTCGTGATGGACACACACTGGTTCACGTCGCACAGGCCGATGCGCCTGGCGTCGTCCATGATGCTCTGGGCAATGGCCGCGGAAGAACACACAGGCCTTGTGTTCGCCATGCAGTTGACGAACGTGTAACCGCCCCGGGCAGCCGCCCGGCTGCCGGAGTCGATATCCTCCTTATACTCAAAGCCCGGCGTACGGAAGTGGCAGTGCAGGTCAATGAAAGCAGGCAGCAGCGTGCGGCCGCCTGCGTCCAGCACCGTATCCCCGCCGGCGGAAAGGCCCTCGCCCACGGCCGTGATGACGCCGTTTTCAATGCGCACATCGCCCGGACGCGCACCGTCCGCATCCGTGAGCACGGCATTGCAAATCAGCATAAGCCATTCTCCTTTCTGTTCCTCAAATACAGCAAAACGGCAAAAAAAAACTTTTCCCAAAACGGGAAAAGTTTAAAAAGCCGGGAATAGAACGGCGGGAAAAGAAAACAAAGCGCCCTGCACGATGCGAAAACCCACGTTCAGCCCCGGCATGCATGCGTTCCCCCGTTCCCAATCATTTCTATTTATTCTATCATTCTGTAAAGAGATTGTCAATTGAACGGGTATGCAGAAGATAGCGCCCTGTAACGGGTTTTTTCTGTGTGTAATCCACAAACACCACCTGCCGCGTGCCGTACAAAAGCGCCACGCCGCGCCGCACGCCGGGCAGGGGCGCAGTGGCAGGGTTTTGTGCCAGCCGCTTCACCGCGCGGCCCAGCAAAGCGTCCGTTACATGCAGGCATTGCGGCAAACGCCCTGTGGAATTTGTGGCAAGGCGGTCGCGCACCATCGCGTCCCGCAGGCAGGCTTTGTCTATGCCCGGCAGCGCCGCGCACCAGTTGTACAAAAAAGCGGTGTAATCGTCCAGCGGAATATTCGCCGTGCCGTGCCGCGCGCCTGCCGCGCCCAAACGGCAGTAAAAAACGAACGGGGAAAGCCCTGCCGCCGCCATCGCGTAAGCCGCCGTTTCCAAAAAACGCCCGCTGTTGTAGCAGCGCTCCAGCGCGTCTTCGGCGGCGCGCAGCACGTCCAGCTCCTCCGGCGAAAGCCAGGGCGTTTTCTGTACTTCATACGGCGGGTCTTCCGAAAAAACACAGGGGAATTCCTCCGGCTCCTCCCGCATGGCCGCGCCGTGCAGCAGCTTCAGAAAACCCAGCTGCAGCATCTGTGCGCCCAGCGCATAGCCGGTGTTGAAGCTTTCACCGAATGTCCGCAGATCCTCATGGGGCAGGCCCGCGATCAGGTCGATGTGCACGTGCATATTCCCCATTGCAACCAAACGCCGGATGTTCTGCTTTAAAACGCCCGTATCTGTTTTGCGCCGCACGGCGGCCAGCGTTTTTTCGCAAAACGACTGCATGCCGATCTCCAGCTGAAACGCGCCCGGCGGCGCCTGCTCCAGCAGCGCGAAGGTCTCTTCCCGCAGGATGTCGCCCGCAAGCTCGAAATGAAAGCACACGCCCGCCGGAATGTCCCGCCCGTAATGCTTCAGGATAAACGCCAAAATGGCATTTGCGTGGGCGGGGTTTGCATTGAATGTCCGGTCGATGAATTTCACGGTGTGCGCGCCGGAGCGCGCCAGCGTCAGGATGTTCCGTTTTGCCTGCTCCAACGGGAACCAGCGGGGCTTGCCACACCGCCCAGAAAGGCAGAACGCGCAGGCATACGGGCAGCCCCGGCTGGTCTCCATATACGCAATGCGCCCGCGCAGGTTCTCCAGATACGCCGGCGCATACGGGCTGGGCGGCGCGCCCTCCTCCACGCAGGGCGCGGAGAGAAAGCCCCGGGCGCACAGCCCCGGGATGGGCGGCGCTTCCTCCTCCGGCTTCCGCCCGGCGGCCAGCGACGCCAACAGCATGGGCACGCTGCGTTCGCCCTCGCCGGAGAGGATATAATCCACCTGCGGATTTTCCGCCAAAACCTCCCCCGCGTTGTAGCTCACCTCCGGGCCGCCCAGCACTACATATGCGCCCGGCCGCGCAGCCTTTACAGCGGCGGCAAGACGCAGCGTTTCCCGAATGTTCCACAAATAGCACGAAAACAGCACCGCATCCGGCTCCCCATCCAAAATGCGGGCCAGCACGTCCCGCTCCGGCTCATTGACGGTGCCCTCCCGCACCTCGGCACAAACACCCGCAGGGCCTGCGGCCTCCACACCCGCCAGCAGGCACCAGGGCGCCAGCGACGAATGAATGTATTTCGCATTGAGTGCAAACAGCACCGCCTTCATCGGCCGCGCCCCCCTCTTTCACCGTTTTTACGCTTGCAAATAAAAAACGCCGCGTCACGGGCGCGTTGACACAGAAAACATCGGTTTTCTTGCGTCAGCACGCCTAAAGCGGCGTTTTGCTTTCCCGCAGAACATGGAACATGCGCACGAGCAGCAGCAGGAACAGGGCTGCCAGCAGCCCAAACACGACGCCGGAAAAATCGATCACCACATCCCGCACGTCGCTGCCGCGCCCATCCGCAAACATCTGGATCCCCTCGTCCAGCAGGCCGAAAAACAGAGGCCACGAAATATACGAGAGGATGCGCCGGGTATACACCCGCAGGGACAGCATCAGCCAGAAGCCCAGCAGCGCGTATTCGCTGAAATGGCCCAGCTTGCGCACCAGACGCTCGGAAAAGCGCCAGCCGACCCCCACGCGGGCCAGCCCTCCGTTGAGCCATTGGGTGACGGCGGCGCTGCGCAGGCCCGATGCCGCGCCGCTCTGCATGGAATTGAAAAAAATAAATACGACAGTGCCCGCCGCAAACAGCGTGAACAGCACCCGCAGCACGATCAGGCGTACCGGCGTGCGCTCTCTGTCCGTCAGGCGTCCGTTTGTGTGGTTTTGCTGCATCATAGATAACCCTTTCCGGGCAAACACCTTTGCGGGGCTGTCAAAGAAGCTGCACACCGGCTGCGGCGCACGCGGCGCGCGTTTCACCGTCCCACAGCGACACCTGCACCTCGCCAACGTGGGCTTTGCCCAACAGCAGCATGCACAGGCGGCTCTGGCCGATGCCGCCGCCGATGGTCAGCGGCAGCTCATCCGTTAACAGCATTTTGTGGAACGGCAGCGCCGCGCGTTCCCTGCATCCCGCGATGCTGAGCTGGCGTGCCAGCGCGTCCGCGTCCACGCGGATGCCCATGCTGGACAGCTCCAGCGCACAGCCCAGGGTTTCGTTCCAGAACAGCAGGTCGCCGTTCAGCGTCCAGTCGTCATAGTCCGGCGCGCGGCCGTCGTGAGGCCTGCCGGAACGCAGCGCCCCGCCGATGCCGATGATGAACACCGTGCCGTGCGCCTTTGCAAAAGCATTTTCCCTTTCCTTTGGTGTGAGCGCAGGCCATTGGTCCTCCAGCTCCTGCGCGGTGGCAAACGCCGTTTCCCGGCACAGCCGCACGCGCTCCAGCGCGGGGAACTGCCATTTCAGCTCATCCAGCGTGCCGCACACCGCATCCACGATCTTCTGCACAGTCTGCTTCAGATATTCTATGGTTCGCTCCTCCCGGGTGATGACCTTTTCCCAGTCCCACTGGTCCACATAAATGGAGTGAAGGTTGTCCATCTCCTCGTCCCGGCGGATGGCGTTCATGTCTGTGACCAAACCGTTGCCCACATGGAAATCATACTGAGCCAGAGCCATGCGCTTCCACTTCGCCAGCGAATGCACCACCTCGGCGTTTGCCCCCAGCGCGGGCACGTCGAAGGTGACGGGGCGCTCTACGCCGTTCAAATCATCGTTCAGGCCCGTGGCCGGGTCCACGAACAGCGGCGCCGTCACGCGCTTCAGATGCAGCGCGCCGCACAGCTTTTCCAGGAAGATCTGCTTGATAAGGCCGATGGCCTTCTGTGTGTCATAAAGCCCCAGCGCCGGCCTGTACCCGGCGGGAATGACGGTTTTCGGCATGATAGAACTCTCCCCCGCGCTCAAAATCATACGGTCCGTTCCGTATTTAATGTATTATAGCACGGGCGGGGGTGTGGTTCAAGCCGCCGGACGGCTTGCCACAGCCGTGCCCGCGTGTTACCATAAGGAAAGAACGCGCCGGCCCTGTCCCGGGCCGCGCAAAAAAGGAGCGTGCCGTTATGGCGGAGCACCGCATTTTCAAAGCCCGTTTTTCCGATATCTACCCGCTCTACGTACAGAAGGCGTTGCGCAAGGGCCGCACGCAGGATGAAGTAGACGCCGTCATTCTCTGGCTGACGGGCTACACGCCCGGCGGCCTTGCCCGGCAGCTTGCGCAGCGAACGGATATGGCGTCCTTTTTCGGGCAGGCGCCGCGGTTCAACCCAGCCGGCGCAGAGATCAAAGGCGTGGTGTGCGGCGTGCGGGTGGAGGACATTGAAGACCCTTTGATGCAAAAGATCCGTTATCTGGATAAGCTCATCGACGAGCTGGCCAAGGGCAGGCCCATGGAAAAAATACTGCGCGGCACAAAGGACGGTGGGGAGCAATGCTGAATTTCGCGATCCTTTCGGCGGGAAACATTGCCGGGCGCATGGCGCGCACGCTGGACAGCCTGCGGGATGAGGTGCAGCCTTACGCCATTGCGGCCCGGGACAGCGCGCGGGCCCAAGCCCTGGCCGGGCGGTACGGCTTTGCAAAAAGCTTTGCCGGATATGAGGCGCTGCTGGCCGACCCGGCCGTGGACGTCGTTTACATCGGCAGCATCCATCCTCTGCACGCACAGCACATCCGCGCGGCGCTGCTTGCGGGCAAACATGTGCTGTGCGAAAAGCCCCTGACGCTGAACGCGGCCCAGGCGCAAAGCCTGTTTGCCCTGGCGCGGGAGCGCGGCCTGCTGCTGGCGGAAGCCATGTGGACGCGTACGCTGCCTTTTGCGCAGGCTCTGCGCAAAACGCTGGCGGACGGGCGGCTGGGCGCGCCGCGCCTGGTGACGGCTGTGCTGGGTGAGGCCATGGCGGATATCCCCCGCATCGCGCAGCCCGCGCTGGGCGGCGGCGCGCTGCTGGACATAGGCGTTTACGCGCTTACGCTGGCATGCCTGGCACTGGAGGGAGACGTGGAGCGGGTTGGGGGCGTGTGCGTTCAAAACGGGCTGGGCGCGGACATTGAGGAGAGTATTTCTCTGCGTTTTTCCGGCGGAGCGTGCGCCTCGCTGGCCGTGAGCGCCCGGTGTGCGGCGCCCCACCGCGCCGCCGTTTGCTGCGGCGGAGGACGCATAGAGATCGACGGCCCGCTTTGGAGCCCCGCGGCCATGACGGTGTATGGCGGAACGGGAACGGACGCGCCGCGGGAAACCATCCGCTTTGACAACACAGGCACGGGCTTTGAGCCGGAGGTGCGGGCTGTGGCGGCGGCGCTGGCGGCCGGCCGCACCGAATGCCCGGCCCTGCCCGCTGCCGAAACGCTGCGCGTGCTGCGCGCGGCGGACGCGCTGCGGGCGCTGTGGGGCGTGCGGTATCCCGGCGAAGCGTGAGGCATAGCCGGCCCTTTCCGGCTTTTCTTTTTTAAAATAATTGTAAAGCCGGGCGCGCGCTCCCTTGGCAGGACGGCGTCCGGCGTGCTACAATGAAAGCAACAACAACAAAGGGGGCTTCTCCCGATGAAGCTGAATTACAAACGCACCTTTTTCGTGGGCCTTGCATTCATGTCCATCTGCGCGTTCTGGCAGGTGTACGACAACGTCATCCCCCTGATCCTGAAAGACACGTTCCATGTGCGCGACAGCTACATCGGCATCGTGATGGCCATGGACAACGTGCTGGCGCTGTTCATGCTGCCGCTGTTCGGCAAGCTGAGCGACAAGACCCGCACGAAAATCGGCCGCCGTATGCCGTACATACTGGGCGGCACCATTCTGGCGCTTCTGTGCCTCGCCATCATGCCCGCAGCACAGAAGCAGAACAACGCCCTGCTGTTCTTCATCGGCCTGGGGCTGGTGCTCATTGCCATGGCCACCTACCGCAGCCCCGCCGTGGCCCTGATGCCGGACGTCACACCCAAGCCCCTGCGCAGCCAGGGCAACGCCGTCATCAACCTGATGGGCGCCGTGGGCGGCATGCTGATGCTGCTGACGATGATGATCTTTCCCGTCACCGGGGATACGCCCCGCTATTCCGCCGTATTCCTTGTGCTGGGGCTGGTGATGGCCGTCTGTGTGGCCGTGCTGTTCTGGCAGATCAGGGAACCGGCCTGCGTGGCTGAACGCGAGGCCGCCGACAGGGCCGCCGACTCTTCCGACGAGGACGAAGGCGTAACGGACGCGGGCGGCAAAATGCCGCGGCCCATGTTCCGCAGCCTGCTGTTCATCCTGGCCAGCGTGTTCTTCTGGTTCTTCGGCTACAACGCCGTCACCTCGGCTTTCAGCCGTTACGCCGAACAGGAACTGCAGGGCAACTTTGCCCTGGTGCTGATGATCTGCACCGTCGCGGCCATCGTCTCGTATATGCCCGTGGGCATGATCGCCCAGCGCATCGGCCGCAAGCGCACGATCCTCATCGGCATCGTGATGCTGGGTACTGCGTTCTTTGCGGGCATCTTTTTCCACAGCGTCTCGCCGCTGCTGTACATCTTTTTCGCGCTGGCCGGCATGGGCTGGGCGTTCATCAATGTAAACAGCTACCCCATGGTGGTGGAGCTGAGCAAGGGCTCGGACGTGGGCAAGTACACAGGCTATTATTACACTGTGTCCATGACGGCGCAGATCTTTACGCCCATCCTCTCCAATATTCTGATGGAGCATGTGGGCTATCGCACGCTGTTTCCCTATGCCGCCTTCTTCGTGTTCGCCAGCTTTGTCACGATGCTGTTCGTGCGGCACGGTGATGCGAGGCCGGTTGCCAAAAAGGGGCTGGAAGCGCTGGACGTGGACGACTGAGCGTGTTTTTCCCTGCTCCAATGCAAAACGGCCGCCGGAAAGGCCTTTCCGGCGGCCGTTTTTTGCGGCTTTTTTGAAAAACCTCTTTCCTCGGAGAAAAAAATCGGCTATGATAGAGTGCGGTATGCGGCGCAGAGCCGCAAAGCGACGGGAGGATGCAGCGATGAGAGCGGGAAACGACCTTGGCAGCGGAAGGATCGGCGTGCTGGTAGGACGCATCGCGCTGCCCAGCATGCTGGCGCAGTTCATCTCTGTGCTTTACAGCATCGTGGACCGCATTTTCATCGGCCAGATCCCCGGCGAGGGCGCGCTGGCGCTGGCAGGCGCCGGCGTATGCGGCCCGGTGGTGACGATGGTCGGCTCGGTGGCGTTTCTTGTGGGCGTTGGCGGCGCGCCGCTGCTCAGCATCAAGCGCGGCGAGGGCGACGACGATGCTGCGCGGGGCATTCTGGCCAACTGCTTTTTGATGCTGTGCGTGTTCTCGGTGGCGCTGCCCGCCGCCATCCTGCCCTTTCGTGAGCCGATGCTGCGGCTGTTCGGCGCAAGCGACGCCACCTACCCGTATGCGGAGGCCTATTTCACCCTTTACCTGCTGGGTACGCCCTTTGCGCTGCTGGCCTCCGGCCTGAACCAGTTCATCGTATGCCAGGGCTTCGCGGCCGACGGCATGAAATCCGTGGTGCTGGGCGCGGTGCTCAACATCGTGCTGGACCCTGTGTTCATCTTCGCCTTCGGCCTCGGCGCGCGCGGCGCGGCCATCGCCACGGTGCTCTCCCAGCTCGCAAGCTGCGTTTATGCGGTGCGCTTTCTGCTGGGCCAAAAGCCCCCCATCCGCATCACACGGGGCGGATATTCCGCGGCCGTCATGAGGCGTGTGCTGACGCTGGGCTTTTCGCCGTTCATCATCATCGCGCTGGACAACGTGATGATCATTGCCATGAACGCCGTGCTTCAGCACTACGGCGGCGCGGCGCGGGGCGACGCTCTGGTGACCTGCGCCACCATCGCCCAAAGCTTCATGCTCGTTGTGACGATGCCGCTGGGAGGCATCACCGGGGGCACGCAGTCTATTTTAAGCTATAATTACGGCGCGTACCGCACAGAGCGCGTACGGCAGGCGCAGAAGTACATTTTCGGGCTGGGGCTGGCGTTCACAGCCGTGATGACGCTGGCCGCGCGGCTGGCCGGGCCGTTGTTCGTGCGGCTGTTCACCACCGACGAAGCGCTGGCGGCCCAGGCGTTCGACACCATCAAGGTATGCACGCTGGCGCTGCTTCCCCTGGGCCTGCAATACGAGGTAGTGGACGGCTTCACGGCACTGGGCCTTGCGAAGCTGGCGCTGCCGCTTTCGCTGTGGCGCAAGGCCGTCTACTTCGCGGCGGTGTTCGCGCTGCCCGCGTTTTTCGGCGCGGACGCGGTGTTCTACGCCGAGCCCATCTCCGATGTGCTTGGGCCGCTGGCCTCCGTCGCCGTGTACTGCGTGTGCATCCGGTGTGAGTATTCATGTAGAATGAGAAAACCCGAGCGCGAAGGTTGAAAAGACTTGAAAAGGCTTGAAATGGCTTGAGACTGCGGAAAATCGGCTTTAATGCGGCGTGAAAACGAGTGAATTTGCGTGAAAAGATGAAAACGGAAAACAGGGCCAAAACGCGGGTTTTGCCGGGGTTTGAGCGCCGGGCGGCGCGGATTTGAAAAATGCTTTTAACGGCTTTAAAGAGGCTTTAAAAAGAGCGTACACAAAATGCCTGAAAACCGCATAACCGTGCGGTTTAAAAGCATTTTAAAAGATTTTTGAAAGACAAAAAAAGAACCGTTCCAGAGCCAGGGATTTTCCCTCTCCGGAGCGGTTCTTTTTATATTTTAATCGGCAAAAACTTGCCGATTAAAAGTTGCATTGCCGACTAAGGTGAAAAGCAGCTTTACAGCCATAATAATAATGGTTACTATTAACAATCTTGCCGATTAAAATATGGATTTTAGAACCACTCAGGGTCTAAAATTCCTATCACTTTTCCGTTCACGCGAATGTCCTCTTTCATGGGAATCGGCTTGTATTTTTTGTTAAGAGAAAGGAGCACGCCCTCTCCCAGTTTTTTGATATACCCCAACCCGTCCATCGTCACCACAACAATGTCTCCCGGCTCTGCTGGTTCAAAGTTCACCAGGGCAATATCGCCATCGTGGAACTTTGGCTCCATGCTGTCACCGGAGACCGGAACGGCGAAGGCTGTGCGGCGAATCAACTCGTTATCCTGCACCATGTATTCTGTAAATGATTCAGGACCCAAGTATACTCCCGATCCAGCGGCTGATGGCTGTTCCGAAATCTTCACCGGAGTCATGTTCAGAAAATCAATTGTATTATCATCCAGACTGTTAAGCTCTTTAGTATCCGGTGCATGCCGTGGAAACTTGATGACGCTTTTTTGTTTTTTCTCTAAATAGTCCAGTGTGGATTTTATGAGTTCTTTCCCGTCATCGTCTAACTTTCTGTATTTTTTTACAATTGTCTCCATCTCATCAAGGGATACGGCTTCGGTATAAACATTATGCATCTCATCCTGAAAAAGGAAATTTGCATCAACGCCTAAAACATCTAACAGAGAATATAATATTGGTTCTTTTGGATGACTTACGTTGTTCTCGTAGTTCGCAATAGCCGAACTCGTAACTCCTAATTTGTCGGCTAAATCCTTTTGAGTAAATCCACGCATTTCCCTTGCTTCTCGGATCCTCTTTCCTATACCCATAGCATTTCACCTCGCACTAGCTCTACTATAGTTTAAAATTCCCAGCGGGTCAAGAAAAAAAGTCAAGAAACTTGATAAAAGCTATTGCTTTATAAAGTATCTTGATGTATTATAATAATAACTTCAAGTTTCTTGATGTTCAAAGAGGTGATGATATGTCGATTATTGCAGAGAATACCCGCCGAATCATCAAGGAGAGAGGATTAAAAATAGGTGCTGTGGGAAAACAGGCGGGGTATCAGGGAAAGACTTTTTACAATCTTCTCTCGGGTTCAAAGGTTATCACAGATAAGGATATTCAAGCGATAGCTCGGACTTTAAAAGTTACACCAAACGAGCTTTTTGGAATTGACTACATCTCAAAAGGAGCCTAAGCATGAACTTCCACCGGGAACTAAGGAAAAGCAGCTGCCGACGGCTGAGAAAAAACTGGATTGGGAGCCGGCTGCGCATCTTGGATGTGCGTGCGCATGTGCTGATAGCCGCGCGGGCCCCGGGGTGGGAAGAGTGCCGAATAAGGTACTACCCCGCTGTGGGCCGCATCTACATCCACGGCCCCGCGGGGCAGTATATCGGCTGGGCGGACACGCTGGCCGCCGCGATCGAGCTGCTTGCCCATGCCGATACAAGCCAAGTATTGCCCGGAAACGGGCTTTTAAACAGGAAGGAGACAAAACGATGATACAGGAAATCAGACGCAGGAACGAGCCGCTCCTTGTGGGCGGCATGTACGGGCAAGGCATCAGCCACTATCTTGTAACGGAGCATCTGGACGGCTTCCTGTTCCCCGCCGTCCATCTGCGGCGGCAGGACGGCTACGAACTGGATGCAGTGGGCGCGGCGCTGTATGACACGCCGCGGGGTGTGGAGATCCAATGGGACTACAGCTTGAACGGGCACTTTGTGCCGGAGACATGAAGGAGGAACCGACATGACAAGGACGACAGGCAGGCTTGAGGACGCATACGACATTCTGGTGCAGACGCCGGAGTACATCCTGTGCCGGAGCCGGGAGGCAAACCCGGTGCACACCTACGCCGTACAGCGGCTGGATGAAGAGGGGCACGCATTTGATATCCGGGTAAAGACCAGCCGGGAGGCCGCAGAGCGGGAGTTCTGCCGGTGCTGCTTCGGATGGTTCCAGTGAGAGCAAAAAATTTTCCGAAAATTGCAGAAAAACGGGGCCTTGGTCCCTGTTTATTAAGTGAAGGGAGAAAAAGTAATGAAATGGCGAATCCGGAAATGCGGCCACGGCGGATATGAGGCTGAAAAAGGAATGCAAACGGAACCGGGCACACCCGCTCCATCTGGGATAGGATACATCATGTCGGCGTTCATCGTGTACGAATCCGCTCACTTTGATACTTACTGCGAGGCTGAACGATATATCAAACGCCGACAGAGATAACAGCCGAAACGGCCCGGCGGGCCGTCTGCCGGGACCGGCCGCCCGGCACTGATGATGGCAGGCCAAATAAAAAACCCGCGCGAGGCGGGCGGAAAGGAGTATGCGAAAATGGAGAAAAAGCTTTGGTTCAACGCGGGTGGAAAAGTCATGATGGGTAATCAGGAACTCCCTCGGTGCAGGGTTCTTTCGATGGAAGCTCCGGGTGAACGCCGTTTTGCTCGCGTTACATTCGAAGTTGAGGTTGAAGAGTTGGACATCAAGTTCAGCGCTATTGTTTTAGAGCGTTCCGAACATCGACTTCATGAGCACGATTGTTGACGGGGCCAGTGTGACGGAACACGCCATGTCAGGTTCTCCAGGATCTTCCCACAGATGCTTGAGACTTGCTAATACTGTCATGAGATCATCTTTAGGAATTTCGGGAAGAAGAGTTGTACGCGCAGCTCTTAAGTTATTAAAGGACGCCGCTTGCTCTGGAGACATTCCCGATTTGATTCTCCGACAGTATTCCTCATATAAACGCTGCAGCACTAACCTTTGAACAGCAACCATATATATCACCTCCTAATATCAGTATAGCGCATTACAGGAGGAACAACAAGGAGATGACACCATGATTTTCAGCATGATAGATAATGAAGAAGATCGCGCAGGTTTTTTTGATGGTGTGCGTATTCCGTGGCTTTTTGGAGTAGACATTACGGAAATCCGCCCGACAGGATGCGCCAAGGTACGCATCGAGTGCAGGCTGCCGATGTGCGACACAGACGGAAAGGATGAAAATGATGACTTGTCATATTAAAGACACACTGAAAAACCAGTTCGACCTGCTCTCGCAGGCGTCCGGGGCATGTGTAGACGGCGATGAACTCAGCACTCTGACGCACGCAATGCTTCAGGTCTGCGAGTTCCTTGAAAGGATCGAGCGGGATGAGGCCACGCAGCACAGCCCTGATAAATGCAGCCGCCCTGCGCAGATGGATCTCCATGCCGCGGACGGAAAGACAGTGGCCGCCCTGCGCAGAGGCGTGCTGGAACACGGCATTCCCGATGAGCCAATGGTGGACGATGGCGAGGAGCTGCGGCCGTGCTGGCATGGTGGGCCGTTGAATGGCGTGGGCAAGGCGTTTGAGCGGCTGATACGTGACCTTGAAGCGGCGGGCGCGCCGGCGGATTTCTTCCGGGGAAAATGTTATCAGGACGTTTTGCGCGACATTGCGGATGTGCTTCAAATCGAGAAGCTGGCAAACGAAGCCGCGCGGATGGTTGCAGGCATTGCCGCCGACCGCAGCAAGAGAGATGCTGACGCATGAACGATTACGAGAAGCTGATGCAGGCAGCGGAGCCGCTGCGCAGGTATCTGGAAGCCCATTGCGGCCTGACAACTGAGGTACTGGTATCCCGCGACCGCGTGGACGTTCTGCGCTGTGAGTTCGGCATCCCGTTCAGCCGGACGATGCCGGACGAAGAAGATGAATAGCCGAAACAGCCCTTCGGGGCTGTCGTGCGGGGGCTGACCGCCCCGCGCCTGATGATGGCAGGTCTGAGGTAGGTGAAGTTTTTTGAACACAATGTTATCTGCACGCGAGGTTTCGGAGCTAACAGGCTGGCCGGTTCGCACGGTGCGATATAAAGCACAGACCGGAACACTCCCGGCAGAAAGCGTGATAAACGACCGCAACCGGAAAGAATATCTTTTCTTTCTTGAAAGCCTGCCCCGTTCGGCGCAGGAAGAACATTACGCCCGCCAGCGAGCGGAGCTGGCGGCCCCGGCGGATGCTTTGTCCGCCTCCACAGCCAAGGCGCTTAAACCGTTCGACTGCTACACCGAAGCGGAACGGGAGGAGATCGTATTCTGGAAGCGGGTGCTGGCGGACTGGGAAAAATACCGGCAGCGGGGCGGCATGAACGCCGCAGAGCTGGACAAGCGGTTCCTTGCGTATCTGGCGCTTGAGTATCCGGACCGTAAGCTGAGTATCGCCACGCTGTACCGAAAGCGCAAAGCGCTGGCGGAGGGCGATCTGGACGGCCTGGTGGATGGACGCGGCAAGGGCCGCAAGGGCAAACGCAGCATGCCAGAGCCTGTGTGGACATTTTTCCGGGGCGCACTGCTGCAGGAGACCAAGCACATGGATATCCGCGAGGCGATGCGGCAGACGGAAGAACACTTCCAGCTGACGGACCCGGACATGCTCCCCCTTCCCTCGTACAGCACGTTCCGGCGCAGGGTGCTGGAGGATATCCCGCCGCAGGTACTGTGCCTGGGCATCTACGGGGAAAAGGCGCTGAAGGATGAATTTGTCCCGTTCGTACGGCGTGACTATAACCCCATGAGCAGCAACGAGTGGTGGGTGGCTGACAACCACACCTTCGACGTGAAGACGCTCGGGGCAGACGGAAACGAGCACCGGCTGTACTTAACAGCGTTCATCGACGCGCGCAGCGGCATCTTCACCGGGTGGCACGTCACGGAAACGCCCAGTGCATACTCGGTGCTTCTGGCGCTGCGGCGCGGCATCCTGGAACGCGGCATCCCGGAGAATATCCTGACGGACAACGGCAGCGACTTCTGTGCCTGGGACGTGGGCGGGCGCGGGCACCGCAAGAAGAACGCGGAGGCCGAAGCCAACCGCCCGCCCACCATCATGGAGCATCTGGGCATCGGGTTCCACACGGCACTGCCACGAAACGCGCAGGCCAAGCCCGTGGAACGGAAATTCCTGGACGTAAAAGGCCAGTTCAGCCGCCTGTGGGCGACGTACACGGGCGGCAACGTAACGGAAAAGCCCGAATGCCTGAAAAAGGTGCTGAAGAAAGGCCATGTACCCACGGACGCGGAGTTCATCGAGGCGGTCGATATACTGATCCGCGGATTTTTCAACATGCAGCCGTACAGCGGCCCCGTGGCAGCGGACCGGAAATACATCCGCGAGGACGTATACGCCATGCGGATGGGCGTGCTCCGCAAGCCGGCCACGCCGGAGGACCTGCGCCTGATGATGATGCGCACAACGCGGCCGCAGACCGTGGGCCAGCGCGGCGTTAAAATCAAGGTGGGCGGCGTCTATCTTGAGTATTTCACACAGGACTTCCTGTGGGAATGGCAGAAGAAAAAGGTATATGTGCGGTACGACCCAGACCATCTGGAAAAGTGCTATGTATACGACACAGACGGCAACCGGTTTATCTGCGAGCTGCCGCTGGACCAGCGCCTGACGATGGAATGGGGTGCAACGGGCGAGGAAGTGGCGGAGGCCGCGCGGTATGTGCGCCAGTACACCAAACGCACCAAAGAAGCCACGGAGGCTGCGCGCGTGCCGGGCTTGGACCAGCAGGCATTGATGGAAAACCGGCTGGCGGCGGCGCGGCAGCGCATGGACGGGTACACACCGCCCAAATCCAGAGCGCCGATCCGGCTGGTGCGGGCAGAGGATATGAACACGGAGCCGCTGCAGGCAGCAGCCAGCGGCGCGGGCGCGGACGTTTTCGTCCTGGCGCGCGCGGCGGAGCGGCGAAACAAAGAAACGGAGGAATGACACAATGGCAAACGAACAGCTTCGGGAACGGTTGGCGCGCTACATCGACCAGTACAAGGACGATAAGGAATCCGGCGTCAATATGGGCACCGTGGGCCTTGCAATGGGCTACAAGAGCGGCTCGGCGGTCGTATCCGCCTATCTGTCGGGGACGTATAAGGGGCGCGTGGATACTTTGGAGGCGCGTCTGGAGGAATATTTCCGCAACGTGGAGGCACGGACAGAGCAGGACAGCAAGCTGGCGGACATCCCGATGCCGAAGGAATATGTGAAGCTCTCCATCTCGGAACGTGTGTTCACCAGCATCCGGCTTGCCCATATGCGCGGCAGCATCGTGGCGGTGGTTGGCGATTCCGGTATCGGGAAGACCAAGGCCGCGCTGGAATACAACAGCGTGTACCCCAGCTCCAGCTATTACCTTGAGGCGACGCCTGTAAACGGGAATCTGCGGAGCTTCCTGCGGGCCCTGTCCGCGGAAATGGGGCTGCCGGACGGCGGGAGCAATCTGGACCTCGAAAACCGCATCAAGGAGCATCTGCTGGGGATGAACAAAGTGCTGATCATTGACGAAGCACAGAACCTGAAGTTCACAACCATGGAAATGCTGAAAAGCTGGAGCGACGGCGACCAGCGCAAAGGGCTGAAGGGCGCGGGGCTGGCGCTGATCGGCAACCCGGACATTGAAAGCCAGATGCAAAGCCCGAAATACGACCGCCACCGCAACCGCAGGGTACACGTTGAAAAATGCTGGCGGAACAGCATCACGAAAGACGATGTGCGGCTCCTGTTCCCCGCGCTGGCGAAAGATGGGCACGAAAAGGAGTTTGACCTGATGTACGGCATGTGCCGGAGCTGGAGCGCTGTGCGCGGCGCGGTGTATGCATATATCAACGCTGCGGACAGCTGCCGCGAGAGCGGCGTGGAGATGGATTACAACGCTCTGTTCAAACAGGCGCAGACCATCAACCCGACGATCGGCGCGGGACGGATTTAAAAACGGGTTACAGGAGGTTTAAAGGGATGTTTAACAGGATGAAAGCAGTTGTGACTTTCGCGGCCGGAGCCGTGGCGGGGCTGATGCTGGCGGCGTGCCTGACGGTACAGGGTTCCCGCCCCGGCGTATTCGGCGGCGAAGCCCTTATCCTGCCGCTGATGGCGCTGCTGCTGTATGTGGGCTACGAGGCCGGGCGGCTGTCCACGCTGGCGCAGGCGGAGCAGCGGCGGCGCAGGCGCAGGGCCGGGCCGCCGTACCGGGTAGAGCGTGGTGACGAATAAGGGATGCAGGATGGTGACGCCTTGTGACCGGAGCTGCCGCGGGCAAAGCTGCTGCGGGTGCTGCGGCTCCCCGCCGGGCCTGCACCAGACGGGGACGCTGTGGCAGCCCTATGATGAGGGGTGCTGCCACCGTACGCAGAAAGACCAGCCGCTGGCCTGCATGCACCTGCAGGGCCGATTGCGGCGGGAGTGGATGCAGGATATAGAGGAGGAAGACACAGATGATGGAACTGATAAGCAACATATTCCCGAAGATATCGATGATGCTTGGCGCGCTGGTCATTGTATGCCTGCTGTGCGGCTCAGCGCTGGCGGCCGTCCGGTGGACATTCTATAAATGGGAACGGCTGATCCGTATGCACGACGGCATAATGATTCTATTTGAATAC
>ERZ1673746.950-NODE-950-length-24657-cov-7.990489_pt1 | contig 24657 bp, 23 predicted proteins | sample MGYA00580205_ERZ1673746 | MGnify/ENA primary metagenome ERZ1673746 (study PRJEB41218, sample SAMN15661771) | gut metagenome | host: Homo sapiens | place: Canada: London | collected 2015-08-20/2019-03-30 | study: EMG produced TPA metagenomics assembly of...
ATAACGGCGATTTTCTTTTTCGCTGATTTCGCGACATCTAAGTATCTCTTGTAAGAGATTCCATTGCATGAAATTACTACAATGCCGTCGGCCTCGGTCGTATGACCTGTGATTTGTTCATAGAATTCAGGAACCAGTAACGCTTCGGTAGGTCCTTCGACAAGGATGATGTTCTCTGCCAGCAGCAGCCGAAGAAGCCCATTGTCGACGGCTTTGACAAAGAACTTTGCGGTTTCACTGCTTACGCTTGCGAGTGAACGAACAATTCCATCCGCACCAATCCACAATATGTTGTTCAGGTTCAATCTACTCGCAATCATACTGTTGTGTGTGGCAATGATGATTTGCGATTCATTTTGCTTGTCGGATATCTCTTGCAGCATTTATCGAAGGTTGGAGAACCCTAGATGATTTTCCGGCTCCTCGATTAGGATAGAGTCGAGTCCACTATGCCTATCCAAGGCGATCTGCGTCTTTATGAGATTTTCCATCCCGCTTCCGCGATTCTCAAGAGCAACGGAATCTTCGAAAACCGACAGCACGCTTTCGAGAACCACCTTCTTGCTGTCTATACCAAACCTCGCATTTTCTCGAACAGGAGGAAGGTTGGTCAGCTCAAGAGCGTTATCGACATTTGCACGAAATGTATTCTTCGCTTTCGCCCTGGTGGTTTCATCGTATTTGCTAACAAACAACGCCTTGTTGTATTGGTTGAAGGAAGAAGCGGTATTTCCTCCGGATGCGTCAATCCCTATAAGTCCCATAGGCCGCTTGATAGAAGTGTAAGGAAGGTTGGCGAATGTCTTCCATGTAAGTGAATAGTATTCGTAGGGAATATTGCCGTCTCGTACAAAATCCTCAACACCTGATCCCAGGGTTTTGTCAAAACTACATTCGAAACGGACGCCGAACTTCTCTTGCTTTTGCGCCTTTTCGCCGTATGCCTCACCGTAGAAATACGAGGCATCTTTCTGGTAATTGCTAAGATCGAGTTCGATTTCGGTAAGAATACAAGGAAGAGTCTCGACCGAGGGATTTGCCTTGAATGCGTCAACCGATTTCGTGTTAAACAAATCATGTAAGGTCGTTTTCTCAGCATTGCGATATTGCTGATTAAGCACAATTTTGGTTGCTTCGAGAATGGTGCTCTTTCCGGCTTCGTTCTCTCCAACAAGAATGTTCATATGCTCGTTAAATGTAACATCCAAACGGGTGAACTTCTTGAGTCCTTCGATATGGAGCGCCTTTATGTATGCCAATGTTGAACCTCTAAATCATCCCTAGATTTAACTTGAATTTCTTCGCGTATCATCAATTAGTTGACAGTATTTTGCTACATCAACAATTCTTACACGATGATTCGCTAGTTGCTCCTTTTTGACCGTGTGTAGGTACGTCAAAGCTTCCTCGCATAATGCTTCGCATAGGTTTTTGACATCTATACATACGTGAATTAAACGTGCTCGCTCATTAGCGTTAGCGCCGCTTGCCCAAATCTCCCCGTAGCTATCGCAAGCGTTTACTCTAAGCTCGAAGTCATAGTGGTATTCAAATTCTTTTTTGCAGTCGCCATATTCAAAGTCGATGTCGTCGTTTGATGAATGCAGGATCGCACAGCGAAGCTGATAGCACATGTCCGCATTAAAGTACGGACGGAGGGCATTGCCTTTGTCGTCGAATCCGGTATGATCCGCAAATCGATGTTCGACATGCTCTTTGAACCAAGCCAAATATTGTCTTTTAGAGAGGCGTCGACCCTTGTTGTTGATCATTTCCGGATACTCTATCGAGCCGCATGTATCTGGCAAGGTCAATGCTAGAGCAAGCGCAGGAATCCAGCATTCCTTATCCAAGGCATCTTCGATTGACTCGATGACTTCATTCATTGCGTATTACCTAAGCTGCAGTAATCCCTGGCAGAACGTACCCGGAAACACGAACTTCCTAATCTTGTTCGGGCTAGATTCGAAGAAGAGACTGACGTAGCCAGCCTCCGGGCAATTTCGGCGTCGCTCACGGCAACAAGGCGCTCATCGCGGTAGGCGTCGGAACCCTGGGGGACGAACTGCACCGCGCCGAGGCAGTCCAGGCCGATGACGCCGAGGAGTGCGAAGGGGTTGTTGGGAGAGATGCCGTCGTCGGCGGCGACATGCCTTCTCACTGCCGGGTCCTCTGGCAAAAGCCCCCAGAGGCAGGGCAGCACGACCTTGTCCCGATAGGGCCTGGTGGAAAGCGGCATGGACGATGACAGCGGAACGCCGCGGTAGCCTCTCCCGTAGGCGAAGGAAAGCGAGCCGGCCCCGTCCTGGGAAAGGGCTCCTGCGAGCTTGCCGGCGACGAGCGCATCGAGGACGCCGGCCGTCATCGCGCACCTCCCGTCAGGATGGAGAGAGCGCCTGCGGAGGCATCAGCGCGAGCCGCGACCCCTCCGATGCCCAACTGCTCAGCTTGCGGCTCATCTGAGGGGTTGCCGACGGTCAGCTCCAGCTCCAGCCCCAGGGCCCCGAGTACGGCGGTGAGCTTGTCCAGTTGCACGCCGGGGTTTTGTCCCAGCTCCAGCGACCAAAGGCAGCGCTTCGACACGCCCGCGGCCTCTGCCAGCTGAGCCTGGGTCATCCCCAATTCAGCGCGCCTGTCCTTTATGACGTAGCCTATCTCCAGCGCGTCGACCATGGACACCCTCCCGTCTCAGGTAAATTAATCCTTCGCATTATTATGCGATCATGATAGTTCGCAATATTATGCGAGTCAATATTCTCGCAACATTATGCGTTTTCACGTTTCGGCCAAAACGCCCTCGAAGACCCGGCAAGGCTAATGGAGCGCATGGGGCACAATATCCCCTCCGTCATTATTGAGCACTTGGACTTCTTCCAATCCTCCGACGTCGTGAAGGTCTATTACGACAACGGCCAGGACATCGTCAAGCAGGCGCTCGACCGTTCAGTGAGCACGGTCCTCTCAAAAGGAGTCGTCCGGCGCCGCAAGACCTCGATGACCGATTACCGCCTCGAGCAAGTGGCGGATTACCTCTGCACCATCGAACTCGCTTTGGTCAAGTACGAGGCCAAGGAGGACGGCGAGACGTACAACAAGTTCTTCGGCGGCATCGGCTCTTTCAAGAGGAACTGGCTCAAACAAGCCCGCAGCAAGTTGATATAGCTGGCCCCGAGGCTCCAAAAGGAACGATCGCCCCTTCCCGCGCAGAAGACAGGCTGCCAGCGAGAAACCCCAGGTAACGCGTTTCAAGCGGCGAAAGCCGGAGTGCGAGCAAAAACATCGTGGGCATTATTCACCGGCACCGCCACATATACAGCAGCAGGCGCGAATTCGATTGAACCCACGCCTGCCATCTTGCGTTGTAAGTTATATCGAACCTGTGTTCTATTCCCACTCGGTGGTCCCAGTTCCGCCGTCCCGTCATTCCAGTTACGCCCAGTTTTCGCTGCCGTCTCGAATCGAGTGCCGCCAAGTAGCACTATGTTGTGTTTCGTCGGCTTCGGGGACAAAAGCTGGGACAGTTTCAAAAACTCATTTCGAACTCAAGGCATTGAGCTTTCGTTTTTGTCCCAAAGGTCATGACGGGCCATCTTCAAAGGATCGATAGCGCCGAAAACACCCGTTTTGAAACTCAACCGCTCTTTAGCGCGCAAGCCACCAGCCCCAACCGCAAGTGAATCAACGCTGGCGGCTTTCGAGCCGTTCGCAAAATCGCAGGTCACAATATTCAGCTATTGATCGCAAAGAGGAATCGTGTCAGGTGGCTATCTCATGAGTTCCTCCGTGACCGACGTGTCCACCGGTGCGCCGTGCGGTTTTGCCCATCTTGAAGCCAAAACTGACATCGCGTGCACGATGCTATCGCCACACGATGTCAGACATTGTTCCCGACTTGACCTGATTGCTTCGCGATGGATTTCATGGCCCTAGAGGAAAAAGTCCCTCGCGCTCACGATGCGAATGCCGTCGATGTCCGTGTCGTAGGAACCCTGCCTCACGACCACGATCTTCTCGTGGTTGTCTCGTATCGACTTCAGAGGAGCGATCTCTCGCTCCCTGGTCTCGCTTGCGAACATCTCGTCAGTCACCTGCACGTAGAGTACGCGCCCGTCCTTCGTCGCGACGAAGTCGACCTCCTTGCCATAGAGCTTCCCCACATGCACGCTCCACCCCTCGTAGAGCAGCTGGAGATACACGGCGTTCTCGAACAGGCGCCCAGTATCCGTGACCCTATAGCCGGCCATCCAGGTCCTGAAGCCGGTGTCGACGATGTACTCCTTCGGGTTCGTCTTGAGGAGCGCCTTGCCGTGCAGGTCGTAACGCGTGGCGCGGTAGAACAGGAAGGCCTCCTCGAGCGCGCCCACGTACGAGAAAACGGTCTTGTTCGTGGTCTTCGACCCCGCAGAAGATAACGCACCGGCGATTCGGTTCGACGAGCACTCGTTGCCGATGTTGTCCGCCAGGAATTCGGCCACATGGCGCAGCAGAGAAGGGTCGGTCACCGCGCTTTTGCCCTTCCCGCGCTCGCGGTTGACGATATCGCGCACGGCGATGGCCTCGTAGACTCCGGACATGTACGCCGAGTGCTGCGCCTGGGTCGTCGAGAGGGAGGCAATGGCTGGCATGCCCCCGTACTCAAGGTAACGAGTAAGCATGTCGTCAAAGAGAACAGGATTCCCTTCGGGAGTGAGAGCCACCGACCTTCCCGATACGAACTCAATTCCGCAGAAGTCAGCGAACTCGGAGAAAGACAGGGGCAGCATCTTTACCTCTACGTAGCGCCCGGACAGATAGGTGGCCAGCTCGCTCGAGAGAAGATACGCGTTCGAGCCCGTGAGGTAGATGTCGCAATCGAAGTCGACCCTCATTGCGTTGACCGCATCCTGCCAGCCATCGATTCTCTGGGGCTCGTCTATGAAAACGTAGGTGCGACCCTTGTCCGACAGGCACCCGCGAATGTGATCATAAAGTTGGTCCTCCGTCTTGATGCCCGTGCCCTTGCTTTCCAGGTTGACGCTCACAAAGCCGCGGCCAGCGACCCCTTCAGACTCGACGGTCATCCTGATTAGGTCGAGGAGACTCGACTTGCCGCACCTGCGCACGCCCGTAATCACCTTGATGAGGTCGGTGTCACGGAAGAGCATCGCCTCCTCGAGGTACCTGTCGCGGTTCCTGAGTCTGCTGCATTTCAAGAGCTGCTCCTAAAACTCGAATCTGGTTACACTTTTAGGAGTATCATAACTCTGCGCCACAAGATGAGCAAAGAGCGCACCTCGAGACGAATCGACTAAAGGGATTGCGCACCTGCCGGGAGGCAGGGCAGCTTGCTCGATCATCGCGGACTGCCAATTGCTAAACCCCAATAGCCGAAGCGCGCGGCGCTCGTTTCGCTACATCGACTTGATGGGATGGCGGATCACGGTCTTGAGCTTCTCTGGCGCGCACTTGCGCGGGTCGGAGAGGTAAATCTCGTGATGGAGGCGGGATTCGGAGAAGTCGGGCGCATATCCCTGTTCCGCCGCAAATGAGCGCATGGCGCTAATGGTCGCCGGTTCGTCGTCGTAAGGCCCGACGTGCATGCATTGAACGCAAAGACCTTCATCGACCCTCAGCAGCTCGACCGCCGAGAAGTCCAGCTTCTTCTTGGCGGCAGCTTCCGAAACTGCCCAGTCGAAGTCCTCGCAAGTGACGAAATCGGGCAGACGGATGCACGAGATGAAGTTGAAGTCGTCCTTCCGCGCGTTATCGATCCCGCCATCGGCGCGGTCTTGCCACCAGAAACCCTCGAGCGGAGGCACGACGAAGTCGAAATAGCCCTCGATTTCCCGCGGGCCCTTCTTCGACATCTTGATGGCTTATGCGACGCCGTAGAGCAGCGGCAACGCGTTCTGGTACTCGCCGCCTTCGGCATTGGGATCGCCCTTGCCCCGCACGGCAACGTAGCTCATAGGCGGAACGGTTACGACGCCCGGCTTGCCCGACGGCCTGTAGAGCTCCCTGAACTCCTTCTTGAAATCGTATGCCATCGCAACAAACCTCCCTGAGCTTGGGTTTCCGTCGATATCCGACCAAATATAGCAATGGGCGCGGCTTCGGAAGACGCCGCGCCCATTGCCGGATATTATAACACAGAATCGAACGTCTGTTCTACTCCAACTCAAATACCAAATTTTGCATCGTTTTCAAGTGAGATAACGTAAGGGCTTGAGGTTTAACCGCGGTGGACACGAGAGCGTGAAAGTCGCGCACTCAAACGATATTCACAATCAGCTTTATTAAGAACGTTTTGGTGGCTTGCAAGTCATTAATCAACCATTCCGTTATTAACCCAATCGTTCATATCTGACATAATCACGCTGCCGTGGCGCGAGCCAGAGTATGGAAGCGAGCCGCTGGTGTCATACCAGCTCCCAAAACCCTTTTCTGGATACTTCTTTTCGTAAACATCTGCCAAGTTTGAATAAAACACGCTATTCATAACAATTCTTGAAATCCCGTTTTTGTCACCGTAACCCGAAAGCTTTGAAGCCTTGGCGACCGCGTCTCCGATCCATACTGTTGAGTTGATGCCGACACCCTTGCGGCCAGCCTTGATGATATGGTCATGACCTGTGGCAAGACCAATTCCGGCCCTAATGGTGTTGAGGCCGTGATTGCGGAGAATTTTGTTCAACATGGCAATGAACGTATTTATGTAAGCCGCCTTATGGTGGACATCGAAAATATCATCTTTACCAGGAGTGGTGTAGATTGCGTACACGCAATCGCCTCTGATGCCGATTTCTCTTCGGAGGGGATCGTCTCGAAGTATTTCGATGATTTCAGAGGTGAAGCTTCTGACGATTTTTGCGGTTTGCTCCCTATCGCCATCGGCAAACAACTCTGTCGAATTTCTGATATCGACAAACAATGCAGAAATCCAAGAATAGTAGGCGTTCTCGAATGTCAGATTATCAGTGGACGGCAATTCTGAAGAGGTTTCAATTGGCATACGCGCATCCAAGATTTCATCAATTCTCTTCTTGCCAGCTCGGTAGTCATAATGTGTCATTTAAGCTCCCATCTGCATAGCAATAAGAAACAGGATACAGAACGCGATTGCAGCAATAACCGCCACTACACATTTGTTGTAAAGGTCAAATTTCTTTTTGCAGATGCATGCATTGATATGGATTTGTTTGGAAAAATCATCAGGGTCTATTCCCGCATCCAAAGCCGCTCCATATTGTTCGGCAGTTTTAGTTGCTATTGAGCCAAAATACAGAATCGAATCGCCATTGCTTTTGAGTCTAGCCATCATTATTGAAGCAAATAGTCCGAGAGAAACAATGAGCGTAATTGCACTAAGTGCAAGAAAAACGACCGGGAGTGCATGCGCGTAAGGATTCGCCAAAAGCGTTCCAACCGCATTGGTGAAAGAAGCGCTGGAGATAATGAATCCTGCAAACACGCCTATAACAGCGAACAGAATGGATGTCTTTTGTTCGACATTCCTGTTAAATCCAATGATGTTGTCGAGCAGCCATTTCTTGTCGTCCTGGTTCGAAATTTCGAGCAAAACTGCCGCGATCTCGATCGGCTTTCTGCCTGGGGGCGCAACCGTCTCTTTCGAATCTGAAACGTAGTTTTCATCCACATTGTTTTCATCTGACATTTAAGGGTCAATTCCTTCCCGCGCTATTGTTTAGGTCTGATTGTTGAATTCACTGCTGAATCAGATTGCCAGAGTGCAATAATCGCTTTCAGCGTTAGCGCAAGAGATGGCTGTCTCTACTTTCCAGTCCAAGGGCTCTTGCCGTCAGGAGTGTTCATCTAAGTGCCGGGGTCGTAGGTCTGCTTCCAGTCCTCGTATTCCTCGCGGGTAATCTCCTTGTCATCAAGCTTCTTCTTCATCTTGTTCCAGTCCCTGAGGAAGCCGTCGAAGGTCATGCCAACAGTCATGAGGCCGCCGGTGATGGCGGGACGGCCATTGATCTCGTTAATGGTGTAGCCGTACAACTCGTCGTTCTCCAACATGGCATAGAAGAACTCCATCGGGGGACCGAACTCCGGAGCGGACAAGTACTCAGGCCTGACCCTGAGTGCCATCGCGATGCGCTCCAGGATCTCCTTCTTGGGTTTACGATCACCCAGCTCGTAACTGCGCAGAGCGCTCTCGCTGATGCCGCTGAGCTCGGCAAGCTGCTTCTGGGTGAGCTGCCTCTTTTCTCTGAGCTTCTTAATCTTGCGGGAGTAAAGCGGTGCCAAGCCGCCCTTGTGCTTTCCACCAAACATTTTTTCGTCCTGACGTAACGGGTTCCACCTAGCGCACGAAAACCGCTGTCCAAATGATAACACCTCACGAATTCGTGAGCAATTCCCGTGATTTCAATCGCCTGAGCCGGACCTGATTGCTTCAGTTTTCCCTGAAATAGCTAGATTCTTTACTCCCCATTAACCACGTGGGGAAACGCCGTACGGAGACTGCAAAATGCCCATTGAGTTCGATTTGAGTTTCGCGGGCCCCGAAACGGCACCATTTCGCCCTCGGGGACAAAAACCGCGCGTCTACTCTCTTGGGATAAATCCTTACTCCCGTTCCTCCGAATACCGCCCAGTGCTTTGCCGTCTTGAAACACGGGGGTAAATGGCGAAATCGCAGGTGAAAGGGAGTAAAACGGCAAAGAAAAAGCCTCCGTTCCAACATGGGGACGGAGGCTCGAGAATCGGATTTACTCACCAATGTCGCTGGTGGCTTTGCCGTGACTCACGTACGAAACGAAACTCAGCGGCACAGTGCAGAACTCAAAAGTGCAGGTCAAAGCCCTATCGGCTTACTCCCACTCGATGGTCGCGGGCGGCTTGGACGTGATGTCGTAGCACACGCGGTTGGCGCCGGGAACCTCAGCAACGATGCGGCCGGAGATGCGGGCCAGCACGTCGTAGGGCAGCTTGGCCCAGTCGGCGGTCATGGCATCGCTGGACTCGACGGCACGCAGGATAATCGGGCGCTGGTAGGTGCGCTCATCGCCCATAACGCCGACGGACTTAATGTCGGGCAGGACCGCGAAATACTGCCAGCAGCTGTGCTCGGAGTTGCGCTCACCGGTCTGCTCAAACAGGCGCTGGTTGTAGGCATCGAGCTCCTCGCGCACGATGGCGTCGGCGTTCTTGAGGATTTCGAGCTTCTCCTTGTCGACTGCGCCGATGATGCGGATGGCCAGACCCGGGCCCGGGAAGGGCTGACGGAATACGATGTGACCCGGCAGGCCGAGCGCCAGACCAAGCGCGCGGACCTCGTCCTTAAAGAAGTGATCGAGCGGCTCAATGAGGTCGAAGTGCACGCCCTCGGGGAACGGGATCAGGTTGTGGTGGCTCTTGATGGTGGCCGTCTTGCCGCCCGTCTTGCGAGCGCCGGACTCGATGATGTCGGGGTAGATGGTGCCCTGGGCCAGGTACTTGACCGGCTTGCCGTCGGTCTCGAGCTGCTGCGCCACGGCGAAGAACTCTTTCCAGAACTGCGTACCGATGATGCGGCGCTTCTCCTCGGGCTCGGTCACGCCAGCCAGAAGCTCGGCATAACGGTCCTCGGCGTGGACGTGGATAAAGTCGACGTCAAACTGCTTGGTGAAGACCTCCTCCACCTGCTCGGGCTCGCCCTTGCGCAGCAGGCCGTGGTTGATGAACACGCAGGTCATCTGCTTGCCCACGGCGCGGGCGCCCAGCGCGGCCACGACGGAGGAGTCGACGCCACCGGACAGGGCCAGAATCACGCGGTCGTTGCCGACCTTCTCGCGGAACTCGGCCGTCATGGTCTCGACCAGGTTGTCCATGCTCCAGTTGGGCTCCAGGCCGCAGATCTCAAACAGGAAGTTGCTCAGCAGCTGCTGACCGTACTCGGAGTGCTTGACCTCGGGGTGGAACTGCGTGGTGAAGATCTTGCGCTCGACGCACTCCATGGCGGCAACCGGGCACACGTCGGTGCTGGCGGTAACGGTAAAGCCCTCGGGCACCTCGGAAACGGCGTCGCGATGGCTCATCCACACGGTTTGCTCCATGGGCGTGGAGTTAAAGAGCTTGGCGCCGGCCGTGCGCGTGATGGTGGCGCGGCCGTACTCGCCCACCTCGGAGTGGCCGACCTTGCCGCCGAGCGTCACGGCCGTGATCTGATGGCCGTAGCAAAAACCTAGGACGGGAAGGCCCAGGTCAAAGATGGCGGGATCGATAGACGGAGCGTCCTCGGCATACACGGAGGCCGGGCCGCCGGAAAGGATGAGCGCAGAGGCGTTCATCTCGCGAATCTCGTCGGCCGAGATGTCGCAGGGGACGATCTCGGAATACACGTTGAGGTCGCGGACGCGACGGGCAATGAGCTGACCGTACTGCGCACCAAAGTCGAGTACGAGGACCTTTGCGGAAGCATTTTGATCCATGGTATCCCCCTCTTGTTGGCGGGGAGCCGGTGCCCGCCCGCGCGAATGAACGAAAATATCTTTCATAGTGTACACGTTATATGGGGTTTCTCGTCCCTCGCAGCCATCAGCGCACGGCAAACGCACGACCTAGGCCCCTATTTGACGGCAATTGAAGTGTTACCAGACGTTACAGATGATGTAATACGTTTGAACATTGGACGCTCTGTGCCACAATACTGCCGAACGACTCCGCCTCTGCGGCGGCAAATACGATAGGAATACCAGCATGAAGCGCATCCTTCTCATCGCCACGGGCGGCACCATCGCATCGACCGAGGACGGCAACGGCCTCTCCCCCGCCCTGACCGGTGAGGAGCTCGCCCAGAGCGTCCCCGAGATCTCGGGCCTCTGCGAGCTCGACGTCGTGCAGCCCATGAACATCGACAGTACCAATATGCGCCCGAGCGATTGGATGCGCATCCGCGACGTCATCGTCGAAGGCTATGCCGACCACGACGGCTTCGTGATTCTGCACGGCACCGACACCATGAGTTACACCGCGGCAGCGCTTTCCTACCTGATTCAGGACAGCCCCAAGCCCATCGTGCTCACCGGCTCGCAAAAGCCCATGGGCAATCCCTTTACCGACGCCAAGCTCAACCTGTACCAGAGTCTGCTCTATGCGCTCGATGAGCATTCGCACGACGTCTCGATCGTGTTTGGCGGCGTCGCCATTGCCGGCACGCGCGCCCGCAAGCAGCGCACCATGAGCTTTAACGCGTTCATTAGCGTCAACTATCCGCCCATTTCCTACATCCGCAACGACCGCATCGTGCGCAACGGGCTCCACGGCACTCATCAGGGCGAAAACCCGGTGCGTTTCTACGACAGCATCGACCCGCGCGTGTTTGTCCTTAAGCTTACGCCCGGCGTGAACCCGGGTATCCTGGACGCCCTAGCCGATAGCTACGATGCTGTAATTCTTGAGACCTTTGGCATTGGCGGTATTCCCGAGTTTGGCGAGTCCGGCGAGTCATTCCAGGAGGCGATTTTCCGCTGGGTCGATTCGGGCCGCACCGTCGTTATGACCACGCAGGTCCCCGAAGAGGGCCTCGATCTGGGCGTTTATGAGGTCGGCCGTGCTTACGCCGATCATCCGGGCATTCTGCGCGGCGATGACATGACCACCGAGACGCTCGTGGCCAAGACCATGTGGGCACTCGGCCAGTCACGCGATGCCGCCGAAATCCAGCGCCTGTTCTACAGCCAAGTCAACCACGACCGTATCCCGATGGTGTAACCACCGGTCAATAGGCATCTTCTATTCGATACCCTCGAGAAGCTCTGACACCGTCATGCCGAGTGCGGGTGCGATCTTAAATAGAACCTTGAGCGTGAAATTTGCCGTCCCATCTTCGATTCGGTCGAGGTAGGGTCGGCTGATTCCTGTCGCCACACAAAAATCAACCTTGGAGATACCAAGGTCCCTGCGTGTCTCTTCGACCCGCCTGCCAAGAATCTGTTTCGCACGTTCGTCCATGCAGCCGAGTTTGAAATGGAGCCGAACATAAACGTAAACTATAGTTTACGTTTTGCCGAATACACAGGAGTTTTCTATGTCGGGTTCTTCGGTCCGTACGTACCGAGCCACGCTTCGCACAAACAGCGCACCGCCCAAGCTCGTCGTCGTTGAAGCAGAATGCCTTTCGCCCGATGAGCGCACAGCATTTGCATTGCTATCAAGTCGCGTCGCCGCCGTTCTGGTCCCTTGCCCGACGCAAGGTGAACTTGCCATCCGATGCCAAGTGCACGGCTGCTCGCTCAATCAGGCTGCCGTAATCGCAACCAGCCAACGCGGCCTGCCGCTCCTTCTAGAAGCCGGCATAGCACTCGCCCTTCGCGGCGCCGGATACGAAAACGAGGCCGCCGCCGATGTAGTCTTTCAACCACGATCGAGCGGCGGCCTCGCAGCAGCCATTGAATATGCGTGCAGGCTCGTTGCCTAAAAGGACAAGCTAGAAACCAAAGCCAAAACCCGTTCCGGTAATCGCCGAGTACATAAAGTAAACGTTGATCACGTTGAGGAACACACCCGTGATGCAACCGTTGCGCAGGTAGCGCTCGCACACGATGCGCGCCATGACGGCGGAGTCATCATTGTTTTTAGCCTGGCGTCCTGCCGTAAAGTACGTCGCCACGCTCAGCAGCAGGTTGAGCACCGGAAGTGCCAGCAGCTCGTAGCTCTTGCCCCAGCGCGTCGCCTCGCCGGCGGCATTAAACTTTGTTGCCACTTCGGCACCAATGTTGGGGATAACACACGCTGCGACCACCAGCGGAATCACCGCAAGCACGAGCAGCGCAATACCCATGTAGCCGGCTTTTTTGCCATATTTAAACATGCGCGTCGTCCTTACACGTTAAAGCGGAAGTGCACGACGTCGCCATCGGCCATGACATAGTCCTTGCCCTCAATACGCAGCTTGCCGGCGGCCTTGGCGCCCTGCTCGCCGCCGAGCTCGATGTAGTCGTCGTAGCCAATGACCTCGGCCTTAATAAAGCCGCGCTCAAAGTCGGTGTGGATGACACCGGCGGCCTGCGGGGCGGTCGCGCCCTGACGCACCGTCCAGGCCTTGACCTCCATCTCGCCGGCCGTAAAGAACGACTGCAGGCCGAGCAGCTTGTAGGCAGCCTGAGCGAGCACGTCCAGGCCGGGCTGCTCCAGGCCCAGGCTCTCCAGGTAGTCGGCGGCGTCCTCGGGATCGAGCTCGGAAAGCTCGGCCTCGATCTTGGCGCAGATAGGCAGCGGTTTGACGCCGTCGATGGGTGCCAGATCGTCGTTGAGCATATCCTCGTCCACGTTGGCCACGTACAAGATGGGCTTCATGGTGAGCAGGAACAGGCCCTTGGCGGCGGCACGCTCCTCGTTGGTCATCTCCATGGATGCGGCGCGCTTGCCCTCGTTGAGCCAGGCAAGCAGGCGCTTGGCCACCTCGAACTTGGGCATGAGCTCCTTGTCGCGCTTGGCCTCCTTCTCGAGCTTGGGCAGCTGCTTCTCGAGCGTGCCCATGTCGGCCAGGATGAGCTCGGTCATGATGGTGTCGGCATCGCCGGCGGGATCGACGAACTCACCCGTGCGGCCCACCTCACGCATGACGTTGGGGTCCTTAAAGTAGCGCACGACCTCGCAGATGGCGTCGGTCTCGCGGATGTTTGCCAAGAACTGGTTGCCCAGGCCCTCGCCCTCGTTGGCGCCCTTCACCAGGCCAGCGATGTCGACAAACTCGACCGTAGCCGGCACAATGCGGCCCGGGTTGACGATGTCGGCGAGCTTTTGCAGGCGGCTATCGGGCACATCGACGATGCCCACGTTGGGGTCGATCGTGGCGAACGGGTAGTTGGCGGCAAGGCCGGTCTTTTTGGTAAGCGCGGTGAACAGCGTCGACTTGCCCACGTTGGGCAGGCCCACGATACCGATGGAAAGGGACACGACAGCTCCTTTTGGTACAGGTACTTCAAACTGTATAAGTATAGCGCCGCCGCAGCATCCGGGCGAATCCGGACACCGCGGCGGCGCAAATGAAGCAGAGATGCGTGAGGGTTCGAGACAGCAGTCCTTACTTAAGCTCGGGCCAGAAATCCTTGTTGGCCTCGATGAGCTCGTCCAGGATCTGCTTGGCAACGCTCGCCGAAGGAATGGTCTTGGAGAGCGTGAGCGCCTGCCAGAGCTTCTGGTAGCTGCCCTCGACCCAAGCCTGGACAACGAGCTTCTCAACGGAAACCTGCTGCTCCATCAGGCCCTTCTGGAACTGCGGAATCGGGCCCTGGCAGATCTTCTCAAAGCCGTTGGAGCCAACGATGCAAGGCACCTCGACCATGGCCGTCGGGTCGAAGTTGGGCACAGCGCCATCGTTGGGGACAATCAGCAGGAAGCGCTCGAGCGTGTTCTCGGCCAGCGCGCAGGCAAGGTCGACGATGTAGTTGGCGTGTACGTCGGGCTCAAAGCCGCCGTCCTTGGCAGTACCCTTGGCGATGATGTCGCGGCAAGCGCCAAAGACCTTCTTCTCGCGGCCGTCCATAACCTCATTGGCGCGAGTGTAGTTGGGGTCAGACGTCTCGACAACATAGTCCGGGTACAGGTAGTACTTGAGGTAGGTGTTGGGAATCGTCCCGGGATCGACAGTATAGACATCCTTGGCCTTGCCGAAGGTGTGAATCCAGCTCTCCTCGACGTGCTGCTCCTTACCGGCCTCGTGCTCAATGCCGTCCAAGTAGCCGTTCTTTGCCATGTGCTCCTTGATCTGCGGCATGAGGTCGTTACCCTCCTTGTCGTAGATCTTGCTCCACCAACCAAAGTGGTTGAGGCCGTAGTAGCTATACTGCAGCTCGCGACGATCCTTGATGCCGCACATACGGCTCATCTTATCCATGAGGTCGATCGGCATGTCGCAGATGTTGATGATGCGGCTGTTGGGGCGCAGCACGCGGCAGGCCTCGGCGACGATGGCCGCGGGGTTGGAGTAGTTGAGCATCCAGGCGTTGGGGCTGTACTTCTCCATGTAGTCGAGGATCTCGATGACACCACCGATGGAGCGCATGCCGTAGGCGATACCGCCGGCACCGCAGGTCTCTTGGCCAACGCAGCCGTACTTGAGAGGAATCTTCTCGTCGAGCTCGCGCATAGCGTAGAGACCCACGCGGATGTGAGCGAGGACGAAGTCAGTACCGGTAAAAGCGGTCTCGGGGTCGGTGGTGTAGTTGAACTCAACCTCGGGTGCGTTCTCGTGGAAGTAGATCTCGCAGGCCTTGGCCACGGTCTCCTGGCGCTCGGCGTTGTTGTCGTAGAAGGTCACCTTGTTGACCGGGAAGCGGTCGCGCTCCTCAAGCAGCATCAGGGCAATGCCCGGAGTGAAGGTAGAGCCACCGCCGGCAATGGTCACGGCATAGTTTTTCTTGGACATGATGTCCTCCTCATTCTGGCCGCTTGCTCAATCCATCCCCGCACGCGGCCTGTACGGTTTGGAATTGTTACCTAGAAGTGGAGTTTTTTATCTCTAGAATCGGCCTTGCGGTGCATACCGGCTCTGCAAGGCCGATTGTTTCGATGGACGATGGTTTACAGAAGACTCTCGAACTTCAGAAGACTCTCGAACTTCTCGCGAACCTGCGGGACGGTAAGGCCGATGATGACCTGGATTGACTGACCTTGGATCACCAAGCCATGCGTACCGATCGCCTTGAAGGAAGCCTCGGGTGCAACGACGCTCTTGTCCTTGACGTTAACGCGCAGACGGGTAGCGCAGTTAGTTACATCGATGATGTTATCCGTGCCACCGAGCAGATCGAGGATGTTCTCGGCAAGCACCAAGCGCTCATCATCTTTACTCTGGGCGACCGATTTGCCAGCAGCAGCACCGCCCTGCTTTTGCTTGTAGTCGGCCTTGGACTTGAGCTCGACCTCAACATCGTCATCCTCGCGACCGGGGGTCTTAAAGTCGAACTTGACGATCAGGAAACGGAAGACCACGACCCAAAGGGCGGTAAAGCACAGACCGACAAGGATGGAGATGGCGTACTGCAGACCGTGTGCGGCCCAAAGGGGCAGCCAGTCCCACGAAAGCATCGAGATGATGCCGCCGTCGAAGATGCCCACGACGCCAAGGAGGTTTTGAGCCATGCAGCCGAGCGCTCCGAGCACGCAGTGGACGACGAACAGGCCAGGCGCGATGAACAGGAAGGTGAAGTCAAGCGGCTCGGTGATACCGCAAAGCATAGCGGTAAGAGTGACCGGGATCAGCAGAGCCTTGACGCGCTGCTTGCGCTCGGGTTTGGCGGTCATATAAAACGCAATGGCGACGCCAAGCGAGCCGAAGACCTTAGTCCAACCAGGGCAGGTATAGGCAGCCCAGGGTGCGGCATCCTTAAGAGCAATGCTCGGATCGGCAGCCAGTTGGGGCAGGATGTTGGCCCAAGCAGCAAAGATGCCGCCGTTGACCGCCGCGTTGTCGTAATAGAACGGCGTATAGATAAAGTGGTGCAGGCCTGTAGGAATCAGCACGCGCTCGAAGAAAGCAAAGACGCCCACGCCAAACGTACCGGCGGAAAGGATGAATCCCTGGAAGGCGGCGATAGCAGCCTGAACATGCGGCCATACCAGGCAGGCGATAAGAGCGACCGGAACCATAACGAAGAAACCGATCATATAGATGAACACAGAGCCCGAGAACACGCCCAGCCACTCAGGAAGTTCGGTGTCGAAGTACTTGTTGTGAAGCATCGTGGCAATACCTGAAATGATAAGCGCGCCCATGATGCCCATATCAAGCGTTTTGATGCTTGCGATAGTGGCAAGACCAGTACCGCTGCCCGCCTCGACAGAGTAGTCAACCCCAAAGACAGGGCCCCACTGCCCCAAGATTGTGCTTACAAAGTAGTTGAAGGTAAGGTAGATGGCCAAAGCCTCCATGCAGCAGCGAGCGTTCTGCTTGTTCGCGAGCGAGATTGGCAACGCTACGCAAAACAGCAACGGCATCTGGTTAAAGAGCGTCCAACCACCCTGGAGCAGCACATTCCAGCATTCAAACCAAAGATGGCCCGCAGTGGCCATCTCGCCAAAGATCGCCTCGGTGGTAAACAACGTACCCAGGCCGACGACGATTCCGGAAAATGCGAAAAGAATTGCAGGCGTGTACATTGCACCGCCGAAACGTTGTATCTTTTGCATCATGAGTGGGAATCCCCCTCTCTTCATTCGGAGCGCTGCGGTTTTGGCTTCACTCGAGACCGCAGACGCGCCGTTTGCGTGTACCTCGTGCAATAGGACGGGTGGGCCCGCTTCCCTGACTTCTTGCGCTTCTATTTTTATCATATCACTTATCTAGACAAGTTAATACGGTTTCCATGTTCGGTCAGCGGTCGATAATTGACGGTGAACGGTTTATTTCAAAGGTTTTGCCTGTTATTGCCTGTTTGTCTAAAACTTCTAAAACAAAATATTTATCAACTTGTCTAGATAGGCTTGTATAAGGATGTTTGCATACCTATACTTCATTACAACATTCACCGCCACGTTAAGGAGTCACCATGAAAAGCGCGGTCTTCTATGGAAAGCACGACCTCAGAGTCGAGGAATCGGCAAAGCCGGCCGTGGGCAGGCGCGACGTTCTGATCAACGTCAAAGCTTGCGGCGTCTGCGGTACCGACGTTCATATCTATGAAGGCGACAAGGGTGCAGCCGACGTTACCCCGCCCACGATCCTTGGTCATGAGTTTGCGGGCGTTGTCGAGGCCGTGGGCAGCGACGTCGCTGGCTTTAAACCGGGCGATCGCGTGTGTATCGACCCAAACCATCCCTGCGGCTGCTGCGAACCCTGCCGCGACGGAATCAACCACTACTGCGAGCATATGACCGGTTACGGCACCACCGTTAACGGCGGCTTTGCCGAGTACTGCTCCGTCGATATGCAGCAAGTCTACAAGTTGGGCGATCACACCAGCTTCGAGCAGGGCGCCATGACCGAGCCCGTCGCCTGCTGTCTGCACGGCATCGATATGTGCAACATCAAGCCCGGCAGCACAGTTGTCGTTATCGGCGGTGGCATGATCGGTCTGCTCATGATGCAGCTCGCCAAAAACGCCGGCGCCACCAAGGTTGTCTTGCTCGAGCCTGTCGAAGGCAAGCGCGAGGTTGCGCTCAAACTCGGCGCCGACCTGGCAATTGATTCCATCCACGAGGACGTCCCGGCCCGCCTGAAGCAGGAGGGCGTCGGCAACGTCGATGTCGTTATCGAGTGTGTTGGCAAGCCCGTCACCATCGAGCAGGCCATCCAGATCGCCGGCCACAAGGCTACGGTCATGATGTTCGGCCTCACCAAGCCCGATGAGACAATCACCGTCAAGCCCTTCGAGGTCTTCCAGAAGGAGCTTGTGCTTACCTCGTCCTACATTAACCCTTATACGCAGCGTCGTGCGCTCGAGCTCATCGACTCTGGCAGGCTCGACGTATCCTCGATGGTCGCAAAGGTAGCCTCCCTCGACGAACTCGGCGCCATCCTGTCAGACCCGGCCCTGCGTGCCATGGGCAAATATATAATCGACCCCGGCAAGTAAATCGATTGACACCTGCGCGGGCGGCCCCCATCCGTCGTTCACGCACCCAGCTCTAGGAGACCGTCATGGCGCGAGCCATCTTCCAAACTATTTATGACAACGTGAAGCAGTCGATTGACGACGGCACATACGCCTATCAGAGTTATCTGCCTTCGGAGACTGAGCTCACGCAGCTGTTTGACTGTTCGCGCATGACGGTCCGTCGCGCCATCTCGATGCTTGCGGCAGATGGTTACGTGCTCCCCCAGCAAGGCAAAGGCATGCGCGTCATTCGCAACATCAGTGACGAGACGAGTCGTGGCGGCGGCGGACTCGAGACCTTTAAGGAAATCGCGGTCAACCGAGGCTTTGAGCTCAAGACTGTCACCACCGTCTTTGAGCTCCTCATCTGCAGCAAGGCGCTCTCCAAGATTACCGGGTTTCCCGAAGGCTGTGAGCTCACACGCGCCAAACGCATCCGTTATGCAGACGGACAAGCCGTGTGCTCCGACGACTCCTATTACCTAAGTTCACAAGTACCGGGGCTGACACCCGAGATTGTCAACGACTCGATCTATCGTTACCTCGAAGAAGACCTTGGCATTAAGATTGCCACGGGCAAACGCGATGTAACGATCGAGCATCCCACGCCCGAGGATACGCGCGTGCTCGATCTCGACGACTTTAACGCACTCGCCGTTATACGCGGGCAGACCTACAACGCCGACGGCATCCTTATGGAATACACCGAGACCAAACAGGTCCCCGGGTTCTTTTTGCTCCATGAAACCGTGACGCGCAACGGTACCGGTCGAACCGGCCACCAAAGCAGCATGAACTAACCATCTATTAGTTGCGGTGGGATAGTTCCTAGAATTGCCAGCTTAAGGGCAAAACAGGAACTATTCCACCGCAACTTTTTTGGCCGGCGGGGCAGTACCTGTCCCACCGGCCATCATTTACGCTCTTTTAGCTAGTCCGCGAGCTTCTCCACCTGATCGAGCATCTTGTCGAGCTTGGCCTTTGCTTCGGCCTTGACCTTCTCAGCTTCTTCGTGAGCCTTCGCCTTCTGGGCGGCCTTTTCCTCGGCTTCGGGATCGACGACGACCAGATTGGACGCATCGTGCTCAACAAGCTTGAGCGCATGCTCGGGACAAACCTTGACACAGGCGCTGCAGCCTAAACAATACGTGGACTCCAACGCAAAGCGGCCGCTTCCCACCAGATCGCAGGCAAACGTGGGGCACACGTTGGCGCACTCGCCGCACGACGTACACTTGTCAAAATCGCACTCCGGCGTGCTCACCTGCATGTTCTGGGCAAGCTCGGGGTGGTTTTGCAACGTCGAGAGCACCAGTTGGCGCCCGTGCGTGAGCGAACGGCGACGCTTGGTCGTCGTGGTGCCGCACATGGTGTTGAGCGTGCGCTCCAGCTGGGTAATCTGATGGCGATGGGCCTTGAGCTTTTGCGTCACCGAGGCCAGCGCCGCCGTCGCCGGATTGAGCTTGGTCACCGTCAGGCCCGTGGTGCGGGCGATCTTTTCCATGTACTCCTTGCGCTCGTACTCGCGGCGCTTATGGCACTTGAGGCTCTTGGGGTCGACCTCCAGGCCCATACCCGTGCCGGACCACTCCTCGGCCTTCGCAATCGCCTCGCCCAGAATATCCTCACCGCCGGTGTTGCGGCATTTATCGCACACACCCAGCGGCAGGTACACACTCACGTTGGGATAGTCGGCCAGCACCGAAAACCAAGTCTCTGCCGTAATATCGCCCACGCAGGCAACGACGACCTCGTTTTCGCGCGGCATGCGCTTGAGGGCGCGCGTACAGGTGACGTAGGCGGTCTCGTGGCTCGTAGCAGCAGAGACGATATCGTCATACAGGTTTTTGGGCGCCAGACGCGGCGAGATGATTGCCTCGGTCGGACAGGCAGCGGCGCACAGGCCGCATTTGCGACAGGAGTCGAGGATCTCGATGGCGTCTTCCTCGACCTCGATAGCGTTGACCGGGCACACGTCCATGCACGCGGTGCAGCCGCTCTTTTCGTTTTTGCAGGTCAGGCACGGAATGGTGTTGCCGCGCGGGCGCTCCTTGTAGTCGGCAGGATTCCACTGCGGCGCCGACGGATCGAGTGCATCGGTCACGCCGCCAAGCGGGTTTTTAAGAAAGTCGAAACCCTTGCTGATCTCGATAATGTCATCAAACAGATCGTGTTCCTGCGCCATGCGCGGCCCCTCCCTGAGCAGTGCAAACAAGCGATAGATAATGATACGCTATCGGCCCACGCCTCGGGCAAATTACACGCGGAGCACCTTTGCAGCAAATAGCCCATGGCCTATCGCCGCCTCGATTGATCAAGGCCAATCAAGCGCCAAACTATGCCTCGCACATGAGCTGCACGAGTTTTTGTTTGGTCACCTTGACCTGTTCGTTAGCCATATTGCGCTCGTTTCTAAAGACCGCATTTGCAACACTCTGCAGATCGGCATCGGAAATCGCGCTGCACGGACCGTCCATCGAAGCCGCCGTGGGGCATACACACAACGGCAGCTCAGCATAAAACGCAACGGCTTTGGCAATATCGAGCATCTTGCCGCCGCCAATGCCCACCACCATGTCGCAATACTCAGCCTGGGCTTCCTTAGCCATTTCGACAACGGCCTCTTCCGTACACGGACCGTCATAAATCTTAAAGAACGGCTCGCTTAGATCTTCGTCCAGAAATCCATCAACAATCTGCCTGCACAGCCGATCCTCGGTGCCCTGGTCAAACAAGACATAGGCAGCGCAGCCCAACCATGTCAAATACCTGCCCTGACGCGAAAGTTCGCCCGGCCCCTGAACATACCGACCGGGACCGCCGTAAACCATGGGAAGCGCCATACGAGAATCCGCCCTTCATCAAACAACGATTGGTTCAACTAACCTGACCCCTTTGCACCATAGCAAAAAAGGGGCAAAGCCATCTGCCGGCTTTGCCCCTTCCTTAGCTTGATTTACTCATCCATGAGATAGTAGTGGCCCAGTGCATCGGCACCCAGGATGGCGTTTGCGACCATCTCGGGCGTCACCTCAAACGGCATGTTGCACATGGTGTCCTCGGGCGCGCACGCGGCCTCGGCAACAATCATGGCCTTCTCGCGCGTAACCTCGGCAACGCCCAGCTCCTTGAGCGTAACGGGCAGACCCAGCTCAATGCAGAAGCCCAAGACTTCCTCGAGCTTCTCGGTCGGAGCATCCTCGAGTACCAGCTGGACGATGGTGCCGAAGGCGACCTTCTCGCCGTGGTACATGCTGTGGCACTCGGGCAGCATCGTCAGACCATTGTGGATGGCATGAGCAGCAGCAAGGCCCGAGCTCTCAAAGCCAATGCCGGAGAGCAGCGTGTTTGCCTCGATGATGTGCTCGACGGCAGGCGTGAGCGCGCCCTTCTCCAGCGCGACCTTGGCCTTGACGCCATCGGCCATAAGCGTCTCGTAGCAGAGCTTGGCGAGCGCCAGGCCGGCCATTCCGCCCTTACCGCCGGCGCAGGTGCCGCCGTCGGCATCGTGCGTCGCCTGGGCCTCAAAGTAGGTTGCGAGCGCATCGCCCATACCGGAAACCGTCAGGCGCACTGGGCTCGCCGCGATAACCGTCGTATCCATCAGGACAATGTTGGGGTTTGCCTTAAGGAAGAGATATTTATCGAACTGGCCGTCGTCGGTATAGAGCACCGAAAGTGCCGAGCACGGTGCATCGGTCGAAGCAATGGTGGGGCAAATGATAACCGGGGACTCCAGGTAATAGGCGACGGCCTTCGCGGTGTCGAGGATCTTGCCGCCACCGACGCCGACGATGATGTCGCAACCGTTGTCGCGGGCGAGCGCAACCAGGCGATCGACCTCGCCCTTGGAGCACTCGCCGTTAAAGTCCTCAAACAGCAGCTCGGCCTTAGCCTCGGCAAAGCCGCCCTCGATCTTGGCACCGACGCGCTTCTTGCCCGAAGGCGTCACGATGACGAGGGCCTTAGCGCCGAGCGGCTCAACGTAAGAGCCAAGCTTTGCGAGCTCGTCCGGGCCCTGGATGTACTTGCTGGGGCTATTGAAAATTGCAGCCATAACTATCCCATTCTCTAAAAGAAAAAAGAAAGGGGCTCCGTACAGATACGTGCGGAGCCCCTCGTTACGATAACAAGAGTCGATTAGAAATCGATGTCGGTGTCGTAGTAGCAGGCCTTGAGGATCTTCTCGAAGTCAGCAGCCTTGGTCTCACGCGGGTTCTCGGGCGTGCAGGCGTCCTGCTCGGCGTTCGCGGCGATCTCGGGCAGCTTGGCGAGGAACTCCTCCTCGGAAACCATCTGCGGGTTCTCGGCGTCGACCTTCACGCCACCATTCGCGTAATCCTTGATGGACTGCGGAATGTTGAGCTGGTCGTTGAGGTCGCGAATCTTCTGGACGAGTGCAGCGATGAGCTCCTCGTTGGTCTCGCCGGGAAGGTGCAGGATCTCCTTGGCCACGTAAGCGTAACGCTCGGCAGCACGGGGATCCTTGGAGTTCCACTGGATGACCTTGCCCAGGTACATGGCGTTAGCGGCACCGTGGATGATGTGGCCGTTCTCGAAGGCAGCACCGGTCTTGTGAGCCATGGAGTGAACGATGCCGAGCAGGCCCGAGGAGAAGGCGATGCCGGCGATGCACTGAGCCTCGTGCATGTGCTGACGGGCCTCATGGTCGCCAGCATAGGACTTGGGCAGCCACTCGACGATCTCGCGGATGCCGTGCAGGGCGTTGGCATCGGTGAACATAGAGGCGAAGGTGGAAACGTAGGCCTCCATGCAGTGGGTCAGAGCATCCATGCCGGTGTGAGCGCACAGCTTGGCGGGCATGGTGTAGGTGAGCTCGGGGTCGACGATGGCGACATCAGGGGTGATGTTGAAGTCGGCCAGCGGATACTTGATGCCCTTGGCGTAGTCGGTAATGACGGAGAACGCGGTGACCTCGGTAGCGGTACCGGAGGTAGAGGAGATGGCGCAGAAATGAGCCTTCTGACGCAGCTCGGGGAAGCTGAACGGCTGGATGATGTTGTCGAAGGACTCCTCGGGGTACTCGTAGAAGACCCACATGGCCTTAGCGGCATCGATGGGCGAGCCGCCGCCGATGGCGATAATCCAGTCGGGCTCGAACTCGCGCATGGCCTCGGCGCCCTTCATGACCGTCTCGATGGACGGGTCGGACTCGACGCCCTCGAACAGCTTGACCTCGAAACCGCCTTCCTTAAGGTCGTTCTCGACGTCCTGCAGGAACCCGCCGCGGCGCATAGAGCTGCCGCCAGAAACGATGATGGCCTTCTTGCCCTTGAGGTTCTTCACCTCGTGGCGAGCGCCCTCACCAAAGTACAGATCGCGAGGATTGGTAAAACGTCCCATACTGTGCCTCCTAAACAAGCCCCTCTTAGACTTGCGTATATAACGGAGCACCCAATTGGCTCCGTTAGGACCGGTTTGCGCGTTGCCGGCGATGACAATGCGCGATGTCTAAACGTCTAAACGCTCAGACAAACACTATTTTACCGTTCTGGTTGGTCAGTTATTCACCTAAAGCCGCCAATGATGAAACGTTTTTTCTATCCCTGAAGACCCTTGTGCGGCATCCATACTCCCAAGCTGGGCAAACGTTTTATCAAGGTTGACTACATATCCCGGGCAGGACGGTGCCCCTCCAAAATATGCACCGTTCGCCGCCAAAAATCGACCGTTTGCGGCACCGTGATACCACTCGGTCGTCCAAGGTGCCGACATTTGTGCGACATCCGCCTTCGTGGTGCAAAGGTGCAAGTCCAAGTGCGGCACCCCCGGTGTGCCACATGCGGGTAAACTAGAACCTTATATAGAGATATTTGAACCCTAACCGCAGCAAAGGAGGCTCCATGGCATTCGATCCCATTCAAGAGGATTGCCATCGCCTCGTTCTTGAGGCCTTGCGCCGTGACAATATCCCGCTCACCGACGCTGCCGCCGTAGAGCGTCTGATGGAACAATTCACCCGCAACCCCGCACCGCTCATCGTGCACGACCGCGACCGCGCCGGGCACCTCATCGCCAAGGTGGTCGAGGCTGTCGACTACCGCATTCCCTTTATCCCTGACGATACCCAGGCAGAGCAGGAAGAGGCAACTGCCGAGAACATGCTCCGCGAGGC
>ERZ1673746.1001-NODE-1001-length-23737-cov-12.176505_pt1 | contig 23737 bp, 14 predicted proteins | sample MGYA00580205_ERZ1673746 | MGnify/ENA primary metagenome ERZ1673746 (study PRJEB41218, sample SAMN15661771) | gut metagenome | host: Homo sapiens | place: Canada: London | collected 2015-08-20/2019-03-30 | study: EMG produced TPA metagenomics assembly of...
ATTTCGGGCTTGACTTTTAATAGTTAGTCTTTCACACTTTTCTTCCCTCCGAAACTTTCGGCTGGGCAGGCTTTTTGACAGTCTGGGGAGAGGCATGCCGCTCCCCTACAACGCTCCGTTGGCGGCCTTGGGATAACTTTCCACTTTTCGTTTTCAACTTTCCATTTCCCGCATGCCCCGCCTCTGTAACGGGCAGCAAAAACCCGCAGCGGCTGGCTGCGGGTTTCGGGCTAGGTCTTACGGATGAATTTTTCGCCGCATTTCGGGCAGCGGATACACAGCTTACCGCGGTGCTTCGGGACCCGGACGGTCTGCCCGCACGACGGGCAGCGAAAATAGCGGTTGTTGCGGTCGCGCAGCCGCATCCACAGCTGCAGGAACCGGCGGTTCTCCCGCTCGCGGCGGCTGAGATTCCGCGAAAACATGCGGACCATGGCGAGGATCAGCAGACCGTACATCAACAGCGACAGGATCGGCGCGATGATGCCGCGGTAGACCGTGCTGGTCCGCAGCGCGTAGGTCAGGATGGTGTTGGTGAGGCTCAGGATGACGGCCAGCACCAGCAGGAGCATATTCAGTTGATCAGAACCGTAGCGGCCGTACATCCATTTGCGGATGCTTGCGCCCAAACGTCGGAACATAGTTATCACCTGAGAACAATTATAATGCGGTGAGGCGGATTTACAACCCTTTCCCCGGAATATTTACGATTTGTTTACGAATTTATTGCCGGATCGCCCCGGCGCAGAACGATCACCGCGACCTCCGGCCGGTTGAACAGACGAAAGTGCACGTTTGTATAGCCAAGCCCGCGGCTGACATACAGGGCCGTTTCGCCCTGCCGGTAAAGCCCGGCATCCCATGCGGGGAACAGCCGCCGGTCCGTGCCGAACAGCCCGCCCACGAACGGCAGCCGCACGACGCCGCCGTGGCAGTGCCCGGCCAGCACGGCCTGCACGCCGAGGGCGCTCCATTGCGGCAATTGGTCGTTACGGTGCGTCAGCAGCAGGAGAAAGGCGGCCTCTCCGGCCTCCGCGCGGATATCCGCGATCAGCTCCGCAGGTGTTTTGCGCTCTGCCGGGCCGCACGGGTCGTCCGTTCCGGCGACGATGAGCGCATCTTCCCCGCGCCGGAGCACGCGCCAGTCATCCTGCAGCACCGTCACGCCGCAGGCGCGCATCTGCGCCAGAATGCCGCGCAGGCCGGGCACGCGCCATTCGTGATTACCCGTCACATAATACACGGGCGCAATGGCGCACAGACCGCGCAGCAGCGGCGGCAGCATGGCAAGGTCCGTGTGCTCGTCGAACAGATCGCCGTCGATGCAGATGAGGTCCGGCTCCGCCCGGCGCACGGCCGCAAGCAGGCGGCGGCTGCCCCGGCCGAACACGCGGCCGTGCAGGTCAGCCAGCTCCACGATGCGAAGCCCGTCGAACGCGGGCGGCAGGGCAGGGGAGACGAGTGCGGTCTCGGTCGTCTGCAGACTGCAGTTTCCCCACAGCAGGAACCCGGCGGCAAGCAGGGCCGTCAGCACGAGCAGGACGGCGGTTTTCCGGCGGCGCATGGCGGCTTCCTCCCTTTCAAGAGCTTTTTTGCACAGTTGTATTGTATGCCGGAGAAAAGTTTGCTATAATGAAAAAATAAAAAATAAGGCAGCACCGCACAATTGCAGCGAGAGCATTCAGCGAGAGATTTTTTGCCGGGACAAGGTTTGAAAAGTGCAGATGTACTTTGTGTACCCGCAAGGGGCATGCCGCATCCGTAAGGCGGCAAAGCCGCCAACGGCTGCGCAATACTTCAAACTTTTCGAACCGATGGATCGGCGAAAAATATCCGGTGAAGGCCGAAGCTGCAATTGCGCGGGGCTGCCCTAACTGGGATGTGTATCTGGTGTGAAGTACGGAATCTGGAACACCGCCCTGCCGGACAGCGCCGCGGTCGATGCGCTGCAGCAGGCGGGCTATTCGCCTTTGACGGCGCGCGTGCTGGCCGGGCGCGGCTGCGGGACTCCGCAGCAGGCGCAGGAGCTGCTGTGCGCGGACGCGCCGCTGTTTGACCCCTTTCTCCTGCGGGAGATGGACCGCGCCGTGCAGACGGTGCGGCAGGCGCTGCAGCTCGGGCAGCGCATCGCCGTGTTCGGCGATTATGACGTGGACGGCATCACGGCCACCTGCCTGCTGACGGATTTTCTGCGCGGCATAGGTGCGGACTGCGTCGTCCACATTCCCGGGCGGCTCGAGGAGGGCTACGGCCTGAACGCCGGGGCCATCCGCCAGCTCCATGCGCAGGGCGTGCGGCTCATCATCACGGTGGACTGCGGCATCACGGCGCTGGAGGAGGCCGAGCTCTGCCGGGAGCTGGGCGTGACGCTCGTCATCACGGACCATCATGAGTGCAAGGAGCAGCTGCCGCAGTGCGCGGCCGTTGTGGACCCGCACCGGCCGGACCGGACGTATCCGCACACGATGCTCTCCGGTGTCGGCATCGCCTTCAAGCTGGCCGCCGCGCTCAGCGGCGATCAGGACGCCGTCGCCCGTCGCTATTGCGATCTCATCTGCCTCGGCACAATCGCAGACGTTATGACGCTGCAGGGCGAGAACCGCCGCCTTGTCGTCATGGGCCTCGAGGCCCTGCGCCAGCCGCAGCGGCTGGGCCTGCGCGCCCTGATCCATGCCTGCGGCTGCGACGAGCAGGAGATCACGGCCGGGACCATCGGCTATATACTCGCGCCGCGTGTCAACGCCGCCGGGCGTATGGAGCAGGCTGAGCTGGCCGTGCGCCTGTTTCTGACGCAGGACCCGCAGGAGGCCGACCGGCTGGCCGAAACGCTCTGCCGCCTGAACCGCGAGCGGCAGACCATCGAATCCGAAATTTACAGTGAGGCCGTCAGCCGCCTGCACGGCGCACCGGACGGCGCGATCGTCCTGGCGGGTGAGCACTGGCATCAGGGCGTCGTCGGCATCGTGGCCTCGCGCCTTTCCGAGGAATTCTGCCGCCCGACGTTCCTCATCTGCCTGGACGGCGAACGCGGCAAGGCCTCATCCCGCTCCTACGGCGGCTTTAACCTGTTTGCCTCGCTGACGGAGCTCTCCGGCCTGCTTGAGGGCTACGGCGGCCATGAGCTTGCCGCCGGGTTCACGATCGCCCGGAAAAACATCGACGCCTTCCGCGCGGCCATGTGCCGCTGCGCCGCGGCCTATGCGGCGTCCGCTCCGGTGGAGGCCACGCTGCAGGTCGACTGCGAGATCGAGGCGTCCCTCCTGACGGAGGAGAACGTCCGCGGCCTTTCGCAGCTCGAGCCGTGCGGCGCGGGCTGCCCGAAGCCGGTGCTCAGCCTGAGCGGCCTGACCGTGGAGCATGCCATGGCCGTCGGCAGCGGCAAGCATCTGCGCCTGCGTCTGCAGGCTCCGGACGGCACGCCTGTGCAGGCCATTTTCTTCTCGGCCGGGCGTCTGTCGGCAAAGCTCCGTCCCGGCGACCGGGTCGACGCAGCCTTTACGCCGCAGATCAACGAATTCCGCGGCCGCCGCACGGTGCAGCTCAATCTGATCGACCTGCGCCGCGTCGAGCCGACGAAGCTCTATGACCGTTTCCGCGCGCACGAGGCGCTGCGCCCCGACGAGCTGCGGGCGCTGGCCCCGGACCGCGAGGACGTCATCGGCGTGTGGAACTTCCTCCGCCGTGCGGCCCCCGGCGGCGCGGAGCTGCGGGACAACACCGACCGCCTCTGCCTGCAGATCGCGGCGTCCTCTCCCCGGCCGCAGGCGGCGCGCCGCGCCATTGCCTGCCTGGAGATCCTGGCCGAGCTCGGCCTTGTGTCTCTGCGGCGCAGCGGCAGCGCCATTGCGGTGCGCATTGTGCCGCACCGGACGAACCCACTGGAAAACAGCGTGCTGTTCTGCACGCTCCGCAAGCTCAAAGCAGGTGATTGAATGGAAACCTTTCAGGAACACTATCTCAGCATGAAGCGCACCATCGCGGCGCGCAAGCTGAATGTTGATATGGCGCTGATCGACCGCGCCGTGGACTACGCGCGCGTGAAGCACAAGGACCAGAAGCGCAAGGACGGCTCGCCCTATATCATCCATCCGTTGGCTGTGGCGGAGATCGTCGCGGAGATCGGCCTCGATACGGATGCGATCCTCGGCGCGCTGCTGCACGACTGCATCGAGGACACGGACTCGACCTACGATGATATCGCCCGCAATTTTGGCCCGACGGTCGCCTCACTCGTCGAGGGCGTCACAAAGCTGACGCGCGTGGAGTATTCCACGCTCGAGGAGCAGCAGATGGAGAATCTGCGCAAGATGTTCATGGCCATGAGCAAGGACATCCGCGTCATCCTCATCAAGATCGCCGACCGCCTGCACAACACCCGCACCATGCAGTTCCAGAGCCCGGAAAAGCAGATCTCCAAGTCCCGCGAGACCATGGACATCTATGCGCCGCTGGCCCACCGGCTCGGCATGCAGAAGATCAAATGGGAGCTGGAGGATACCAGCCTCAAATACCTCGATCCCGAGGGCTATAACGAGATCATGCGCTATCTCAACGCCCATCAGGCCGAGGCGGACGCCTTTATGAAGGCCATCCAGAGCAAGATCACCACGCGCCTTTCGGCAGTCGGCATCCACGGCTCCATCTACGGCCGCATCAAGCATGTCTATTCCATTTACCGCAAGATGAAGGCCCAGAACAAGACGATCGACGAGCTCTACGATATGTATGCGTTCCGCGTCATCGTCGATTCCATCCCGGACTGCTATAATGTCCTCGGCCACATCCACGACCTGTTCAATCTGGTCCCCGGCCGATTCAAGGACTATATCTCCACGCCGAAGCCCAACATGTACCAGAGCCTGCACACGACTGTCATCGGCCAGCAGGGCATCCCGTTCGAGGTGCAGATCCGCACCTGGGAGATGCACGAGACGGCGGAATACGGCATCGCGGCCCACTGGAAATACAAGCAGGGTGTCGCGGGCGGTGATGAAAAGCAGTTTGAATGGGTCCGCCGCCTGCTGGAAACGCAGCAGGACTCCGATGCGGAGGATTATATCCACTCGCTCAAGGTCGATATGTTCGACGACGAGGTCTTTGTCTTCACGCCGAAGGGCAAGGTCATGTCCCTGCCGTCCGGCTCCACGCCCATCGACTTTGCCTATGCCATCCATTCCGGCGTCGGCAACGCCATGGTCGGCGCCAAGGTCAACAACCGCATCGCGAGCTATGACCAGCAGCTGTGCAACGGCGACATCGTCGAGGTTCTGACCTCGAAAACGGCCAAGGGCCCGAGCCGTGACTGGCTGAATATCTGCAAGAGCAACGGCGCGCGCACGAAGATCAAGCAGTGGTTCAAAAAGGAAAAGCGCGAGGAGAACATCGTGCACGGCAAGGCAAGCTTCGAGGGCGAGATGCGCCGCGCCAATGTCAATCCCGCCGTGCTGCAGGATGCCGAGTTGCTGCCGGGCCTTTTGAAAAAGCTGGCATTCGAATGCCTGGACGATATGTATGCTGCCATCGGCTATGGCGGCCTGACGGCGGCAAAGGCGTTTGGCCGCATCCGCGACGAGCTGATCCGCGCCACGCGCCAGACGCCTGCGCCCCCGGTCCGCGAGGTGCAGAAGCAGGCGGAGCCCGGAAAGGGCGGCCGCCACAAGGATTCCGGCGTTATCGTCGAGGATATCGATTCCTGCATGATCAAATTCTCGCGCTGCTGCACGCCGGTGCCGGGCGACGACATCGTCGGCTTTATTACAAAGGGCTACGGCGTGTCCATCCACCGCCGCGACTGCCGCAACGCAGCCGGTGCATCCGATCCGAAGCAGGCAGGGCGCTGGGTCAAGGTCGCGTGGAGCACGGAGGATAAGCCGTTCTCCACCACATTTGAGATCGATTCCACGGACCGCAGCGGCATCTGGCTCGATATTGCCACGGCGCTGAGCGCGGCCAAGCTGAAGGTCACGGAGCTCTCCGGCCGAGATATGCCCACCGGAAAGGCGCGCACCGTCGCGACCTTTGAGGTGCGCAACGTGCAGGAGCTGGAGACCATCCGCACGAAGATCCGCGCCATTGACGGCGTGATCGATGTGAGAAGAGGGCAGAACTGATGAGAGCTGTGATCACGCGCGTAAAAAGCGCCTCCGTATCCATTGCGGGCAGCGTCGTTGGCGAGATCGGCCACGGCCTGCTCATCCTGCTCGGCGTCGGCCCGGACGATACGCCGGAGCTGTGCGAAAAGCTGGCCGACAAGGCACTCGGCCTGCGCATTTTTTGCGATGAGGCGGGGAAAATGAACCGCTCTCTCGCCGATATCGGCGGGCAGGTGCTCGTCGTCAGCCAGTTCACGCTCTATGCCGACTGCCGCAAGGGCAAGCGGCCGAGCTTCACGGGCGCGGCTCTGCCGGAGCAGGCTGTCCCGCTGTATGAGCAGTTCCTGCAGGAGTGCCGCAGCCGTGGCTTTGAGCCGCAGCACGGCCGGTTCGGCGCCGATATGCTCGTCGCCTCGGAAAACGACGGCCCCGTCACCATCCTGCTCGATACGGACGAGCTGCTCCAGCCGAGGAGGGGCTGATCCCGGAAAACCGCAGACGCCATTGCCCACCGATGATTGCAGGGAGCGGCATCCTCGACGCCCCGTGGGGCACCCTGCAAATTTCCGACCGCTCTGGCGACCGCACGCGCTGCCAAATTTGACTGTAGCGGCGCTCAGTGAGCGCCTTGCAGGCTGGAAAGTTATAGGGCGGCATCGTCGACCGTACCCGCCTTGTAGGGGAGGGGCATTGCCGACCGGTACAGGCTGTCGTTAAAATGGTGATGGCCCCCGAATTGTCATTGCGAGGGCGCTTTGTGCCCGTGGCAATCTCGCAGTACCCGGTCGGATCGTGGGGAAGCTATCGGCGAAATCGCAGCTGCCTTCCCGAGATTGCCACGGCCCCTTCGGGGCCTCGCAATGACAAATCTGGGTATCTCAAGCCATGGAATCCCTGCCAAAGGAATCGCAACTGCCTATGGCGCTCACTGAGCGCCGCTACATTTTCTCTCGCCCGGTGGGCCTGCGCAGGGAACGCCGCTACAGATGCAATTGGTTTGTACGCTTTATCGTTGCCCCTGTAAGCACAACACAGAAAAGAGCGCCCGGATGAAGAATTTGTTTCGAACCAAATTCGGAAAACGCGTTCTCATCGGCGGCATCCTGCTGCTCGCCGCGGTCCTCTGCGGCTTTGCCGCCGTGCTGTCGTCCTTCCTGCCGGAGCCCTGGAAGGGCCTTGCAGCCAACGGCTGCCTCGTGCCGTTCCTCCGCCTGCATGCAAAGCGCAAGGCTGAGCCGGACGGCGGCACGCTGGGGCGGAACGCCGGCGAAGCGTACGATAACACTACCGAGGCCGGAAGCAGCGTCTCGGCCTATACCTATGGAACCTCTGAATAAATCGGCTGCGGCGCTCAGCGGGTCTTTCGCCCCAACTTATCGGTTTGAAAATCTTGAAATACACAAAGTATTCCTGCAATTTCCAAACCTCAATTTGGAACAAAATCCCTCGCTGACCGCTCTTGCAATTTAATCAGAGGTTCCCTATTCCGGCGCGCTGGGGGTCCCCTATGCGTTTGTCCGATGACTGAAAAGGAGGAGCCCATGAAGGTCTATTCCCTGATGCTGGGCAGCTACCAGACCAATTGCTATCTCGCTGCGGATGACGACGGCGTCTGCGCCGTCATCGATCCCGGCTATACGCCAGAGCGCGTGCTGGAGGCAGCGCAGCGCTATGGCCTGACCATCCGCGCTGTTCTGCTGACGCACGGTCATTTTGACCATGTCGGCGGCGTGCGCGGCGTGGCGGAGGCGGCGCGCTGCCCCGTCTGGCTGTGCGAGGCGGACACGGTCCTGCCCGAGCGCCTGACGGCCGGGCCGCTGTATTACACCGACACCTATGCCGACGGTGACACTGTCGAGGTCGGAAGCCTGCGCTTTACCGTGCTGGAGACGCCGGGCCACACGCCCGGCTCCGTGTGCCTCCTGTGCGAGAACGTCCTGTTCTCCGGCGACACACTCTTTGCAGGCTCCTGCGGCCGTGTCGATTTGGCAGGCGGTGTTCCGGCACAGATGGGCGCGAGCCTGAAGCGGCTGGCGGAGCTGCCCGGCAACTATGCCGTCCTGCCCGGCCACGGCCCGGCCACGACACTGGATGCCGAGCGCGCGGACAATCCCTATCTGCGGGAGGCGATGGCATGAAGCTGCTCCTGCGCGGCCACGACGACCGCTATGCCGTTGAGCAGCTCCAGCTCGCCCTCTTCCCGGAGGAGCCGATGGAGCCGGTGACGGAGCCGTTTTCCGGCGACGGGGCGGTTTCGTCCCTGCACACCGGCACGGTCTGGCTCACGGCCACGGCCGAGATCACGCTGCACGGCAAAACGGGCCGCGCCTGCCGCCGCCTGCGCACGGCGGAGGCCGATGTGCCTGCGCGCCGCCGTCTGCTGCAAAATACCTATTATGAGGCGGCCATGTGCCTGCGTGAGCCGCCCGCCTGGGGCAGCCTGTCCGGCGTCCGCCCGACGAAGCTCACGACGCGCGCCCTGCTGGAGGGCAGGACGCCCGCCGAGGCGGAAAAGCTCCTGCGCACGCGCTACCATGTCTCGCCGGAGCGCAGCCGCCTGTGCGTCGAGGCCTCGGAGGCCACGGTGCGGGCAGCGCAGCTGCTGCGGCCGCAGGACGTGTCCGTCTATGTCGGCATCCCGTTCTGCCCGACACGCTGCGCCTACTGCAGCTTCGTCAGCTCGTCCATCGAGCGCTTTTCCGGCCTGTTGGAGCCGTATCTCGACGCGCTGATACGCGAGATCGCCCATACGGGCGACCTGCTGCGTGCGTCCGGCCGGACGGTCCGCACGCTGTATATCGGCGGCGGCACGCCCACGACGCTCTCGTCCGCGCAGCTGCGCAGGCTCATGGAGGCGCTGCGGACACATATTGACTTGACAGAGCTGGTAGAATATACGGTGGAAGGCGGCCGCCCGGACACGCTCGATGCCGAAAAGCTCGAAACGATCGCGTCCATGGGCTGCGGCCGCATGAGCATCAATCCACAGACCATGAACGACGCCGTCCTTGCGCGGGTCGGCCGCCGCCACACTGCGGCGCAGACCGTGGCCGCCTATGAGGCGGCGCGCGCAGCGGGCTATGACGCCGTGAATATGGACCTTATCGCGGGCCTGCCCGGCGATGACCCGAAGTCGTTTGCCGATTCGCTGCGGCAGGTGCTGGCGCTGGCCCCGGAGAACGTGACCGTCCACACGCTGGCCCTCAAAAAGGGCGCGGACCTCTATGCCGGGCGGATGGAGCTCCCCTCGGCGGACGATGTGGCGCAGATGCTGGCCGGGGCGGAGACCTCGCTCCGCGCGGCGGGCTACACGCCCTACTATCTCTACCGGCAGAAATACATGTCCGGCAGCTTTGAGAACATCGGCTGGTGCCGCCCGGGAACGGCCGGACTTTACAACATCTATATGATGGAGGAGATGCATTCCATCGTGTCGCTCGGCGGCGGGGCCATGACGAAGATCAACCTGCCCGACGGCCGTCTGGAGCGCTTCCACAATCCCAAATTCCCGCAGCAGTATCTCGAGCGCATCGACGACGTTCTGGCTCAGAAGGACGCGGCGTTCCGCCTGCTGTGAGGCACGGAAAGGAAATTTATGGACACTTTATTTTCCAATGTGACGATCGTGACCATGGACGAGGCCATGCACGTCTACTTTGATGCCTACCTCGGCGTGACGGACGGCAAGATCAGCTATCTCGCGCGCGAGGCCCCCAAGGAGAAGACAAAGCGCCTTGTTCCCGGTGAGGGCATGGTGCTCATGCCCGGCCTCATCAACTGCCACACGCATCTGCCGATGTCCGTGCTGCGCGGCTATGCCGACGACGTCGAGCTCTCGAGCTGGCTCAACGACTATATTTTCCCGCATGAGGACCGGCTCGACGGCCGCAGCGCCAAGGCGGCAGCCCTGCTGTCCATTGCCGAGTGCGTCCGCTTCGGCACGACGTCCATCTCGGATATGTATAATTTCTGCGACGAGATCGCCGAGGCCGTGGCCGAGTCCGGCATCAAGGCCAACATTGCCCGCGGCGCGACACTGTTCGGCGAGGACTTCGATTTTGAAACGCACCCCGCCTGCCGCGAGCTTGTCGCCCTGAAGGAAAAGTGGGACGGCTATGACAACGGCCGCATCCGCGTCGAGGCCTCCGTGCACGGCGAATATACCTCGGACTACCGCCTTTGGGACGCGCTGAGCGAATTTGCCATCAACGAGAAGGCCGGTATGCATGTCCACCTGTCCGAGACGAAGGCCGAGCATGAGCAGTGCCTCGAGCGAAACGGCCTGACGCCCGCGCAGGTGCTCGACTGCCACCATGTCTTTGACACGCGCGCCATTGCGGCCCACTGCGTCTGGGTCACGCCGGAGGACATGCGCCTGCTGGCCAAGCGCGGCGTGACGGCCGTGCACTGCCCCGTTTCGAACCTGAAGCTCGCCTCCGGCTGCGCCCCCGTGACGGAGATGGTCAAGGCGGGCATGAACGTGGCCCTCGGCACGGACTCGTCCGCGTCGAACAACAACCTCGACCTGTTCGAGGAGATGAAGGCCGCGGCCCTCATGGCCAAGGTGACATCCGGCGACCCGAAGGCGCTGCCGGTCGAGGCCGTGCTGATGATGGCGACGGTCTGCGGCGCGCGCGCGCAGGGTCGCGAGGCAGAGTGCGGCATGCTGAAGCTCGGCATGGACGCCGACCTCGTGCTGCTCGACTTCACGTCGCCGCATCTCATGCCGTGCCACAATGTGATGTCGCATCTCGTCTATGCCGCCTCCGGCCACGACGTCGTGATGACCATGGTGCGCGGGCAGGTGCTCTATGCTGCGGGCAAGTATCCGACGATCGACCTCGACAGCGTCGTGCGCGAGCTGTCCGGCTACGTCATGCCGCGCATTTTCGAAGAAGCGCGCAGCTGATCCAAACGGAAAGGACGGATGAATGTTGGAAGAAAAGACAACGAAGAAGCAGAATTTCCTGGCCGGTGCGGCGGTACTGTCGCTGGCGACGATGATCGTCAAGGTCATCGGCATGTTCTTCAAAATCCCGCTCAACCGCCTCATCGGCGAGGCAAACTACGGCTATTTCACCACGGCCTATGACATCTACACCGTGCTGCTCATGATCTCCACGACGGGCCTGCCCGTCGCCATGAGCCGCATGATCTCCGAGGCCCGCGCGCTGAACAACGGCAAACAGGTGCGTCAGATCTACCGCGTCTCCCTCATGGCCTTCCTGTCCATCGGGATCATCGGCTCGGCACTGATGCTGCTCATCCCGAAGCAGCTGGCCAACATGATGGAGAACCCGAATGCCATGTGGTCCATCTTTGCGCTCGGCCCGGCCGTGCTCTTCGTGTGCTACATCTCCGCCTGCCGCGGCTTCTTCCAGGGGCAGGGGAACATGGCTCCTACGGCCGTCAGCCAGATCATCGAGGCCCTGTGCAAGCTCTTCCTTGGCCTCGGCCTTGCCTGGCTCGTCATGAATCGCCTCGGCGACGGCCCGCTCGCCGCTGCCGGCTCCATCGCGGGCGTGACGATCGGCACGGTGCTCTCGGCCCTCTACCTCTTCTGCAAGACGCGCCGCCGCACACGCGAGCTCTGCCGCGCGGAGGGGCAGGCAAGACCCGCAGGCGAGACGCTCAAGCGCCTGCTGGCCATTGCCGTGCCCATCACGCTCGGCGCAGCCGGTCTGCAGATCATCAACCTGTTCGATGCGGCGACGGTCATGAACCGCCTCATCAATGCCGCGGGCTACACGCAGGAGCGCGCGGACGTCGTCAAGGGCGTTTATAACTACTGCCAGACCATCTTCAATTTCCCCTGTGCCTTCATTCCCTGCATCACCATCGCCATCATCCCGGCCATTACGAACAGCCTGACGCTGCAGGACCGCCGCGGCGTGCGCTCCGTGCAGAATTCGTCGCTGCGCCTTATGGGTCTCATCGCCATGCCGTGTGCCGTCGGCCTCATCGTGCTGGCAGAGCCCATCGTTGCCCTGCTCGGCGGCTATACGGGCGCGAACCTCACGCTTGCCACGAGGCTCATGGCCATTCTCGGCGTTGCCGTGGTGTTCAACAGCATCGTGCTCATGACGGACGCCATCATGCAGGCGCACAACCACGCCGTCATCCCCGTCGTCAACACGCTCATCGGCGGCATCGTCAAGGTCATCGTCAACTACATTCTCGTCGGCAACCCCGATATCGCCATCACGGGCGCGCCCGTCGGCACCATCGCCTGCTATGCCGTCATCACCGTGCTGAACCTCATCGCCATGCGCCGCGTGCTGCGCCGCAATGCGCCGAAGCTCCTGCCGAACCTGTGGAAGACGACCATCGCCGCCGTTCTCATGGGCGGCACGACGTGGCTGGCCTACTGGGGCCTCGGCCGCATCGGCATGGGCCGTGCCGTCGCCTGCCTCGGCTCCATCGTCGTGGCGGTCCTCGTGTACGTCGTGCTCATCATTGTGCTCAAGGTTTTGACCTATGAGGACTGCCTGCTGCTGCCCAAGGGGGAGAAAATTGCAAAAATTCTGCGCGTTCGCTGATTTTTTCCAGAAAAAACCTTGCGTATTTGCCAGGCATGTGGTAGATTTTATAAGCATGCGCTCGGGGATCTCCCCGGAGAATGATATACTGAGAAAAGAGGATACCCATTATGAACAAGACTGAACTCATTGCGGAAGTCGCCAACAAGGCCGGCCTGTCCCGCAAGGACGCAGAGAAGGCGCTCGGCGCCGTCGTTGAGACCATCACGGAAGCCGTCGTCAAGGGTGACAAGGTGCAGCTCGTCGGCTTTGGCTCCTTTGAGACGAAGCAGCGAGAGGCGCGCACGGGCCGCAACCCCAAGACGAAGGAGACCATCGAGATCCCGGCAACGCGTGTTCCTGTGTTCAAGGCCGGTAAGGCTCTGAAGGACGCTGTCGCAGAATAATTCTTCTGATATTTCACAAAGATTTTACAGAACCTTAAAGATGAGAGGCTGCTCCGCTTTGGCGGGGCGGCCTCTTCTTTTGCTCCAAATGACGATAAAAAATGGATATTTTTCCGAAAAAGCCTTGAATTCGACGGAGGATTATGGCATAATTATCTTAAACTTTTGCATGGTAAAGGATAACGGGATTCGTCCTTTCCTGTAAAAGAATGAAAATTAAAGGAAAGAGGTAAAAGCGATGTTAAAAGGCAAGGCGAAGCGATCCCTCGCATTTGTCCTGGCTGCCTGCATGCTGCTTGCTCTCCTGCCGTCCTTCGGCGCGGGCGCAAGCGCGGCAAACGTGTCGTATACCGAGGTCGATCCTTCCGTGATCGATACGGGCACGGCCGTGCTGCCGGAAGCAGAGCAGGACGCGGAGCAGGACGTTCCTGCCGCGGACGAGGAGGTCCATGTGATCATCCTGTTCGAGCAGAAATCCCTGGCGAAGAAAGGCTTCTCTACCAAAGACCTGCTGGAGAATGAGAAGGCTGCCAGCTACAGCAGCAGCCTGAAGAAGCAGCAGCTGTCTCTGGTCGACCGCATCGAGCGCGAGGCGCTCGGCGGGGAGAAGCTGGAGATCCGCTATCAGTTCACCGTTGCCGTCAACGGCGTTGCAACGGTGGTGCCCTATGGCAGGATCGAGCAGATCCTTGCCGTGGACGGCGTGGCGGATGTCTACCTGGAGGAACGCTACGAGCTTGATGAGACGGTCCAGCCGGATACGGCGACTGCGGGCGAGATGGTCGGCTCCTACAGCGCATGGGCGGACGGCTATACCGGCGCGGGCAGCCGCATTGCCATCATCGACACGGGCCTTGATCTGTCGCATCCCTCGTTTTCGGAGGGCGGCTATTACTACAGCCTGGGCATCAGCGCGGCGAGCTTCGGCAAGAAGATCTCCGATTACAACCTTCTGACGAAGGAAGAGATCAAAAAGGCGCTGCCCAACCTGAGCATTTCCGCGGACAAGAACCCGCCCAAGGCGGACGACCTGTACCGCAATGCCAAAGTCCCCTTTGCCTATAACTATGTGGACGACGGCCTGGATGTCTCCCACGATGCCGAGGGCGACAGCAACGGCGACCACGGCACGCATGTCGCCGGTATCGCGGCGGCGAACCGCTATGTCCCGCACTATGACGCTGACGGCGACCTGTACTATGACAAGCAGGAGCTCGGCGTTACGGGCGTTGCCCCGGATGCCCAGCTCGTCGTGATGAAGGTCTTCGGCGTGGGCGGCGGCGCGTATTCTTCCGACTATATGGCCGCCATCGAAGATGCCATCTGGCTGAACTGCGACAGCGTCAACCTGTCCCTCGGCTCCGGCAGCGCAGGCCGCAGCTACGGCTCGAAGAGTGATCAGCAGATCCTCGACAGCTTCCGGAATACGGATACCGTCGTAACGGTCTCTGCCGGCAACAACGGCGCATGGGGCGAGAACGTTCTGACCGGAACCGGCATGACCTATACGACGGATGTGCGCATGCACACCGGCGGCAGCCCCGGCTCCTATACGAACTCCTTCACGATCGCCTCCGTGACGAACACGAGCATGAGCGGTGTGATGGGCAAGTTCAACGGCGTCGCCGCGATCCCCGGCGACACCGGTGAGACCTACGGCGCAAAGAATTTCTCCACGCTCGATACGAGCGAGAACCAGAGCGGCACGACGTATGACTATGTCTTCCTCGGCGATCCCGTCAAGGGCGAGGGCATCTACGGCCTGCCCGAGAACTATGCAAACGTCGACGTGAAGGGCAAGGTCGTCCTGATCTCCCGCGGCAATTCTTCGTTCGCGGACAAGGCCAACGCGGCCATTCAGGCAGGTGCCGCGGCGGCCGTCATCTACAACAACGCGCCCGGCTCCATCAACATGAACCTGACGGGCTATAACTTCCCGAATCCTGCCGTTATGATCGAGCAGGCCAAGGCCAAGGAGATCCTCGCGGCTTCGACGCAGGATGAGACGACCGGCCTCTGGGGCGGCAAGATGACCGTCTCCGCCAAGGCCGAGACGCTGCACGGCGTGGCCGACGGCTATAAGCCCAGCTCGTTCTCCTCCTGGGGCACGACGGAAAATCTCGACCTGAAGCCTGAGCTTATGACGCCCGGCGGAAACATCTATTCCACGCTGAACCACAGCAGCTACGGCGTGATGAGCGGCACGTCCATGGCGGCTCCGTCCGCAGCGGGCGGCGCAGCGATCATGGCGCAGTACATCAAGGAACACAAGCTCAGCAAGCAGGAGGGCCTCACGGTCCGTGCGCTGGCCATGGCGCTCATGATGAGCACGTCCGAGCCGCTGACCGACCCGGACACCGGCGTGACCTATTCCCCGCGCCAGCAGGGCTCCGGCCTGATGCAGCTGCAGGAGGCCGTGACATCTCCGGCCTATCTGCTCGTCGGTGAGAAGGAAGGCAACGACGGTAAGGTCAAGCTGACCTTCGGCGACGATGCGGAGCGCACCGGCGTCTACACCGGCAGCTTCTCCGTCCAGAACCTGTCCGACTCCCCGCTGCACTACGGGCTGAGCGGCAAGGTCACGACCATGGCCGTCGAGGAGATCGAGGGCGAGGATTACATGAGCGACAGCGCCTATGCGCTGGATGCGAACGTGACGTTCTCCGCCGACGGCAAGAGCGTCTATGTCTATGACCTTAACGGCGACGACAAGGTCGACGAGCAGGATGCGCTCGTCCTGCTGCAGGCCGCAAACGGTACGCATGACGCGCTCGACGCCGAGACCGTGCAGAAGTACGACCTCGATGCCGACGGCACCATCACCACGGCCGATGCGCAGCTCTATCTTGCGGCGGTCAAGGGCGACAAGAGCGTCGTGGACGTCTACGCCGTGACCTACGAGGTTCCCGCAAACGGCAGCATGAACGTCAGCTTCACCGTCTGCCTGACCGACGGCGACAAGGCGTGGCTGAACGGGCATTATCCGAACGGCTCCTATATCGAGGGCTTCCTCTATGCCGATTCCCGTGACGGCGACGGCCGCCAGCTCTCCGTCCCGATGCTGGGCTTCTACGGCAGCTGGGCCGAGCCGAGCATGTATGACAAGTCCGTATATCTCGAGGATATGTGCACCGAGGGCGCAACGGGCTATGTTGCCCAGCGCACGAACTTCCTCGTGCAGCGCATGGCAGGCTCCACGTCCGGCTACTACTTCGGCGGCAACCTCTATGCCGAGGATGACGAGGCCATCGCGGACCGCGCGTCCTTCGCCAATGAGAGCGGCAATACGATCTATGCGGCCGTTCCGACCATGATCCGCAATGCGTCCGATCTGAAGGTCACGATCCGCAATGCCGAGACCGGCGAGGTCTATAAGACCGTCGACTACGGCACGGCGACCGGCGCATATTACTCCGCCTCCTCCTCCGCGTGGTCCGCGGCCGGCACGCAGGTCAACCTGAGCTGGCGCGGCACCGCGGCGGACAACAAGACGCTCCTGCCCGAGGGAACGCCCATCGAGGTCGTCGCCCGCGCCGTCTCGGAATACTACTGGGATCGCGAGACGGAGACGGTCATCGGCGGCGAAGAGAACCTGCCGGAGAGCGCCTTCTGGACGACCCGCTTCGTGCTGGACAACACCGCCCCGCAGGCCAACGACATCGTGCTGCACAGCAGCGCTGCCACCGGCAAGCGCTCCCTGAGCGTCACGGTGCAGGATAACCGCTATGTCGCGGCCGTCCTCCTGCTCAGCCGCAACGGCAAGCAGATCCTCGCGCGTCAGGCCGTCAACCAGACGGAGCCCGGCACAGAGACGACGCTGGAATTCCCGCTCGACGGCATCTACACCAACGACCTGCTCGTCGCGGTCTATGACTACGCCTGCAATGTCACCGCCTATCAGACGAGCTTCGGCGGCAATGTTGAGCAGCCTGCTGCCAACGCCACGCTCCGTGCGGCCGTTCCCGGCACGGATGACACGACCCTCTTCCTCGAGCTGAACACCGAGGACAAGAGCAGCATCAAGGCCCTGAACGAAAACAATCCCCTGCCCGCATCTGTCCTTTCCGTCACGAGAGGCCCGGAGGGCAAGCTCCTGCTGGCCAGCAATGAGCTGGATGATTCCAAGAACCTCGTCTCGACGCTCTACGCCGTGGACGAGACGGACTACTCTGCGGTGGCCATCGGCAAGCGCAGCACGGCGGCCTACACCTCCATGACCTATCTGCCGAGCCTGAACGGCGGTACGCTGCTGGCGGGCTACGGCTACAACCTCCTGCGTGTCGACACCGCGACAGGCACGATGACGAGCCTCGGCAGCTTTGCCTCCGTGATCGGCAGAGGTGTCTACATCGTCGGCATGACCTATGTCGGCCCGGAGGAAACCGACGAGTACGGTACCTGCGATGATTTCGCCATGCTGTGCAGCGACGGCAGCGTCTATCTCTTCTCCATGGCTTACTACACGAATGCCTACGGCCGCAAGACCTATGGCCTGTACTCCCGCTCGCTGCTCGGCAACGTGCCGGACGTGATGGCGAACTACGCCGCCGGTTCTGCGCTGTACTATGCGGATAACCGCCTGTACATCAGTGTGCTGACCACGTCGGCCTCCAAGCTCAGCTATGTGGACCTGACGGCCGACATCTTCTGGCCCATTTCGATCGGGCAGATCAGCGCGGCGCCCGTCGCCCTGTACTCCGCAATGCAGAATGCGGTTGCGGACGACGCAGCGGCGCTTGCCCCGTGGGCGGAGCGCCAGACCGGTATGCAGGCTCTGGAGCCCGCCGCAGCGGAGACGCTGACGGCCCAGCCTCTCCCGGCTCTGCAGTGAGCGCGGAACGGAAAGGAGACTTCCTGTTATGATGAAAAAACTCTTTGCGCTGCTTCTTGCAGCCGTAATGCTGCTGGGCGCCGGTGCGACGGCCCTGGCCGCCGAGCCTGAGGGCGCTGGCTATGTCATCAGTATAGCGAACAGCAGCACAACGAACAGCCTGACGGTCGACCTGCTTACCTGGGAAGGTATGAAGAACGGCCGGCTGGAGCTGACGTACCCCGAGGAACTGACGCTCGTTTCCGCCCACAGCACGCTGGATGCCGAGAACGGCATCACCGACCTCGACGCCTCGAAGCCCGGCACGGTGCACTTCGCATGGGCGGCCTACACCGCGCAGAAGGATGGAACGCCGGTCCTGCGCCTCACGTTCCGCGGCCAGCACGGCAAGACCTATTTTTGGAACGTGATCGATACGGAGACCGGCTGGCAGAGTAAGTCCATGCTGCCCTTCGACTATCGCTTTAACGATGTCCTGGACGAGAACGCCTGGTATTACGATGCCGTTTACGCCGCCTGGGACGCAGGCCTGATGAACGGCGTCGGCAGAGACTATTTCGCGCCGAACGCCACGCTGGACCGTGCGACGCTTGCGACCGTTCTCTATCGTGAGGCGGGCGAGCCTGCCGCGAAGGGCATGGCGTCCTTCACGGACATTGCCGAGGGCCAGTGGTACACCGACGCCGTCAACTGGGCGGCCGAGCAGGGCGTGGTCAACGGCTATCCCGACGGCACGTTCCGCCCGGAGGCCCCGATCACCCGTCAGGAAATGGCCACGATGCTCTACCGCTACTGGAAGCTGCAGGGCGGCAAATACGCCCCGAAGGCGGACGTCCTTGCGAACTATCAGGATCGCGGCGAGGTCGCCGATTGGGCGCTGGAGGCCATGAGCTGGACGGTGCAGTCCGGCATCATCGTCGGCATGACGCCCACGACGCTGAACCCGGCCGGCAGCGCAACGCGCGCGCAGGTCGCTCTGGTGCTCGTCAACTACCTGAAGATGAACTGATCCCGAGACCGCAGGCTCCCGCCGTCTTCCGGCGGCGGGAGCGCCCCCGAACGATTCTGAAAGGAAGGAAATCTGCATGAAAAAGCGGATGTTATCCCTGCTTCTGGCGGTCGCGCTCGTGCTTGGGCTTTGCCCGAGCGTCTTTGCGGCGGGAAGCAGCTATGCCGATGTGCTCGACACCCATTGGGCGCATCCCTATATCGAAGACGTCACGGAAAAGGGCATCATGAACGGCGTGGACGATAAGAACTTTGCGCCGGAGGATGCCATGACGCGCGCCATGTTCGTCACGGTCCTTGCCCGCCTGAGCGGCGACACGCTCACGGAGCAGACCAGCTTCTCCGATGTCCCGGCCGGTCAGTGGTATTCCGCTGCCGTGAGCTGGGCGGCGGAAAACGGCATCGTGCTCGGCTATCCGGATGGTACGTTTGCCCCCGACAAGGCCGTTTCCCGTGAGGACGCCATGACCCTGCTGGTCCGCTTTGCGGGCTGGAAGGCGCTCACGCTCCCCGAGGGCGGCGAGCTGACCTATGCGGATGCGGCGGACATTCAGGACTATGCGAAAGCTGCCGTCGCCGTGGCGACTGCGGCCGGAATTCTGGCCGGTTACCCGGACGGTACGTTCCTGCCGCAGAAGTCCATCACGCGCGCCGAGGCCGCAAAGATCCTCAGCACACTCATGAAGGTCACGGATTATACGCCGGTCGAGCCGACGGAGCCCTCCGAGGAGCCGACGGAAGAGCCGACCGAGGAACCCACCGAAGAGCCGACCGAGGAGCCGACGGAAGAGCCCACGCAGGAGCCCACCGAGCCGTCCGAGCCGACGGAGCCGGGCAAGACCGTGACCGTTACGTTCCGCGGCGAGAACGGCTATGCCAAGTACCACGGCCAGAAGGTCGCGAGCATCGAGGTCAACACGAACGAGCCCTATGTGGAGTTCGGCCTCTACGGCGTGGCGGAAAACGGCTTTGAGCTCGACACCGCCTCCGCCTCCGCGGGCACGCTCGTCCGCGCGGAGAACGTGTTCATCCTCTCGGACTTTGATGAGGATGTTACGGTCGACTTCACGACCCGCTACCGCACGATGCAGGTCAATTTCGTCATCAGCCCGAACGCCAACGCCATGTACGTCGACACACCCGTGAGCGTGACGTGGGGCCAGCCCGTCCCCGTGCCGGAGACCCGCCGCGTCGGCTCCCATGTGTCGAACTGGTACACGGACGCCGCCTACACGCAGGTCTATGACTTCTCCACGCCGGTCACGACGAACCTGACGCTCTACGGCAAGTGGGAGACCAATGTCTATACCGTGACCTATATCGTCGACGGCGAGGTCTACTATTCTACGCAGGTCGATCATGGCGAGTATGTCACGAACCCGAAGAACCCGACGAAGAACAACTACGTCTTCGACGGCTGGTATACGGACGAGGCCTGCACGCAGCTCTTCGACCGTAATCAGAGCATCAAGGCCGACGTTACGGTCTATGCTGCCTGGGCCGAGGCAAAGCTCAACTATGTCTACCTCGACGGCAAGAACGGCGACGACAGCAACTCCGGTATGACAGCCTCCTACGGCGTCAAGACGTTCGCCCGCGCCAAGGAGCTGCTGGCGGATTCGGCCTACAAGGTAATTTATATCACGAGCATGGTCACCGTCGGTGATACGCAGGTCTGGGATCTGAGCGAGTATCCGGATGCGGTGGTCACGCGTGCCGAGGGCTACAAGAGCAGCTACATGTTCTGGGTGAACGCCACCGGTAACCTGACGCTCCAGAATATCTGCATTGACGGCGGCGCGCAGCGCTGGGCTGCCGAGGACGGCACGCCGTTCTCCAGCTATATCGTCGGCAACTGCACGTCCGGCAAGCTGACGCTGAATGCGGGCACCGAGATCTGCAATACCGTTACGACCAGCAGCAATATTCTCTTTCTGCATAACGCCGACTTCACCATGAACGACGGCGCGAGCATCCATGACAACACCTGCAAGACGGCGACGATCGGCCTTTCGACCACGAAAGGCGGCAGCAGCATCGTCCTGAACGGCGGCGAAATTCACCACAATACCGTGACCTATGCCGCGAAGGCAAACGTCAGCGTCTTGAGCGTCCCGGCCGGTGCCATCAGCTTGTCCGGAAGCTCCACGAAGGGCTTTACGACGTTCACGATGAACGGCGGTAAGATCTACGCCAACAATGCCGCTGCCGAGGGCAGCCTGAAGGGCGTGGGCGCGATCTATGTCGGTCAGTATGTCAATGCCGAATTCAAGGGTGGCGAGATCACCGGCAATGCCGGCGCTACCGCAGGAGCCATCCTGCTGCAGAGCGGCGCGGATGCAAAGCCGAGCACCTGCACGCTGGAAAACGGCAGGATTTTCGGCAATACCGCCACGGCGGGCGCAGAGTACCAGATCTACGCCCACGGCAGCATGATCCTTGCGAACCAGAGCGTGGTGGAAAGCGAAATTCTGCTGATGAACAGCACGGCCCGTCTGCCGGTTCTCGTGACCTCCGCTCTGAAGCAGCCGCTGCGGCTGAAGCTCGAAGCGCAGGTTTACATGAACAAGATCGTTGGCGGCAGCGGCTATACGCTGACCGAGGCCGATCTGGCGAACATTGAGCTGACAGAGCCGCTGGATTCCCATTACAAGCTGTCGGTCGACACGGAAACGAACACGGTTTTCCTGAATGCTTCCCGTGTGGTCGGCACGATCGTTTATCTCGCGGCCACCGGCAGCGATGCGAACGACGGCAAGACGGCCGAGACCGCCGTTCTGACGTTCGCGCGCGCGAAGGAGCTGCTTATCGAGCGGCAGTCCGCCACGGGGGACAACATTATCAGTATCCCGTCGGCTTCGGCGGGCTCTTCCCCCAAGTGCCTTGTGGTACGCAGCGACGAGACGTGGTCCCTGAAGGGCATTCCGAATGCCTATGTCATGCTGGAGAACGACACGAATACCTCTGGCAATCTTGTCGAGGTCCTGAACTGCACACTGACGCTTGAGGACATCACGTTCGACGGCAACCGCTATTATCAGCTCAAGGGCAAGTACGCTACGGCAATCCGCGGTGACTGGAGCGACGGCCAGAAGGCGCAGATCGTCGTTAAGTCCGGCACCGTGTTCCGCGATTTCGGCGATGATGCCATCTATGCCTATGGCTCGATCGTTACCATCGAGGACGGCGCAGTCTTTGAGAACATCAGGAAGGGCTCCGCCGTCTTTGCAACAGGCTCGGTGCAGAAAACGGACGACAAGTCTTCCGAGGTCATCGTCAACGGCGGAACGTTCCGCAACAACCTCTATTCCTGCCTCAGCATTCTCGGCCAGAGCAAGCTTACTGTGAATGGCGGCCTGTTTGAGAACAACGTCGTCAGTAATACCAAGGGCGGCGCCGCCATTCTCGGCGATTCGGCCGGTGCGGAGATTACAGTGAACGGCGGTATCTACCGCAACAATGCGCTGACGGCGGAGACCGGCACAATGAGCATCGGCACCGTTCTGCTGGCCACGAACGGCTGCAAGGTCACTGTCACGGGCGGCGAATTCTACGGCAATACCTGCGCCTCGGCTGAAAACGGCAACGGCTTTGCCTGCAGCGGCACGAACGCGGCGGACATCACGCTGAAGCTGAAGGCCGGAACGAACATGACCAATGCTCCGTTCTTCTGGAATACGCCGAGCAAGACGGCCTGCCTGAATGTCGCCTCGGCTCTGCCCGGCACGCTGAAGATCGCCTTCCGCAGTGCGCCTGCGGCCGGTACGGTCGTGGCTGCCGGTGCGGACTACACGCTCACGGAGAATGACCTGAGCAACCTGATCAGCCTGAACGAGGGCGTGCGCTTCGCGCTCGTCAACGGCCAGATCGTCACGGCAGAATAAGCAATATCCCCAACGGCCCCGCTGCACCCGCAGCGGGGCCTCAGCTTGTCAAAAAAGTCCCTTTGGACTTTTTCGCCAAGCTGCTTTCAGAATTGCAAAATCAATTTTTGTATCATGATTTTGCAATTCTGCCGCTGCGGCGGGTGATTGAACGCGAAAGGAAACCCTGACGGTTTCCTTTCACACTTTTCTTCCCTCCGAAATTTTCGGCTGGGCAGGTTTTTTGACAGTCTGCGGCCCCTTATGGGGGAAATTGCAGGGGAGGGGAAGGCGCGAGTGGAAAATGGATAATTGGAAATGGAAAGCGGAAAGTGCAAGGCTCACAGGTTTGTCATTGCGAGGAGGCCGAAGGCCGACGTGGCAATCTCGGGAAGGCACTGCCGTCCCGTACCGGCTGCCGAAAAAACGTACAGACCGATTGTGTCTGTAGCGGCGCTCACTGCGCAGCCGTTGGCGGCTTTGCCGCCTTACGGATGCGGCGTGCCCTTTACGGGCGGTGAGCGCCTGAGGCAGTTGCAGATATTGCGGCGGTGATCCAGCGGCGCAGGACCTTCAAGTTTGGCATTCCGTGGAGCGAAGCGACGTGGGAATCTCGTAGTACCTTGTTGGATCGTTGGAAAGCCATCGGCGAAATTGCAGCTGCCTGCACGAGATTGCCACGGCCCCGTTGGGGCCTCGCAATGACAAATCTGTGGGCCTTGCGCCACAGAATGTGTGCCGCAATCATCGCCAACCTGCAAGGCGCTCACCGCCCGCAAAGGGCACGCTGCATCCGTTTTTTACAAAAAAGTTCGAAAAATCACGATTTTCACCTTGCGGATTTTGCCTGCGTGTGGTATATTTTCATTTTGTGGACAAAAAATCTTTTGGGCAACACCGCACAATTGCAGCTTCGACCTTCGCCGGATATTTTTCGCCGATCCATCGGTTTGAAAAGCTTGAGGTACACAAAGTACATCTGCACTTTTCAAACCTTGTCTCGACAAAAAATCTCTCG
>ERZ1673746.1029-NODE-1029-length-23300-cov-17.420435_pt1 | contig 23300 bp, 19 predicted proteins | sample MGYA00580205_ERZ1673746 | MGnify/ENA primary metagenome ERZ1673746 (study PRJEB41218, sample SAMN15661771) | gut metagenome | host: Homo sapiens | place: Canada: London | collected 2015-08-20/2019-03-30 | study: EMG produced TPA metagenomics assembly of...
ATAAGACCTACACCGACACCAGCGACGAGATCGTGATCAAGGACGGCACCAGCGAGAAGAACGCTGCCCAGAAAGAGGAGAGCCGAATTGAGGGGAAAAAGGCAAAGGTAGCAATCCCGGACAGTGAGCGCACTGATACGCAGGAGCTGGAAGCAGCCGGGTCTGCGGACGCTGCCGGGGAGGGCCAGCCTGACCCGGACGCAGCCTTTACCCTGAGCGAGGCAGAGGAGGACTCTGAGGAGGGCAAGGACCCCACGGACAACCCCACGGAGAATCCCACGGAGAACCCCACTGATAATCCCACAGAGAAACCCACGGAGAATCCTACGGACGACCCCACGGAGCCCCCCAAGAAGGATGTGGTGTACGAGTACGCCCCGGCGGCAGACCCGAATCCGGAGCAGCAGGCCACCAAACCCACCCTCAGCACCTCTGCCACCCCTGCGGCAGAGACCCGGGAGGCCACTCAGGCCAACGCCCCTGCGGCTGCTCCCACCACCCCCACTGCCCCTGCGGCTGATCCTCCGGTAGAGGGCAGCGCCGAAAACCCCACCAAAAACGTCATCCGGGTCATCAATAACTGGGCCGAGAAGGTGCTGAAGATCCGGCTCAGCAATGTGAATATTAAGGTGGATGACACCAGTCGCTATGCGGATGGAACAAGGGAGCAGTTTAACAGCATGAGTTATGGAGTATCCGCAGCAGAGGTTCAGGGAACCGGAAAGACCAAAATTGAGCTGGACGGCCAGAATGTTCTGGACAGCAGTACATCCGAGTATGGGGCGGGCCTGCGCAAAAAGGACAGCGGAAACCTGACCATCACAGATGAGACCAGCGATACGGGCGAGACCATTACCGCAAAGGATGAAACAGACACCTCCGGAAGCCTGAGGGCAGAGGGAGGAGAGGTCGGTAAAGCTGCTGCTATTGGCGGAAACAGCGGCCAAGCCACGGATAATATCACCATCGAAGGGTATGCAACGGTAAAAGCAAACACATTGGGGCACGATGGAGCCGGCATCGGTGGCGGCAATGGCGCAAAAGGCAGCAATATCACCATCCAGGGCCATGCCAATGTTACGGCAAACGGCGGATGGTCCGGAGCCGGTATCGGCGGCGGATCCCGAGGTAATGATGGCGGAGGAGATGCGGAAAACATCACCATTCAGGACTATGCCAAAGTAACTGCTACAGCTCATGATGGCACGGCCATCGGAAGCGGCAGTGCGCAGTATAGTGTGTGGGGTGATCAAGAGAAGAGTGGCGTGGCCAAAAATATTGTGATCCGTGGCCACGCAATAGTCAATGCAAAGAACGATGGCAGCGGGGCCGCCATCGGTGCTGCATGGGGTGACAACGCGGAGGTGACCATTGGCACAGCAGGCGCTACGGCAGAGCAGGAAAATGTCCATGTGACGGCAACAGCAAGTTATGGTGCTGCCATTGGCAATGGCGCAAAAGATACCAAGGTCACCATTCAGGGCCATGTGACCATCCAGACGGCGCTCGACACAGCATCCGTTGCGATCGGAAGTCGATGCGGAAATGTAACGGTCAATATAAAAGACAATGCCTCCATCAATACAGCTACGGGAAGATCAAACTCCAGCATTGGCGGCTGGAAGATTGACAGCGATTCGGGCAGAAAAGTTGTAGTGAACATTGACGGCGGAGAACACGGAAAAGTTAAGCTCGGTGAGAACAGTCCAATAACCGGAGGCCTTGACGCAATTTCCGGCACCGAGGTCAACATCGGCAACAACGTCTTACTTAAAATAAAACAGAGTTGGAAGAATGACAAGTATATCGCAGTGAACAATGCCGAGGCTGAGGTAGGCACAAGAAGTAACCCCGCTGCAGGCGGCCTTGTAAATACCATTGGCGATAATACAGAGCTGTGGTATACTGACTACAATGGTGTGCTGCAGAAGATCGTCCATGGCAAAAATGTTTGCACCAAAAACGAGATCGACCGCAAGGATGCCACCTGCACGGAAGATGGCTGGGTGAAGTACGAATGCACCTATGAGCACGATAACAATGCTGCTCATCCGGAGCATAAAGACCAGTGGGTGGAGACTATCCCCGCCACCGGCCACCACTGGAAGGACAACGGCGACGGCACCCACACCTGCCCCGACTGCGGTGCCACCGAGGGCCAGCCTGTCAACACCAACAGCGCCCTTGAGCTGCGGGTGGTGGACGCCGAGGGCATGGACCAGCCCTTTACCGTGAGCCAGAACGGCACCCTGCGCACCTACACCGGTGCCTACGACACTGCCACCCTTACCGGCGACCTGAACACCCTGCGCTACCTGCAGGACCACGGCGCACAGACCATCCAGTTCGTCACCAATGGCCAGACCAGCAGCTTTGCCATCAACGACCTGCTGGCACAGGGCAGCGGCAGCGAGGTGTTCTACCTCACCCACCGTGGGGCCGAAGAGCCCACCCTGCTGCTGGTGGAGGCAGACCACAGCGATCTGGTGAAAGACTAACCATCCCCGGAGGCGGAGTTTACCGCAAAGCTCCGCTTGCCTCCTTATTGCAAAAGCCCCCGGCACGTTCCGCATCGTGCCGGGGGGCTTTTTTGGTTATAGAGATGACGCTTTCCCTCACCTCTAAGGCTCTCCCTCTGGGAGAGCTGGCGCGTGAGCGCCTGAGAGGGCAAGGATGCTGAGACAAAACAAAAACACAGCGATAAGATGACTCTATCAAAAGCCAATGCTTATCGCTGTGCAGATGCTCTTTCGTGCCGGGCTTGCCCTCTCCGTCTGCTTCGCAGACACCTCTCCCAGAGGGAGAGGCTTTCAGAACGATGAACAGGGGAAGAGGCTTACTCCACGCTGATCATATAGTAGTAGACCGGCTGACCGCCGCGGATGTGGCTGACCTCAACGTGGTTGGGGCATTTTGCCTTGACGATCTCGGTCACCTTCTCGGCATCCTCGTCGGAGACGTCGCAGCCGGAGATGATGGTGACGAAGCTGGAATCCTTCTTGCACATACCCCGGGCCAGACGATAGGTGGCCTTGGTGATGTCGTTGGAAGTGGAGACGATCTTGCCGTTCTCCAGGGCCATGATCTCGCCCTTCCGGATCCGCTTGCCGTCGTACTCGCTGTCGCGGGCGGCGTAGGTGATGAGGCCGGTGGAGACCTTATCGGCGGCAGACATCATGTTGATGGTGTTGGCCTCCACGGTGGCAGAGGGGTCGAAGTTCAGCAGAGCGGTGATGCCCATGGGGACGGTACGGGTGGGCAGAACGACCACCTGACGGTCAGCCAGCTTCTGGGCCTGCTCAGCAGCCATGATGATGTTCTTGTTGTTGGGCAGGACAAAGACGGTCTTGGCCGGGACGCTCTGGATGGCGGCAAGGATGTCCTCGGTGGCGGGGTTCATGGTCTGACCGCCGGAGACGACAGCGTCAGCGGCCAGGTCGGTGAAGACAGACTTCAGGCCCTCACCGGCGGCGACAGCGACGAAGCCATAGTCGCGGCTGGGGTCAACGGCAGCGTAGATGAACTCGCTGGCGGGGTCGGGCTTCTTCTCGGCGGAAGCCTGCTTCTCGAGGCTCTTGCCCTGCTTCTGGCGGGCCAGGAACTGCTCGTGCATATTCTCGATCTTGAAGTTGGTGAGGTAGCCGTACTTGATGGCCTCGCTCAGGATCTTGCCGGGGTCGGCGGTGTGGACATGGAGGTTGATGACGTCATCGTCCTCGATGCAGACGACACTGTCGCCGTTGGACTCGGCGAAGGCGCGCATCTTTGCGGCGCTTGCACCCTCGTTCTTGTTGATGAGGAACTGGGTGCAGTAGCCGTTCTTGATGTCCTCCACCTTCATCAGGTCGTCGGTGAAGACGCCCTTGCCGGCGTTTTCGGTGGAGAGCTTGGCCTTGTTGGGGACAGCCTCGCCGCCGGCCACGATGGCCTCACCGTGGAAGACCTTGCCCATGCCCTCGAAGATGATCATGATGCCCTGACCGCCGGCGTCCACGACGCCGGCCTTCTTCAGGACGGGCAGCAGGTTGGGGGTGTCCTCCAGAGCCTTCTGACCGGCGGTCATCACCACGTCCCACAGCTCGGCCACGTCCTCTTTGCCGCAGGCAGCAGCTTCCTCGGAAGCGACGCGGGCGACGGTCAGGATGGTGCCTTCGGTGGGCTTCATGACAGCCTTGTAAGCGCCCTCGACACCCTTCTTCAGTGCAGCCACGATGTCGGAAGCGTCAGCCTCCTTTTTGCCCTCCAGAGCCTTGGAAAAGCCGCGGAACAGCAGGCTGGTGATGACGCCGGAGTTGCCGCGGGCGCCGCGCAGCATGGCGGAGGCGGCGGTCTTTGCGGCCTCGCCCACGGTGCAGCTGTCGTCCATGGCCTGCAGCTCACGGACGGCTGCGCCGACGGTCATGCCCATGTTGGTGCCGGTATCGCCGTCGGGGACGGGGAACACGTTCAGCTCGTCCACGCGGGAGCGCTGGTTGTTGATGTTGTTTGCGCCGGAAATAATGGCGTCGCGCAGGATCTTACCAGAAATCATTGCTTTTTACTCCTTATATCTTCCCGGTACCCCCGGGCGGGCTTTGTCTCATCAGGCAACCACGTCATCGACCGATACGACCACGCGGGCGACTTTCAGGCCGGTGGCCTGCTCCACCTCGTCCTTCACGCGGTGCGAGATAGAACGCGCGGCGGTGGAGATGTTCAGCCCGTAGCTGACGGCAATGTGCAGCTCGATCACGAGACGGCCCTCTTCCTGTGTGACACGGACGCCCTTGGCCGAATCGTCCACGCCGCGCACGGCGCTGCGGACACGGTCGGTCAGATCACGGGGGGCCATTGCGGCCACGCCGTAGCATTGTTTGGTTGCTTCGCCCACGAGCGTGGAAAAATACTCGGCTGAGAAGCTGACATCTCCCAGCGGAAAACGGGAAGTGATCATAGTCGCTCTGCTCCTTTTATTCATTATGATACCCCAGTCCGCACGGCGGCGGGGCGGTGCGCGGGCCAAAGAAGGCGGCGTACCACTTTTATTATACAACTTTATGAGGAAGCTGTACAGCACATAATTGCTGACAGAAAGAAAAAAGTCAGGCGCGGCTTACCCGTCTCGGTCTGTTTCGACATCGCAATGCCGGTATACTGAAAGACAGACAGAGCCGCAAAGGGCCGCGTTCCTGTTGTTAGTATAGCACAAAATCCTTCGCAGTGCATCTATTTCGTGAATATTTATCCGACAAAACAAAAGGTGATTGTGAATAAAATATAAAAGATGGCGCAGACATCTTTATCTTACTATGAAAAAGTGCTAAAATCTAAGGTGGCAAGAGTAAGACTGTATCCGGCGCAGGATGCCGGGGCATTCGGCTGCCAAGGTGCTGAAGACAGGAATTTGCTGCGGCTGCACAGGAGCTGCGGCCCGGCGGCGGAAAAGTTCACAATAGGAGTTGTTTTCATGAATATTCTGTTTTTCCTTTCCCCCAAGCAGGACCTGATGTATGTGTACGATGACTTCACCCTTCGCCAGACGCTGGAAAAATGGGAGAACAACCGCTACGCATCCATCCCGGTGCTCAACCGCAAGGGAGAGTATGTGGGGACTCTGACGGAAGGAGACATCCTCTGGGGGCTGAAAAAGTTCCATGGCCTCGACCTTGAGGCGGCAGAGGACATCCCCATCCGGGATTTTGCCCACAAGCGGGACTACAAGGCCGTCACGGTCACCACGAGCATGGACCAGCTCATCGAGGCGGCCATGAACCAGAACTTCGTCCCCGTCGTGGATGACCGGGGAATGTTCATCGGCATCGTCCGCCGTCAGGCCATCATCCGCTATTGCTACGACCGCTCCCGCGCTGCCGCCGCAGAGCAGCGCAGAAAGCCCGAAAAGCAGGAAAAACGAGTCCCGATTCCTGCCGGGGTGCAGTAAAACAGGAAAAGGCCCCGCCGCTCTGCATGAAATGTGCAGGGCAGCGGGGCCTTTCTATGCCTGTGGGAAGGGGAGAGTGGTGCTTCAGCCCACGGTGAGGCTGGAATCGGTGAGCCGGTGGGTCAGGACAGCCTCGGCGTCCTCGCCGCCCATGGCCAGCAGCTCGTCCACCGAGAGGGTGGTGGAGCAGAGGATGGTCTGGAAGGTGATGGTCTCGATGCCATCAGCCCGCAGCTGACGCAGCGTGGACAGCGAAGCACGGAGAGAGGCTGTGAACCGTCCGACGCAGACGGTGAGGGTATTGCCGCTCTGGGTGCTGGTGTAGGAGATGACCGCGCCGCTCTTGTCGGTGACAGTCAGACCGGGGAGAGGAGAGGCGGGTGCGGACGGGGCGGCAGAGCCGCCGTCAGAAGAGGAAGAAGACTCCCCGGGGATAACAGGCTCTTCCGGCTCCACAGGGCGGGGGATGGGGACCTGCTGGATGACCTTGCCGTCGGCATCAATGGTGGTGACTTTTGCGCCCGGGCCCAGCTTGTCCTTGATGGTGTTGAGGTCAAGCTCATTGCCGTCCTGCGAGAGGGCCTTGCCATTGGGACTACCAGCCTTGGCGGTCAGCTCGAGGCTGCCCGACAGATCGATGTCGCCGCTGCGGATGCCGTCGCCGCCACTGCTGCCGTCGCCGCCGTTGGCAGTGACCGTACCGCCGGAGATGGCGACATGGTCTAAGCTGCGGATGCCGTCGCCGCCGGAGATGGTGCCGCCGTTTCCGCCATTGGCGTTGACCGTACTACCGCCGGAGATGGTGACGCTGCCGCTGCTGCTGATGCAGATGCCGCTGCCGCCGGAGGTGGAGTTGTTTTTACTGCCCTTACCGCCAATGGCGTTGACCACACCGCCGGAGATGGTGACGTCGCCGCTGACGCTGTAGATGCCGCTGCCGCCGGAGCCAACACTGCCCGTGCTATTGCCTCCGGTGGCAGTGACCGTACCGCCGGAAATGGTGAGGCTGCCGCTGCTGGTGATGCCGTCGCCGCCGTGGGTGTCGCCGTTACCACCGGTGAGATGGTTGTCGCCCTTCAGGGTCAGCGTCACGTCGCCCTTCGAAGTGAGAGCGGAACCGGAGTCGGCCTTGATGTTCACGTTGTCCAGCGTGACCTCGACCTTATCGCTCCCGGCGTCGATGGTCACGGTGTGGGAAGAAGCGATGTCCTTGTTCTCATTTGTGATGATGGTGTTGGTGTCATTTTTGGTGGTCACATTGTTCTGGGTGACGTCGTTGCCGCTCTCACCTGCCTTCACGGTGATGTTACCATCCTCGATGTTCCATGTCCCTGCAAAGGCCGGGGCGGCAAGGGTGATGAGCATTGCGGCAGTCAGAATAAACGCTGCTGCCCGCTGAGAGGCCGGACGGGGTGAATCGATCCCCCCGTATGGAGAGGGCGGCCCAGAACACGCATCGCAAGCTTACGATAAGACAGCATACAAAAACCTCCTTTGAACGGTGAAAAACAGGGGGTGTCTAATTACCATGAATGTACCACATCTGCGGAGAAAAATCAATAAAACCTGCGCGAATCGCCCTGTTTCCTGCGTGAATGGAGAAGTTCGGACAGAGTTTGGCTCTCTCAAAGAACCTGCTTATCGCTGTGCGGCGGCTCTCGGGAGACGGGCTTGCCCTCTCAGTCTCGCTCCGCTCGCCAAGGCCGGGTTGCGGCTCCCAGCGTCTGCTTCGCTGCCGCTCGCATCCTGCTGGCCGCGGCCCCAACAGCTCCTCCCTGCTTCCGCCACTGGCGGCGGTCGTCGCCGTTGCCCCCAAAGGGGGAGCCTCTGGCGAAACCGTTCACTTTGCGGGGACTGCCAAAGCCTCCCCTCGGTAGGGGAGGTGGCACGGCGTCAGCCGTGACGGAGAGGTTGAGTCCAGCAGCGGCTCACGGTCAGGCTCTGTCTTAGTACAACCTCTCAGTCTCACTTCGTTCGCCAGCTCCCCTAGTAGGGGAGCCTCTGGCGAGTCGGTCAGGCCCACACGGGACGAGCAAAGTCTGATTTTTTCGGAAACAGGAGTGCTCCGCTGTCTAGATTCACGACAGCTTGACAAGGTGCGTTGTCCAGAAGCTGCTGCCCTCTGTAGCAAGGCCCGCCCTTTTGCGTCATATCGGGCCTCGGGCGTCCAGTAGGAAGTGGCCCGGCCTGCCAATGGCTCCCCCTTTGGGGGCAACGGCGACGACCGCCGCCAGCGGCGGAAACAGGGAGGAGCTGTTGGGGCAGCGGCCAGCAGGATGCAAGCGACAGCGAAGCAGACGTTGGGAGCCGCAACCCGGCCTTGGCGAGCGAAGGTGACTGAGAGGGCAAGGACGCCGACAGAGAGCTTTCTGCGCCTTTTTGCTCAAAAAACTGTCTAAAAGTACATTTTATTGGACTTTTATTCTGCTATACTTCGGTCAGAACAAAAAAACACAGGAGGGAAGAGGAATGAAAGACATTGAGCTTCGGTATGTGGGCGGTCATGTGGAGGTGTATACGGGGGCGGGCGCGTTCCTGTTCTCGGCAGACACCCTGCGGGAGGCGATGGAAGAGCTGGATGCCGCCTGATGCATTCCCGGAAATACCGGGAAGCACCGGGCGGAAGTTAGAAAATACTAATGTAAAATGAATGTAAAATTCAAGAAAAGAACCGTCTAAGAAGGCCCGGAAATCTTAAAATTCCGGTCAAAAAAGTGATTTTCCTGTAAAATAATGCTTGTTGAGCCGGGGGGTTCGATGTTATAATAAAAAGGACGGCATTTTGCGTATGGAGAGCGAAGCACGGCCGTCTTGTGCAATGGAGCAATAGGAAGATTTTAGGAGCATTGTTTTATGGACATTACACACATCACCTCTCTGCTGGGCGGTATTGCGCTGTTCCTGTATGGCATGTCGATCATGGGTGCCGGCCTCGAAAAGCTGGCCGGCGGCAAGATGCAGGGCGTATTGCAGAAACTGACTTCGTCCACCATCAAGGGCGTCATTTTCGGCACCCTCATCACCGGCGTCATCCAGTCGTCGGCCGGCACGGTCGTCATTTGCGTCGGCCTCGTCAACTCCGGCATCATGACCCTTACGCAGTCGGTAGGCGTTATCATGGGTGCAAACATTGGTACTACGGTCACCGGTCAGCTCATCCGCATGGCGGATATTTCGGGCGACAGCCTCATCCTGACCCTCATCCAGCCCAAGACGTTTGCGCCGGTGGTGGCGTTCATCGGCTGCATTTTTTATGTATTCATCCGCAACGCGAAGAAAAAGAACATCGGCCAGATCATGCTGGGCTTCGGCATCCTGTTCACGGGCATGAGCCTGATGGACACCGGCGTGTCGCCCCTGCGTGAGAGCGCAGCGTTCCAGGAGCTGTTCGTCACCATGACCAACCCCATCCTCGGCGTTCTCGTGGGCGTGGTGGTCACGGTCATCATCCAGTCCTCTTCGGCCTCTGTGGGCATCCTGCAGGCGCTGTCCAGCACCGGCCTCGTCACCTTCAGCTCGGCCATCCCCATCGTGCTGGGCGCCCACATCGGCACGGCCTTCACCCCGCTGCTGACCATCGGCGGCTCCTCCAAGGACGGCAAGCGCGCCGCCCTCATCCACCTGTACTTCAACATCATCGGCAGCGTCATTCTGCTGGCGCTGGTCTATGCAGTCCAGTTCACCATCGGCATCCCCATGTGGGGCGATGTGATGAACAAGAGCAGCATTGCAAACATCCACACCATGACCAGCGTCATTGCGATGCTGTTCTTCCTGCCCTGCAGCGGCGTGCTGTCCAGGCTGGCCATGATGACCGTGCCGAACAGCGCGGAGGAGGCGCAGGAGCTGAGCATGCCTGTGCTGGATGAGCGTCTGTTCAAGAGCCCGGCTGTGGCTCTGCAGCAGGCTAAGAACGCGGTGGTCAAGATGTCCCGCCGCGCAGCCCGCAACGTCGGCCTCGCCACCCCGCTGCTGCTCAAGATGGACGAGGACGTCGTGAGTGCCATCGATGTCCGCGAGAACCTCATCGACCGGATGGAGGTGGACATCTCCAACTACCTCATCAAGCTGGCAGACCAGGAGCTGGGTGACGCGGAGAGCCATGAGGTGACCGAGCTGCTCAACTTTGTCACCGAGTGCGAGCGCATCGGCGACTATGCAGTCAACATCAAAGAAAAAGCGCAGGAGCTGACCGATAAGGAAGTCACCTTCAGCGAGAAGGCACAGCAGGAGCTGAAGCTTCTCGACAATGCGCTGGAAAAGATACTGACCCTCACCACGGACGCCTTCGAGTTCGACGACGCCCGGACCGCCAGCCAGGTGGAGCCGCTGGAACAGGTCATCGACATCCTCGTGGAGCGGCTTCGTGCGCAGCACATCAAGCGTCTGAAGGAGGGTGCCTGCTCCATTGATACCGGTGTCGTCTATCTCGATGTGCTGAACAATGTAGAGCGTATCTCGGACCACTGCTCCAACATCGCCGCCCGTCTGGTGGGCATGGAGGCAGGCGAGGACTACGACTCCCATACCCTCAAGAACATGATGCACCACAACCCCACCAAGGAATATATGCTCAACTACGAGCAGTGCCGCAAGGACTACCTCGTCCCGCTGGAACAGCTCGAAGCCTGATTCTGATAAAGGATAAAAACAGTGCAGACCTCCCTGGGGAGCGTCTGCACTGTTTTCGTTTATTCACCCAGGTCTTCCAGCAGCGCCCGGAGGGCCGTTTCGCCGGTGACGTAGAGGCCCTGCTTGAGCCGGAGGGCATCGGCCTCGGGCAGAAGATTGACATAGATACCGGTGCGCAGGAGCCGCTTGTCGGGCAGTCCGTTGTCGGAGCAGGTGTAGACGACCACCCGCCCGCCCTCGTCGCAGAGGTAGAAGTCGGTGCCGCTCTGCCCGGCGGAGCCCTGCGCGGCCAGACCCGGCTCGGAGACCGGCGTCTCTTCGCCGGAGTCGGCAGGGAAGGGGAGACTGGGCAGGGCCATCCAGAACAGGCTGAACACGATGGTAAAAATGCACAGCGCATAGAAAATGCAGAGCCAGACCTTGCGCATGGCAGTGGACTCCTTTCGGCTGAAATGGTGTTTCAGACGGTAGTATGTGCAAAAGAAAACTGCCTCAGACAGGAATGCAGAATTTTCACACCCGGATGCTGTACTTTGGCGGGGCAGATGTGCTATACTAGCATCGTATCCGGTCGATTCCCCCTTGCGGAAGCGGGCGGTGCGGACTATAATGTATTATTATGGCTGCGGGCAGTCTGGCCGCAGCAGGAACAGCGAACGGCATCGTCAGAGGATGCTTTGAGATGCAGAACAGTGAAAATTGCGATAGGAGGCGATCCTTATCTCAAACAATGAAAGACGGAGACTCCACAGTGATGGTGCGCTCCGGGAGCAGAACCGGCGGGTCCGTGAGCCCCGCGAACCGCAGGAGCAGGGAGAAAAGCAGGGCCATCCCGTTCTCGGATTCCTGGGCCGGACCATCGTCACCCTCCTCTGTCTGGGCATTATGGCGGGCAGTCTGGTGGCAGTGGGCGCTGTGTACTATGTGGTGCAGGCTACGGCCAGTGACGGCGACCTGCTGGACCTCGACAACATCGAACTGAGCCAGTCGAGCCTTGTGGTGGCCACCGACCCCGACACCGGCGCACAGGTGGAGTACGCCACCCTGCGCTCTTCCAACAGCCACCGCGTCTGGGCGGACCTCGAGCAGATCCCCACCAACCTACAGTATGCATTCATCTGCACCGAGGACAAAGACTTTTACAACGAGCCGGGCGTCAACTTCAAGCGCACCATCGGCGCGATGATCAATGAATACCTGCTGCCCATCTACAGCTCCAAGCAGGGCGCCTCTACGCTGGAACAGCAGCTCATCAAGAACCTGACCAGCGACAAGAGCGCCAGCGGCATCGAGGGCGCACTGCGCAAGCTGCGCGAGATCTACCGCGCCCTCATCCTGAGCCGCAGCTACTCCAAGGAGACCATTCTGGAAGCCTACCTGAACACCATCAGCTTTACCGGTACGATCCAGGGCGTCCAGACGGCGGCAAACGAGTACTTCGACAAGGATGTCAGCGAGCTGACCCTCTGGGAGTGCGCGTCCATCGCGTCCATCACCAAGAATCCCACCAACTATAACCCCTACACCAACCCCGAGAACCTCATCAACCGCCGGAACTTCCTGCTCTACAATATGTGGCAGCAGGGTGTCATCTCGGAGGATGATTACCGCAGCGCCGCTGCCCAGCCGCTGGTGCTGGCAGAGACGGACAACACGAAGAAGAGCAGCTCCACCACCTCTTACTTCACCGATGCCCTCTTCAACGAGGTGGTGAAGGACATCATGGCCAAGGAGGGCGTGGACGAGTCCACCGCCCAGAGTATGCTCTACACCGGCGGCTACACCATCGAGGCAACGGTCAACCCCAAGATCCAGACCGCGATGGAGAACCTGATGCTCAACACCGACGACGCCTACTTCCCGGCCGGCTGGCATGAGGAAGAGGTGACCAGCATCTCCGACGACGATGTGCAGGTCTTCAATGAGGACGGCACCCCCAAGACCCGCACCGGCGAGGACGGTACGGTCTACTATTACCGCAACGTCCGCACCCAGGCGGCGATGGTCACGCTGGACTATGACGGCAATGTCATCGCCATGGTGGGCGGTCTGGGCGAAAAGACCAAGAGCCTTTCCCTGAACCGCGCCTACGGCGTCACCCGTCAGACCGGTTCTACCATCAAGCCCATCGGCGCCTATGCGCTGGGCATCGAGTATGGTCTGGTCAACTGGTCCACCATGCTCAACAACTCGCCCCTCTACCTCAAGCAGGATATGGTCATCCGTGACGAGGACTACTGCCGCCGGAACGGCCTCATGGGTCTGACGGACAAGCAGCTGAAAGCCTACCCCAACGCATGGCGCAGCTGGCCCCGCAACTACGGCGGAAACTACGGCGACGGCTCCGACCTGCCGCTCTGGAACGGCCTCGCCCGCTCCCTGAACACCATCGCCATCCGCGTTGGCGACCTCGTGGGTGCGAACAACATCTTCAACTTCGTCTACAATACCCTGCAGCTCAGCACGCTGGACCCTGTCAACGACGTGGGCCTTGCACAGATGGTCATGGGCAGCCAGACCCACGGCGTCACCCCGATGGCGCTGGCGGCGGCGTTCCAGATCTTCTACGACGGCGAGTACACCACGCCTCACCTCTACACCCGTGTGCTCGACCGGGACGGCAACATCTATATGGAGAGCAACGACACCAGCTATCAGGCTCTGACTCCCCAGACGGCCTACGTCATGAACCGCCTGCTGAAGAACGTCCTGTTCTCCAGCGTCGGTACGGCCAGCGGCCGCTACCCCAACTCCAACGGCATGGAGGCCTTCGGTAAGACCGGCACGGCCAGCGATGAGAAGGATCTGTGGTTCGTGGGCGGCACGCCCTATTACGTCACCGCTGTGTGGTGGGGCTACGATGCGCCCTTCGATATGACCAAGACCCTCGGCAAGCAGCAGGCCAAGACCCGCACCTGCGTTATGGCCTGGAAGGCCCTGATGGAGCAGATCCAGGCAGACCTGCCCTATAAGGCATTCCCGGCGGCTGACGGCGTCGTGGAGCGCAGCTACTGCACCCAGAGCGGCCTGCTGGCCAGCGGCTCCTGCCCGAGCACGGCAGTGGGCTACTACCGTGCCGACGACCTGCCCGACGTCTGCAATTATTCCCATGGTCAGGCAGCTGTCGCCAGCGAACCCCTCGCGCCTGAGCCGGACACCACTGGCCTCGACACCGACTGAGGCAAAAATCATACTTTTCAGCACATCGGGTTGCAGATTCGGTGCGCTGAAGGGGTACTTCACGGCTCAAAACTGGATAATCTGACAAAATAGCATCCGACCTCTTGCAATGCAGGGAGTCGGATGCTATTATATTTTCTGCAAGAACACTTGTGTTTGAGAGGTGAACAAGTTGGAACGCCGTTTTTATCTGGTGGATGCACAGGTCCTGCCGGAAGTTTTCCTCAAGGTCGTCCGGGCCAAGGAGCTTCTGGCCAGCGGAGAGGCACGCAGCATTTCGGCCGCGACCCGCAGCGTAGACCTGTCGCGCAGTGCATTTTATAAATATAAGGACTGCATTTTCGACTCGGAGAATGGCCGCGAGGTCATCACCGTCATGGCGACCCTGCGGGACGAGACGGGTGCATTGCAGAGCCTTCTGGCCGGTATCAGTGCCGCCGGCGCCAGCATCGTGACCATCAATCAGTCTACTCCGGAGAACGGAGCCGCGCTGGTGGCTGTCACCATCCGCACCGACACCATGCAGATGACCCCCGAGGAGCTGACAGAAAAGCTTTCGCGCCAGCGGATGGTCGTGGGCGTACACTGCGGATACAATCTGTGACAGTACATTCATCGAAAAAAGGAACGAGGGCAGTATCATGGCAAAAATCGCGATTCTGGGCTTTGGCACGGTGGGCAGCGGTGTGTACGAGGTGCTCTGCCGCAACGCCGCAGGCGTCTCCCGCCGCGCAGGCGAACCGGTGGAGGTCAAGTACATCCTTGACCCCAAGGACTTCTCGGGTCATCCGGCCGCAAAGCTGTTTATAAAGAATTTTGACGCCATTCTGGAAGACCCCGAAGTGAAGGTCGTCGTCGAGACCATCGGCGGCACCCGCTTCGCTTACCCTTATGTCAAGGCCTGTCTCGAGAGCGGCCGGAGCGTCTGCACCTCCAACAAGGAGATGGTGGCCACCTACGGCGCAGAGCTGCTGGCTCTGGCCAAGGCACACAACTGCGCCTTCCTGTTCGAGGCTTCCGTGGGCGGCGGCACTCCCATCATCACCCCGATGCACCAGTGCCTCGCGGCCAACGTCATCACCGAGGTGGAAGGCATCGTCAACGGCACCACCAACTTCATGCTCACCAAGATGGTGCGGGAGAATCTGGGCTTTGACGAGGCTCTGAAGATCGCCCAGGAGCTGGGCTACGCCGAGACGAAGGACCCCGGCGACGATGTGGACGGCCGCGACGCCTGCCGCAAGATCGCCATCCTGTCCTCGCTGGTCTGCGGCCACCAGATCTACCCCCAGAACATCCCCACCCGCGGCATCCGCGACATCACGGTGGATGATGTGGCTGCGGCAGAGAAGCTGGGCTGCGTCATCAAGCTTATCGCCTGGATGAAACGGGGCGAGGACGGCAGCGTTGCCGCCGGTGTCGAGCCCTGCCTCGTGCCGAAGGCAAACCAGCTGGCCGGTGTCGATGACGTCTTCAATGCCGTCCTCGTCAAGGGCGATATGCTGGGCGACGTGGTCTTCTACGGCAAGGGCGCGGGCAAGCTGCCCACCGCCAGTGCTGTCGTGGCCGACGTGGTGGACGCCCTCAAGAACGGCGTCAAGGTCCACGACAGCCTGTTCTGGCAGCCCGCCGAGCCGGTGGAAGGAATGCTCACCGACCCCGCTCCCGCCGCATACTATGTGCGTGTGGAAGGCATCGCCCCGGCGGTGGCCGAGGCCATCTACGGCAGGGGCCATGTGGTGGAAGAGCATTTCGACGGCTGCTCCTACTTTGTGGACAGCGCCGACGACAAGGCTCTGGCCGAAGCAGCCCGCAAGGTAGAGGCCATGGGCGGCAGCGTGAAGCTGGTGCTCCGCCGCCTGCCTGAGGACGCCTGAGCGCGAGAAAAGAGGGAACTGCGATGAAGATAAAAGTTTCCGTCCCGGCCACCAGTGCCAACATCGGCTCCGGCTTCGATGCGCTGGGTCTGGCTGTGACCTTGTACAATACCGTGACCTTCGAAGAGAGCGACCATCTGGACATCTCGGCGGCGGACGGCACCCGCATCCCCCGCAGCGAGACCAATCTGGTCTACCGCTCGGCCAAGGGTCTGTTCGATAAGGTCGGCAAGACCATGCCGCCCCTCAAGCTCGTCCAGACCAACGCCATCCCGATGGCCCGGGGCCTCGGCTCGTCCTCGGCCTGCATCATCGCGGGCCTGCTGGGCGCGAACCGGATGCTGGGCGATGTGCTCAACACCCAGGAGCTGCTGACGCTGGCTACCTCCATCGAGGGCCACCCGGATAACGTGGCACCGGCCCTTCTGGGCGGTCTGACCAGCAGCGTTTTCGAGGACGGCGTCGTCTACTCCGTCAAGCGGGACGTGGACGAGAGCCTCTGCTTCGCGGCCATCGTGCCGGACTACAAGCTGCTGACCGAAGCCGCCCGTGCGGCCCTGCCCAAAGAGGTCACCCACAAGGATGCGGTGTATAACCTGTCCCGTGCGGCCCTCATCCCGGCGGCGTTCTGCGAGGGCCGCCACGACCTGCTGGCCATTGCCACCGAGGATAAGCTCCACCAGCCCTACCGGATGCCCCTGATGCCCGGCTCGAAGGAAGTCTTCGATATGGCGCGGCTCTGCGGTGCCAAGGCGGTGTACGTCTCGGGTGCCGGCAGCACCGTGATGGCTGTGGCCGAAAAGGCCAACGCCGAGAAATTTTACTCCAAACTGGAAAAGGGCCTCGAGCTGCTGGAAGGTTTGGACGGATGTGAAGCATTTACACTGCTGCGGCTGGATGCCGACAACACCGGTGCGACAGTGGAATGATAAACAGGACCGGAAGTGCAAGACCGCTTCCGCCCGGTGTACCCCTCACACACTGAGGGAGCAAAAAGAGGAGAGTGACAAGATATGGCGTTGATCGTACAGAAGTTCGGCGGTTCTTCGGTGAAGGACCGGGACCGTATCTTCAACGTGGCCCGCATCGTGGCCAACACCCACAACGCGGGAAATGACGTGGTCGTGGTAGTGTCCGCACAGGGCGACACCACCGACGACCTTATCACAAAGGCAGCAGAGATCACCCACAACCCTTCTGCCCGTGAGATGGATATGCTGCTGGCAGCAGGCGAGGAGATCAGTATCGCCCTGCTGGCTATGGCTCTGAACGAGCTGGGCTGCCATGCCACCAGTCTGACCGGCTGGCAGGCAGGCTTCCGCACCGACCGTGCCTACACCAAGGCCCGCATCACCAAGCTGGAGACCGAGCGCATCTCTTCGGAGCTGGAGCGCAACCGCGTCGTCGTCGTGGCAGGCTTCCAGGGCCTGAACAAGCTGGACGACATCACCACGCTGGGCCGCGGCGGTTCCGACACCAGCGCTGTCGCCATCGCAGCAGCGCTCCACGCCGACCGCTGCCAGATCTTTACCGACGTGGAGGGCGTCTACACCGCCGACCCGCGCAAGGTGCGCAACACCCGCAAGCTGGATGAGATCACCTTCGACGAGATGCTGGAACTGGCATCCCTCGGCGCACAGGTGCTCAACAACCGCAGCGTAGAGCTGGCTAAAAAGTATAATGTGGAGCTGGAGGTCCTCTCCAGCCTGAACCCCGTGCCCGGCACGGTCGTCAAGGAGGTTGTAAAAGACGTGGAAGGTATGCTGATCAAGGGTGTCGCAAAGGACACCGACGTTGCTGTTATTACGATCCTGAATGTTCCCGATGAGCCGGGTACCAGCTTCAAGATCTTCGGCCTGCTGGCCCAGAAGAATATCAACGTGGACATCATCCTGCAGTCCACCGGCCGCGACGGCAAGAAGGACATCAGCTTCACCTGCGCGGAGAGCGAAGCTGAGACTGCCATGCGCGTCCTGCGCGAGAGCGCAAAGTTCGACCAGGTCACCTGCGACGAGACCTGCGCCAAGGTGTCCATCGTGGGTGCCGGTATGCAGAGCCACAGCGGCGTGGCCTCCAAGATGTTCGAGGCTCTGTCCAACAACAACATCAACATCAAGATGATCTCCACCAGTGAGATCAAGATCTCCTGCATCATCGACCGTGAGGACGCTGACAGGGCTGTCAGCTCCATCCACGATATGCTGTTCGAGTAAGACGTGGCTTCAAAGCCGCCGTGCCGTGCGTCCTGCGCCGGTGCGGCGGCTTTTTGCGTACACAATTTTTTTACAGCCCCTGCCGTTTACACCCAGATAAAAGGGGTGTATAATATTATTATGTGCCTGTATCCAGGGCGAACGTCAAAAACAGGAAGGAAGCTGCATCATGGAGCAAAATCGACCCGCACCCCGCCGCGCTCTGTCGCCGAAAGAACGCCGCCGGAGACACCGTATCCGCCTCGTGCGCAACTGGACGGTCTTTCTGCTCAGCTGCGGCGCGGTCATGGCTGTGATGACCGGCGGCATCCTCTGGCTGCTGCCCAGGGCCTATGCCCTCATCGCACCGCCGACGGCCTTCGAGGCCCGGGAGTATGAGGGCGGCGCGGAGACGGACCTTTCGGATAAGCGCCTCATGCTGGTGAATGCAAACCTTCCCTTGACGGAAGAGCCGACGCCGGAGCTGGCTGTGGCCGATGATGCCACCGGTGCTTCGCTGGAAGCCGAGGCCGCTGCAGCCTACCGCGAGATGGCCGAGGCCGCAAGGCAGGATGAAGTAGAGCTGGTGCTGACGGCAGGGTATCAGGATGCCGCCGCCCGCCAGAGCGCCTATGAGGCCGCGGTCCAGAGCTACCGGGAGTCCGGCTGCTCGGAGGAAGAGGCCGCTGCCAGGGCTGCGACCGTTCAGCCTGCGCCGGAGGCCAGCGAATATGCCACTGGCTACGGTGCCGACATCCTCGCGGCAGACAGCATGGAGAAGGACACTGGCTTCGCCGACACCCGTGCCTATGAGTGGATGGAAGCCTATGCCGCAGAGCACGGCTTCATCCTGCGCTGGCCGCAGGAGCGTCAGGCCGCTACCGGCATGGTGTTTGAGCCGTGGCACTGGCGGTATGTGGGCAGGGACAACGCCCTCGCCATCCGTGCCTCCGGCCTCTCGCTGGAAGAGTATCTGGCGCTGGAACAAACGAAATAATACAAAAGGACGATAGAACATTGAGACGATCCCAAATCGCGCCCGGCGTCTACCTCTCGTATGACGCCGCGCAGAAATTCAACCGCTGCCGCATCAGCATCCACTTCGCGTTCCCGGCCCGCCGCGAGACGGCCACGGCCCACGCGCTGCTGCCGCTGGTGATGGAGCGGGGCTATGCCGACTGCCCCGACATGACTCAGATGACCAAAAAGCTGGCCCGCCTCTACGGTGCCGACCTGACCGTGGACGCCCGCCCCATGGGCTGCAGCCACAACCTCTGCGTCAGCATCACCGGCATCAAGGACCAGTTCGCACTGGAAGGGGAGAAGCTGACGCAGGAGTACGCCGCACTGGCCCTCGGCACGGCGTTCCACCCCTATTTTGTGGGCAGCACCTTCGACCCCGAGGCCGTGGGCATCGAAAAGCAGATGCTGAAGAAGGCGCTGGAAGACGAAGTGAACGACAAGCGCCTTTACTGCCAGCGGCAGGCCAACCGCGAGTTCTTCGGCGACAGCCCCGCCGGTGTCCGGCAGGAGGGATACTTAGAAGAAGTGGACGGCCTGACGCCCGAAGCGCTGACCGAGGCATACTACGAGATGCTGCGGACGGCGAACATCGAGCTTATCGTGCTGGGCTGCGACGAGGCCAGCACCACCGCCGTGAAGGACGCCCTTCTGGCGGAGCTTTCGGCCATCGACCGCGCCCCGCTGCCCCGGGCGGAGAACATCGCCATGCCCCGTCGGGAGCCGGTGCGGAAGGTGGAGCATTTCGATACCACACAGGCCAAGCTCTGTATGCTGTTCACGCTGGGCCAGCCCATGCAGCCTGAACAGCTGGCCGCTGTCCGGCTGGCGATGGCCCTCTACGGCGGCAGCGTGACCAGCCGCCTTTTCCTGAACGTCCGGGAGCGCGACCATCTGTGCTACTACTGCTCGTCGTCCTTCCAGAGCTTCACGGGAAGCATGGCCGTCAACAGCGGCGTCGAGCACGCCGACGCGGCCCGCGCTGAGCAGGCTGTGCTCAAAGAGCTGGCGGACCTCTGCGACGGCCCGATCACCGACGAAGAGCTGGAAGACTGCCGCCGGGGCCTGCTGGCCGGGATGAACGGCCTGGAGGATACGCTGGGCGGCATCGAGACATGGTACTATATGGAAGTGCTGCGGGGCGGCCCGGTGCAGACGCCGGACGACGCCCGCCGCGCCCTGCTGGCGGTGACCAGGGAGGATGTGCGGGATATTCTGAAGCAGTTCACCCTGTCGGTGAGCTGTCTGCTGACGCGGGAGGAGGGGAACGAGAATGGCTGAGAACACCCAGAGCGTGCTGGAACGCACCGCCGCTGACCAGTGGAAAGTTCTGCCCTCGGGGCTGACCGTACTCGTCCGCCCCATGCCGGGTTACTCCGGCACCCATGTCATCTACGCCACCCGCTTCGGCTCCATCGACCGGGATTTCCGGCTGGGGGAGCGGGAAGTGCATCTGCCCGCCGGTGTGGCTCATTTCCTTGAGCACAAGATGTTCGAGGATGAGGACGGCGACGCCTTTGCAAAGTTCGCCAAGACCGGCGCGAATGCCAACGCCTTCACGGCCTTCGACCGCACCTGCTACCTCTTTACGGCCACGGAACAGCTGGATGAGAGCCTTGACGTGCTGCTGGGCATGGTGGGGCATCCCTACTTTACCGAGCAGACCATCGCCAAAGAGCAGGGCATCATCGGGCAGGAGATAAAGATGTACGACGACAGCCCCGACTGGCGGCTCATCACCGGCCTGTGCGAGTGCCTGTATCACAGCCACCCCATCCGCAGCGATATTGCGGGAACGGTGGAGAGCATCGCGGAGATAACGCCGGAAATGCTCTACGACTGCTGCAAAGCGTTCTATGCGCCGGGCAATATGGTGCTGGCCGCAGCGGGCAACACCAGCATGGAGCAGATCCTGGCTGCCTGCGCCCGCCACGGCCTGATGGACGAGCGCCCGGCGGAAAAGGTCGAGCGCCTGCTCCGCCCCGAGCCGATGACGCTGGCGGCGGCCGAAAAGACCATCGCCATGCCCATCGCAAAGCCCTGCTTCGGTCTGGGCTTCAAAGAAGAGCCGCTGCCTTTCGGCGACCTGCGCAGCGAGATGCTGTACGAGCTCATCCTCTGCTGCATCTGCGGCGGGATGTCGCCGCTTTACCGCCGCCTCTACGACGAGGGCCTGACCAACCCGGGCTTCGGCGGTGAGGTGCTGCGGGTGGACGGATGCTGCTGCATCCTCTTCACCGGCGAGAGCGACCAGCCCGACACCGTCCGGCAGCTTCTGCTGGACGAGATCGAGCGGGTGCGCAAAGAGGGCGTAGACCGGGAGATCTTCACCCTCTGCAAGAACGAAAAATACGGCCAGCTCATCGAAAATCTGGAAAACGTCGAGGATTCGGCCAGCCAGATGGCAGATTTCGCGCTGGCAGGTCAGACTGTGGCCCAGCAGATCACCATGCTGGCGGGCCTGACGGCAGAGGACGCAGACGCGGCATTGCAGCACATCCTGCGGCCTGAGCGGATGGCCGTGATGAACATCGAGCCGGACGGCACTGCCGTTGAAGAGGACGAAGAAGAGGAGACGGAAGAATGACGAATCTGGTACAGTTCCCGGGCCTCGGCCTCAGCTTTGAGCTGAGCCGGGTAGCCTTCAGCATTGGCGGCATGGATATTTATTGGTATGGCGTCTGCATCGCCTTTGGCCTCTGCCTCGCATTGGTCTTTGCGTTCCGCCGCTGCACGGAGTTCGGCATCGACGCTGATTCGATGGTGGATGTCATCCTCATCGGCGTGGTGCTGGGCATCGCCAGCGCCCGCCTGTATTATGTGGCGATGGCACCCTATAATTACGATACCATCTGGGATGTGCTGGCCGTCCGCGACGGCGGTCTGGCCATCTACGGCGGCATCATCGGTGCCTTTGTGTTCGGCGGCCTGGCCTGCAAATGGCGGGGCGTGCCGGTGCTGCCCATGTTCGACCTGGCCGGCATGGGCTTCCTCATCGGACAGGGCTGCGGCCGCTGGGGCAACTTCTTCAATCAGGAGGCTTTCGGCTGCAACACCACCCTGCCCTGGGGCATGTTCAGCGAAGCAACGGAAGAATACCTGATGGGCAGCACCGTCACGGTGCCGAAGGGCGTCACCATCGACCCCGCCATGCCCGTCCACCCCACCTTCCTCTACGAGAGCATCTGGTGCTTCGTGGGTCTGGCCCTGCTGGCGGCGTACATCAAAAAGCGGAAGTTCAACGGCGACATTGCCCTGCGCTACCTTGTCTGGTACGGCGCAGGCCGCTTCTGGATCGAAGCTCTCCGCACCGACAGCCTGCTGCTGGTGCCGTCGCTCGGTCTGCGCGCTTCCCAGCTGGTGGCGGCTGCGGCCGTCGTGGGCGGTGTGGCACTGGAAATTTTCCTGACCCGGAAATATAAGTCCAGGCCTCTCATGGTGACGCTGGCTCTGACGGCAGAGAACCGCAGCCTGCTGGCGAAGGTGCGCAAGGCAGAGCCGGAATTTACGGTGGAGAGGGAAGAGCTGGTGGCTTCCAGCCCCCGCAAGCTCTTCCTCGAGCGCACGAATGCCTATAACGAGCGGGTGAAGCAGCAGCTCAAAGAGAAACTGGCAGAGAAAAAAGACGCCTGATCAGAATATTTCGAAAGAGCCGCAGCGCGAGAACCTTGCGCTGTGGCTCTTTTTGGTGTATAATATAGCCACAGAACATAAAGGGGGCATTACGATGCAGATCATTCCGATGAGAGAACTGAAGAATACCGTGGAGATCGAGCGCCGGTGCGCCGAGGAGAACGGCCCGGTCTTTGTGACGAAGAACGGCTATGGCCGCCTCGTGGTGATGGATATTGATTACTATGAGCGCACCATGCAGGAGATGGAAGAGGCAAAGCTTATTCTGGAGGGACTGGATGATGTGGAGGCAGGACGCACAGTCGATGGCCCGACGGCGATGGCAGAATTGAGGGAAAAGTATGGACTGTGAATATCACTATCGCCTGACCCGGAGAGCGGAAAAAGAGCTTGACGACATCCTTGATTATATCGGAAACAAGCTGGATAACGCAAAGGCGGCAGCAAAACTGATGGAGGACATCGGCCGCTGCATGGAGACGGTGTGCGTTTTCCCGGAGGGCGGGGCACTGGTCACCAATGCATTCCTGCCAAGAAAGATCATTCGGAAAAAGGTCGTGGGTAATTATCTGCTGTACTACCGTGCGGATAAAGAACGAAAGACGGTCTGGCTTCTCCGCATCGTCTATGGCCGCCGGGATATGGATGAGGTGCTGAAGCACGTGAACAGCTGAAAGAGGAGAAAAACTGAAAATATTTCCGCAAAAGCGGGATTTTCCTCTTGAAATCCGCACATTTTTTTGCTATACTATTCTAGCCGCTTGGTGTGGGCGCCTCAAATGGCCCCTGTGAGGGCCTGCCTTTACGACCAGCGAGTACAACGAAAAGGAATGAACAAAATGTACG
>ERZ1673746.1033-NODE-1033-length-23247-cov-4.730166_pt1 | contig 23247 bp, 15 predicted proteins | sample MGYA00580205_ERZ1673746 | MGnify/ENA primary metagenome ERZ1673746 (study PRJEB41218, sample SAMN15661771) | gut metagenome | host: Homo sapiens | place: Canada: London | collected 2015-08-20/2019-03-30 | study: EMG produced TPA metagenomics assembly of...
CTGCCTGTCTGGCAGCTGCCTTGTACCCACTAAATAGTTTACCCCGAGCCTGTTAATTTGTCAACAATGAAAAATAGATGAAAAAGAAAATACCCGACGAAGGCTTTTTACCCATATTGCCAACTTCGAGCAAAAAGCACAGCAATTCGGCTGATTTTGCGTCGGAGTGGCTAAAATCGACCTGTAAAATCCCCTCTTTTTTATTTTTCTCCTACAATTTTTCCTGTTCCTTCCTTTGCTCTCGAACCAATCTGCTGTTTTGCCTGGCTCTGGCAGCTGCGGTACCATTTATTCTTTAGAATAAGCCGTCACATACAAATCCCCATAGAAAATTTCTATCCTTCCAAACTGACAGAAAAAAGCAGACCGGATGTCCGCAAAAGACTCCGGTCTGCAAAAAATTTAGATAATTTCAATGCGCATTGTCGCACTGTATTTTCCATCTGCGGTGGTTGCCCGCACGGTGGAATAGCCCGACTCAATGCCGGTAAAGACACCTCTGCCGTCCACCGAGCCATACAGACTGCCACGGTAAACACTCCATACAATCTCCTCGCCGGTGGCGTTGGAAGGAGAGAAAATCACCTGAAGCTGAATCGATTTTCCTGCCTCTACCCGTGTGGAGGAAGCTTTTATGGTGATGCCGGTGGTCTCCACCTTTTTGCCGACCACATCCGGTACCTCCGGCTGCTTGTCGGTCTTGTTCGCAGAGCTGCTGCCCGAAGAGCTGCCGCCGGTGACCTTGACTTCGATGCTGCCTCCCTGGTCGCCTGCCACCACGGTAATCTTACAAGTGCCTGCACCCACTGCGTGTACCACACCGTCCTTGTCGATGGTTGCCACATACTTGTCACTGGTGGTGTACTTGCGGGTGACCTTGTCATCTCCGGTCAGCTTGATGCCCAGCTGCTTTTCCTGCCCTGCCTTGAGGGTCAGCTTTTTATTCTCCGGGTCGGTAAAGATGATATACTTGACCTTGCCGTTGCTGCTGCCCTTGACCACAACCGTTTCGCTCACCGGTCCCGACGGACGCTCGGTGGACGAAGAGCTGCTGTTGCCGGATGGCTTGCTCGAGGAGGTGCTGCCGCTGCTGCTCGAAGAGGAACCGTTGTTGCTGCTGTTGCCGGAGGAACTGCTGCCAGAGGAGCTACCGCCCGCGCTCGACGAGCTGCCCTGACTGCTGGCAGTTTTGCCGTCCAACGAGCAAGCCGGTCCATTGGAGGCGTTCAGCTCCTTGCCGGTGCTCTGGGTGCCGGTGCGTCCGGCATATTTTGCACCCGCCGCATCCAGATATTTTTCGACTGCCTGCGCAATCTCCTCTCCCACCTGCTGCTGGTAGGAATCCTTCTGCATCTTGCTGTATTCCTTGGCGTTGCTCAAAAAGCCAATCTCTCCCAAAATGCCTACCATCTGCGGGTCGCGGGTGACATAAAAGACGTCATATTTTGCACCCCTGTCGGTGGTGGAAAGTCCATCCGCACTGGCGGAGGAGATGCGGGTTGCCAGCTTTTTGGCGAACGGATAGAAGTAGTAGCACTCCGAGCCGACCGCCGCGCTGTTGGTTTCAGAGGAGTTGGTATGGATACACAAAAACAGCGAGGAATCAAAGTTTTTCGCCTGTGCCAGTCTGCTGTCCAGCGAGGTGGTATTGTTGTAGGTATTCAGCAGATTGACCTTGGCTCCCCTGTCCTCCAGCTCCTGTGCGATGGCTTTGGAAAGCTCCCAGTTGATTCTCTTTTCCGGCCAGTTTGGGTCGATGTCATCCGCTACACCCGGGTCGCTGCCTCCATGTCCCGGGTCTACAGTGATGCGCGCACCCTCTATTCCGGTCGGATTGTTAAAGCGCAGCACAATGTTTCCATTTTCATGGTAGGCTTTGTATCCCAAGAAGCTGCCGTCATCCAACAGCTCCAGGGTCAGGGTACTGCCCTTCCAGCTTGCACTGGAAAACAACGGGTTTTGATTGAGGGATAAATCCCCCGGTGTGGAGGTGGTGTTCTGAAAATCAAACCGCAGTCTGCCGCTGGAATATTCCGGCAAATAGGAAACCGGATAATCCGACTGCAAAATCACATAGGTAAAATCCTTGTTTGCTTTGACGGTCATATTGCGGATGCTGTTGTTTTTGATGGAGATTCCTCCGGTCACCGCCTGCACATCCTCGCAGTAGACCCTGCGACCCGATGCCAGTTTATAGTAATGGCGGTAGCTGCTGCCGTCCTTGACGCTGACCTTGCTGCCGACCACATAATCCATCGTGCCATAAGGCAGCGGGTAGCAGCTGGTATCCGGGTAGATGCTGTTTTTATTGACCGGGAAGGTCAATGCCTGCTCGGACACCACCTGCACCAAGGTTCCATCCCCGATGGATTTGCTCGAGGAGGTGGACAGGCTCGGCTGATTATAACGGATGGTACCGGTATAATCGCCGCCGGAGCTGCTTGAGGAACTGCTGCTCGAGGAACTGCTGGAAGAATTGCCCTTGTCGTTGCTGCCGTAGGAGCCGGTCGGTCCCTGGAAGGTCAGCTTGGCGCCGGTCAGGCTCTCGGTCTTACCGTCCATGCTGGCAATAAAGACGATGCTGCCCATCCCGGAGGAGCTGACGTTTTTACCTTCGACATCATAGGAGGCGGTAAATTTTCGGTAGCCGCTGATTCCACCCGAACGTCCGGTGTTCTTTAGGGTCAGGGTTTCTCCGTTAACGGTTGCCACTACCTGCGCTCCGTCCATTGCGATTGCCACAAGGTCGATGGTGTCGCCGTCTGCCACACTGTAATTGCCCACCGGGGTAACCTCTTCCAGCAGGGTCAAGCCCGCAAACAGGTCCTCCCGCTGGCTAAAGCTGCCACTACCTGCCTGTGCGGTCATCTGGTCCCCGCTGCTTTCCTGCTCCCATGCTTCCTTTAAATAATAGGTGGTGTAGTTTACATCCTTGAGCAGTGCCTCCAGCGAATTAAATACGCTGCCGCAAAAACCTTTCTCCTGCTGTGTAATCTTCCACTGGTCGGCAAGCTCGCTGTTGGGTCCCCAGCCGTTTTCCCAGCTGCCTGCCCGCGAGGAGGCATGTCCCATATAACCGGTCACACCCGCCTGTGAGAGGGTATCGCTCCACCAGTCGGCAATCGGTTCAAAAGGAAGCTGGTCGCTGCCGGTCGCTCCATAGTTTTTGACCACCACAAAGTCTGCCAGACCCTTCTCAATCATCCCTTTGCTGTCCGCATTGTAAGCGCCCAGAGAGGTTCGGGTGTAAGCAAGGTCGATTCCGTCCGGCTGTTCATCGGCAGTTGCCCACACCGGCGACACCGCCAGTCCCACCGGCAGCTCCGGGTTCTGCTGACGCACCGTCTGCACCGCTGTCTGTACCAGCAGCTCGGTGCTGCCGGTCATATATTCCTTTAGGCTGACGTTGGCGCCTGTGTGCGCATATTCATCATAGCTGTACTGTCCCTGTTCATTGAGGTACCCGTCCAGCAGCAGACCGTCCAGCCCTCGCTGGGAAGCAATGGCGGCTAACTGCTCCGCACTGCGGTCCAAAGCCTTTGCATTCACCGAAGTCATGTGGTGCATTCTGCCGTCCGTTCCTGCAACCAGCGAAAGGTCGCACAGACCGTACACCGCTATTCCCTGCTGATGCGCCAGATCGCACAGGCTGCCCAACAGGTCAAAGGAGACCATCTTTGCCGGAGAGTCCCACAGCGTTCCATAGGCATTTTCGGTGCTGACAAACAGGGTGTTCAGTCCCAGTTGTGCCGCCTGCTCCACCAGCTGCTCCAGCTGCCGATAGACCTCTTCCTCATCCGGCTGCACCGATTGCTGCTCCTGCTGGAGCACTTCCCCGGACAGACGCAGCTGTGCCTGCTCAATCGCAGGTGCAAGCTCGGATAAAAATTCCCTTCCGGGACTTACCTGCGCCGCTTTCATCTCCTGCGGCAGTTCAAACTGCACCGCAGACGCCTCCTGCTGCACCGGCTGCGGCTGGGACTTCTGCTCCTCTTGCTCCTGTTGAATCTGCTGCATTGCCTGTGCAACCTTCTGATCCTTTTCCTCCTGCGCCGCCGTCTGACGCAGAATCACCACTGCAAAGATTGCAAGGATGGTGATGACCGCCATCACTCCCGCTAAGGAGTTGATGATCGTTTTTTCTTTATTGTTCTTTGTCACCGTGCTGGCCTCCTGTTTCTTTCCATCCTGATGTTTGCGTTATAAAACCTCCTGCAAGCTGTCCAGCTCCTCCAAAATTGCCGGTCGAACCGACGATTCCGGCTGGAACACCGAGTTGTAGCGGAAGAGCGCAAATCCCTGATAGTGCTCCTCCTTGCGGGCAGTTTCCACCATCCGCGCCAGGATGTCTCCGCTGTTTGCCCACTCCCATCTGCCGTTGCCTGCATAGGCGTCCTCCAGACCGACCTTGTAAGGGGAGAGTCCAACCACCAGCTGGACCTTATTTTGGATCAGGTCGTTCCATTCTTCCACCGTCTGCTCATACGGGCAGGTGCTGTTTTTAAAACCAAAGTAGACCTGCGGGCAGATGTAATCGAGATAGCCCTCTTCACTCAGCCATTTTTTCACGTCGATAAACTGCTTGTTGTAGTTATTGTCCATATTACCCTGCGGACTGATGCCAAACAGCACCTCACCGTCCGCCTGCTTGACAGCTGCATACACCTGTTTGACCAGGTCGTTGACATTCTGACGGCGCCAGGCTGCCAGCGATAAGCTGCCGCCTTTGTTTTTGTACGCCTGATAGGAGGCACTGTCAAAGCCCGCGTCGGTAGTGGGGTAAAAATAATCGTCAAAGTGGATGCCGTCCACGTCATACTTTTCCACAATCTCCCGCACGCCCTCCACAATCAGCTGCTGTGCTTTTTTGCTTGCCGGGTCATAGGTCACTGCACCGTTGTAACGGATGGCATCTCCGCTTTTGAGCAGCTTGACAGCAGGATTTTTGCTGCTCAACTGCTTGTTGGTCGCCGAGGTGCGCACCCGGTAAGGATTGACCCACGCATGAAGCTGCAAGCCACGCTGGTGTGCCTGCTCGACCATGATAGCAAGTGGGTCAAAGCCGGGGTCTGCGCCCTCTTCGCCGGTCGCCAGATAGGACCAGGGGAACAGTTCCGACTCGTACAGTGCATCGCTGAAGGGACGCACCTGTGCAATCACGGTGTTCAGTCCCAGCTGCTGGATGTTATCGAACGCCTTCTGGATATTTTTTGTAAACTGTGCTTTTCCCACACTCTTATCATTTTTGTCCAGCAGCATCGGCTTTAAGTCGAGGTAGGACAGCCAAACCGCCTTCATCTCCTGGGTCTGCTGCTGTTTTTGGGTCTGCCCGTTGAGCAGACTGTTTTTCTGCAAAGCGGCGGTTGCAGAAAGCTCGATTGCCGACGGATTTTCCATCGGGTAGCCTTCCTGCGGGTCGACAAAGTTATCCGCTATCCACAGCTGCTGGGTCTTTCCCTGCGGCTGTTTATCCTCTGCCGGCTGTGCGCATCCTGCCACTCCCACCGCCAGCACCGCTGCCAGCAAAGCGCAGGTCAAGCGGAAGTTTCTTCTTTGATTGTTCATAAAACATCTCCCCTAACATTGTTTTGTCCTGTCCAAAGTATATGCCGCCCGCGCGGGCAGCCATTCCCATTCTGTCGACAAACTGCTCCAAAACAGGACTCTCTTCCTTTTCAATATATCAAGAATACCATACTTTTACAAAATTGACAAATCGTTTGTATAAAATTCCATAAAATTTTCTTTGTATGAACCCTTCCGACTTTTTGCTTGTTTTGCTTTTGCAAATCAGGGATTTTCCTGTTGTACAGTGCCTTTTTTTCGGACATTTGCTGCAACCCTTTTATTTTTTGTAACAAATCTCCTGTGCCGGGTAGTATCTGTCCTCATTTTATGATACAATCCATTTAAGATAATTGTCGAAATTATTTTGAGAGGAGTTTTGTTATGCTGAAACGCTTTGAGAAAGTCACAGGAAGCTATATCGAAACGATTGCCGGTCAAAAACGCTTTGCCTTCTCCCACTCGGATACTGCCGACTTTTACGACCTGCCGGAGCGCCTGCAATACAGCAGTTACCCGGGCAGCGTCCTGCGCTTTTATGACCTTGTCACAGGCAAGGTCTACCAGCCATTTGACAAACGACAGGATGTTCTTTATGGCAATCCCGTTTTCTTAGAAGGAAAATACTACTTTTTACAAGGGGACTTTTCCTGCAATGCCATCCGGCTCTACCAGTGGGTCCCGGACAGCTGTTTGCAGCAGATGACCGAGCTGTCTATAAAAGAAGTCAATCTGTACAATCTGCATATCATCGGAGATTCGGTGCATATTGTCAGCCAGGATGAGCAGTTTGTCTGCTATTACCCACAAAAATTCTCCTTCCCCTTGGGCAGCAGTGAAAGCGCTATACGAATTGAAGGGGATAAAGTCTATCTGGAAGCCTGGGTAGAGGAGGGCTGGGATTCCGAAAAAAATTGTGCAACCGACCGCTACCGCTATTATGACAAGCTCATCACAAGAGATTTTGACGGCAACCTTCTATCCGAGGAGGTCGGCTCGCTTTATCAGGCTCCCGACGGAAGCTGGTGGATTGGCTAAAGCAAAATTCAACCACAAAATCACAAACGAAAAGCCACCCGAACGGTTGTTCAGGTGGCTTTTTTGTGATACTCTTAGGATTCTTTTGGCTGTGGGTCACCCGACTGGATTCCCTGTTGTGCTGCATTGGATGGATTTGCATCCGATGGATTGCTTTGCCGAACTTTCTTTACCTGCTGCTTTGTCGATGCAGTTTCCTGCTGTGCCTTTACATCGGCTGGCTGGCTCTGCTGCAATTCGGCGCCATCCGGCTTTGTTTCACCGGCAGGTTTCTGTGTCTGGGTCGTCTGTAAGTCGACCTTGATTTTGTACTGAACCTCTTTGCCCACATTTCCGGCGCCGTCGATTGCCCGCAGGGTGATGGTGTGCGTTCCTTCTGTCAGGATAATCTTCATGTTATCCTTGCTCAGGGTCTTAAATTCTGTCTGCTTGTCGGCTTTCACCTGCACGCTGAGCGGACTTGCCGCTGTCGCTTCCTGTGGCACACTGACGGTATAGCCGGTCACCTTGCCTCCCTGATAGATGCTGGCATCCTTGCCGTTGTAAGGATTGATTGCCTTGTCACCATTCTTCAGCTGTGGAACAACGGTCGGAGTTGTCTGGTCCACCGTTTTGATTTCCACCGTCTTTGTGGCGGAGTTGCCCGCTTTATCGGTTGCTGTGATGAGATAGCTGCCGTTTTCCTCTGCGGTGAAACGGTAACCGTTTCCTTCGCTGTGTGTGATGGTTTTGCCATCCTTGGTTACCTGCACGCTGCTGATGCCGCTGCCCTCATCGGTGACCGCGAAGGTGACCTCATGCTTCTGCTTCCAGCTGGTGTTGTCGCTGGTCTGGCGAATATCAGGGTTTGTTTTGTCGATGCCATTCACTGTGACCTGTGCCTGTGCCTGGTTGCCCGCCTTGTCGGTGACAACGATCGCATACTCGCCGTTTTGGGTGACGTTCAGGATATAGTTGCCCTCGCTCAGGCTCATCTCAACGCCCGATGCGGTCACCTTGGCGATGCCGCTGCCGTTTCCATCGTTGGCTTTCAACACAATCTGGGCACTGGTCATGTTTTCGTTGTAGCTGACCGTTGGCTGCTCGACAACCGGAGGGGTGCGGTCGATGCCGCTGACGACAACGGTAGTGTACGCGGACTTGCCCGCTTTGTTGGTCGCAGTGATGGTGTAGCTGCCGTCCTCGGTAACGGTGAGCAGATAGCTGCCGTCCGCCTGCAACGCAGCTGCGTTAAGGTTCTGGTCGGTGACCGAGGTGATTTCCGTTCCGCCGTTGTCATCGACGGTCACGCGGATGGTGGCGCTGGTGGCGTTGATCTGCGGCTGCTCCGCTGCAATAGTCGGCGCAACGTTGCCTTTGATTGCTTCGATCGGAATCTGTACCTGTGTGCGGCTACCCTTACTGTCCTCTGCGGTAACCGTATAGGTGCCGTTTTCGGTAACGGTCAAGGTGTAGCTGCTGCCGCTGCCGGTAAGCTGACCCTTGTCGCTGGTCACCTTAACCTGTGCTGCGTTGCCGTCCGCATCGGAAACTTCGATTGGAATGGTCACGCTGGTCGCAGTTTCGTTGACCTGCTGGTTTCCTGCCTTCAAGGTCGGTGCAACGTTGCCTTTGATTGCTTCCACCGGAATCTGTACCTGTGTGCGGTTGTTGTCGCTGTCCTCTGCGGTGACGGTATAGGTTCCGTTTTCGGTAACGGTCAAGGTGTAGCTGCTGCCGCTGCCGGTAAGCTGACCCTTGTCGCTGGTCACTTTGACCTGCGCCGGGCTGCCGTCTGCATCGGAAACTTCGATTGGAATGGTCACGCTGGTCGCAGTTTCATTGACCTGCTGATTTCCTGCCTTCAAGGTCGGCTGCTGTTTGGCAGCTGCTACAACAACATCTGCGCTTGCCTGGTTTCCTACCTTGTCGGTGGCAACGATGGTGTGTTTGCCTGGCTGTACGTTTTCCACACGACCACTGTATACCAAGCCCTGGCTGGTTGTTGTTAGATTCATTTTGACTTCCGTTCCGTCAAATTTGGCGGTTACCGAGTTGAGGTCGGTGACGGTAAATTCGACCACGCCGTTCTGGTTTTGGGTGATGGCGATGACCGGTTTTTCGCTGTCGATGCCCTTGACCTCGACTGTTTGTGTTGCACGCGCCTTCTCGGTTGTACCCTCCAAAATGACTGCGGTGATGGTGTAGGTACCGTTTTTGTCCACCTCAAAGTGATAGATGTTGCTCTCTTCCAGCAGGTTGACCGGCTGCTGTTTGCCTGTCGGCGAGATGCTCACCTGCAATTTCTGTGTGCCGGTCAAATTGGCATCCACCTGCACCTTAATGTCCTTGCTCTGGGCAAGGGTGTCGTCCGGCTTTGTGATGGTAATGACCGGATTTTCCACTGTCGAAGGAGGGGTCGGAGTGGTTGTGCTGATCATCACCTGCTCCGATTTGCTTCCATTGCCTGCCTTATCCACAGCGGTGATGGTGTAGTTGACATTTTCCTTTGCAATAAAGGAGTAGGTGCCGTTTCCGTTTTGCTCAACTGTTTCTCCATTGATTTGCACTCCGGCAGTTGTATTGTCCGCCGGAACCACAAAGATGTTGCCGATTCCCGAAACCGTATCGTTTGCCTGGAAGGTAACGGTCGTTCCCTGTGTTGTGATGGCTCCCAGGGTTGGCGCGCTCTTATCCACACGAACAGCCAGCGGCATCTCTGCTTTGTTGCCCGCTGCATCACGTGCGGTGATTTCATAGCCGACTGCGCCTTCTTTATTGGCAACAAACTGGTAAATGTCGGTGCCGCTAATGTGTTCTACGCTGAGTCCCTTTTCTGTACCCTGTACCTTTACCTGTACGCTCTGCACGCCGACGTTGTCAGTGATGGTCAGGCGAACCAGCTTATCTTCTTTGTACCATGCCGAACCATTGATGCTGTCTTCTTTTGCCATTCCGATGACTGGCGGCTCTGTATCGGTCTGGGTGCTGCCTTTGAGATCTACCTTATATTGGTTGTTGACATTGCCTGCGTTGTCGGTGACCAGGATGGTGTAGCTGCCCTTTTTGTCTGCTACGAAACGGTATTTTCCGTCGCTGCTGGTTGCCAATGTGTTGGTGATGTTATTGCCGCTCACCGCTACCGACTTGACACCGGAAAGAGCATCTGCCACCTGGAAGGTCAATGTATTGTTGTTTGCATCGATTGCTGTGACTGTCGGCATGGTTTTGTCGATGCGCACAGTGTAGATACCGGTCGCCTCGCTGCTGCCCGCGCTGCCGTCGGTAAAGAAGTAATAGTCTCTCTGACCTTCATTTTTTACGGTCAGTGTTCCGTCGGTCAGCTGCTGGCGATTTCCCCACGAAGCCGGTTTTTCATTTGGCATCTTTGCCGGACGGTCATAGGAATAAACCTTTCTGCCGCTGCCGTAGCCGGTCAGGGTAAAGGTCACATTCTGATTGGTCCAGCTGCCGTTTGGATAGCCCTGGCTGCCTGCGTTGACATAGACGGTCGGAGCAGAGATGCTGCTGCCGTATACATCCACCCAAAAGCTGACCTTGGTATCATAATATCCTCTGCGGGAGCCGGTCACCGTCACTTTGGCGGTTCCTGCACCCACTGCCTCCAGAACGATGGTGTCGTCCCGGCGGGAGCTTACCTTGACCACGCTGCTGTTGGAGGTGGAAACATCAATCGCACTGGCATCGGTGCGCACGTTGATGATTCGTTCGCTGCCTCTGCTGAGAACCTGGTCGTCGATGCTGCGGATGTACACGGTATCCCGGTCGCTTCCGCCTTCACTTCCGCCGCCGCTGCTGCTGTTTCTATAAACAGTCACCTGGAAGGTAGTGCTCTTGGAGGTATAGCCCGAGCGGGACGCGGTCACCTTGACGGTGGTGGTGCCGGCTTTGATGGCGCGAACCTTCAGCTGGAAGCCGTCTGCGGTCACCTGTGCTACGTTGCTGTTGGAGTTGGACAGCTTGATGCGGCTGGCGTTGGTGTTGACGCTGATGTAGCGCACACTGCCTTCCTCCATTTTCTTGTCCGAGATGCCCGACAGCTGCAATTTGCTGCCGGAGGTATCCTTGACCACAATCTCAAAGGAAACGGTCCTGCTGGTGTAACCCGAGCGGGAGGAGGTCACCTTGATGGTCGCTCTGCCCGGTTTTACGCCGGTCATGGTGATGTGGCTCTTGGAATTGGAATAGGTCACCTTTGCCACGCTGGCGTTGCTGGTCGTAACCTTCAGCGAGCTGCCGTTGTGGTCGATGCCCACGATCTTCTTTTCCCCGATGTCCAGATACTGGTTGGAGATGCTGTGCAACGTCACCTTTTTGTCGGTGCTGCTAGAGCCGGAACCGGAGCCGGAATTGGAACGTCTGCTTGGCGCTGCGCATCCTCTGGCAGTTTCTACATACAGCGGTCTTGCATCGTAGTAGACCCCGTCGCTGTTGCAGTACAGACGGTTGATCTGTCCATAGCCGTACAGCTCGGTAGGCGCATTGGTGTAAGCATAGTTGATGATGGTATCGTCGTCATACACCACCTCACAGGCGGTAACGGTTTTGAGCTTGTTGAGCTTGAGGTTGCGCAGGGTCAGGGTGGTTCCCTTCGGCGCGTTGACTGTCACATTGGTAAAGCCGCGGCTGCCGCTGTACAGTCCGCCTTCCTCCAGGATGGCGCTGCTTTTGATGCTGACGGAGGACAGCTCGGTGTCGCGAGAAGCAAACACCCTCGCGGTCTCCTGGCTGTCTACCACCAAAGAAGCTGCATTGACGTCGTACAATTTGACCCAATCGGAGCCGCCGTTGATGTACAGCGTTCCTTTGATGTCCACATTTTTTAAGGTAACGGTATCCGAAGGCACGTTGATGAACACATCTCCGGTAAAGGTCTTGTTGGAGATTGTCACCGCACCGATGTCGATATATCCGTTTTTATAGATGGTCGATTCGCTGTAGCTGCCCTTCTTTTTAAAGCGGGCGTTCGGATAGCTGGTTCCCTTTTTCGGAACCGGCGCCTGCTGGGTAGGCTGTGCCAGCGCAGTTGCCTGCTGTTTTTCCACCGGCTCGGTTCCTACCGGCTGGTAAACTACCGTAGGCTTCTGCTCTTTTTTTATTGTGCGGTCGGGAGTCAGTGCCGAGGTGGTCACTGTATGGGTCGTCTGGTCCTCTCGCGAGGACTGCTGTCCGCTGCCCGACGGCTTTGTTGCAGGCTGGGTGGATTGGGTGGATGGCTTGGAGGTCTGCGGCTCCTCTGCCTGCGGTTCCTCCTTGACCTGACCCTCTTCCTTCTCCTCGATGGTCGGGTCCACCTCTGCGGACACCTCGTTTTCATCTAAAATGTCCTCACCCGGGTCCTCTTCATCCGGTTCTGGTGCTTCCAGTTCGATGGTCTGCTGCGATTCCTCCTGCCGAGGTTTAAACCAATCGCAGCCGGTCAAACCGGCAGACATCATGGTGACCGCCAGCAACACCGCAATAACCTTGTAAAACGGTCGCTCGTTCTTTGGTTTCATAGTAACGCTCCTTTCTCTTATGAAGCGGGAATTCTCCTTTTTTGATACCGCCTTATCAGGTTTCTCCTCTTGCCTATAAGACGATGAAAAGGGATGGTTTGTTACAGATACTCCATAAATTATTTCCACCATTTGAAATATCTTTTATAAAGATTATCCTCCCCTTCCATTTTCTGCTTCTGTAAATAAGGTGTATAAAGCGAAGGGTTTTGTTGCAGGAAAATGGCAACTTTAAAATTTTTTCCAGGCAATCTTCCGGCAAACAAACAGCGGGTCAGAAAAGACCTGTGTCTTTTCTGACCCGCTGTAATCGGATGAGTGTTTCAGTTTATTTAGATTTCTCCCTGCGATGCCGCCTTGAGGTATGCGTTGATAAACGGGTCGAGGTCCCCGTCCATCACTGCGTTGATGTTGCCGCTTTCGCAGTTGGTGCGGTGGTCCTTGACCAGGGTATACGGCATAAAGACGTAAGAGCGAATCTGGGAACCCCAGCCAATCTGCTGCTGCTCGCCCTTGATGTCCTCGATGCGTTTGAGGTGTTCACGCTCCTTGATTTTGACCAATTTAGATTTGAGCATCTTCATTGCTACCTCGCGGTTCTGGTGCTGGCTGCGCTCGTTCTGGCAGGCAACGATGACCCCGGTCGGAATATGGGTGATGCGGATGGCAGATTCGGTCTTGTTGACGTGCTGACCGCCCGCACCGCCCGAGCGATAGGTATCAATCTTCAGGTCTGCCGGATTGATTTCGATGTCATAGTCATCGTCGATCTCCGGCATGACCTCCAGCGAAGCAAAGGAGGTCTGTCTTCTGCCGGAAGCATCGAACGGCGAAATGCGCACCAGACGGTGTACCCCATGTTCCGATTTCAAAAAGCCGTAGGCGTTGGTTCCGGTAATCAGGATGGAGGCGCTTTTGATGCCCGCTTCCTCTCCTGCCAGATAATCCAGCACCTTGACTTTAAAATGATGTCGCTCGCTCCAGCGGGCATACATCCGGTAGAGCATCTGCACCCAATCCTGCGCTTCGGTGCCGCCTGCACCTGCGTGGAAGGAAAGGATGGCATTGTTCTGGTCAAACTCGCCGGACAGCAGCGCCGACAGCTTTTCTTCCTCGATGCGCTGGGCAATCTCCTTTAAGCTGGTGCGGATGTCCTGCAAAAAGCTCTCCTGTTCTTCCTCGCTGTCAAACTCTTCCTCGGCAGCAAGCTCCAGCATCGTCTGTGCGTCCTCGTACATCCGCACCAAATTTTCATAAGAGCCGACCTTCTCGTTGACCGTCTTTTGCTCCTTGAGTACCTTTTTGGTGCTTTCTACATCATTCCAGAAATCCGGCTGCGCTGCCTGTTCATCCAGTTGTTTTTTCTGTTCCAGCAGCTTCTGATAGCCCAGCGCCTCCTTGAGATATTCAATCTTCGGCTGCTGCGCCAACAGCTCCTGTTTGAGTTCTTCTATCTGAAGCATCTTTGCTCCTCCTGTTATCCTTTAAGATTAAAAATGACTGCCGACTATACCGGCTGGCTGTTACGGCGTTCCTGTCCGTCAAAAAACTGCGCCGGCTCAGCCTTTGTTTTTGAGCAGACGCTCCTTTGTCTGAAGCATTCGGCTTCCTCCTGTATATCCAAAAAGTAAAAAATGATCTTCCATTCTGTTTTATAAGCAATTTTCTATCCAAACCACCGCCGCATCGTTGCACAACAGGCAGTTTTACCTTTTATTATAGTAGAATCCTGCCCGCTTGTAAAGTATTCCTTGATTCTCTTTTATTCATATTTAGATGCTGGATTTTTTCTCTCACTTATAGTATACTGAATGAATATAAGTTTTTTGTCGAAAATATCGTCAAGTACCTGTGCTTTGAGTCAAGCCGTTTCTTTTTATCTGCACAGGACTGACTCAGTAAATGCAAAATGACAGGTAAAAGAAAGGTTGCGTGTATCTTATGAATTATAAGGGTGTCAGTTGTCCGGTGTGCGGACAGCCATTTCAGGAGGGCGACGACATCGTGGTTTGCCCCGAGTGCGGCGCCCCGCATCATCGTGCGTGCTACAAACAGCTTGGACACTGTGCCATGGAACAACAGCTCCATCCGCAGCATCTAAGCTGGCAGAATCCCAACGACCAGCCACCCGCTGCGGCAGCCGATGGCAGTGATGACATCATCTGTCCTAACTGCGGGCTGTTCTGCCACAGCGAGGATGAAAGTTGCCCGAATTGCCACTTCCCTTTAAAAAACAAAACCGAAAGTCAGCCATCCAACAACAATCAGCGCCCGGTGGTAGAAAACCCCTTTGACGAAGTTTCCGGGCAGGAGCAGTCCCCGGACTTTGAGAGTATGTTCGGCGCCATCTACGAAAACGACCAGATTGGCGGATTTGCTGCCAAAGATTTCATCTTCGTGATTCGTCAAAATTATGTCTACTTCCTGCGGGTGTTTAAAATCCTTGCCCAGCGCGTCAAAGCAAAAGTTTTCAACTGGTCCGCCTTCTTCTTTGGCTTCCTGTACTTCTTCTATCGAAAGATGTACAAAATCGGCGCCCTGCTGTTTGGATTCTACATTCTATCAAATGTTCCGGCACTGGTGCTTTCCTTCCATATGCTCGAGCAGACCCTTGCCGACCCGATGCTGATGTCCTCCCTGCAATTTGATTTGACCGGTTTGGGCGGATGGCAGATTGCGGCACAACTGCTGATGTATGTGCGCTTCGGCGTTTCCATCTACTGCGGCTTTACCGCTAACCGCCATTATTACAACCACTGCCGCCAAAAGATTTCCCAACTGAAGGCTGCCTCCACCGGCGGTTCTCCCAACGAATACTACCAGACCCTTTCGTCGGTGGGCGGCGCAAGCCCGCTGCCTCCCCTGCTGGCAATCGCTGCCGTCATTGCTTTGACCTTGTGCGCCAGCATTGTCATGGCTTTACTGTTGGGTGTGCAGTAAAATCGTCCAAGATAGTCACGCCGCTCTCCTCTGCCTTTGTCCATTTCACCAAAGAATGGGCAAAGGCATTTTTTTGCCCGTTTTTTCCTTGACATCCTATCTGTATATTTGCTATAATTCTATCGTTGCTGCAAAACTGCGGCAAACCTTGCCCTGCAAAACCGGCAGGGCCTTAAGTCCAAAAGGAGGTGCTTTGACAATGGCAAAACTCAACGAAAATTATGAGACTATCATGATCTTCAACACCAAAAACGGCGACGAAGCGATCAAAGCTCTGGTAGAAAAATTCACCGGTCTGATCGAAAAACACGCTACACTGGGAACCGTAGAAGAATGGGGCAAACGCAGACTGGCTTACCCAATCGAAGACGAGGTAGAAGGTTACTACGTATACGCTACCTTCACCAGCGCTCCAGAGTTCCCTGCTGAGCTTGACCGTAACTACAAAATCACCGACGGCGTTCTTCGTTCCCTGATCGTTAAGAAGGACAACTAGGAGGAACTGTCATGCTGAACCGTGTAATTCTTATGGGAAGACTTACCGCAGACCCTGAGCTGAGAAAAACAGCCTCTGATCTCTCTGTAACTTCCTTCACGCTTGCTGTGGACCGTAACTACGGCAAGGGCGCGGACCGTCAGACCGACTTCATCAACTGTGTTGCATGGCGTCAGACGGCGGAGTTCATCAGCAGATATTTTTCCAAAGGCAGATTGATGGCTGTGGAAGGCTCGATTCAGGTCCGCAACTATACGGACAAGAACGACAACAAGCGTCAGGCTGTGGAAGTACTGGTGGATCAGGCATTCTTTGCAGACAGCAAAAATTCCTCCAACACCTCTTCTGCTGTGGACGATTTTGGTCCCCCGCCACCTGCCCGCTCGAATGGGTCATCCTATTCCGCTGCTCCATCTCCATTCCAGCAGCCTGCACAGGCTTCCGGTTTTGGATATTCCAACGGTGCTGCCGAGGAATTTGAGGAAGTCGGCGATGACGAAGAGGATCTTCCCTTCTAAACCGCTGAGCGGTCATTTGTATTTACAACTTTGAAATTATCTAAGGAGGTCAAGTTTCATGGAAAGAGAAAGAACCGAAAGAAATGACAGACGCAACAGAAAAAGCAGAAAAAAAGTTTGTGCGTTCTGCATGGATAAAATCGAAAACATCGATTACAAAGATGTTCCAAGACTGAAGAGATACCTGTCTGACAGAGCAAAGATTATTCCACGCCGCGTAACCGGTACCTGCGCTCGTCATCAGAGACAGCTGACTGTTGCTGTAAAACGCGCACGTCATCTTGCTTTCCTGCCATACGTTGGCGAATAATCCAAACGCAAAAGAGTAAGGTTTTAAAAGCCTTACTCTTTTTTTGTTCCAATCTTCTCCGAAAGGAAGTTCTCCATGCTGTGCTATCAAAAAATAGAGCCTGTAGATTTTAATGAATGTACCCGCATCATGACTGCCGCCTTTGACTGGGACACCGCTCTGCACACCGACCTACTGCACGACGGTCCCAGGGGATACGACGACGGCTCGTTGATTCAAAAGCGTTACAGCGACCCTTCCTGCCAGTGTTACAAGGTCCTGCTGGGCAAAAAGATGATTGGCGGCTATGTCCTGATTTGCCAAAACGACTGCGGCATTTTGGACCTTCTGTTTCTGGACCCCACCCTTGGCAACCGGTGATTTGGGAGCGAAATCTGGCGCCATATCGAGCAGAGTCATCCGTCCATCACCCATTGGACGGTGGAAACACCCAGCTACTCCACCCGAAACCATCATTTTTACACCCGGAAATGTGGCTTTCATTTTACTAAGGAATATTTTTACCCCGATGGAGCGTCTTCCTATTTTTTCCAGAAGGATTTGTGCGCAAAATCCGCTGTACAAGCTGAATAAAAAACTCCCGACCCATAAAGGATCGAGAGTTTTTTATATACTTTATTAGATAAAGCTGATATAGCCTTCGGATACCGGCTGATAGCCGCTCTCCTTCGGATTCTGGCTGTCGTAAACGACCTCCATGTCCTTGTTGAGGACAATCAGTCTTCTTCCCTCTGGCAGAGCTGGCAGCTTCTCCAGACGCTCTGTCAGGCGGTATACACTGTTGTAGCCGCTCTTTGGCAGCTCTTCAAAGGTCTGACCTGCATAGTTCTCCAGCGCTGCTTCATCGCGGTAGAGGTAGGACTGTACATAGCAGTGCTCCACACCGTTGACCATCGTGAAGTATGGGTCGATCAGGTCGCGGCTGCCGTTGGATGGGGTCTGCAAAAATCCTCTGCCGGTGTTGTCGTCACAAGGAACAAAGCAGCCCTCAAATCTTCCGTAAATTTCACCGTCCGGTGCCGAGCTGAAGGAAGCGACCATGATTCCCTCGAAGCCGGGCAGCATCTTGACGGTAAAGCCGTTCATCATCTCGCCGCTTGCCATATCCTGCTCACTCAGGTCGATGGCAATATAACGCTTTCCGACCCTGTTTTTCCATGTAGAAGAAACTGCCGGGAAATCCTTTGCCTTCATAATGCTCGGAACGGTCTTGCCACGGAAGGTGGAGAAGAAGAAAGTTCCTTTTTCATGCTCACGGAAGAAATAATGTTCTCCTTCGCTGTCCACAAAATTCTGTCCGTCAAATTTCAGATTTTTATAAACAGGACGATGGTTGCCAAAGGTATCATCCGAAGTGATGGTCAGGTCGGTGCCAAAGAAATGGGTGTTGCAAATCTGGCTTGGCATCAGGTAGGTGCCGTTAAAGCGCTCTGCCAGCTGCTGCGGAACCGGCTTGTACTTCTTATAAATGTTGATGCCGCGTTCTTCCAGCATATAAACCGCAAACAGGCGCAGCGGCTCCAGAGCGGTGTCCAGCTTGCAGTCGTGTGTTTCGCTCATGGTCAATACTGCATTGTATTTTGGAATGACATACAGCTTGCTGGTGAACTGGAAGCTGTTGCCGCCCTTCATCACAACATGCTCACCCAGGTCAAATTCCGGTTCTTCCACCTTGACATTGTCCCAGCCCAGACCGTAGCGGATGGCGGAGGTATCCTCCTCCAGGAAGGTTGCACCCTGCAATTTTCCCATCTCTGCCTTGCTTTCTTCGCTGATGACATCATTTTTTGTCAGGAACAGGTTGCCGAATTTGCACAGGTCGGTCATGGTGGTGGTAAAACCGCCGCAGCCCTGCAAATAGAAATATTCCGGCTGCTTACCGGTTTCGCGGATCAGCGGGTAATCCGGGTTTGCTGTGGTGGAAACGCGGGTGGAGTGTGCGCCGATTGGCTCGGTGATATACTCCTTGCAGAATTTGCCAAAGCTCATGCCCGATACCTTTGCCACCAGCATCTCTGCCAAGGTAAATCCGTCGTTGCAGTAGACCGAGTAAGCACCCGGATCTGCCTTGAGGTGGCATTTTGCCAGGTAATCGTAAACCTCCTGGTAGTACTCTTCATTGTCCTCCTTGCCGACATGGGTCGCGGAGAAGTGTTTCCACTGAGTTCCCGGCAGACCGCTGGAGTGGTTCAGACAGTGGCGCACGGTAATCTGACGATAGCGTGGGTCGAGCATGGTGAACTGCGGCAGATATTCGCAGATTGGACGGTCCAATTCCACCTTGCCCTGCTCCACCAGCTTCATCACCGCAACGGTGCAGAAAATTTTGGAGATCGAGCATACATTATAAGTATGGTTGAGAGTAACCGGATTTTTCTCCTTGGTACCGTCGTGTCCCAGCGCATCTGCGGCAACAATCTTGCCGTCAATCATAATTGCATAGGATACCGAGGTATACTTTCTGTCCAGATTCAGCGACAGGATTTCCGAAAGTCGTTTGGTCATATCCATCTTGATCTATCTCCTTTTTTTACAAGTTTTATTCAGAATTTATCCTTCCAATTATGTAGATTACCACAATTTTTGCAGGCTGTCAATCGCTTTTGACCATTCTCTCCTCTTCTTTCTGCCAATTCCTATTCATAGATAAAGCCATCGGGAATACGAATAATCGCTCGGATATGCTCATCCTTCTCCCTGCGCACAACACCGGAGCAGTTGGTGTCCCCGACGTTTCCTTCGGCAACCACCAGCTTTTCTTCCTCCAGCTTCAGCAAAATACCAATATGGTCGTGCTCTCTGTTGATAAACACCCGGTCATACAGCAGGATGTCCCCTTCCTGCCAGACAAAATCTGCATCACGGATTGCCTGCTGTCCGTCATAGTATGCAATCCTTTTGTCCCCTTGCGCAAACTCTTCCCATCCGCCGCACCCTGCCAGACTACAGCTGCGGCACTCCTGCGGACTGTACGGGATGGAAAATCCCGCCTGAATACAGCAGTAATAGACAAACGCTGCGCATCACATCCGCTCTGCCTGTTCCAAATTCCATTTGGGAAACAGCCGGACGATGGGAAGCAGGTTGGACGGTTGGTCTTCTGTTCTTCCGTGAAAGGGTCGTTCTGCCAGCATCTGCGCAGTCTGCGCCAGCTTTTTTCCAGTGCTCATCCTTTTCCCTCCTTCTGTCTGTTTTACCTTTATTCTAGCATATTTTCCAACATCAAACTATCCCGAGGTCAGCTTTTGAAAAATCTTGTCAAATCAACTTGCAACTGCTATAATAAAGTGTACAGCCTGCTGTTTTTTGCCAAACAAAAGCATCTGCTGCACAAATTTACCACAGCGAAGGAGTGGTAACAATGGGTTTTCTCAAACAGTACATGGGACTGCGCAAAGAGCTGTACATCATCTTCTGGGGACGTGTGGTCACCAATATGGGTGCGCTGATCTGGCCGATGATGACCCTCATCCTCAAAAATAAGTTGGGGTATTCTGCCTCACAGGTAGCCGGCATCATGATGATCTTAGGCTTTGTTCAGCTGCCCTGCACCCTGATTGGCGGCAAACTGGCGGACCGTTTCAGCAAACGCAACATCATCATTGTCTGCGATTTGGTCACGGTGGTCAGCTATTTCATCTGCGGCTTTCTGCCCATCGACCGTAAGATGATTCCTCTGCTGGCGATTGCCGCTCTGTTTGCACAGATGGAATGGCCCAGCTACGATGCGCTGGTGGCAGACCTCTCCTCGATCAACGACCGGGAACGGGCGTACAGCCTCAACTATCTGGGACTCAACCTCGGTCTGGTGTTGGCTCCCATCCTGGGCGGCTTCCTTTTTGCCGAGCATTTGAACCTTGCCTTCCTCATCAGCAGCATTGCCACCTTCTCCTCCACCATCCTGATTTTCTTCTTTATCAAGGACATCACTCCGGTGCAGGAGGAATCGGTCAGCAGCCAGTATGAACAGGCAAAAAGCGACCAGAGTATCTGGAAGATTTTAAGCAAAAATCCACTGCTCTACCTGTTTTTATTCTGCGGCGGACTGTGGTCTTTGGTATACAGCCAATTCAATTTCCTGCTCCCGCTCAATCTGGAGCAGATTTATGCCGAGCAGGGCGCTGTCCTGTTCGGAACTCTGACCAGCGTCAATGCGGTGGTGGTCATCGTGGGCACACCGCTGTTGACCAAGTGGATCAGCGGCTTGCAGGATGTCAGCCGTCTGTTGATCGGTCAGCTGCTGGTGCTCATCGGGTTTTCCTTCTTTGTCTGGGCTCAAAACCTGCTGGTCTTTTACTTTGTTGCAATGGTCATCTTTACCCTGGGCGAGATTGTGCAGACCATCGGTCAGCAGCCTTACCTCACCCGCAGGATTCCTGCCTCCCATCGCGGCAGGTTCTCCTCCTTTTACACCATCTTTGCCGGTGCCTTTCAGCTGTCGGGACAACAGGTGGTCGGACAGATGGCAGATACCCTTCCTATGAGCCGCGTCTGGTTTTGTATCCTGTGTGTCGGCGCAGTCAATCTGTTCGCCTACGTCCTGCTGCGCAAGGGGGATGAAAAGGCATACCCGCTTTTGTACACTCGCAAGTAAATCTGGTTTCTCCCACCCATATCAAGATGAATCCTAAAAAAGGAGACAGCGCATGGATGCACTGTCTCCTTTTTATATACCGAATATTCTCCTTTTATTGACCGGGAAATAAAAAAGGAACAACCCTTTTCAGGATTGTTCCTTTTGGCGGAAAGAGAGGGATTCGAACCCTCGGTGCCTTTATAGGGCACACACGATTTCCAGTCGTGCGCCTTAGACCAGCTCAGCCATCTTTCCAAAGATGATAAGTCTGCTCATTGGTGTCTCACTTGTGAGCACCATTACATTATATCATCTTTTCAGATTTTGTCAACCCTTTTTCGAGCTTTTTTCTATTTTTCTTCAGTGGAGTTGGTATGACAAAAGCTCTCGAAGATACCCATCAGCAGCCCGCGCTTTCCTTTGGCATAGTAGCTGTGCATCGGCAGCCAAAACAGCAGCGCACCCATCATGCAGACAATCATGTCCATCATGGTATCATTCACCCCGGTATCCAGAACGTGCTGCGGGTCGTTGTGCAAAATCAGGTCAAGCACAAATTCCACGATTTCCCAGCCGATGGCAATGATGGCTGCTATCCCTGCGGAAAAGACCGCTGCCTGCCAGAACTCCTCCTTGCAGACCACGATTTTTCCGTTCTGCTTCGGTTTTAAGAAGTAAAAGGCAATCAGCCCGCACAAGCCGAAGAGCACACCGGTCAGGGTGTGCATCACCTTGTCGTACAAAGGGATGCGGTCATATCCGTTAAAAATCATGCCAATCCCGTAGACCAGAAAGAGATACAGATAGCTGGTCAAGCGCAGAAGGTAGTCCTTTTGCAGGTGCAGCACCCATTCGGCAATCCGCGGCACAAAGACCAGTGCCAAGCCCAGCACCGAAAGGAAAACATAGTACGGTGTAGAAAAAAACAGATTATATACAGCCATCACACAGCAGAAGACTCCTAACGTCCATTCGGCAATGCGGCTCTTCTGTGCAAATGCTGCGGAAAGTTCGCTCATCCGGCTTCCTCCTACTTTGGTTATTCATAGCGCAGTGCTTCGATTGGGTCCAGCTTGGCTGCCTTGTTGGCAGGATAGTAGCCAAAAAAGACGCCGATTGCCATCGAGAAGCAGACTGCAATCAGAATGGCATCCACCGACGGATGGGCAGGGAATCCCAGCAGCGACGCGCCGGCATAGCCCAACAGCATTCCGAAGATGATACCGATGATACCGCCAATCAAACAGATAATGACCGACTCGACGATAAACTGCATCCGAATCGCACTGTTCTTGGCTCCCAGCGCCTTGCGGGTGCCAATCTCTCGGGTACGCTCGGTCACCGATACCAGCATGATGTTCATAACCCCGATGCCGCCGACCAGCAGCGAAATCGCCGCGATGACCGCAATCGCAACCTGCACCGTTCCCATCATCGAAGCATACTGGTCGATGACCGAATCCAAGCTGATTGCCATAATCTGAAAATCCTGGTTGCGGGTGTAAAAGCGGTTAAAATAATCCTGAAAATCCTGTGCCAGCGCGCGGGAATCGGTCCCCTGTTTGGTCATTACATTGATGTAGTAATAACCTTCGATGGTACCGGTCAGCTTCCACTCGGTCTGGATCGGGATGAACAGGTCGGTGGTGATGTCCGCATCGGAGGCTGCCGCTCCCATCATTGCCATCATCGCATTCTGCTCATATTGATAGACACCGATGATGGTGAAGGTGTACTGCTCCTTGCCGCAGTTGACCTTGATCTCCTTGCCCAGCGGATTTTGTCCCTGTCCGAACATATTGTTGACCAGACGGTCGGAAACCACCGCTACGTTTTTGACGCCTTTGTTGTCCTTATCTCCGATAAAGCGACCGCCCAGCATGGTCAGGTGGTTTGCGCTCTGATACCCGCTGTTGACACCGCTGATGGAAACATTTGCATAGCGATGTCCTTCGGTCACTCTGCCGCTTCCCATGCTTTCCTGCAGGCTGACCGATTCCACTACATCCCCATAATCCTGCAAAAAGGCTTCGATCATCTCATCGTTGATGTAGTCCTCCTCGTCCATATAGACCGAGTAGCTGGTGCCGTTTTCCGATTCCCTCTGCTGCAAGCTGATTTGAACGGTGTTGGCTCCCATCTCCTGCAAAGAGGAGGTCATCGAGTTGGTCATCGAGTCGCCCACCATGACGATGCCGATGACCGAACCGATGCCGATGATGATGCCCAGCATGGTCAGCAGGGCGCGCATCTTGTTTGCCCGCAGACCGGAATTGGCTAGCAGGATATTTTAATAAAGCTGTGTC
>ERZ1673746.1063-NODE-1063-length-22578-cov-14.375971_pt1 | contig 22578 bp, 11 predicted proteins | sample MGYA00580205_ERZ1673746 | MGnify/ENA primary metagenome ERZ1673746 (study PRJEB41218, sample SAMN15661771) | gut metagenome | host: Homo sapiens | place: Canada: London | collected 2015-08-20/2019-03-30 | study: EMG produced TPA metagenomics assembly of...
AGCAACACAAAAAAGACTTTGCGTCAGAGGCTTTGCGTGGCGGCGGACGGTTGGCTTGCTGCTGACGATGCTCCTGCTGCTACTGGCGCTGTGCGCCTGCAGCGGGAGAGAACACGTGGAGGATGGCGACGGTCTGAACGATCCGGGATCGACGGAGACCGACGGTCAGGAGATGAAAAGCCTGACCGAGCCGACGCTGTCGCTGACGCTCACCGTTCCCGCTGCATGGGACGATATTGCAGAGCTCTCCGCCTACGACAAGGGGACTGCCTATCTGGGGTATGGAATCATACTGTTCCATCTGTCGGAAAAGAACGCGCTTGCGGCGTATCCCGACGGGGGAATGGGCAGCGTATGGTGGCTGGTCGCTATGAGCTGGGATAATTTCAAGGAATGGAGGGGCTATGACGCACTGCCTGTCCCCGAGATTCTCGGCATCGCCGAGTATGTCCTCGGAGCCGATGATGAGTATGTGTATCTGCTGGTGCTGCCGTCCGATGTGCAGTGGCTGGAAAACGATCCTGTCAGCAAGGCGCAGTATGAACAGCTTTGCGCCGACTCTCAGGAGGTGCTGGAGCGCTTCCTGAATGATAGCGGGATCGTGCTGAACGTGAAATGCCCGAACTCAAGGGTATTTTCTGCTGAAAAAATGTTACAAGAAGATGCTGCTCGGGATTACATTTCGTATCTGTCCGGAAGTATTGATCTGGCGAGCGCTAAGAAAGGAAACCTGCCGCACTGTGAGTTCCCGGGAATGTCAGCGCTGACAGCTGCGCTGCCGTTGGAGGATGCGGAAAGAGAAGCCGTTCTCAAATGGGCAAATACAGAGAAGGTCGATTCTACGACACGCATCGATTACTATGCCGCGATCGCGGTGCGGCAGCACTATCTTGTGCTGGAACAATTTGGAGATAACGCATGGGAAAATGTGAGCTATACCTTTGAGAAGATTGACTCCGCTGATGGGGCGCTTGGATATCGTATTATTGAAACAGGGGAAAGCATAGGCGCGGCAGAATATGATAAAATTCTTCGCGAATACTGGGACGATGTGGCGAAAAAGGAAGGCGTCGACTATTATGACATCTTCTTGCCCGAGGCTGACCCCCCGGAAAAAATGGCTGATAAGCGAGTTGACCTCATTGCAAAATACAGCGAGGGCATTCCCGTTGAACTCACGACAATATCGGATGCACAAGCCTGCCGGGTAAATCTATCCTTTAATGGGAAAAAGACATCTGCTCAGGGCTTCGGAGATTTTCATTTCATTATCGACAATCGCACCGGCGAGTGGAAGGCCTATGAAGGGTTGACCTGGGCGGAGCCGTATCCCGGGTTTCCCATCGGCGATTGAGGCGGAGCGCTACGCAGCGGCCTGAGCTGGGTGAGACATACAGGGATTGCTCGCTGGAAAGCATTGTCTGCCCTTGTCAACCGATGATATCTTTTGCAAGTATAAATGGTATTAAGCCCTTGTTTTTTACGGAAAACAATCCTTCGATGTTATACGGACAGGAGAAAGCAGTAGTGGAAGTGATACCCTTTCATTTTGCTGCCTTTCCGCCTGCCAAAGGCAAAGAACAGGAAGGCTACTGCATACAGATGGTTTGATGGGCAATTCATATGAGTCTTTGTAGAGGACGCCGGACTGGACGAAGCGGCACAGAAGATCGTATTCACAAGAGAGAATCTGAGCCGCAGCCAGGACAAGCCCTGCTATCAGCGACCGCTTTTTTGCCGAAAACCATGGCCGCACAGCGCTGTACAGTTGCCTGCTGTCGTTGCTTCGAGCAAAGGGTGAATCAAGAGGTTCGGGACTGCTGTTTGGACACGGTGAGTTTACCCTTTGCTCTGTCCGGCGGAATCAGCACCGTCGGTTGCTACCTGAATTACTTGGAAACGGAGACGGTGATCTTTCTGCCTGTGTTCAGCATCGAGCAGGAAGGCGCGGGCGTCGCGTAGGTATTTTTCTATCGCGGCAGGGCTTTTCTCGTTTTCGCGCAGGTGCTTTTCAAAGGCTTGCAGCTCGTTCATGAAATTATCCTCCGTATCATAGAGTTAGAGTTATTGTATGATATGGGGATATTTTTTACACGCCACACCCGCCTTTCCTCCGGCTTCGATCTTCCCAGAAGCTCTCACGCCGTGCTGGCTGTTTTCTTTGGTTGGTACAAAATAAGCATAGCACCCGAAGCGTATAGGAAGCCTCGGAAGCTATGCTTATTTTTGTTATAATGGGAGGGCAATGGATGGACGGTCTCTTTGATGAGCCAAGCGCTCGAGCTGTAAACAGTCCTCCGCCCTCTTGTTATAAAGATTCGATTGAGCAGGTTGCTCCGGCTATGCCGCGTGCGCGTCACGAACCAAATTGAATCGTAATAAGCCGGTGCGGAAGCATTGCAATATTTTATCAGGAAAGAAGGAATGCCCATGCTCAGTATCGGGATCGATGTGTCCAAAGGAAAAAGTACAGTGTGCGGAATGAAGCCAGGGGGAGAAATCGTGTACACTCCGTTTGAAGTTCAGCACACGAGGGAAGGGATGTCGGAGCTCGTATCGCTGCTGCGCAGCAGCGGTGAAGAGGTTCGTGCCGTTTTGGAAAGCACCGGCAGCTACCATTGCCCGGTGGTGGCTGCTTTGTTGGAGAACGGAATATTCGTCTCCGTCGTCAATTCGCTGCGGATGAAGCGGTTTTGCTCACAAAGTATCCGCAAGGTGAAGACCGATCGGATCGACGCTATGCAGATCGCTTTGTACGGTCTGGCCGGTCGATTTCAATGCCATCTGTGACCAGGTTTTGCCCGGTATGCAGGAGCTCATGAGCGACCATGCCGGACGGCACAAGCTTTCAGACTTTGTCCTGCGGTATCATCACACCACACATATCCTCGAAATGGGAGAAACGCGCTTTCGGAAGGATTATTGCAAATGGGCAGAAAAAAAGGGATACCGCAATTGCGAACGTATGGCAGTGCTCATCTTTGCCACAGCTCAAAACGGTATCCCTGTGCTTCCCAATGCACCATCCACGCAGATCGTCATTACGGAAGCGATACGAGTCCTCCACACAGTGGAGGCGTCCCGTGACGCTATTTTAACACAGATGCAGGCTCTCGCCAAGACTCTGCCGGAATATTCTCTCGTGCGCGAAATGCCCTGCATCGGGGACACGCTGGCTCCGCGCCTGATTGCGGAGATTGGAGATGTCCGCCGCTTTCATAGCAAGCGGGCTCTCATCGCATACGCCGGCATCGATGCGCCGCCGTACCAGTCCGGCAAATTCTGCGCGAATAACCGGCATATCTCCAAGCGGGGAAATCGCTATCTGCGTAAGACCGGGTACGAAGTCATGCAGGGCTATGTGATGCACAAACCGGCAAACGACCCGATCTTTACATTCATTGAGAAAAAACGCGGCGAGGGAAAGAGTGGTAAACTCGCTATGGTGGCTGGCTTGAATAAGTTCCTCCGGATCTATTATGGCAAGGTCACAGAGCTCTACCGCAGCTTGCCGGCAATAGAATGAGCTGAGATCCCCAATACTTTATTTGAGGCGGCCAAGCGTTCCGTTTTGCCGCCTCTGTTTTGCTATACTCTTTTTCTGCCGATAACTTTTCTTTGAATTAGGACTTGACTTTTTAGCAGGTTTATAGCATCCCACGGCGTGGGGGGTGGTCCTCCGCATGGAAGGAATGCTGACCTGTCCTCCTGCGAGGACTTACGTCATAAAAGTATCCTTGATCATCTCATCGATATAGCCCAGATACTTCTCCTGCACATCAGCGGGAACAAGATCGCTGAGCCTACCGGCGGACAGTGTCCCATTCTGCAGTGTGCCATAGAGAACTTCGCCGCCGAAGCTGCCGTCCTCGACCGCCTCCATTGAAGTGACGACCATCGCGGAGCTATCCTTCACCTGAGAGCAGATGATGCACTCGTTCTGACCGAGGATACAGCGAAACGCAGACCGAGTAACATTCTGCTTGAGTTCTCGGCTTCATGGTATTTGCGGCCCTCTGTTTCTAAAATACGCTCTACTCTATGCGGACCGGTGACAGGCGCCATCTGTAAAAGGACTCTTTCTGTCAGATATCCGTGGGTATCTCGACCGCATTATAATCATACGCGGCCATTTCCCTCCGCTGCTCGTTGGTGTGTGTGATCTTTTCGGACAGGCTCGCAAGAAAGCACTGAAGGAGCTTGACGCCAATGGCGGGATGGTGCTCCAGCAGCAGCTTCAGCTTTGTCTTCGAAAGACACAGCAGCTCGGTGAATTCAGCTGCTGTGCCGCTGAGCCGGAACACGCTGTGGGAAAGGCAGTTCTCCCCCAGAAAGCTCCCCGGTGTGAGATACGCAATCTCCAACGGAGCGGCGCTGCCGTTTGCTTCCCGGTTGGCCACCAGCCGGAGCCTGCCCTTGAGTACAAGACAGACCTCCTCGTTATGATCCCCGCTGACAAAGACCGTTTCATGCTCGTAATAGGTCTTCACATGGCAGTAATCAAAGAGGATCGCGTGCTCCTGCTCTGTAAACACCGAGAACACCGGCAGCTTCGCCAATACGGCCAACAGCTCCCCCCGAGTGAGCCTTCGGCGGTGCTCCTTGTCCAGATGGATCTCCGGCGCGGAGGTGTTGTGCCGCTCCAGCACGGCGCGGACGGCATAGCGCTCCTGCCGCACAAGATGGATGACCTTCTCCCACTGCGCCTGCGTTTCCAGATAGGCGCGGAAGGCGTCAAAGGCGGGCGGGGCATCATACCGGGCAAGATAGACGTTCCGCATGGCCTCCATAGCGCCCTCCGTATCGCCCTGCGTCAGATACTGGGTGGAGAGCATCATGCTGCTGCGGTATATCTTCTCATCCAGATCCGGCTTGAGAAATTCTCCGGGGTAGGGGTCAAAGTCCTCCGGGCTGACATGGACAAGATTCCCTGTTTTGTGCTGAGACTGCATTTTGGCGCGCTGATATACAAAACGGTAAATGTCCTCCCGCAGACGCTTCCACTGGGGGTGGGACTTGGGCTGCGGCAAATGCCTGACGGAAAGGGTATTATCCAGAAAGAAGCTGAAACCGAACATTTTGCTGTTGATCAGGTAGTCCACATCCTCGCCGCGGGTCACAAGCGGGTCGAAGGGGACGCACTCAAAAAGCTCCCGGTGCAGGATCATTGCGCCGCCGAAGACAAAGGGCGTGCGCTTGAGCCGCGGTCCGCTGCCGATGATCTGATCGAAGGCGCGCGCCTTACAGCCGAAGCGGTCCCAGTAGGTCATCCACGGCTCCGGTGTCACATCGTCGTAATACTGACCCTTGCCGCTGAGGTAGTAGCCGGCCACGCCGTGCACGATGTCGCCGTAGACCCTTCGGCCCAAGAATTCCAGCGAGCGGGGGACGAAGTCCGGCAGCTCAAACACCTCGTCATCGTCAATGAGCAGCGTGGCGTCCGCCGTCAGGATGGAGGCGGCCAGCAAGCAGATGTTGCGTACATTGGAGTATCCGAACAGGGACAGGAGCTGTGCTCCCCGGTCGCTCAGTCCGGCGTTGCGCAGGACCCCTGCAATCTCGCGCAGATCTCCTGCCGTGAACAGGTATGTCTCCGCGTTCAGCTGCGCCCGGCGCACGATACGCAGCACCTGCTCATAGGCGTCCGATTCCACCTCCGGTGTGGTGGGGCATATCAGGATGACCAGCTTGAAGTCCTTTTCCCGGAACTGCTTCATGCTGACCAGAGTGCGCTCCAGCGTTCCCTCCTGATCCACCGGCGTAGGGTGATCGTAGACGGCGTCGCCCTCCCGCCACGCTTCGCCGGTCCTGCGGCACCAGTAGGTTGGAATCACCATGGTTTTTCTCATACGGCCTGACCCCCCCTGATCTGAAAATCTCTTACGGCGCTCTGATAGACCTCCTCCAGCCTTGCCACGAACTGAGCCTGGGCGAAATTGCCGCGGGCATAGTGCGCGATGGCGTCGCGGCGCTCCGGCTCCGCGTGGCGCCGGGTCAGCTCCTCCAGGATCGCGGCGCAGAAGGCGTCCTCGTCCTCTGGGGAAACCAGCGTTCCCACCTCGCTGTTGATAAACTCCGGCAGGCCGCCCTCCCTGGAGGCCACCACCGGCAGCCCGCAGGCCATTGCCTCCAGCGCCGCCAGACCGAAGGGCTCGCGCCGGGAGGGCATCACAAAGACATCCGCCGTGTTATAAAGCCGCCGCAGCTCGTCCTGCCTCTGATTGCCAAGGAAAAAGGTGTTCCTCAGGCCAAGCTGCTTATGCAGCTCTGACAATCTCTCCCGCTCCTCACCGTCTCCGGCGATGAGGGTGATGATCTCACGCTCCGCCAGCCGCTCATAGCGGCGCGCCACACGCAGCAGCGTGTCCACGCCCTTGAAGGCCGCCAGCTTTCCAGCAAACAGGACGATGTATTCTCCGCGGTAGAGAAGGCCAAGGGAATCGAAGATGGCCTCCCTGTCCACCTCCTCTCGATAGAAGATGTCCTCGTTGTAGCCGTTGGGGAGCAGGAGCAGCTTGTCCGCAGCCGCCGGAAGCACCGCAAGCGCGAGGTCGCGGTTGTCCGCAGAGACGGCGATCACCCGTTCGCTGCCCGCGACGGCCTCCTCCGCAAAGCAATGATAGGCGGGCCATTTCGAGCAGCCCATAAGGTCGGTGCCGTGTATGGTGACGGCCATCGGAACGCCGCACAGAGAGGCGAGCCATGAAAGGCACCAGGCGTGCTGGGCGTGGATGACATCCGGGCGGAATTCCCGCAGCGCCTGTCTCAGGACCGCAGAGAATGCTGCGAGATACTGTGTCAGCTTTGCAACGCCGAGGTCTGCGAAGGTCGTCCTGCTTTGAGGATGGGTGGTAAAGCAGGGGAAGTTAAAGGGGAGCGCGTTCTTCTGCGGCTTGTTCCTTGAAAACAGCACAGGATACATCCTGATGCCGGGCAGCAGCGAAAACGGCTGGTTTTCCGGGAAGACGACGCACACCTCGTGGCCGCGCTTCTGCAGATGCAGCGCGATATTCTTGGTGTAGGTGCCGCTCCCTGAGCCCTCCAGCGGGAAGTGATTGATCAGCAATACCTTCATCGTCCATACCACCTTTCTGTAAACTCGGTCCATGCCTCCCTTGATCTCTGATACTGCCGGATCATATCCGGCAGCCATGACTCCGCGGCGCTCTGGATCTCAGGCAGCCGCAGAAATCTTCGGTCCTTCGTATAGCGGCACAGGGCCTTCGCCCCGGCGGACAGCTGCTGATCCCTCTGTGCAAATTCAGAGGCCGTGTGCCCCGTCTTCCAGCGGGAGAACACATTGCGCCCGATCCAGCCTGTGCAGGCATAGTAAAGCCGGTCGCGTACCGCTCCGTCCTTCAAAAGCTCCGGGACGGCGGGATAGCTCCCATAGGTGTCGTGGAAGATCGGCGTCCGGATATCGACACACTTGATGTGATACTGGTCGGCGGCCAGTCCCAGCAGCGTGTCCTCGCCCCGCGCCAGCAGCGGCGTCCTGTCAAAAAAGTAATAGGGGGAGAAGAACGGCGGAAGCGTTGGAAAGGTGCGCATCCGGAGGCCGAGATTTCCGCCGAGGACCTTTGTGGTGGGCGTCGGCTTCCCGGCATCGCCCTCCTGAAGAAGCATTCCACCGGTCGCCATGCTGCTTTGCCAGAACTCGGCCATGGCCTCCTTGTGCAGACCCCAGAGCAACTCCGTCATTCCGTCAAACCGCGCCGGCGGCAGGATATTGTAGCCGCTGTAATCGCTGCTGGTGATGTCCGCGCCCATCGCCATGCCGCCAAGGTGCGCTCCCACAAAGTCCACCTCGCAGGGCCGGACGCTCCCATCCGGCATACGGCGCAGGACGGACGGGAGAACGTCAGAATCCACAAAGATGAGGACGTCCGCCTCCGTGAACATCGCCTCCATCAGCACCTGATTCCGGTTAAAGCCGTAGGGGATCAGCCCGTGGGTATCGATCAGGGGGCAGAACAGGAGCTCCCGGAGCGATGCGTACGGAACGCCGATCGCCTTGAGGATCAGATAGGTCCGCCCGAACTCCTGAAGCCGGATCAGGGAGAGCTTTGTCCTGCTTTGCAGCACAGCGGCGGCCTCCGGGGCAAGCTGATGGGAATAGGCTACGATCACCCGGTCAATGGGATGACCGTACTTTTCCGCGTTGTCCAGAAACTCTGTCAGCGGGCTTGCCGACAGAAGATTTCTGACTACCATACCGATTGCAATCTTCATTATGACACCTCCTTGCGTTTCTGTCGTCATGGGCTTTTGAGTACGACAGGAGATACCTGCTCCCAATGGCAGGATATCTCCGGCTCTTTTTATGATGCGGATAGAGACCTGCGGTTTTCGGCTTTGGTCTGCCGGCTGAAACGCAATGCAAACCGATCCGTACCCGGCGGCAGAAAAAGAAAAGGCACATAAGCCGACTGATCCGGCTTATGTGCCAACAAACACAAATCGATTTCGACCTCTCCGCAAGAAGCCATACCGATACCGCATTCTCACATAGCCGAACCGGGGAGAGGGAATGGTAAACATGGCAGACTTCTCCTTTCGCAGGGGGGAATCTCTAATTATTTATTTTTATCTTATCATATGTTTTCTTTTCCCGCAATAGTCTCAGCCTGCTCCCGCCGCTTTCGATACTCCTCCAGATACCGGTCCAGACAGACCTTGTTGACGGTAGCCGAGATCGTGCTGCGCAGGAGATCCTTGGCATCAGACTCGGTTTCACCAAGTCCCTCCACGGCAGGAGCGACACCAAACGCTGCGCCGAGCATATTCTCAAACTCATCGCAGAAGTAGTCATAGGCGGTCTGAAGGGGATAGCACTCCTCCTGTATGCTAAACATCAGTCGAAGCCCCTCCAAGGGAACAACAGGCTTGACCACCGCGATGAACAGAAGCCGCGCAAGATGTTCGGCTGTATACAGCTTTTTTTGAGGGGCAGGAACCAGCTTCTGCTTGACATAGTTGCTCACCATGGAGCCAGTCAGTTCAGGCTCTCCTAACGGTGCCAACCGGGCGTTGATATAGCGCACCACCTGCTCCAGATACAGTCCGACCTCCGGGATCTGTGCATAGCGCGGCAGACGGAAGGCCGCGATGTCCGCTGTGATTCTGTTTTGCATTTCTTTTTCCATATTGTTATTATAAGCGTTTCCTCTACAAAGTTCAACGGCTTTGCGAAATATTTTTAACGGTTTATTAAAAACCGTTGACGAAGAAATAAAAAGCTGATAAACTGCATCCATCCCTTACCGGAACCGAACGACACTTTTTCAGTTGGAGGTCACCTTATGGATCAGATCCGCATTGCCGCAGACTCAAGCTGCGACCTGCTTACCATGGACGGCGTGGACTTTGTCAGCGTTCCGCTCACCGTCCGTACTGCTGTGGAGGAATTTCGCGATGACGCCGCGCTCAATGTCGACGCGATGGTCACAACACTTCGCGGCACGAAGGGCCGCACCTTCAGCGCCTGCCCGAACATCGCGGACTGGGAGTCCGCCTTTGGCGAAAGCGGCGATGTACTCGCGTTCACCATTACAAGCAGCCTTTCGGGCAGCTGTAGCGCGGCACTTGCCGCAAAGAAACGCTGCGAGGAGCAGAATCCCTCTCGCCGCATTTTTGTGGTGGACACGCTGTCCGCCGGTCCGGAGATCGCCCTGCTCATCGAAAAGTCAGCCGCCGAACTGCGCTCCGGCAAGAGCTTCGAGGAGGTCTGCACAGCCGTACAGCAGTATCAGCGCCGTACCCATCTGCTCTTTGCGCTGGAATCCATGCACAATCTCGCCCAGAACGGACGAATCAGCAAGCTGGCGGCAACGATGGCCGGTGTTCTCGGCATCCGCGCCGTTGGGCAGGCCAGCGAGGAGGGCACGCTTGAGATGCTCGGCAAATGTCGGGGCGCTCGAAAAACGCAGGAGCTCCTGTTGAGTGAAATGGTGCGGCTTGGCTACAGGGGCGGCAGCGTCCGCATCGGGCATTGCCGGAACGCGGCATTTGCATTGGAGCTCTGCACCGAGCTCCGGCGGCGATTTCCGGGGGCGGAGGTGAAAAGCTATCCGCTACGTGGGCTGTGCAGCTACTATGCAGAACACGGCGGGATTATGCTGGGCTTTGAGTTATGAAAACGAAGGTCTCGGACAGGAAGGCGCTGCCGCATCTTGCGGTACGCATTCTGACACTGCCGCCCATCGTCATCGGGGTAACGCTGCTTCTGATGTACGCTTCGGCAGGGCTTCTGACGCGCAGGGAGCTGCTGCTGTGCGAGGTGTCCCTGCTGGTTATCCCATTGGCGGCGTACCCGCTGCGGGAGATCTTCCACATTGGAAAGGACCGGCGCAGGGGGCAGCGCGGCACGGCGCTGGTATGCAGCGCCGTTGGGTATCTGTGCGGGTTTCTCTGGTCAATGCTGACGCCATGCTCTTGGCTCGTCCATATCCTGTTTCTCTCTTATGTCATTTCCATCGCGGCGCTGTTGCTGCTCAACGCGGGCTTTGGCCTTCGCGCAAGCGGACACGCCTGCAGTACAACAGCTCCGGCGTTTCTGCTGACATGGAAGCTGCATCCGCTTTTTGTCATACCGTCCGTTCTGCTGATCGCAGCAGTGTACCGCTCATCCCTAAAGCTGTCGCGCCATACCCTGCCGCAGCTTCTGGCCGGCTCGGCGGTCAGTCTGCTGGCCTGTGTGATCTCGATCGTGGTTTATGGCGTCGGATAAAACGATACTGCGCCGCATCGCCGTCAAATGAAACGACGATGCGGCGCAGTCCTGTCTTTATTGCAGCTTCTTCAATCGCTGCTGTTCTGTTCTGCGTTATATTGATTCTTGAAAAACGCTACCACAACAGCGCCGGGGCCCGCATGGGTTCCGATCACACTTCCTACGGTCGTATAGCGAATTTCTTTCAGTTTTCCCTCCCAGATGTGACGGCTGTCTTCGATATACTTTAGCAGCAGCGCGTCAGAAATTCCACTGTAGCCCAGCAGAACCGGCATGCTGAAATCAATGCCGCCCGCCTTGTCGATCTCCTGAACGAGCAGATTGTTCCCCATTTTCGAGCCGCGTGCCTTCCCCAGCAGGTGTATCTCGCCGTCAGTGACGGAGATCACAGGCTTGATGTTCAGTACCCCTCCGGCGAATGCGGCTGTCTTTGAAATGCGGCCGCCCCGCTTGAGGTATTCGAGGGTATCTACCAGCGCCACAACAACGATTTTTTTCTTCTCTTTCTCCAGAGCATCCGCAATTTCCTCTGCGGACATTCCCGCGTCCAAAAGCCGGAACGCAAGCTCCACCAGAATCCCTGTTCCCATCGCTGCGCTGGTACCATCTACAACATAAATGTTTTCATAATCCGCCGCCGCGATCATGGCGCTTTGATATGTGCCGGAAAATTTGGATGCAAGGGTAATAACAACGGCTGATTCGCCCGCCTGCCTTGCCTTTTCAAACTCTTCGATAAAGTCGCTCGGGGTCGCCTGACTGGTGGTGGGCATCACATCGCTTTCGACGAGCTTCTCGTAGAATGTTCTGTGGTCAATGGTTACGCCGTCGATGTATTCCTCCTGACCGAAATGAACGGTGAGAGGCACCGTATAGACCCGCGCCTTGATCTCGGGAACCAGATCCGCGGTGGAATCCACAATGATCCTTGTTTTCAATTTCTTCAAGCCTCCTGTTTCCCGCTGCTTTGGGCGATTGCGTTCAAGCTTCTGCTGATGGCGGAAAGGCTGCGGTAAAGTGCTGCTCGTTCGTCCTCCGTGAGGGTACGGCTGACCGTATCGAGGACAGCGCCAATCTTCTCCGCGATCCTTTTGCCGACCTCCTGCCCTTTTTCGGTCAAGCGCAGAGGGTTTCTGTACCGTTTGACCCGGTCGGAATCCCGGACGATAAATCCGTTCGTTTCCAGATAGTCCAACGCACGGGAAATGGTCGCCTTGTCCTCCTCGCAGTGCTCGCACAGCTCCGCCGAGGTCACGCCATCCAGAGAATATATGTAGTACAGACAGGACACGTGGGCGCTTCGCAGATGATAGACGGCCATCTCCTGATTTTTTATCCTCCGTATGTCGCGGCTGATCCGGTTGATCAAAACCGTAAACGTCTCAAATCGCTCCTGCATGGCTGCGCTCCTCTCTCACGAATGCTTTTGTTGAAATCTCAACGGTCAGACTATACCACATGGTTGTTGAAATGTCAACAGAAGAGTTCCGCACAGCCCATACTCTTTGATTGCATCCCACGGCGCGGGGGGCTCGGCGCGGTTTTCGTGTTGTTCATCGAGCAGAAAAGCGGGATGCGAGAATACCGCAAAGCCTCGCCGGATCAATCCGGCAAGACTTTGCTTTTGACCACATAAAATGCCACAGACAGATTTGGGACACATGGGGGTTGCGAGTCACAAGGTGTCAGGAAAGTAATTAGAATTGAGAGAAAACCGCTAAAAACGGCTAAAAAGTGCAGAAAAAATATTGCGGTAGCTCTTTGTCTCTTGCAGCGAAAAGAGAACAGCGCAGCGTCAAGGCGAAAAGCCCGTCCGCTGCGCTGTCCGATGTTCGCTTATGTGGTCATGCCAGCGGCTTTGATGTTTAGCCGTATGTCAGCCGGTCACTTCTTGCAGCGCCAGAGGAAGGTCACGATCTGCGCTCTGGTGCAATCCGCGCCGGGGCTGAATGTGGTGTTGGTGGTTCCCTTGGTGATGTCCTCCTTGGCCGCCCACAGAACCGCATCAGCATAGTAGGCGGTGGACTTCACATCGGCAAAGGGATTGGCCGTACCCGCTGCCGGGGACTTCTCGGAACGCCACAGGAACGCGACGATCTGGGCGCGAGTGCAGGTCATGTTGGGGCTGAACGTGGTGTCGCTGGTGCCCTTGGTGATGTCATTCTCCACCGCCCACAGCACAGCGTCGTAATAATAGCTGCCCACGGGGATGTCGGTAAACGGCATGGCGCGGGTTTCGGGTTCAGGACTGCCAGCGGCACGCCACAGGAAGGTGACGATCTGCGCGCGGGTGCAGGGATCGTTGGGGCCGAACAGTCCATTGCCGATGCCGCCGGTGATCCCCTTCTCCTGCGCCCACTTGACCGCCTCGTAGTAGTAAGCGTTCGCGGGAACATCCTTGAAAATCTGCTCCGGAACCTCCTCAACGAAGCTGGCCTTGATGGTGACCTTGCCGCTGGGCATCTTGAAGGTGTACTTGCCGTTCTTCTCGGTGAGCTTCAGCGCGTCGCCGCTGCGGTCGAGCACCTTGAGCATTTCGAGCTCGTAGCCCTTGTCGGGCGTCGCGGTGATGGTCACGGTGTCGCCGTGGCTCGCGTTTCTGGGCGAAACGGTGATCGTACCGTTCTTGGTCTTATCCACGGTGATGGAGTAGCTCGGCGAGCTGCTGCCGCCGCCACCGCCTTCATTGCCGCCTGTGCCGCTATTGCGCAGGATCGTCAGCGTGTAGGTTTTAGCACCGATTCCCACGACAATGTCGGTTGTGCCGCTGTTGGGGATGGCAACGGTTGCGCTGCCGCCGGTGGACAGAGCCTGCCCGTTGATGCTCACGGGCTCGTCGCTTCCAGACACCGCTGTGACTAGCGTAGATGTTGCTCCGCTATCATTTTGCAGCGTATAGGTATAGCTCGTTCCGTTGGCGGTAAAATCGCCGAGCCCCACTGCCAGACCTTCAAAGGTCAGAATGTCATCACCGGGCACTGCGGCTCGCACCACTACGCGGGTGCCAAGCCGGGAGAAGGTGACGGTTTCCGTCCGGAAGGTTTCCCCTGAGATGGCACCGCTAATACCGGTCATTTTCGTTTCCAGAACGGCCCCGGCAGCATCCAGCAGCGTGGCCACCAGCTCTGCGCTGGTCTGAGACTGCAGGCAGTTGTTGCGCAGGGTAATGGCGGCGGTGCTGTGACCGTTGCCGTCGTTCCCCTGTGTCACATCTATCGTCATCCGCTCTCCGGTGCGGGCCAGTGCGCCGGTCATATGGACGGTGGCCTCGCTGTCACTGCCGTCATACTCCGGCAGGCGCTGATTGCTTCCCGTTCCACCGATCTGACCTTCCGCCCACGCCTCGGCGTACAGATAGGTACCCACATTGGGGATCTCGTTTTTGCCAATGGAGTTCATATACTTGCCCAGATCATAGATCAGGTCCAGTGTAAAGGTTCCCTGATCGATGCGGGCGAGGGCGCTCTCTCCGGAAACGGTGATTTCTTTACCGCGAACCGATACGCCGTTTGTGGTGCAGTCTACCACTGCAGATTTGGTATGCAGATCATCCGCATAGAACGCAAGCTTCACCTCGCGGCCCTTTCCGCCGGCCAGCGTGGCGGCAGAAGAATTATAGAGGGTCATGCGCACCGTGCGCTTGCCGGCACTCTCCGCAATCACTTCCATTTGCGAGATGCCAATGTCGGGATAATCCAGATACACTGTGCCGGTCTCGCTGATGCCGGCGTCGGCGGTGATGGTATAGCTCGGGTCGGTCACGCTGGTTCCCACACGGTGCCAGACGGTAAGGGTGGTGCTTTCATTGGGCAGCAGTTTTTCCGTAAGGGTGGCGGTTTCCTCGATGCCAAGGCTGACCGTTAGCTTTGTCACATCGTTCAGCCCGGTGTTGCGGATGGTAAAGCGAATGGGTGTCAGGCTGTTCAACGCCAGCGTTGCATAATCCACACCGATCTGTTCCACTGCCACCGCATCGGTGACAAAATCAGAGGTAGCGGTATAGAGGATCGTTTCCTCACCCGGAACGGTCACGCCGCCGATTACCTTCGGGTTTTCATCGTCATACAGGGTGGCCTGAATGGCGGCCTGCACCTGATTGTGGTCGCTGACATAGGCATCAAAGTGGTCAGCCAGCGTGCGCTTCGGCAGCTCTGCCAGTTTCAATGGTGCGGAGAGCGTGTAGGTATTTTTGTCATGGCGCAGCTTGGCCGCCTTCAAAATGCCGTGATCTGCCGCGCCGTTGGCGTCATTGACAGTCTCATTCCAGACGATGGTAAGATCATTGAGGCTGCGATGATCCCCGCTGAGGGAAGCGAAGCGGAAGTCTCCGCCCACGACAGCGTTGCCGCTGCTGGTCAGGGCAGACAGAGAGCCGGGAAAGCTGTTGGACATGGTGCCGCTGCCGTCCACAGCTAACAGCTGAATATCACTGCTGCCGTCTCGGACACTATGCCAACCGATGACAAATCGGTCATCCCCGCCGCCGAAGTTGGCTGCAACGACCTGGGGGTTTTCGTCAAGATTGCTGTCACGGGTCGCCAGCATGGCTGTACCGGGCGTTCCGTCAGCAGCCACGGTACAATAGGCGATCTCGTAGCCGGAGGTATCTCCGGTTTCGCTGCGGTCCAGCGAGTAAACCGCCATAGCGGTTCCGTCGGGCAGCATGGCCGCCTGCAACGCCTTCACGCGGCCAGTAGCACCGTTATAAAGCATTTTGGCCTCGTTCCAGGTGCCGTCAGTGCTGTCATAGCAACGGTACATGATACAATCTCTGGTCGTGAAGTTCAGCAGGTTGTTGCTGCCCGAAGTGCTCACGGGATCGGGGGTGTAGACGCTGCGCCAGAACACGATGGCCTTGCCGTCGCTGCCTACTGCCGTGGCTGGGGCCAGATCCGGCGTGCCGTCATCGGTTAGGCGGGTGGAAGTCCAGGCTGCGCCGTTATAGACGGACGCTACGATCTCCGTGCTGTTCATCAGCAGGTTTTGCTCTTCCAATGTCACATCATCAGCGGCATCTTTATTCGGTATCTCGGTGCCCATGCGAACCCAAGCCGCCGCCGCGAAGCTGCTGGTGCCGGACAAAGAAACGCTCGTGTCGCCGTAGCCGGTGAACCCTGCGGGATCGTCAATTTTCTGGGAGGTAGAATAGACGCCGCCAGTGAGGGTGGAGAAATGTGCCCGGCTGTCGTAAATACTGCTGCTGTCGCCGTCGTTGATGTAGGCCAATACCTTCCCGTCATCGCTGAGCTGTGGATAGGATGTGGGGTTGGCATTGGTCTGGATGTTTTGCAGCCCATTGGTGGAGTTCAGAGAGCGCAGTACCATCCGCCGCTGGGGCTGGCCCCAGGTACGGGCATATTGCTCCAGATAGTCCCGGCTTTGGAGCGTTGCACTGGCAGAAGCCACCTGCATTCCGCTCTGGGCCGCCGCCATCCGCAGCGAGGCAAGGCTCAGCCCACTGGTGGCGTTCTTCCAGTAGTTGTCGATTGTTGCCCAGTCATTAAAAGTCTTGGTGCCTCCAAGGGTTCCGGAGGCGATCACCGCCTCGTAGGAGATAAACAGGAAGGTTGCCACAAATTTGATTCCCACTTCGCTTGTGATCCCAAGGGCCTGACCGTTGATCTGGCGCTTTTTCTCGTCGGCAAGATAGGTGCGGGAGAGGAACTTATTCTGACTGTCCACATCCAAATTGCCGAATAGGCCGATCTTCAGCGCCACGATCGAATAGTCAAAGCCAATGCCGCCAAACGCGTGGACATAGGCGTTGATACGCAGCGTGGTCAAAAAGTCATTCACTGCCGTGGCCGTGGGATCGCTCCAGGCAAGATCCTGTCCCTGCTGGCCGTAGCGCACTGCGGTACGGAAATCCAGCTGAATGGCGCCGCCCAGCTCAAAGGTTGCTGTCAACGGCACGGGGCCAGCCATGGCGTTCACGCTGAAGGAGAAGCCCACGCCAACGCCGGCGGTAAAGCCGCCGCCTACGGTGAAAACCTCCCACTCCTTTTTTTCGGCGTTATAGCGGATCTCCGCTTCGTAAAAGCCCTCCAACTGCAAGTTGAGATCCGTGCTGGTGACATTGTCGGCCAGGGAGTTGGTTTTGTAGTCCCCCTTGGGATCATAGGTTCCCTGGGCCATCTGGCTCAGGTCCCCGGTACTGGGCACGCCCACCTCCAGGCTCTGCGTCAGCACATTCGCACCCAACGCCACGCCGTCCTCGGAATAGTCCATGTCCTCCATCTCCAGCGTATTGTACCCGGCCCAAATCATGGCACGGAACACGGAGGGATCTTCGCTGGGGGTGATGATCATTTTGAACACGGAACTGTCCACCGGACCGTTCAGCTCGCCCAGCCGTCCGGTCAGCGCCTTGAGAATGTTACTATCGCCCACTTCGCCAAAGTTGTATTGACTCACTTCACTGGAGGAAGCCATCGTCGCCAGAATACCGGTGACGCGCTCATCCTCTGTCACCTTGGGTACTCGGGTCAGATCAACGACCCGGAAGGGCATTATTTTCTCTTGCAGCAGGCTGCCGTTCAGGCTCAGCTGCGTTTTCATACCCACATCCTTGCCGTCGGCGATCCATCCGGAGGTGGTCATGGTGGCCTCGGTGAGGGTCAGATCGTTTTCCGCTACGGGGATGGATGAGAAGGGGTACTGCTTGGTACTGCTGCTCTGGGCGGCAGGAAGAACGCCGTATTCGTCCGCCAGCTTGAGACTGTAATTCTGCGCCTTGGCAATCTTCTCGCCCCAGAGGAACATGGTGGTGTGCAGGGTTGCTGTTTTAAAGCTGCTGTTAGGGCCGATCTTCCCGGTCGAGCTGCGGACATCCACCTTCTGACCGTTGGCAAGACCGTAATCAACGCTTTGCGCCACAAGGAAGGGCTTGTTTGCCTCCCCCGCCGGCACGCGCTCCAGAGAGACAACGCCCTCTGCGGTGCGCATTACATCGTCCACGCCCAGCTTGCCGTTGACGGTCAGCAGCAGCGGATAGTAATTGTTGCTGTCAATTTCGCTGATCTCCAGAATGTACTCCAGCTGATCCAGAGCGGAAAGCGCCGTGGTGTTGCTCTCGCCCTTTTCGGCCGACCAGAACTGGGTGGAATCCAGATAGACGGTTATATTTCCCGCCGCATCCGTGGTATAGGTGCTGCCGGTGGCGCCGCTGACAAGTGCGTCTGCCGTGGAGCCCAGCAGAGCTGTCTTGCAGTAGCCTCCGTTTTTATAAACGCCGCCGCGAACGGTCACCGTCTTGTTCGCCAGCGGATCGCCGCCCGGCGTGATGAGCGTCACAGATGCCCGGGCGACTCGCCGAAGGTTGAAGGTATTCAAGGGATAAAGCTGCAGTTTTGTGGCATCCCGCTCGCCGGAACGCAGATTTTCTTTATAGATGGTGCCCAGATAAATATCCGCGCCGGAGCCGGACCGCAGAGACACCTCACTGGCGATTCCGTTGGGTTCGTAAAGCGCCAGCACGCCATCACTGTTGGTCGTGACCGTTTTGGGCGCACCTTTGCCGTCGGTGTATTGCAGCGTAGTTTCCGCTGCAGGCGTCAGCTGGAAGAGATAGAATTTATTTTGCAGCGTTTTCGCTGTCACCTGTACGTCGGCGCTCATGCCCGTGGCGGCATGGGTAGCCGTGACGGTTGCGCTGCCGTTGGCCAAGCCGGACAGCGCCATTTTGGTTTCGGGAAGGTAGGAAGCAAAGGAGAAGTTTCTGATGTCCTCATACAGTCCGCCCTGCTTGTAGTTGACGGAAATGGCATTGTTGTTGCTGGAGAGCCACCGGATGCCGTCTTTAAAGGAGTTCCATCCGTACTTGTCATAGTTGATGCCGATGTACTCGATCAGCCCCAACTCCTGGCGCAGCTGCAAAATTTCAGCTGTATCGATGGGCAGGCTGCCGCTGACCTTGGAGGTATTGTCCATGGTCAGCGCAGAAATCGTGATTCCTTTGTCGTCCTGCACCTTCAGTGCGTCGGCATCGTAGACATACAGGGGGAAGGAGTCGGTGCTGGGAGATTCACCAGGATTCTCCACGCTCAAAACCACCTGATAGGTGTCCTTCAGATTGCCGGCTGTCACACTCCGTAGTGACAGGGAGTAACTTCCGGAGGTACCGGTTAGGCGCTCACTGTCCACCACTTTGGTGGTGTGGTTGTCCTCTGTGACCCGGGTAATGGTCAGCGTGGGCTGCAAAGGGGCGCCCTCAGTGGCGTTTTCCACCGACCAGTTGAAATTGACGCTGTCGTCGGTATCCTTGAGGTAAATGCTCTGGGGCGGTGTCAGCTTGGCTGTGGCAGGCGGTGCCTGCACGATGATCCAGGCAAGTGCCGACAGGCGGACGTCCTCACCCTCGGCGTTGGGGTGCGGCATGGAGACCCGCACCGTGTAGGCCGGGGTATTTTCATGGGAGAGCTTGGAGAGCACATTCTCCCCGATCCGCGCGCTGTTTTTATCTTTGCCGGCGGTATAAGTCTCAACGGGATTGTGGCCGCTCAGCGCCGCCTCATTCTTGTGGTTGCCCTCATACAGTTCGATCCTGTAATTGAACTCTTTGCCCTGTGCCATCAGCGCGGCGTTGGAGCTCCACAGCACGGTGGCGGGCTGATTTTTCCGCGTCACGATGGACGCGCTGCCGGGGATCACCAGTGCCAGGGAATCGCCTGCCGTCACGGTATAGGGCTTTGACTCGCCCTTCACATCATCGGCAGTGTCCTCAGTCCCGTTGTCCGCCGTAAAGGTAAAGGTGACGGATCCCACCTTGGCTCCTGTGGTGGCAACAAGGCCGGTATTCTCGTTGATGGTGGCAATGAGCGGGTCACTGCTGCTCCATTTACCGGTGGTGTAGCTGGCCGTCTCACCGTTTTTCCCCAAAACCTTGGCCTGAAGCGTGGGGCGGACGGTTGTGGCGAGGGAAATCGTATAGCCGGCCTCATTCGCTTCCGGGACGACATTCACCTTGCTCACGGGAACTTTCTTTGCCACCGTGAACTGCCGGGTCAGGGGATGAACATTCACCCACTTAGGAGCGTCTTTCGTGCCCTCGTTGGCCTGCAGCGTCACCGTATAGGTGCGGTTGAAATCAGAGGGTGGTGCGATTTCGTAGTCGCTAATGGTGAAGCCTCCGCTATCTGGGTCCAGATAGACCTGCCGATGGGTCGGTTCAACCGCGGAGTCGTACCTCAGTTCGAGGCGGAAGGGGGCTTCCTTCTGCTCTGTTCCTGCCGGGGTGTGATAATTGTTGTATACGTTCTTGTAGGCCCGCTCCATGTTGGCCTGCATCGTGAACGATGCCTTGCCGTTGGCGTAGTCGGCGGTCAGTGCGGTGGGAGCGTTGCGCATCAAGACGCTCTTCAGCGCAACGTCGGCAATCGAGTTGCTTGGATAGTGTGAGGTATCCAGCGCATTGCCGAAAACATCTTCCACGCCGGTCATATCATTGACGATGACCGTGGTGGCATCCGTATCCTGCACCGGGTACCAGAGCATTGCCGTGACGCCGTAGTTGTTCATGGAAAGCTCAGCGGCGCTATACTCTTTATTATTGATGGTCACGCGGGCGTTGCTAAGCTCCACGAACTCGCTAAAGGTAACTGTGATGGGCACGTGCTGTCCGCTGGCATAGGTTCCCGCCTGGGCCGTGACGCTTTGAATGGTGGGCGCGTCCGTGTCCAACAGCTCGGCGGTGACGTTGCTGGTATTGACGGTGGCGGTGGCATATTGTTGGTCGTCAATTACACTCTTCATATACAGTCGGAAGGGCAGATAGTACTTCTGATCCCCTCTGTTTTGCGTGGTAGACTGCAGGGAGATGTTGACCGTTTCGCTCTTTTGAATCGTACAGTTCAGCGCTTTCGTTTTGTCGCGGCTGAGCTCCAGAGATGCTCCATTGAGCTTGTACTCCGTCAGATAGAACGGGGCATGGGGTTGTGTGGTACTATTATAGCCATACGGCGGATTGCCAGTATAGGAAGTTGCGCTGGTATCCCAGTCAAACTTGATGCTGGCGTCGATTTGGTATGGCTGATAAAATTTGGAGGAGCCGTCGGGAAGCACCGAGTTGCGGGCGCCCTCCAGAATTCCGATGGTATTGCTGAGCGCAACGAAGTTCTCATTGTTGGCGCCGTCGCCGACATTGTATCCATTCGCCAGCAAAGGAATATACATATCCCCCTGTATTGTGCCTTCACTTTTGTATGTTTCCTCATAGTCCGGCGCTTCCATTGATGTTTTTATTGCGGGGGCGTCAACCGTCTTTATTAGCTTGAGCTGATGGTGGTCGGCATAGCTGGTGCCGTCATAGAACACCAGATTTTCCGCATCGTAAAATTCGATCATCCCCAGCAGGTCGCCATAGGAATAAGTATCATTGTACAAGGCTCCTTTGGTTGTAACCTTGACAGTGATTTGACAACCACCTAAACTGTGGACATCTACCTCATAGGTCAGCTTGTAGGACCCGTCGTCTTGGAGCTCCCCACTCTTCCCGCCTATCGAGACATTCACATCGGAGATATACTCGCTGAGCTGGCCTTTTTGAATGCGGTAGGAAAAGCCGACCGGTTTTCCTCTGTATACAGTAAAAGTCCCGGATTCCCAGCTGTTGTTTGCTTCTTTCCCCAGCGTTTGACTCATCATGCCGCGCATATCCACCGTCTCAACGCCCACAGGCGCTGTGGTGGTAGAGGCGGGATACCGCAAGCTGATGCCCTGCAGCTCCAGCTGCTCCATCAGGCTATTGAGATTCTTCAGAGCTTCCCCGGTAAACTCCCTGCCGGAGAAATAGGTGTCCTTGATCCTCTGCAGCTCCTGTTCAATTTGGATCATGGTCTTCAAATCGCCCAGCGCCACCGGGGTCCCATCCACGTCGGCTATGCGGGTGAGATCCGTGGCGGGATTTTCCAGCAGCTCCATGACAGCCGCCAGTGTCAACACCCGGCCGTCCAGCGTGATGGTTTGATCCACCTTGAAATTGCCGTCTTCATCCAGCAGCCCCAAGGCGTTCAGCATGGAAAGCACTTGGTCGCTGCTGCCGCCAGTCAGGGCGGAGAGCTGCTCTAAAATCGCCTGATTTTCCTCGGGCGTGTTGCCCAGCGAATCGCTCACCGCTGCAAACGCCGCTGTCGGCAGCATGGTCAGCACCATGCAGCAGACGAGCAGTATGCTAAGTACTCGTTTTTTCATTGGCTTTTCTCCTCCTGTTCGTGTCGGTTCGGTTTGTCCGCCCCGCCTTTTTTCTGGTTTTCTCTGTTTCTGAGCCGGAAGCACAGCGCGGTGAACGCTGCCGCCGCGGCAAAGGAGACAACGGCCACCAGCACATAGCCGCCCGCGTCCTCCCGCAGCAGCATCGCGCCGAACACGCCCCATGCGGCTGTCTGTCCCGGCCCGACGACCGTGCCCGCTGTCTGCATCAGCGCCGCGCACAGCAGCATACACGCTGCGGAGAGGCTTATTGCCTCGCGCCGCTGCCTCCGGCGGGTGTTTTCCCGCACCCGCTGCTTGACGAGTGCGACCCGTCTTGCGGTATCGTACATATCGTTTGAACCTCCTCTCTGGATTTTTTGAAATGCGGCTTAAAAACCCCTTCACTTATATAGGTACAAAAAATCGAAAAAACTCTCACCCAAAACGCAAAATTTTTCAAAAAAATTTGAGAGCCGCCAAAAGGCAGCTCTCAGGGAGTGGTTATTCGGTTATTTCCTCTGCCCGAGGCGGAAAGCGGACAGCTTTCCCGCCGCCACCAGCAGCACCGGCAGGGCGTAGGCGATGTACTGCGCCGCGCCGCCGTAGGCGATGAGCAGATTGTAGATGGCGTGGAGGGTGATGGCCGCGCCCAGCAGCCC
>ERZ1673746.1066-NODE-1066-length-22532-cov-5.457045_pt1 | contig 22532 bp, 20 predicted proteins | sample MGYA00580205_ERZ1673746 | MGnify/ENA primary metagenome ERZ1673746 (study PRJEB41218, sample SAMN15661771) | gut metagenome | host: Homo sapiens | place: Canada: London | collected 2015-08-20/2019-03-30 | study: EMG produced TPA metagenomics assembly of...
GGTATTCGTTGTGCTGGCGCTGCTGGCTATCGCCGCCCGGCAGACGATACGGAGTTTGAAGAAGAAAAAGGAGTAGAAGATATGCGTTTTGCGGATATAACGGGACAGGAAGATCTGAAACGGCATCTGGTGCAGAGTGTCGATGCAGGGCGGGTGAGCCATGCCCAACTCTTCACAGGGCAGGCGGGTGCGGGTGCCCTCGCCCTTGCCGTGGCCTATGTGCAATACCTTTGCTGCCACCATCGCCATGACGGCGATTCGTGCGGCGAGTGTCCCGACTGCAGGCAGATCGCTGCGTTGGCGCACCCCGATCTGCACCTGGTTTTCCCGGTCAACAAGCAGGGGAAGAAATCCGGCGAGGTGATGCGCAGCGATGAATTCCTGCCGCTGTTCCGCGCCGTTTTCGGAGAAAATGGCGGCTATTTCTCGGCGCAGGACTGGTACGAACGCCTCGACCTGGGCAAGACGCTCAAAGGCATGATCGCAGCCCGTGAGGCCGACGAAATCATCCGCAAACTCTCGTTCAAGAGTTTCGAGGCCGACTATAAGACAATGCTGATCTGGCTCCCGGAAGCGATGAACGAGGAGGCGGCTAACAAGATCCTCAAGATCTTGGAGGAGCCTTGGGAAAAGACGCTTTTCCTGCTGGTTTCCGAGCAGCCCGACCGCCTGTTGCCGACGATCCTCTCGCGTACACAGGAGGTCGCCGTGCCGCGCATCGCACCCGACGTTCTGGAGCGTGTGGCCCGCGAGCGGGGGATCGCCGATCCGGTGAAAGCCCGTAACATGGCCCGTCTTGCAGGGGGCGATCTGCTGGAACTGAAACATCTCGTGGCCGGCGAGAGCGATGCCTTGCGGAAAGAGAATTTCGACCTCTTCTGCGGGCTTATGCGGCTAAGCTACAACGACAAGCATCTGGAACTCGTCGCCTGGGCCGAAGATGCCGCACAGCTTTCGCGCGAACAGCAGCGTGCTTTTCTGCGGGATGCCGCGCGCCTCTTGCGCGAGAGTTACATGCTCCATGCGGGCATCAATGAAGTCTGCTACCTCTGGGGTGAGGAGCTGGCTTTCTGTACCAAATTCGCCCCTTTTATCGGATCGCAGAACATAGAACCGCTCATCGGCGAGATCGAAAGCGCTTTGGCGCAGATTTCGCAGAATGGCAATCCGACGATCGTATTCACCCATTTTGCCCTTGCGGTGAGCAAAATGATAAAACGACTCTGACTTATGGCACGTGTAGTACTTCTTACCGGCGGCAATACGGGCGACGTGAAACGGACGCTCCAGGCTGCGCAACAACTCATCAACGCCCGCGTGGGCGCCGTGCTGCGTTGTTCGCACCGTTACGAAAGCAAGCCGTGGGGCTTCGATGCCGAACAGCATTTCTCGAACCAGGCGCTTGAGGTCTCCACCGACCTGCAACCGCTCGAGGTGCTTGAGGCCGTGCAGGCCATCGAGCAGGAACTGGGCCGCAACCGCGCGGCCGAAGCGGTCGAGAAAGCCCGTACGGGCGTGGCCTACACCTCGCGGCCGATCGACATCGACATCCTCTTCTACGACGACGAGGTGATCGCAAGCGAGCGGCTCACCGTTCCCCACCCGCTCCTTTCCGAGCGGGAATTCGCCTTGGCCCCGCTGTGCGAAATCATGCGCCAGCGCCGCCACCCGGTCACGGGGCAGACCATGGAGGAGATGTACGAGGCCCTGCGCCCGAATGAAAATTAAAAAAGAGAGAACATTGAAAAGGGGACGAATAATAACGTTGTTCACGGCCGTCGTGCTGTTCGCGGGATGTTTCAAGGAGGTCTCGTACAGGACGGACTATGTGCTCAAGCCGCTTGTGCAGGAGAACTCGGGCGATGTCGTCCAATTGCTTCCCGAGGGGAAGGCGCAGGCTTTTGCCCATGCTGCCGACACGGTCTTTTGGGAGGTCGCTTCTTACGAAGACGCCCTGGCCGGGATCATTACGCGGCGGGACAACCCGTCCGAAAAACAGACCGTGCCGCTCGTGACGGCCGAACCCTACCAGCAGGAAGGGATTGCCGGATGGCTCTCGATGCGGATCGACAAACCGTCGGTAATGGTCGTCGCGGTCGATACCGAGCACAGGATTTACGGCTATACCCAACAGGAGATCGCCGAGAATTTCCCAAAGCTCTACGTTTCCGTCGTCTTCAAGCCGTGGAAGGAGGGGACGGAATACAAGGACGGCAACTGGATTTTCCGCAACCAGTTCTATGTGCCTCCGACCTATCTCGATTGTTACATCGTACCTTCGGTGCAGGCCGAGGAGGGCGGCGAAACGACCGAGCCTTCGAAACTCAAGGCCTATGCCTATGCCGTCGATACGACGGCGTGGAGGATCGCCTCATACATCGACGCCGCGGCCGGAGTCATCACCTCGAAGAACGACCCGTCGCAAACCCGTTCCAACCCCAATTTCACAGCCTCGAAAGAGGAGTCGGGCGCTTACGGCATGGAAGTGAGCAGCCCGACGCTGATGGTGGTCGTGGTCGACCAGACCAACGAGGTTTACGCCTATTCGAAACAGGAGGTCGACCTCGACGGCGAGCCCGTGACCTTCCCGATTGTCTTCCGCACATGGCGCCCGGAATACCTCTATGTCGAGGAAGGCTGGCGCGTGGTCAATGAAAAGAACGCCGACCCGGAACAGGAGGGTTCGGATACAACTAAATGATAACGATGGATATCCGCAAAAGACATATCGTCCGCACGCTGCGTGCCGCCGTGCTGCTGCTTTTCGTTTCGGCTTTCCTGAGCCGTTGCGCGAGCATGATGACCCCCACGGGCGGGCCGCGCGATTCGCTGCCCCCGGTCATCGTGAACATGACGCCCGACAACTTTTCGACCAACCGGCCGCTCGTGAACCATGAGAAGATTTACATCGAGTTCGACGAGTTCGTGCAGCTCAAGGATCAGCAAAAGGAGTTCTTCACCTCGCCGCAGATGAAGAAGAAACCGCTCGTTTCGCTGCGTGGCCGTGGCGTCGTCATCCAGTTGCGCGATACGCTCGAGGCGAATACGACCTATTCGCTCAACTTCGGCAGTGCCATCCGTGACAACAACGAGGGCAACCCGCTCTATTCGATGCGTTATGTCTTCTCGACGGGGCCCGAGATCGACTCGATGGTTATGTCGGGTTATACGGCCGACAGCTATAAGGCCGACTCCGTGTCGAAGAGCTTCATCTGGTTCTTCCCCGCCGATTCGGTGGAAAACGTCGCCGAATACGACTCGACGATCTTCAAGTACAAGCCGGCAGCCATCGCCCGCGCCGAGAACAACGGTATCTTCATCGCCCAGAACCTCAAGCCGATCGCTTACCGCGTCTATGCCGTCCAGGACAAGAACGACAACCAGATTTATGAACCCGGTTCCGACCAGGTAGGCTTCCTCGAAGGTACCTACAACCCCCGCGAGCAACCCGATTTCGCCATGTGGTACGATTCGATCCGCCAATATGTCGTGGCCGAACCGCAGCTCTACCTGCGCATGTTTACCGACAAGGCGTTCCGGCGCCAGGTGCTTTCGCAGTCCGAACGGCCCCTGCAACACAAGGCGATGCTCTATTTCGCGGCCGCACACCCGCAGATCGAGCGTATCCGTTTCGACAGCATCCCCGAGGATCGGGTCATCTTCGACCCGCAGACCGTCGGGCGCGACACCATCGCCCTGTGGTTCAACATGCCTTCGTCGGCACTCCCCGATACGATCAAGGGCGAGATCACCTATTTCAAGCACGATACGGTCAATGTCCTGCAATCGGTCACCGAGCCCTTGAAGCTGGCCTGGAGGTTCATCGAAACCAAAGAGCAGGAGAAGGAGCGCGAGAAGCTCGAACGCGACCGCCGCAAGGCCGAGGCCGCGGGCGAGGAGTGGGTCGAGCCGAAGAAGGAGAACCCCTTTGCCTACAAACTCCCGCTGTCGGGCGAGGTGAACCCCGAGAACCACCTGACGATGGATTTCGACTATCCGCTTACGAAGCTCGATTCGGCCGCCATGCTCCTCACGCTTACGCATCCCGACAACAGTATCGAGGATATTCCCGTGTATTTGGTGCGCGATACGGCGCAGCTGCGCCGCTATTATATCCGTGCGCCCTGGAAAACCGGCGGGCAATATACCCTCACCATCCCTGAAGGGGCCATTACCGATGTGGCGGGATTTTCCAACGACTCGATCATCGGCAAGTATACGGTGCTCGACCCCGAGAAGTTCGCCACGGTGAAGATCCATGTCACGGGCAAGGACGACAGTTCGAAGTACATACTCCAGCTGCTCGACGGCAACAACGCCCTTAAACAGGAGAAGCGCGACGTTACCACGGGCGACTGGCAGTTCAATTTCGTCCCGGCCGGTGAAATTAAGTTCCGTGTCATCGAGGACAAGAACGGCAACGGCAAGTGGGACACGGGCAATGTGGTCGAACGCCGCCAGCCCGAACGCGCCGAAATCTATGCCAACGACGAAGGCGAAGACACCTTTGCCACGAAAGCCAACTGGGAGGTCGAGTTCTCGATCGACATGAACACCCTGTTCGCTCCCGTGACGATGGAGTCGCTTTCGCGCACGCTTGAGGAACGTGAGGCCCAGCGCCTGCGCCGCGAGGCCGAGAAACGCGCCAAGGAACCCAAGAAGAAGGGTCACAGCCACGATAACAATCAGAATAATAACCGCATGAACAACAGCATGAACTCTACCGGCGGCATGTTCAATAATTTCCGATAGCGCGATGATGAAGAGACGATTCAAAAACCTGTTGTTGTTCGCGGCTGCCGTATGCTGCTGGCATGGTGCTTCGGCGCAACATACGCTCGGTTTTACGGCCGGTTACGGCATGGCCAGCGCCCGCTTCGACCCCAAACAGGAGATGAAGGGGATGTGGGGTATCTATACCGCCGGCCTTACTTGGCGCTACTATGGTACGCAACGCTTCGTGGGCGGTTTCGGTATCGACCTCGAATTCCTGCAACAGGGTTTCTCCTTTGCAACCAATGCCTCGCTGGTCGAGGAGCCGAAGGATTTCCGTTACTATACGCGCCATATCAATTCGGTCATGCTGCCCATCGTCTGGCAGCCCCATATATATATGCTGCGCCACCGTGTGCGCGTTTACCTCGAAGCTGCGGCCACCTTTTCCTACCAGCTTTCGTCCGACTACGAGGATGAGAGCGCCAAGGCATCGGGAATGGCCGACTGGAAGGGGGATTACAACTACAAGACGGCCCGCGACAGCCGCTGGGGCTACGGGCTTGCGGGCGGCGGCGGTATCGCCTTTCTGATACGCCGCTTCGAGATCAATGTCCGCGCCCGTTATTACTTCGGGCTTTCGGACGTCGTCCGCAACCGCAACAAGTATGCGGACAACGGCATCGACGGTTCCGAAAACCCGTTTTGGACGACGCCTATGCGCTCGCCGCTGGACAACCTCACTATTTCGGTGGGGTTGAGCTACCGCTTCAACAAGGAGGGCTTCTCGACCTGGAAACCGCGTCCCAAACGCGAAAAGAACCGCGAAGTCTTCAAATACGGATTATAAATATTCAAGCCATGGAAACCACACGACAGCAAAAAATCGCCAAACAGATACAGAAGGACGTGGCCGAGATCTTCCAGAAGGAGGGGGCCGGCATCGTCCGCGGGGCGCTCGTCACGGTCACGGCCGTGCGTATCTCGCCCGATTTCGGCTATGCCAAGGTCTACGTCAGCATCTTCCCCTTTGACCGGAGTGCCGCGACGATGAAGGAGATCGAGCATCAGAACTGGTTTATCCGCCGGGCCCTCGGGCAGCGGATCCGCAACCAGGTCAAGAATGTGCCCGAGTTGCAGTTCTTCCTCGACGATTCGCTCGAATACATCGAGCATATCGAAGAAGCGCTCAAGCACGACAAGCCCGAATAGCTCCCGCTTCCCGACGTCATGTTGCCGCAGTTTTTCGCCCGCCGCTACCTTTTCTCGCCCAAATCCCGTTCGGTCGTCAACCTGATCTCGGGACTGAGCGTGGTAGCCGTCGCGATGCCTGTCGCTGCGATGATCATCTTGCTTTCGGTCTTCAACGGTTTCGAAAGCCTCGTGAAGTCGATGTATTCGGCCTTCGACGCCGACCTAACCGTCTCTGCGCGGCTGGGGCAGACTTTTCCTGCCGACGCGATAGACACGGCCGCCGTGGCACGGATTCCCGGGGTCGAAGCGTTTTCGTTCGTCCTCGAACAGAGCGCCCTGCTGGAACATGCCGGACGCCAGGCTACGGCGACGGTGCGGGGTGTCGACGATGCGTATGCCGCGGTGTTTCCGCTCGACAGTGTCGTTTCAGCGGGTGAATACCGGGTGCGCCTGGGGGATATTGAACGACTCGTCATGGGGCAGTCGATGACTTATATGCTGGGCATCCGCTCGCTTGCCGATGCCGATGTCAATGTCTACGCCGTGCGCCGGGGTTCGTTCTCCTCGCTGCTGCCTTTCGACAACTATACGCGGCGGACGGTGCCCCTCGGCGGGGTTTATTCGCTCGACCTGGAGACGGAGCGGACATATGTCCTGGCGTCGCTGCGGTTGGCACAGGAACTTTTCAGCCATCCCGGCCGTGTTTCGGGGCTTGTCGTCCGCCTGCGCGAGGGCGCCGATGCGGAGCAGGTGCGTCAGGCTCTGGCGCGGCTGTCGGGTGACGATTACCGCGTCCGCACGCGCCACGAACTGCGGGCCTCCTTCTACCGGATCATGACCTATGAGAAATGGGGTATTTTCTTCATTTCGCTGCTGGTACTGGTCATCGCGTCGTTCTCGGTCGTCGGGGCGTTGGCGATGCTGATCGTCGACAAGCGGCGCGACATTGTGACCCTGCGTGCGCTGGGAGCCGACACGTCGCTCGTGCGGGCTATTTTCCGCAGCGAAGGGTTGCTCATCTGCGGCCTCGGCGCTGCGTGCGGGGCGTTGCTGGGCGTCGGGCTGAGTCTTTTGCAGCAGCACTTCGGCCTGATCGAAATCCCGGCCGAAACGCTTCTTGCCAAGAGCTATCCCGTCGAATTCCGCCCGGGCGACCTGCTGGCCGTGCTGGTGGCCTTCGGCCTTGTCGCCTATGTTATTTCGAACATTACCGTGCGCAGCATGGTGAAACATAATGCCTGATTATGAAACGCATTTTCCGTATATCGCTCTGCGCGTTCCTGCTGCTTGCAGGCGCCGCCTGTACCCGCCACAAGATTATCCCCGATGAGAAACTGGCGCAGATCTTCCACGACGCCTTCCTCACGAACGCCTATATTGGCGACGTGCGGGTCAATATCGACTCGCTGAACATCTACGAACCGATCTTCGCCCGCTATGGCTATACGACCCGTGATGTCTACTATACGATCGGGAACTTTTCGAAGCGCAAGAGCGCCCGTCTGGGCGACGTCGTCGAGATGGCGATCGATAAACTCGAAGCCGAGGGTAAATTTTACGACCGTGAGGTTGCCGTGCTCGATACGATCGACAACGTGGCCCGCCGTACTTTCACGCGTACGGTCTATGCCGATTCGCTGATCCGCGTGGGGTCGCTGCGCGATACGGCGCGCCTGCGGATCGCCGTCGATGTGCAGCCCGGCGAGTACGAATTGCGGCTCAAATACCTCGTCGACTCGCTCGACCGGAACGAGAAGGGGTTGCGGGGCGTCGTCTGGCTCGAAAACCGGGACGGCGGGCGCAGTAGCGTCTATTCCACGACGCTGCGCCGTAACCGGACGGAGAATTTCACCCGCCGTTTCACGGTCGATACTACCCACCGGCGCCTGCACCTGGATTTCCTGGATTTCCGCGAGAAGCCCCTGCGTCCCTCGGTGACGGTGACCGGCCTCGAAATCGACTACATTCCCACGACGTCCGTTGCCGTCGACAGCCTTTACCGGCAACAACTCGACCTGCGAATCTTTGCCGATGAATTCCTCCGCGCAGCCATCCAGGCGGATAGCCTCTAACCTGCTCTGGACACCGCAGGGTCTGCTCCGCAATCCCCTGGTCGGGGTTGCGGCCGACGGCCGTATCCTCTCCGTCGTGACGTGTCCCGAGCCCGACCGGTGTCCCGGCACCGAGTTCTATGCCGGGGTGCTCGCTCCGGGGCTGGTCAATGCCCACTGCCACCTCGAACTCTCCTATTTGCTGGGGGCGATCCCCGAACGGTGTGGTTTTGCGGGGTTTGCCGGTGCCATGTCGCAGGTGCGGGAGCGCTTCTCCGCCGAACAGCGTGCACAAGCCGTCGAAGCCGCCGATGCCGCCATGTGGCAGGCCGGGATCCAAGCCGTAGGCGATATTTCGAACGGGGATACCGCTTTCGCCGTAAAATCGCGCAGCCGCATCGCCTACCATACTTTCGTCGAGTTTTTCGGTCTGCGCGCCGCGTCGGCCGAGCACCTGCTGCCTCTGCTCCGCCATCCGCAAACTTCGCTGACCCCCCATTCGCTCTATTCGGTGCAGGATGCCCCCTTGCGTGCGATCGCTGCCCGGGGCGATACCCCGCTTTCGATCCATTTCATGGAATCTCCCGGCGAAGCGGCGCTCTTCGAACACCGCGGCCCGCTGTGGGAGTGGTACGCGAAGGCCGGTTTCTCCTGCGATTTCCTGCATTACGGCTCCCCGGCCGAACGTCTCGTGGCCTGCGTGCCGCACGACCGCCGCGTGATCCTGGTGCATGACTGCTGCATAACGCAGCGCGACATAGACATCGTTATGGGCCATTTTACGGCGCCCGTATGGTGGTGCCTGTGCCCCCGTTCAAACCGCTATATCTCCGGCCTCGAACCCCCTGTGGAGCTGTTACGCCGCAATCGCCTCAATATTTGCCTCGGAACCGACTCGCTGGCTTCGAACGACCGGCTTTCGGTTTTCGAAGAAATGCGTATGTTCCCCGGCATCCCGCTTCCTGAACTGCTCGCCTGGGCTGCCGGGGGCGGTGCACAGGCATTGGGTATGGAGGATGCACTCGGCGAAATAGCTCCCGGCCGTCGTTGCGGCCTCACGGTCATTTCAGGGTTGGATTACGGCACGCTGTGCCTGACCCCGGCGTCGCAGATCCGCCGCATCCTCTGACCGGGATACTTTCCCTCCCCGTATGCGTGATTATCGTACGGATGCTTGCCGCCGGTAGATGAAAACAAAAAGGAGCTTCCCCCGTCGGGAAGCTCCTCGTATTTTGAGGCCGGATGCCTATTTACCCAGTGCGTTGCAGAGTTTCTGGTTGATCTTGCGGATACGTTCCGGTTCGACCTTCATCTCCTTGCGGTCGTAGGTCATCAGTCCGTTGACCTCCATTTCGACGTCGGTAGTCTGCGTGTATACGCCTGCCGAAAATCCGCGGCCGATCAGCTTGTAGAGCATTTCCGCATACTTTTCGTATTCGTCCGTCACCTCCTTGGGCGAGTTGAGGCGGATATAGCCCCAGTTGCGGTCGGGTTCCCAGAGGTGCCCCTTCATCACGAAGCCGATGCCGCCGTACTCACCCAGCACCGTTGCGCGGTTGGTATCGAGCAGCGTCAGGCGCGGGTTGGGGTAGTGGTGCGTGTCGAGGATGTCGCCCGTAAGGTAATGGTTGCCGCCGCTGGCGGGGTTGACCAGGCGCGAAGGATCGTAAGCCTTCGTCCACTCTACGATTTCCTGGGTCTTGAACTGTCCCCAGCACTCGTTGAAGGGAACCCATACGCCGATCGAGGGGGACGAGTAGAGGTAGTCGATGATCTCTTTCCACTCCTTGCGGAAGTTGGCCTCCGATTCTGCCGACCGGTGCTTCTCCTCGCCCGTGAAATAGTTGTGCATCTGCCACTGCGGGCCGCGGTCGCCGCTGGGCATGTCCTGCCATACGATCATGCCGAGTTTGTCGCAGTGGTAGTACCAGCGTGCGGGCTCGACCTTTACGTGTTTGCGTATCATGTTGTAACCCAGATCCTTGGTCTTGATGACGTCGAATGCCAGCGCCTCGTCCGAGGGGGCTGTATAGAGGCCGTCGGGCCACCAGCCCTGATCCAGCGGGCCGAACTGGAATACCGGCTCGTTGTTCAGCTCCAGGCGGACGATGTCGTCGGCATCGCGGCCGATCGAGAATTTACGCATGGCCGTGTAACTTTCCACTTCGTCTATTTTCTTGCCGTTGCGTACCAGGCTTACCTTCATGTCGTAGAGGAACGGTGACTCGGGGCTCCAGAGTTTGGGCTCGGCGACGGACAGTTCCACGGCGGCGCCGTTGAGCGAGCTGCCCTTGGCGACCTGCGTGTCGCCGTCGAAAAGCGCCACTTCGATGCGGTCTTCGGGCTGTGCGCCGCAAACAGGAACCTCGATGCGGAACGACTTGCGGTCGAGGTCGGGCGTTGTCTTCACCTGCTTGATATATTGCTGGGGCACTGCTTCGAGCCATACCGTCTGCCAGATGCCGCTCACGGGGGTGTACCAGATGCCCTCGGGGCGGTTCACCTGCTTGCCGCGCGGCTGGTAGCCGTCGTCGGTCGGATCCCATACGCGAACCCGGATGTCGTTGGCACCCTTTTTCAGGGCCGACGTGATGTCGAACTCGAACGGCGTATAGCCGCCCGTGTGGCTGCCTACGCTGACGCCGTTCACCCAGACGTCGGCTTTCCAGTCTACGGCGCCGAAGTGCAGCAGCACGCGCTTGCCGTTCCATTTCGCGGGTACCGTGAAGCTGTGGTTGTACCAGAGTTCGTTATCCTTACCCAGGCTTTTCCCTACGCCCGAGAGGCTCGACTCCACGGCGAACGGCACGAGGATCTGTCCCTGGAATTTGTCGGGGGTCTGTCCTATGGGCAGGATCGCATAGTCCCACAGGCCGTTGAGGTTTTGCCAGTCGCCGCGTACCATCTGAGGACGCGGGTATTCGGGCAATACGTTCTGCGGATCGAGCTTTTCGCCCCACTGGGTACGGATACGGTCGCCCGCGGGTTGCCATTGCGCTACGCCGGCAAGGGTCGTCACCAGGGCGGCAGCGGTCAGGAGAATGTTTTTCTTCATACTTCGGGTTATTATTAGGTTAAAATTGTATTTCAAATCCGTACAAAATTAAGCCATCTTATCCGGAAAACAGTCCGCATATATGCACAAAAAGTATATTTATGCTTGGAAATGCGGTTTGAACTGCATTTTTACGGACTTTTCATGCGGGGCACATTTCTTCGTCCTCGGGGCCCCGGCTCCCCTATATCCCGAGGTGCTCTTCGAGCGTATGGCGCAGGTGGTCGCTGTCGAGGTGCGTATAGATTTCGGTGGTGAGGATGCTTTCGTGTCCGAGCATCTCCTGTACCTGCCGGATACTGGCGCCCCCTTCGAGCAGGTGCGTGGCGAACGAGTGCCGGAACGTATGCGGGCTGATGTGTTTGTCGATGCCGGCGCGTTGGGCGGCCTGTTTCAGGATCGTGAAGACCATCACGCGCGTAAGCTGCCCGCCCCGGTTGTTGAGGAATACGACCTCTTCGCCCGAACGTGCGCTGCGGCGCTCTTCGAGATAGCGCTGTATCTTGTCGCGTGCGACGGTGCTGATCGGCACCAGCCGCTGCTTGTCGCCCTTGCCGATGACGCGGATGTAGCCCTCCCCGAAAAAGAGGTCGGAAAGCCGTAGCGAGGTGAGCTCCGAGACGCGAAGCCCGCACGAATAGAGCACTTCGAGCATGGCGCTGTCGCGTATGCCCTTGGTCGTGCGCGTGTCCACGGTGGCGATGATGCGGTCGATCTCTGCGGTGGTGAGGACGTCGGGCAGGTGCCTCCCGAATTTCGGCGTGTCGACGAATTCGGCGGGCGACGCCTCGATCTGGTCGCTTATGAGCAGGAAATTGAAGAAGCTGCGGATGCCGCACAGGCAGCGGGCCTGTGAGGTTTTTTCGCGGCCGCGCTCGAAAAGCCAGCCCATGTAGCGTTCGATCATCGTCCGCTCGACCTTGCGGGGCGTCACGTCGTATTGGCGCAGGATGAAATGGGCGAATTGGCGCAGGTCGCGCATATACGATTCGACGGTATTCTCCGAGAGGCGTTTTTCGAGTTTGATATAAGTACGGTAACGACGTCCCGTCTCTTCCCACTTTTTCGTGTTTTCTGCCATCCTTTTCCTGCCTTATTTCCGAGATTATCGTTAACTTTGTACGGGCGAAGATACGTAAATTTTACATAATATGAACTATATATCCTTGAATATTGCCTTTTCGGACGACCTGCAGGCCGAGATCCTGACCGCCGAGCTGGCCGACTATCCCTTCGAGAGTTTCGAGGCCGATGCGGGGACGCTCAAGGCCTATATCCCCCAGGAGCGGTTGGCCGACTGCAAGGGCGAGGTCGATGCCTTGCTGGCGCATTACGGCGTGCAGGGACGCTATATCGCCATCGAGACGCAGAACTGGAACGCCGTCTGGGAGAGCAATTTCCCGCCTGTGGACGTCGAAGGGCGCCTGCTGATCCGGGCACCGTTCCATGAGCCTGCCCCCGCAGGGGTGATGGAGGTGGTCGTCATGCCCAAGATGTCGTTCGGCACGGGGCACCACGCGACCACCTGGCTCGTGTCGCGTGCCGTGCTCGACCTGGGTGTCGCAGGCCGCCGCGGGCTCGATATGGGCAGCGGTACGGGTGTGCTGTCGATCGTCGCCGCCAAATGCGGTGCCGCCCATGTCGATGCGGTCGACATCGACGATTGGGCCGACGCCAACTGCCGCGAGAACATCGCTTCGAACGGCGTCGCCGACCGCATCGAACCGATGCTGGGCGACGTGCGCCGCATCGCCGGACGGCATTACGGCTTTATCCTGGCCAATATCAACCGCAATATCCTCACGGCCGACATGCCGGCCTATGCCGCAGCGCTGGAGCCGGGCGGCGACCTGGTGATGAGCGGTTTCCTGGAACAGGACGTCCCGGCGATAGTCGCCCGTGCCGGGGAACTGGGCCTGCGCCCGGTGGCGACCGCTGCCAGGGAGGGGTGGATGATGGTTCACGTGCGCAAAGGGTAGGTGAAGACGTACAAAGGGCGCGGGGTCGTTCTCCATACGCTCAAATACGGCGACTCGTCGATGGTCGTCTACCTGCTGACCGACACCGGGGGGCGCCGCAGCTACATGGTGCAGGGTGTCCGCAGCCGCAACGGGCGGGGCTCGAAGCTGGCACTTTTCCAGCCGATGTTCCCGGTCGAGTTCGAAGGGCTCGAATCGTCGCGTCAGCAGATGCACCGTTTCAAGGAGGTGCAGGGCGGCTTCGTACTGCAAAGCCTGCCGTTCGACGTGCGCAAATCGACCATGGCGCTCTTCATGGCAGAGGTTTTGTACCGCCTCGTCAGGGAATACGACGAACCCAACCAGGCGCTTTTCGATTTTGTGTGGAACTGTGTCGGGGCGCTCGATTCGATGGACGAGGGGGTGGCCAATTTTCACCTCTGGTTCCTGGCCAACCTGAGCCGTTTCCTGGGTTTTTGCCCGGGCAACGACTACTCGGCCGGCGATTGGTTCGATATCCGAGAGGGACTTTATACCAAAACTCGGCCGCAGCACGTTAGTTTTATGACACAGGAATGTACGCGTATTCTGCGCGATATGATGGAGTGCGACGTGCGTTGCCTGGCCGAAATCGGCCTCAACCGCACGCAGCGCGTCGAGTTTCTCAATGCCGTGCTGGTCTATTTCGGCTATCACCTCGATGCCATCAGCGCGGTGCAGTCGGTGCGGATCCTGCGGGAAGTGTTCTAAGGGAATTGTAATTTTGGAGAGACCAAATAAAAGATAGGAGGGATAGTTATGAAAAGGATGTTTATTCTGGCGGCCGCCCTGCTTGCGGCCCTTGCGATTTCGGCGCAGGAACCCAATAAGTTCGGGCTGAAAAAACCCGATTCGCCCCGCTCGGGGAAGTATGAGCTTCCCGATTCGCTCCGTAACAAGTTCGAGCTTCCCGACTCGCTGGCGCATTTGTCGCCCTGGAAACCCGATTACCGTGCCGAGGGAAAGATGAAGGTCAAGCCTTCGGTTACGATGACTTCGGTGGTAGTGATCCAGAAGGAAAACCTGCCGTCACGTGTTACGGTGATCGACAACAATACGTTGCGTCTGGGACGCCATTTCACCATCTCGAACGGTCAGGCCTGGAACAACGGTTCCTTCCCCGATGCGTTCCTCGATGCGCGGACGATCTCGATGCCCCTGCCGCGGTAGGGTGTTGCTGCCCGTTCCGGAGGAATGCCGATCCCGTCCGCACTTCGTTTAGGCGGGCGCAGTTTCCTGATGGTTCCGTGAACTGGAAGTCCCCCGGGACGGCAATACGAGGCGTATTGCAGGCACCTATCCGAACAGGAGCGTGAAGGTTACCCGGTTGTCCGTGTTGGCCGTCAGGCGCAGCGAACCCTTGTGCAGTTGCATGATGCGGCGCGAGACGCTCAGGCCGATGCCCGATCCGTCGGGCTTGGTCGTGAAGAAAGGCGTGAAGATATTTTCGGTTACTTCGGCGGGGATTGCCCCGCCGTTGTTGCTAATCTCGATAACCACGTTTTCCTGCGGGTCTATGCGCGACGTGACTTCGATGCAGGCGTCTCGCCGTGTCCCTACCGCTTCGCGGGCATTCTTGAGCAGGTTCACCACCACTTGTCCGACCAACATCTGGTCGGCATAGATCATCGTGTCTGCCGGTTCGACGTCGAGCCGGATGCGGATGCCTTCCGCAGCGATCAGCGTCATGGCGTGCTCCAGCAGTTCCCGCACCTCGAAGGGTGCCTTCTGTGGCACCGGGATCTTCGTGAATCGGCAGAAATTCTCGACGAAGGCCATCAGCCGCCGGCTCGTGGCCGAGATCGTATCCAGCCCACGGGCTACGTCGGCGTTCATCGTCCGGTCGATATGCAGCAGTGTGTCGCTCAGGGAGGTGATCGGTGCGAGCGAGTTCATGATCTCATGCGTCAGGATGCGCGTCAGCTTGCTCCACGATTCGATCTGCATCTCGCTCAGTTCGCTGTTGATGTCGCTTATGACCACCACGCGCAGCCGGCGTTTTTCGAGTACGATCTCCGAACACCCCAGCGAGAGGCTCATTTCGCCCGTTTCGGTCACGCACGACACATGGTGCTTTTCTCCCGGTCGGATCTTCGTCAGTACCCGGTATGCCTCGGGAGCGGGCAGTTCCAGTTGCTGGATGTGGGTTATGCGCGGCAACCCGAAGATGCGCAGCGCCTCGCCGTTGGCCTGGTAGACGCTTCCCGCGTCGTTGATGGTGATTAGCCCCGTGCGTGCATACTCCATGATCAGCTGGTAGTAGCGTTCCCGCTCTTCGGCGCGTACCTTGGCGCGCACCAGGATCTCCTTGATACGGTTCAGGGCGGCGTTGAGCATGCCGTTGTCCACTTTCGACGGGTCTTCATGGAAGCGGAACGTGAAGTCGTCGTTGTCGATGGCGTTGAACATGAAGGTTACACGGCGTATCGAATCGCTGTAAAGCCCTATGAGGCGGTATGCCGCGATCCCGATCACCGGGACGAGCAGGATCGCCAGCGGGTACCATGACCCTGTTACCACCCATCCGAGTGCTCCCGAAGCGGCGATGAGCAACGCCGTGTACCCGATTACGGGGCCGTAGGCTATTCCTTCGCGTTTCATAACCCGTAGCGTTTGATCTTGTTGTAGAGTGTCTGGCGCGTGATGCCCAGCTGCCGCGCCACCTCGGTAAGGTTGCCTGCGTAACGCGCTATCGCCTGACCGATCATGCCGCGCTCCATCTCTTCGAGCGTCGAGAATGCCAGGGCCTGCACTGCGGCCGGAGCCGGCCGCAGCAGCAGTGTCGCGGGGGTGATTCGCCTCCCGTCGCTCATGATGACGGCTTTTTCGACGGTATGCTGCAATTCGCGGATGTTACCCGCCCAAGGGTATTCGTCCATTTCGCGCACCGCTGCCTGGTCGAAACCCTCGATCGGTTTGTTGTACTTCGTGGCGTAGCGTTTGAGGAACATTTCCGCCAGCGGCAGGATGTCTTCGCGGCGCTGCCGCAGGGGCGGCAGGTCTATATGGATCGTGTTGATGCGGTAGAGCAGATCTTCGCGAAACTCCCCCCCCCCGCGCTACCATTCCGAACAGGTCGCGGTTCGTGGCGCAGATGAGGCGGATGTCCACCGCTACGGGCGTGTTGCTGCCCACGCGGAAGATACGCCCGCCCTGGATGGCCGTCAGCAGCTTCGATTGCAGGTGGGGCGGCAGGTTGCCGATCTCGTCGAGGAAAAGCGTGCCGTGGTCGGCGACCTCGAATTTCCCGGCGCGGTCGGCCCGGGCGTCGGTGAAGGCTCCCCTGACATGGCCGAACAGTTCGCTCTCGAAGAGCGTTTCGGGTACGGCTCCCATATCCACCGAAACCATCAGTTCGCCGCTGCGCGCCGAGCGGTTGTGTATCTCGCGTGCCAGCATCTCCTTGCCGGTGCCGTTCTCCCCCGTGATCAGGATGTTGGCGTCCGTGGCCGCAACCTTCTCCACGATTTCGCGGATGCGCGCCATGGCGGGGCTTTCGCCCCAGAACATCGGCTGCTCCGAGGCCAGCTCGCGCTTGATCTCCTTGAGCTGCTTCACCTCGCGAGCCGACCGCGCCAGATTGTATGCGTTGCGCAGCGAAGCCACCAACCGGTCGTTGTCCCACGGTTTGACGACGAAGTCCACCGCACCGTCGCGCATTGCCCTCACGGCCAGGTCGATATCGGCGTATGCCGTGAAAAGCACGACTTTGATATCCGGCCTGCGGGCGTGGATCTCGCTCAGCCAGTAGATGCCTTCGTTACCGGTGTTGATGCCCGCCGTGAAATTCATGTCGAGCAGGATCACGTCGATCTGTTCCTCGCGCAGGGTCGTCGCCAGCCGGTTGGGGGTGGGGAGGGTCAGCACCCGTGCGAAATATTTTTCCAGCAGCAGGCGCAATGCCGCCAGGATGCTGCGGTTGTCGTCCACGATCAGTAGTGTTCCCTCTTTTGCCATGGTGTTTCCGGTTTGTTTTGCGGTAAAATTAGCGTTAAAATCGTGAAATCGCCCCTTTGTGTCCACAAAATTTACAGGGGTGTAAATTTTTTTTACACTTTGTCTGATCTTTGTTTATGTTAATAGTTTGTAATACAGTTGTTTAATTCATTTGGCACGGGGTTGGCTCCGAAATGTCCCGAACGAACAATACCCGCTAATCAAGGATGAAACGACTGTTATTACTCCTCATTCTGTCAATTTTTTGGATACTCGCCGCGGCGCAGATATCCCTGCCCGCCGCCTCTGTGCAGCCGGATGCTGCGCCCGTTGCTCCCGTGGGGGCTTCGGCCGCAGATATTGCGGCAACGGAAACCGTCATCGTCGCGGATCCTGCCGTGGATTCTCTGTCCGACCCCGCCCCGAATGCGGCCGAGCCCGTCGTGCGTATGACCCTCGACGAGTGCATGGCCTATGCCGTCGAACACAGTCCCGTCGTGCGGCAGCAGGATTACACCAACCGCAACTATCGCCAGGACTATATCGAATCCGTGGCGGCGCTCGTGCCCTCGGTCAGCGGCTCGGTCAGCGCCACGACCAGTTTCGGCCGTTCGGTCGACCCCGAGACCAATACCTATACCGACGTTTCGAACCTTTCCAACAACTACGGCGTTTCGGGGCAAATGCCTGTTTTCGCAGGTTTTACGGGGATCAATACCATCCGTGCCGCGAAGGTGATGCGCCTGATGGGCGTCGAGGAGTTGCAGCGGGTCAAGGACGAGGTGGCGCTCAATACCATGCAGGCCTATTTCGACGTCGTCTATTACACCGAAAGCGTGCGCCTTGCCCGTGAACAGCTGGAAACCAGCACCGGCAACCTCGCCAAGAGCCGCAAGCTGCTCGAACTGGGGCTCAAGAGCGCTGCCGACGTGGCCGAGCAGGAGGCGCAGTGCGCTTCGGACGACTACCTGCTCACGCAGCAGGAAAACAACCTCGAACTGGCCAGGATCACGCTTGCCGAAACGATGAATTATCCGCCCGACCGTCCCCTGGGGATCGAGACGGCTCTCGCCATCGAGACCCCGGTTGGCACGGCGCCCTTCTCCGATGTGGTCGCCTATGCCCTCGACAACAATCCCAAAGCCCGCAGCGCCGGTTATAACGTGCGGCAGTCGAAGCTCCAGTATTCGGTCGCCCGGGGCGGCTTTTTCCCGTCGGTCTATGTCGGCGGCGGATACTCGACCAATTTCTTCATGAGCCTCGACGACCATTCGTTGTACGAGCCGTTCAGGAGCCAGTTCCGTGATAACCGCGGTTACTACTTTTCCGCCCAGCTCAACATCCCCATCTTCGGGGGGCTTTCGCGCCGCACGAGGACAAACCGCGCCCGCAACAACTGGCGGATCGCCGAGCAGCAGCGCGATCAGACGTTGCGTGCCCTGCAAAGCGAAATCGCCCAAAACTACCAGCAGATGCTCGGCTACGGCAAGGAGTTCGTGCAGGCCAGCAAAAAAAGCGCGGCCTCCGAGCTGGCCTACAACGCCGTCGCCGGCAAGTACGACCGGGGCATGGTTTCGGCGCTCGACCTTCAGACCGCCGCCAACAACCTGTTGCAGGCCCGCTCCGAACGGTTGCGCGCACGGTTGCAATACATTATCAAAACGCGCATGGTCGAGTATTACAACGGTGCGCCCCTGATCCGCTAACGAAAAACAGAAAATAACATGGACATCCGTATCGAAAAGAAAAAGGGCATCCGCGCCCTGTTTACCAAAAAAGGCATCCCCTATCTGGCCGGGGCGCTGTTCCTCGTCTTCGTGTTGTGGCTCCTGTTGCGCGACAACTCCTCGACGCTGCGCGTCGATGCCCGTACGATTTCCGTCGGGCAGGTCGTGCGCGGTGAATTCAACGACTATATCCGCGTCACCGGGCAGGTACAGCCCATCACCACCGTGCAGCTCAGTCCCCTCGAAGCGGGCATCGTCGAGCGGCTTGTGGTCGAGGAGGGTACCTCCGTCAAAAAGGGCGATGTGCTGGTCGTGCTGAGCAACACGTCGCTCACGCTCGAAATCTTGAACAGCGAGGCCGAGCTGGCCGAAAAGCAGAACATCCTGCGCAATACGCTGATCTCGATGGAGCAGGAGAAACTCTCGCTGCGGCAGGACAAGGCGCAGCTGGATCTCGACGTGTCGCGCAAGAAGCGGGCCTGGCAGCAGAACGAGGAGCTTTACAGGAACGCCCTGATCGCCCGCGAGGAGTGGTTGCAGTCGAAGGAGGACTACGAACTGGCCGAAAAGAAACGCGAGCTGAACATCGAGCGGCAGGTGCAGGATTCGCTCTACCGTTCGGTGCAGATCGAGCAGATGGAGGAGAACCTCGACAACATGAAGCGCAACATGCAGCTCATCCGCGAGCGCATCGGCAACCTCAACGTCAAGTCGCCGATCGACGGCGAAGTCGGCCTGCTGGACATCGTGCTCGGGCAGTCGGTCTCCACGGGGCAGAAGATCGGGCAGATCAACGACCTGTCGGACTACAAGGTCGAGGCACAGATCGACGAGAGCTACATCGACCGTGTGCGTGCCGGTCTCGAAGCCACCTTCGACCGTCAGGGCACCGACTACAAGGTGCGCCTGCGCAAAGTCTATCCCGAGGTGCGCAGCGGCCAGTTCCGAGCCGACTTCACCTTCCTGGGCGACCATCCCGAGAACATACGCAGCGGCCAGACCTACTACCTGCACCTCGAACTGGGGCAGCCTACCGAGGCGGTCATCATCCCCCGCGGGTCGTTCTACCAGACTACGGGCGGCGCATGGATCTATGTCCTTGCACCCGAGGGCGACAAGGCTTACAAACGCCCCATCCGCATCGGCCGCCAGAACCCGCAGTATTACGAGGTGCTCGACGGGCTGGAGCCGGGCGAGCGGGTCATCGTTTCGGGCTATGAGAATTACGGCTCGAACGACGTGCTGATCCTCAATAAATAATTTTCTGCTGAAATTTCTCCGCACCCGTCAAAACCGAATAATATGTTCCGTCAACTCAATTTCCGCTCGTTTTTCAACTTCCTGGGGCGCAACAAGCTCTATGCGGCCATCAATATCTTCGGGTTGTCCGTCTCGCTGATGTTCGTGATCCTGATCGCCGACTACACCCTTCGGCAACTTACGTGCGACGACTACCACGCCAAGGCCGACCGCATTTATGTCATCGGCAACGAGGAGCGCATTACGAGCGGTTATTACCTGCAGAAATACCTGCGCGACCGTTATCCCGAGATCGAATCGACCTGCGCCGTCGCAGTGTCGGGACAGTCCACCGACGCCACGCAGCCCGTCGAAGTCGGTCTGCAGAAGTATTCGGCCACGATCCTTTTTGCCGATACGACCTTCTTCCGGATTTTCGATTATCAGCTTCTGGACGGCGACCGCGAACAGGTGCTCGCCTCGCGCGACAACGTGGTGCTTTCCGAGTCGTTCGCCCGCAAGGTTTTCGGCACGTTCAACCCGATGGGGCAGGTGATCCGCTTCCCCGACGAGGAGAAGTCGTACGTTGTGAGCGGCGTGGTGCGGGATATCGACCGCTCGGTGATTCCCAATATGGACATCATCATGCGGGCCGAGCGCCTCTGCGATATCAATTCGGCCAATGACGAGCATATGAGTAATTCCGGTGCCGTGACGACTTTCATCCTGGCGCGTCCCGGTGCCGACCTGACGGCCAAGATACCCGATATGCTTGATTATTTCAAAGAGATATACTGGATCTACAAGGGCAATGTCTATCAGCATGTGACCCTTACGCCTTTGCGCGATGTCTATTTTTTATCCCAGAATAATGATGGGGGGTTCAACTACGGCAGTTGGCCCTTCGTGATGATCCTTTTCGGTGTGGGCGCCGTCATCCTGCTCTTCGCCGTGATGAATTATATCAACCTGACGGTTGCCCAGACCGGGTTCCGCGCCAAGGAGATGGCCGCCCGCCGGCTGCTGGGCGCCTCGCGCGGCGAAATCATCCTCAAACTGATCCTCGAATCGACATTCCTGTGTGTCGTGGCGTTCGTCATCGCGCTTTTCCTGGCAGCCGCGGTGGAGCCCGGCGCTTCGCGGCTGCTGGGGTCGAAAATCGGCGTCTGGCAGGATATGACGCCTGCCGTCGTGGCTTGCTATGCCGCGTTTATCGTGGTGCTGGGCGTCGTTGCGGGCTTTATCCCGGCGATGATGGTGTCGCGCTACAAACCCGTGGACATCGTCCGGGGATCGTTCCGCCACCGCACCAAGATGTTTTACAGCAAGGTGCTTATCACGATCCAGAACGTCATTACCATTGTCCTGATCGCCACCTCGCTGACCATTGGCCTGCAGATCCGCCACCTGATTTCTGCGCCGATGGGGTACAATACGGCCGACATACTCGATGTCTCGACCGAGATCTTTACCGGAAAACCTCAGATCGCACAGTTCCGCGAAGAGTTGCTGCGCGAACCCTGCGTCGAGGCCGTCGCCCTGGGTTGCGGCACGCCCCACGACCGGGGCAACAACAATACGATGCAGTATGGCCCCGACCGGATGATCGGGTTCCAGATATTCATCGGCGATTCGACCTATTTCCGGATACTGGGGCTGGAACGGCTGCGCGACAACCACCTCGCCCGTATGAACGACGACAATATGGTCTTCATCAACCAGCACGCTCTGCGGGAACTGGGTATTGCGGAGGACGCCGAAGAATTCAAGGTAGGCATGGATTACTCTTATCCCTACCAAATCGCAGGTATCTACCGCGATTTCCAGATCGGGTCGGCGCTCGACAAGCCCCAATCGGCGATGCTGTGGCAGACGGACGACATTGCGGATATGTACCCGTGGAATATCCTGGTCAAAATCCGCGGGGACAAAACCGCGGCCTACAATACGGTCAAATCGGTATTCGAACGTATTTCCGACGGTGCGGTCTTTACCGGGGCGGAGTATATCGAGCAGGAAATCGAAGCCGACTATGCCGAGCAGCGGCGGATCCTGCACATCGTCGGCATCTTCACGCTCGTGGCGATCCTGATCTCGGCGCTCGGTCTGGTGGCCATGTCGACTTACTACATCCAGCAGAAGGAGCAGGAGGTCGCCGTCCGCAAGGTCTTCGGCTCGACGCGCGGTGAGGTGCTCACGCGCCTGGTGGGCAACTTCATGCGGCTGGTCGGCGCGGCGTTCGTCATCGCCGTGCCCGTGGCGTGGTACCTGCTCGAACGCTGGCTGCAGGATTACAGCGTCCGGATTTCGCTCTCTCCCCTCATTTTCCTGGCCTCGGGGGCTTTTGCCGCCGTGGTGGCATTCGTTGCCGTCTTCTGGCAGAGCAGCCGTGCGGCCGATTCCAACCCGATCGACTCGATTAAAAACTAAAGACAGACCCGAATGAAGAATTTCCTATTCGCATTACGTTACCTGCGTAAACTGCGCGGCGGCACCCTTGCCCGCGTGGTGTCGCTTTCGCTGGGGCTGGCCGTCGGTCTGCTGGTCTTTTCGTATGCCAATTACAACCTCACCTCCGACCGTTGTTTCCGCGACGGTGACCGCATCTACCAGTTGTGGG
>ERZ1673746.1081-NODE-1081-length-22216-cov-4.641307_pt1 | contig 22216 bp, 20 predicted proteins | sample MGYA00580205_ERZ1673746 | MGnify/ENA primary metagenome ERZ1673746 (study PRJEB41218, sample SAMN15661771) | gut metagenome | host: Homo sapiens | place: Canada: London | collected 2015-08-20/2019-03-30 | study: EMG produced TPA metagenomics assembly of...
GAGGGACTGGCAAAACCCTCTGAAATCCAGTGAATTTTGCAACAGCCCCTTTTTACGAAAGGAAATAACTAGGAGAAAACATGAAAACTTGGCTGATTACCGGATGCTCATCCGGATTTGGAAGGAATTTAGCTGAAACGCTCTTGTCCGAAGGCGAACAAGTAATTGTGACAGCTAGAAAACCCAAAACGATTCAGCATTTCGCAAAAAATTATCCTCTGACAGCCTTATGCCTGAGATTAGACGTGACGAAGAAGGACACGATTGACGCAACCGTAAATGCTGCAATTGAAAAATTCGGCAAGATCGATGTCTCATCAACAACGCCGGTTATTGTCTTCGCGGTGCCGTTGAGGAATGCACAGAAGAAGAAATCTACGCAGAGTTCAACACCAATTTCTTCGGTGCTGTTCGAATGATCCAGACTGTTCTTCCTCACATGAGAAAAGCCGGCATCGGCGCCATTATTAATTACTCTTCAATTGCAGCTCTGGATACCTCTGCCGGCTCGGCTTTTTACGGTGCAGCCAAGTGTGCTCTTGAAGGATTGTCCTGCGGATTAAGAAAGGAAGTTGAACCGCTCGGTATTAAGGTCATGGTGGTGGAACCCGGACCTTTCAAAACAGACTTCTTTGATCGTTCGATCGACATCAATCCGAATCGGATTGCAGCGTACGACGATACGGCGAACAAGAGAAAGGTCAAAATCAGTGATCTCTCTAAGGTAGATATCAAGTGGTGCGACATGGGTCGGGCCTGCAAACTTATCACGGACATCATTCAAAGACCGGATCCTCCGCACCACATTCTCTTAGGCTCAATGGCCGTTGAGATCGGCGAAAAATTCGTCAAAGACCGCGCCGAAGAAATTCAAAAATGGAAAGAAGCCTCAGAAAGCCTTGATGCCTAACTTCTGAATCTCTGCTGAAACGGGAATCGCGGCTCTCTTCTACCGAGGGCCGCTTTTTTCTTCTTATCTATGCCTTTAGGCCAACCAAGGAAATTTCTTGAAGTACTCGTCTTCAAAGTTTTTGATCTTCTCCTCTGACTTTAATGTCAAAGCAACCGGATCCAAACCTTGAAGGAGCTTTTCTTTTCTAGAAGGCTCGATTTCGAAATGCAAGACTGCTCCGGAAGGCGTCGTGACCGTTTGAGCTTCTAGATCAACGGTAACGTTTTTTGATTCAGAGTTTTGAAGTTCTTGAATCAGAGCTGAGACTGTGTCTTTTGGCAGCACAATCGCTAGAACTCCATTGTTGGCGCAGTTATCAAAGAAAATCCCTGCAAAAGAAGAACCGATCAGGCACTTGATGCCGCGCTTCTCTAACCCCCATACTGCGTGTTCTCTCGAAGAGCCGCAGCCGAAGTTCGGACCTGTGACAAGAATCCTGGCATTTCGATATTCAGGCTGGTTCAGTACAAATTCTTCCCGCTCGGTTCCGTCTTCGTAAAGGCGGATATCATGGAATAGGCCTTCTAAAACGCCTTCTTTATCAATCCGCTTCAAAAAGGCTTTCGGCATGATGATGTCAGTGTCAATGTTAGAAGCCGGCATCGGAGCCGCAACGGCGGTGAGTTTTTCAAATTTTTCCATGATTTACTCCTCTCTGACGTCAGCGATAAAACCTTTGACACTGGCGATTGCAACCATGGCCGGACTTGCCAGATGCGTTCTCGTTTGAACGCCCTGCCGTCCTTCAAAATTTCGATTCGTCGCAGAAATACATCTGTCCCCGGCGCCTAAGATGTCGCCGTTCATTGCGAGGCAAAGCGAACACCCGGAATTACGCCATTCCCATCCGGCATCTTTAAAGATCTTATCAATGCCCTCTTTTTCTGCCTGCGCACGAACTTGCGTGCTGCCGGGAACGACAAAGGCCTTAACTCCGGGGGCAAGTTTTTTGCCTCTCAGGACTTCGGCTGCGGCTCGGAGATCCTCGATTCTGGAGTTAGTGCAGGAACCGATGAAGGCATGCGTAATCGGAAGTCCTTTGATTTTTTGTCCTGCTTCAAGACCCATGTAGGCCAAAGCTCTTTCGTAGTCGACTCGAATCTTCGGATCTGTGATAGAAACAGGATCCGGGATCGACTCAGAAATTGTGCAGTTTTGATCCGGACTCGTTCCCCAAGTGACAGAAGGCTCTAGACCCGTGATGTCGATCTCGACTTCTTTATCAAATAGAGCTTCTTCATCAGATTTCAGCGTCTTCCAAAACTCCACTGCTTTGGACCACGTTTCGCCCTTAGGCGCAAACTCTCTGCCTTCTAAATAATCAAATACTTTTTGATCAGAAGCAATAATCGAAGAACGGGCCGCGCATTCAACGGCCATGTTGCACAGCGTTAAACGCTCTTCAACGGAAAGATCGCTGATTACAGGACCGCAGAATTCAACGCAGTGGCCGGTACAGCCGCCCGCACCGAGCTTTTTCACAATAAAAAGAATGATGTCTTTGGCTGTAACTGTCTTACCTCTGGCGCCGGTTACCCGAACGCGCATATTCTTGAGCTTCTTGTATCGAAGCGTCGAAGTTGCCAAGTAATGATAAATATCGGACGTTCCGATGCCATAAGCCACAGCCCCGAGTGCACCGTACATGGCTGTGTGGCTGTCCCCGGCGCCGATCTGCATGCCGGGAAGTACTTTGCTTCGTTCAACCATCACAACGTGTTCAATGCCTTGCTTAGGATTGCCGTTATTCAGAACTTCAAAGCCGAAATCAGAGCCATTCTTAATCAGATATTTGACTTGAGTGCAGGCATTTTCTTCAGCCGGAAACTCCGTTCTGTCGGGAGCGCTTGAATTGACGTGATCGACTGTTCCCAAAGTAGCCCATGGTCTCCAAACCTTAAGACCGTTTTCTCTTAACAAAGAAAAAGCCTGGGGACTGGTGTATTCGTTAACGACGGTGCGATCAATGTAAACGAGCCTTTCAATGCCGTCAGTCGAAAGTTTCTCGATGGTATGAAGGTCAACGATTTTGTCGTACAAAGTTTTTGTAGTCATTTCGGATCTCCCTGAGGTTTCTAAAATTTTACTATCTAAGCCAGTCAGAACAGCCCCGAATTTCAAAGGTCATACTGTCTGATTTTCACCCATATGGTCCATTTTCATACTGACCGACTATTTTCATTAATTAATTACAGCGCACGACAAAATAAGTCAGCAGTGATTAAGCGAGAATCCTTATAATCAGTCTACTTTTTTCGTCGAATTGAAACCGCAAGCATGTCTTCTCGTGTTATTCCAATTAAGGCCGCTACAAAAACGGTCCCGCTGGTCGGTGAAATCCGTCGTGACGAGACTCACTGGATTGATTCCCGCGGACGCCCTTTACGCGATGTCAGAATTTCTATCACTGATCGCTGTAATTTCCGCTGCCGCTACTGCATGCCGAAGGAAAAATTCGAGAAGGACCACTGCTTCCTTTCCCACACTGAAGTCCTCTCTTTTGAGGAAATCATTCGTCTTGCCAAAATCTTTGCCGCGAACGGCATCGAAAAGATTCGTTTGACGGGCGGCGAGCCCCTGCTGAGAAAAGGCATCGAGTTCCTTATTGAAGAGCTCTCCAAACTCAAAACTTGGAATGGAAAACCCCTTGACGTTGCCGTGACCACAAACGGTGCAGCTTTGTCTGCAAAGGCCAAATCGCTGGCTGCTGCGGGACTTAAACGCTTAACCGTTTCTTTGGACGCCATGGATCCTCAAATTTATAAGGATCTCAACGACGTTAATTTCCCGATTGAAAAAACTCTTGCAGGTATTCAAGCCGCAAAAGACGCCGGCATTCCTTCGATAAAGATCAATGTTGTCGTTAAGCGCGGCGTCAACGAAAAAGAACTCATCAAAATCGCCGAGCACTTCAAAGGCAGCGGAATCATTGTCCGCTACATCGAGTTTATGGATGTCGGCACTTCTAACGGCTGGAGACTTGACGATGTCATCCCCTCTCACAAGATCGTTGAAGAGATCAACCGCGTCTATCCGATTGAACCGTTGAACCCGAATTACACCGGCGAAGTCGCCACTCGCTGGGCCTACAAGGACGGTAGCGGAGAACTCGGCTTCATTTCATCTGTGAGCGAACCGTTCTGCAAAGAATGCTCTCGAATTCGTTTATCCGTTGACGGAAAACTCTACAAATGTCTTTTTGCCACGGAAGGCTTTGACATTCGCCAGATGCTTCGCGGCGGCGCTTCCGATGAAGAAATCGAAGACGCCATCGGTCGAATTTGGACAACTCGCGACGAACACTATTCTGAAATTCGTACGGAAGAAACCGTCAAAGCCAGAGCCGGGAAGCGAATTGAGATGTCTTATATCGGCGGTTAGGATTAATGCTCACGGATTTTCCTTGACTTTAGGATAATTTGTTTTTGGGATTCCGTTCAGAAGGCCCTCCTTGGTTATGATTGAAACATAAGTTAAATTTTGTTTCAGTTATAAAATGAACTTTTCACCAATCTCAATCACCTTTTTCGCCTATCTGGTCGTAATGGTGGCTGTCGGCTTAGTGGCTTGGCGGTACACCAAAAATTTCAATGACTATATCTTGGGCGGCCGCCGCTTAGGCGCTGTTATTACCGCATTGTCCGTCGGCGCTTCCGACATGAGCGGATGGCTCCTGATGGGGCTCCCGGGTGCGGTTTTCCTCTCCGGTATTTGCGAATCCTGGATCGCCATCGGTTTAGCACTGGGCACGCTGGCTAACTGGCTGATCGTTGCCGCTCCGCTTCGCGTCTACACCGAAACAGCTCACAACGCTTTGACTCTTCCGGACTACTTCTCGCACCGTTTTGAAGACAAGTCCCGTATGCTTCGAATCATCTCAGCTGTCGTGATTTTGCTTTTCTTTGCGATTTACTCCGCCTCCGGTATGGTTGCGAGCGCTAGACTCTTTGAAATCGTTCTTGATCTTCCCTATTCCACCGCTCTGATTTTCGGTACCTTTGCCACCCTGGCCTACGTCTTCCTCGGAGGCTTCCTGGCCGTCAGCTGGACCGACACCATTCAGGCGGCCATGATGTGCCTGGCGCTTATCATCGCACCGGTCGCCGTTATGATCGACCTAGGCGGATTCTCGGCAACCGTCGAGCAAGTTAGATCTGTTGATCCGACGCACCTCAACATGCTTCAGGGCCAGACCTTCATCGGTGTGATTTCTCTGCTGGCTTGGGGCCTTGGTTACTTCGGTCAGCCTCATATTCTGGTTCGCTTCATGGCCGCCAAGAATGCGTCTGTGATGCCGCGCGCCTGCAAGATCAGCATGATTTGGCTCATCTTCTCGCTCTCCGGCGCCGTTGCTGCAGGCTTCTTCGGATCGGCTTTCTTCTCGGCTCATCCGGATCTCGGCAAAGCCGTTGCAGAAAACCATGAACGCGTTTTCATGATTCTTTCTACGACACTGTTTAATCCTTGGATCGGCGGCATTCTGCTCTCCGCTATTCTGGCTGCCGTGATGAGTACCCTTTCATGCCAGCTGCTGGTTTGCTCTTCCGTTCTGACAGAAGACTTTTACCGCGCATTCATTCGTCCGCACGCTGCTCAGAGAGAACTCGTCTGGATCGGCCGCCTGACCGTAGTTGCCGTCAGTGCTGTCGCAATCTTGATTGCTACAGATCCGAACAACCTGGTTCTCTCTTTGGTGAGCTACGCCTGGGGCGGCTTCGGTGCTTCCTTCGGCCCGATCATCATCCTTTCTCTTCTGTGGAAAGGCGTCACCCGCAACGGTGCTTTGGTCGGCATTATCGTCGGTGCTCTGACGGTTCTTGTCTGGCATCAGGGCGCATGGTGGGGAATGTATGAAATCATCCCCGGATTCGTGCTCTCCTTCATTGCCATCATCGTGGTCAGCCTGCTTGACCCGAACAAGCCTTCTGCAACCATGATCGAAACTTTCGACAAGGTTCAACACAAGCTTGAAGATGTTAAAAAACAGCTTGCCTAACTACTGACGCGCTCCAAATCGGGCCGATACGGCCCGATTTTTTTGCCGAAAATAACTCCCATTTGATTTAACTCCCTGTTTTTCTAAGAAGTAAAAAAGGTATTTCAGTTGTTTCATTCCATTGCTCCGCGCTCAATTCGCACAATTTTTACAGGTGAATTAGGAGTAACCACGTAGAATTCAGACACCAGGAAAATTTATGGAATAGGAGTTTCAAATGAAATTAGTTAAAGTTTTACTCCCCCTTGCTGCTGTCGGTTTAATCATGGGCACAGCTTCTGCTCGTGACATCGACGGTTTCTACGGTAAGGTTGAACAGATGCCCACAGCGGAAAATCCTGCTTGGGTGATCGGCGGAAAGACATTCAAGGTTGACCAGCGCACTAAGATCGAACATCGTCGTGACCAGAAGATCGGCGTTGGTTCCTGCGTTAAGGTTGACGGTGATCTCGATCGCGAAGGCAATTTCTTCATTTCCGAAATTGAACAGAAACGCGACAATCGCTGCCGTTAATTCTTAATTGATAGAGCAGCCTTCGGGCTGCTTTTTCATTGTTTATTATTTGCGAAAAAATGAAAAAAATCTTTCTTGCTTTAGCCGCTCTGAGTTTATCTTTCACCGCTTTCGCTGCTGGGGACGATGATGCTTTTTACGGAAAAATTGAAAAGATGCCCTCCGCACAAAATCCGACTTGGGTTATCGGAGGCAAGACGTTCAAAGCTGACGCTCGTACAAAGGTTGAGAGCCACGGCGGCCACAAATTTGACGTAGGCGCCTGCGTCAAAGTAGAAGGTGATATTGATCACCGCGGCGAATTTTTCATTTCCGAGATGGAAATCAAAAATGAGAGCCGCTGCCATAAATAAGGTCTCTAGGACCTCCTTACCTTTTCCTGGCTTTTTGAGAGTTTTGTCTGAACAGCCGGTAAATTCCTAGAAAATGCTATAAAAAATCTCGTCCCGTGAAGGCAACGCGGACGAGATTTTTTTAAGCAAGTGCATTCAACACTTGCGGAGATTTTGATTACATCTTATTGGAAACGGTAGTCGCAGCGTGGTCTACGCCATTACCTAACGCAGCAACATCCTTGCCCACTCCTTTAACCGTATTGCATCCGGCAAGTCCGATCAAAAAAGCAGCCAAAATAGCAAGCAGTGAAAACTTTTTCATATCTACCTCTATTGCAATGATTAACTAGCGGCACCCATTAAAGTTTCTTTTGCACAGCAGTTGCTGCGGTATCAATGTCGTCGCCGACGGCTGAAACGTCCTGGCCAACACCTTTTACAGTAGAACAAGCTGATACAGAAAGCGTAAAGGCAGCGGCCATGACCATCAGTATCCATTTCTTCATTTTTTCCTCCGAAAAATCTTTTTCTTGATGTGGTTAATTTAAGCCTTTCCCGATCAAGGACCGTCCTAACTGATTCAAAACGGGACTCCTTTTTTGAGAAGCCCCGTTCAGAATAGAAACTGGATTCGACAGTCCGAAATGATTAATTCGGCCTTGTCAGATCCGCGCCGAAATATTTCACGGATAGTTTGGATAACGTTCCGTCATTCTTCATTTCCTGAAGAGCATTGTCGATTGCCTTCTTCAGTGATGCGTTGTCTTCACCCTTCTTCATCGGAATGGCATATTCCGTCACTTTGTCCATCGTAGCTGCAATCTTCAAAGGTTCATCGGGACGATGCTTCATGTAGTCCCCGTAGGAAGTGGAGGCGTTGATAGTTGCTTGTACCTGTTTGTTTTTAACCATCTGAAGCGTTTCAGCCAGAGTATCGACACCGCTGACTTTAGCTCCGTACTTTTCGCCGATCTCCTGGTATGTCGAGCCAATGGAATTTGCGGTCGTTTTACCTTTCAAATCATTAAAAGAGTGAATATCGTTGTTGTCGGACCGTGTAATTAGCACCGTGCGGTCATAGGCGTAAGGTGTGGAGAAATCATAAGTTTTCGCGCGGTCAGGCGTAACGTCTACACCATTAATCACCAAGTCATATCTTCCCGTATCCATACCGGCGAAAAGACCGTCCCAGGGGCCTTCAACAATCTTGGCTTTGACGCCCAATTTCTTGGCTAAGTTCTGAGCGACTTCAACGTCATATCCGACCAACTGATCTTTTTCATTGTGGAAGGAGAACGGCTGCCAGTCCCCTTCTAAGCCGACCTTCAATTCACCGGATGATTTAATTCTTGCCAGGTGATCTTGAGAAGCCGAAGCAGAATTGCCGCTCGGCGCTTTATCGCATCCGACCAACATAAGAGAGGCAGAACCGGCGAGGAAAAGGCCCAGGCCGAACTTTATCAATAATCGAAAATTATGTGTCATATCTAAATCATCAACAAAAATTAAAGAGAATTCATCGCGTTTTCTGCTTCGCGCTGCTTCTTAAAGGCTTCCAAGGCTGAGCGCTGGGCCTCTTGAGAACCGCTTGCCAAACGAAGGAAAGCTCGAGTACGTTCGTTTTGAGGATGTTCGAAAATCTGCTCGGGGGTGCCTTGCTCAACAATCAAACCATGATCCATAAAAATGACTCTGTTGGAAACGTTATGAGCAAAGTTCATTTCATGCGTCACCACGACCATTGTCATGCCTTCTTGAGCGAGCTGACGCATTACCTCTAATACTTCATCCGTCAGTTCAGGGTCTAAAGCTGAAGTGGGCTCATCAAAATAAATAATTTCCGGGTCCGTGGCGAGAGCCCGAGCAATTGCAACCCGCTGCTGCTGGCCTCCGGAAAGTTCGCTCGGATAGGAATTGGCTCTGTCTTCCAGACCAATCTTACGGAGAAGCATCATGCCTTTTTTTACCGCGTCTGCTCTACTCATGCCTCTGCCGGAAGTCAGGCCAAGCGTAATGTTCTCAAGCGCGGTTTTATTTCTAAAAAGATTGTAGTTCTGAAAAACAAAGCCCGTTTTTCTTTGGATTTCGGACGCCTGTTCTTTAGTGGCCGTTTTTAAATCGATAGTCTTATCGTCCAAACTGATTGACCCGTAATCAGCCCTTTCCAGGAAATTGACGCAGCGAAGCAAGGTGGTTTTTCCGGAGCCTGACGGTCCGAGAATTGAAACCACATCGCCTTTATAAACATCGATGCTGATATCTTTCAACACTTCTAAGGTGCCGAAAGATTTTTTCACATGGCTTATGAGAAGGAGCGGATCGGTTTTTTCCATTACTAATTTGACTGCAAAAATGAATCGTTAGTTTGTACCGTATTTGCCGAGTTTCTTTTCGCCGCGGCGCTGTAAGTACTCAAGAATCGTCGAGAAAATTAAATAACTGAGCGCGACTTCGATGTACACCGCCATAGTTTCATAAGTTCTTCCGGCAATTCTCTGGGCTTGGAAGAACATTTCAGCCACCGTAATGTTAGCCGCCAAAGAAGTGTCTTTAACCATTGAAATCATGGAGTTGCCCAAGGCCGGGAACGCAGTTCTAAAGGCTTGAGGCAGAACGACGTGCCACATGATCTGAAAATAATTGAGGCCGACGCAGCGTCCTGCTTCCATCTGGCCCTGAGGAACTGACTCTAACGCGCCGCGAATCGTCTCTGCGTTATATGCACCTTCGTTAATTGAGAAAACGATGACAGCTGCAAGAAAAGCATCCACCATGATGCCGATACTCGGAAGTCCGAAGAAAACGACATACAGCTGCACAAGTAGCGGCGTCCCTCTAATCACCCAGACATAGAAGCGGCAAATTTGCCGAAGAACCGGAACTTTCGAGTACTGGATCAATGCTACAACGACAGCAATGACCATGGAAAGAGCGAACGAAATGATCGTCAAAGGTATCGTTACAGTGATGCCTTTGAACAATAATTGCGGAAAAGCATCCACCATTACTTGCCATACGTGCGGATCCATTGGCGCCCCTTCCTTCTGATAAAGTCGGCTTCTTTTCAATTAGCTTTGTAACATTGTAAGTTACTCTCCAGCTGCTTCTTTGCTTATTTATTTGAATTAGCTCTGGGGCAAAAGATAGGTTAATATTTGTGCGATGTCTGAAAAAACATTTCACGGGGCGCAGCCAAAGGTTTTGGTGGGCCGTAGCGGGTTCAACTCCCGACGCCCCGACTGCAACCTTTTCTTCTCCAGTTTTAACTCAATCCCTCTTTTCTCTTACTCCTGTTCTCATATCAAAACGAATGCCCTAGCTATAGAAGTTCTCTTTCCGTTTATCTGAGAGAGTTGTCTCAGACAAGCTCAACAATCCTTCTTACCGAAAACCTGACCGAAACTTTTGATTATGAAGCCTTCGCTGGACCCCATCTTTAATCCGTCAAAATAGCCAACCCGCAATAAAAAACTCCGGTGCTCGTTAAGAGGACCTAAGCTATACCGATTACGTCAGTGCTTAGGCGTGCCTTTTATTAAGAAGTTAGAGACTAAGACAGTTACAAAGAAAGATTAAAAGATGAAATTGTATGAGCACCTTAACCGCGGATTCAATTGGTTATAAGACGTTCTACTAGATGGAAGTGAAACTGCAAAACCTATTGAATTGGCAGATTTATCGGTCCTGTTGAGAAAAGGAAAGATTTTTAGCACACCTAAGGCTGGCGGAAGAGGTGGGATTCGAACCCACGGATGAGGATCACTCATCGACAGTTTTCAAGACTGCTGCATTCAACCGCTCTGCCACCCTTCCGAAAGAGAATTGAATTATACGCAATTTCCCAAAACTGGCAAATCGCTCAAAAAATGAATGACGGCAACGCTTACTCCCTCCTCCCTCACTCAAGTTTCTCATCTTTTGTTAATCAAGACTGTACCGAATCGGAACCTGGATCTTCATCCCAGCATTAGGAACATTAAAAGCCGTCCCGATGATTCGATTGCTTAACTCCTGAGAGGCTGAGTCCAAGGGACCCTTACCCGATTTCTTAATGACTGAGGCGCCGGTAACTTTACCGCTTGAGTCGACCGTAAATTCCACTAAAACGACGCCTTCCATTCCCGCCCTTCTCGCTGCTTTCGGATAACGCTTGTGTTTTTCAACCAAACTCACAAGCATTGCAGTGATGCTTTTCCTTTTAGGTGCCTGCTCTGCAGCAGCATGCGAGGCCGCCTTCGCTTCAGCAGATTCAGAAGCTTTTTGAAGCGCGGGTTCTCCCTTTTCTGCCTTGGTTTCTTTTGGCTTCTTAACGGGTTTCGGTTTCTCTACGGCTTTAGGTTTCGGTTTTTCCGGTTCCACCTTCTTCGGTTTAGGCTGTTCAACCGGTATAGGCGGCGGAGGTACCGGTTCTGCTTCAGATTCAGGAAGTTTTTCTTCTACAACCTTTTCAGGTTCAACTTTAAAGTCCGATTCATCTGTAAGAAGTTTTTTAGATTCTTCGATGACCGGCTGTGGCTGAGGTTCCGGAATGATTTCCGGCGTTTCTTCCGGCTGGATCTCCTGAATCTGAGCAAAACTCAACTCAATGATCCGCGGCTGATGAACGATCTGCGGAGCATCTGTTTTAATCGTGCAGCCTGCCCAAGCAAACGCGCAGGCAAAGGCAACCAAAGCGGCTTTGGAAAGCCGTTTGGCCTTGAGTAATTCATTGTCTTTGCGTTTAGGACTAAACATCTTAATTCTTAGGTGCTGCTTTAGTACTGATCACGAAACGGCCTTCTCTGTTGACCTTGGCAAGATCGGCCAAGTAAACAAAGGACTCAAACGGGGCTTTCTCGTCTACCATCAGGTTGAGCGTGCCTTCAGGATGTTCAGAGAGGAAACGCGGAAGATCTTCCTTGAGAATCTCCTGATCATTAAAGAAATATTTTCCGTCCGGCTTCACGCTCATCACGAGTTCTGCCGCCTTCTTCTTAACCTCGGAGTTCTGGGCCGCCGGCAGTACAACATCCAGTACAGGTTTGCTGAATGTCATAGTCATCACAAAAAAGATGACCAGCATGAAAATCACGTCAATAAGTGGCGTCAAATCCACCCGAGGTTCTTCTTCGAGTTCGTCAAACATGTCTTTCTCTCAAATCTCAGGCTGCTTTCTGCTGGTCTTCTTCCGGTCTCTGAGCGCAGCGGCAAGGTTCGCGGCGGATATTTAAAGCTCGGTAGCTGTATTCCACGGCTTCAATTCGAAGTTCTTTAACTTTGAGCATCAGGTAGTAATAAGCCATGAGCGCAGGAATGGCGACAACCAAACCCATCACCGTTGTGATGAGGGCAGTCCAAATACCGCCCGCCAGCATTGTCGGATCGGGAGAAACATTTTCAGAGATTGTGCGGAACACGGTTACCATGCCGACAACCGTACCTAACAGACCGAGCAGCGGAGAGACTGCGGAAATTAGCTTAAGCCAAGTCAAGGCATTGTTCACAGGTTTGAAATGCTTGTGGAACAAATAAGCGACTTCGGCACGAATGTCATCGGAGTGAGCGCCGTGCGTCATGACAATGTCGCGTACGATGCATTCCAGCGGATTGGTACTCTCTCCGAAAAAACGGCTGATGCGTTCCGGTGTGGCTTTGTCCATTCCATGGAAATGCTTCTTAAATCTGGAAAGCACACCTCTTAGATAAAGAAAGTTCCAAACAGTGATGTAAAGGGCAAAGAATCCGATAACCACTAAAGCGATACCGGCGCAACCGATCAGGTTGTAAATCTCTTTAATGTCCATGTTTATTTGTCGTTATGGAAGTTTTTAAGAAGCTCTAAAGCCCAGGCTCCTGCCTGTGCTTGATCTTCAGCCGTGGGATGCTTGGCCGCCTCATCCAATCTTGCCCGGCGCTCCGGAGTCATCGGTTTGGCTCCGGGCATCTTCGCCATAGCAGCCAAGATCTTCGGATCGATCTTGCCCTGCCAAACACGAAGACCCTTGAAGTTCTCGCACGGGAAAAGACCGGCCACTTTATTCACCCAGGCTTGTCCGCGCTCGCTGTTGGGATCACCTCCCATGGTTCCGAAGTATGCGATCGGTCTTGCTTTGGCGTCTTTCTGGAAGGCCTGCCAGACTTCATCCGGAGTTCCCTTATCGCACCAGAAACCGGCAAAGATGAAGTCGTAATCCTGAGGATTAACATCAGCGGGCAGTTTTTTGAGATCGGCGCCGGGAATTGCGGAAGCAATGGCGCGGGCAATGATCTCAGTGTTTCCGGTAACGGTGGCGTATGCAACTAAAACTTTCATTCTCTTCCTCTCATTAAGCTTTGTACTTCTGCTGGAGGGCAAGGAATTTTTCTTTGGCGCTTTCAATTAACTTGTGTTTTTCGCGGCCGACGTACATGGAGTAAGCAACTTCGCCAGAAGTTGTAAAGAAAGCGGCGAAGTGGCTTTCACGGCCCATGAACGGCATCGTCACAAAGCCGATCTCGGAAATGTCGCCGTACTTAAAGTGACCTTGAAGCGGGCTCTTGCCTCCCATCAGATTGTAGTAGCCCATCGCTGCTTTGCCTGTCACGAGTTTGGTTTCAACTTCGATGACGTTGCCGTGTGCAGTCACGATGAAAGTAATTTTTTCCCATTCGGCGATCGCGGCCCAAACGCTTTCAAAATCGGAACCCGGAGCAAAGGTGGCGGAACCTTCCGGCAGAAGATGAGCCGCTTCCTGCGCTGTCACGGAGAGCGCCTGGGCAATCGTCTCCAATGTTACGGGACGGCCGCTGTTTAAAAGTTCATTAATTTTGTTCTGCTGTTCAACGATTGTTGTCATAGGTTTACCGGTTAATTTATTGAAAAGTTGCTGAAAGATTTATTTTTTGAAGCGGGAGTCTGATGGCGCTGTCGCACACCATGTCCACGAGCTCCAGGTCATGAGTAATGACAAGCACGGCTTTGCCTTCGTCAGAAAGCTGCCGCAGGGCGCCGGCAATTCGATGAAGATTTGCGCCGTCTAAGCCGCTTGTCGGTTCATCCAAAATGATGACATCCGGTTTTTTGGCAAACGCGCAGGCAATCACTAGCCTTTGCTGCTGGCCGCCGGAGAGGGAATGCGGATGACGGTCTCTGAGTTCTGTCAGATCAAAAAGCTGCAGCAGCTCCTCGGCGGCTTGCTTACCCCCTCGGCAGCCTGCGGCTTCCAGACTTGTCAGAAGCTCATCAAAAACCGTCCGCATATACAGCTGATGGTCTGCGTTCTGGAGGACCACTGCAACATGCTTAAGGCATTCCTGAGGTTTGACCTTCTTGCCTCTTATTTCTAGTGTCCCTTGGGTTGGTTTATTTAAACCTGTGAGAATCCGGGCCAAAGTCGTTTTGCCGGTACCGTTCGGGCCGAAAAGCCCTGTTATCCCTTTGCGCAGTTCCAAGTCGGTGCCGTTAAAAATCTTCGGCTTTCTCGGGTAAGCAAACGAAAGATCCGAGACCTTCATTACGGTTTCTTTGCCCTCGGACAACGACGGAAGTTCGTGTCTTTTATCTTCAACATCGACTTTTCTTAATCCGTAGCGTTCTCGGACTTCGTCGCTGAGATCATCAAAAGTGCCCTCCTGGACGATTCTTCCTTTTTCCATCACGCAGACGCGGTCAGCCACGTCTTTTAACCAGTACAAGCGATGGTCGACAATCAGGACAGCAACGCCCTTCTCTTTTAACCGCAGAATCTCCTCGGCCAAATCCATCGTAGATTCCGGATCGAGGTTTCCTGTCGGTTCATCCAGAATCAGCACCTGCAGCGGTTCCATCATTAAGGAAGCCAGACCGACCTTCTGTTTTTGTCCCTGAGAGAGTTCGTGGATCGTATTTTTTAAAACGGAATTCAGACCGAAACGCTGAGAAGTTTTAGCAATGAGCTCTCGGATTTTATCGGGAGGCATTCCTCGGGATTCGGGTTTGAATGCCATCTCTTCTTCTACACCGAGCGCAAAAAACTGCGTTTCAGGGTTTTGGAACAACGTACCGACTCGGCTGCTGATTTCATGCAGTTTGAGTTTTTGGTTGTCTTGACCTGCAACCCGAACGGTCCCTTGAAGTTCTCCTCCGAAATAATGCGGGCAAAGACCGTTAATCAGACGGATTAAGGTAGATTTGCCGCACCCGGAGACACCCGTGCAAAGCACTGCTTCACCGGGACGAACCTTCAAAGAAATATCTTCAAGCGCGTTTCTGTCAGAGAACGGATAACGATAAGTGACGTTTTTCAGTTCAATCATCTCATTGCCGCCTTAATGTCGGTAGGAAAGTAAATTTGTAGTAAGACCGCTCCCGTACAGTTTATGAGAACAAGGGTAATGGCTGCGATGTCATGCTTCCCGAATCTCCTTCTGTGCATAGAACCCGAATTACTCCCGGCATGAAGACCTTTGAGTTCAGCTGCAATGCCCAACTCGTCGCTGGTTTTGAGCGCTCTGAAGAGAAGCGGCGTAAACAAAAGACGCGTCGTACGAATCGGATGAATCGTGCACTGCCATGGATTGATCTTGAACCCTCTTATCTTCAAAGACTCCCAGATCTGCTTCACATCGCCGGCAAACGTCGGAATAAAACGAATAATCACAGCGGCCGGAAGATAAATAATGAACGGGAGCTTCAGCTGCTGAAGACCGTTAAGAATATTCTGTAGTCTTCCAGTAAAAGCCATCGGCAAAATCGTGTTCATCACTGTCAGGGCTCTCAGGAACGGAATACACAGAGAACTCAGTTCCAGACTTTTACCCATGGAAGGAATGAACAAAGCCAACACAGAGGCAAATCCCACGGACAGCGCCATCATCAGAAGCGAGGCAGCATAGCTCACAAAAATTAGTTTGTATCGACCGAGCGCAAATAGATAAAGCAGCGACGTTGTAAAAAGCAGCAGCTGCGAATTCAGAGAAGAAAGCGCAATCGTCATCACAGCCGCTAATGCGGCAATGAGCATTTTGCTGCGGACATCCAGCTGCGTTAAAACATCAAACTTAGAAGCGGACGATGCCTGCATGTCTTAACTCCTTCATAGAACGGCAGCCCGTGTAAAGACCGAGCAAAGAACCGGCATAGCCGATTAAAACGATCGGAAGAACTACTGCCATCAAAGCGGGAGATTCGCGCATCATGAGATAGGAAACTGCAAGAGATAATCCTTTGGAAAGGAAGTCAAAGCAGCCGACACCCCAGAACACGGCACCTTTCCAGCCGAAGCTCTTAACGAACTTCATCACGACTTCGGAGACAAGTGCAGCCGCCAGCATCGGAAGAATAAGTGTGACGTTTCCGCCCAAAAGCAGGAAGTTCACCAGCGCGCTCACGATTACAAAGAGAGTCAGAGTTCCCGGCTGTCTAACTTTGTAAAGCATGATCACAAGCAATGTAGTGAACACCACATTTTTAAGCAGAAGGCTGACCGGATTCATTCCTCCGCCCACCATAGCGATTAAAACCGTGGAGAGTTTTGCGGTCGCGGCAAAAACCCCGATCACCACGAGGTCACGAGCACCCCAACGGTCACCGAGCCTTCTGAGCCAAGACTGCCCCTCCCTTCTCTCCAATACCATTTCCGTCATGTTGTTTTCCGTTGAAATGAATCCGTATTACTTCTTAATACTTAGCGCTCAGCTTGAAGTTGAAGTGCCGTCCCGGTTCGTAGATCGAATCGCCGTAGGAATAAAGTTGATTGGTAATGTTGATAGCCTCAGCACTGACCATGTAGCGCTTCTGCGGGCCGAAGTGATAAGTTGTCGCAAAGTTAAGCGTTGTATAACCGGCAACGCGGGTCGTCTCATTACTGGATGGCGAATAAGACTTTGACGCGGTCTTGCTTCTGAGGTAGGTATCCGTATTCCAACGACCGTTAAAGACATCGAACTCAGTCTTCACGCCATAACGAGCCGTGAAACCTGCGACGCCCGAATCATAGGTCGAGACTCCGCTGCCCCACTCTGTTTTTCTTCGCAGCCAAGTCATGCTGGCATACGGGAAGATATGGTCCGTGGGCTTAAAGTTCACGGAAAGTTCAGCGCCGAATGTCTTGGCCTTATCAGCGTTCAGATAGGTATACTCAGTTTTGCTTATATGCACGGAAGAAATATAGTCGTCTGCAAGGTTGTAGAACAAAGCAAAGTCTGCCTCTAGAGCATTTCCTGCATAACGGGCTCCAACCTCAAAGTTGTTTGATTTCTCAGGCTTAAGGTCTGCGTTGCCGAATGTCGTACCACCGCCCATACTGTTAATAAGGTATTTTTCCTGGAGGTTAGGAACACGGAAGCCTTGAGACCAGCCCGCTCTCAGCGATGTATCCGGCATTCCCGTCCAGTTCAGGCTCAGGTTAAAGACGGGACGGCTGTTTTTATCGCTGCCGACTTTACCCACCTTGTCGTCCGGAGCATTAACATATTTAACTCTGCCCATTCCCGCATAACCGTTTTTGACCCCGACAGCTTTGCTCAGCTTGGAATCAACCCATGTATATCGAACGCCATAATTAAGCGTGAAATCCATCGGCAAAGTTGTTTCCATGGATGCAAAAATCGCATTGGTTGTTTCTTTGCCCTTTACATAACGGTTTGTCACGGTATTGAGCATCGGCGCCATGGTTGTCTTGGCCAAGGTATCAGCTTCCAACTGATCCTGAACAAACTCGTAACCAGTAATCAGGAAATTCGATTCTCCCAGCTGCCAGTCAGCCTGAAGACTTGTTCCGTAAGATTTGATTCGGTTATCGGCGTGAGAATCGGTAACAACTTTCATGGGGCCTTGTGGCTGAGAAACATAATTTCTCATATTCTTATGGTTCTTCTGCCAATAGCCGTCCCAACGCAGACGGGTCAGGTATTCATTAAGGTTCTTGCCTTCTGCAAAGAGTGCAACCTTGTCTCGCTTCCACTTCGGAATGCGAACAAAGAACTCGCTGTTCGGGTCTTGTTCGTATTCCCAGCTAGAGGAATTGATGTCGCTGTCAAAAGTATCCGCACGCAGACCGGCTGTGAAATGCTCATTGAAGTCATAGCTCAAGAAAGCAGAAGCATTCTTCTGACGGAAGTCAGTGCCTTTTTGATATCCCAGCGGCGTCTTGATGTTGCCGTGACTCTGATAACCGGCGTCCAAATGGTAATTTAAACCTTTATAGGTTCCACCGAGAGAAATCGTTTCTGCCCAACCGTGACCGGCGCCGTTCCAAGCAACCGAACCCTCAGCTTCAAAAGGTTTCTTAGATCCTTTTTTTGTGATGATATTTACCACACCCCCTAAAGCATCAGAACCGTAAAGCACGGAGGCCGGTCCTTTGATCACTTCAATGCGTTCAATGGAGTTCGGATCGATAAGAATCGAAGCGCCGGACATGGATTTCTGTTCGGAAATCTTCTGACCATCAATGAGAGTCAGGGTTCTGAAGGTATCTTCCCCGCGGATGGAAACGCGCTTTAAGCCTTGAGAACCGGCGTTATTAACCATAACCCCCGGAATGTCTTCCAGGAGTTCTCCGACATTGCGGGCGGATGATTCCTGGATTTCCTGATTGGTCACAACCGTGACAGCCATCGGAACTTCGAGAAGCTGTTGTTCAACGCGGCCTGCGGTTACCGTCACTTCAGAGGTTTGAACGCTTTCTTCTGCCTGGACGGCCAGTGCGCACAAGGTTAAAGCAGCTGCGGCCGATAATTTGAAAGTCAATTTAGTGGTCATTTTGTCTGAGATTTGAAGTAGTCGAGGAGATGCTGAGTCATACGGCCTTGCCAAAATTGGCCGGGAACCGTAAGTTCAAAACGGTTTCCGACGGGGGCAAGGAGCCCTGCTTCAGTCCAGTTATCGATCAATGGATTCCACAAAGTTGCAAACTTCTCAGAAAACTCGTGAGCCAGTTGGGAAGGGTTAAAGAAATTCAATTCAAGCTGTTCAGCGACCGCACGTCCCAGTTCCCAGAACAGAGGCGGTTTGGTCATCATGGCAATTGGCTTGACACCGCTTTCGACAGCCTTAGCCCAAGCATCCGGCTGACGGTGCTGCATGAAGCCGTAACCGCTTAAGTTGCCGCCGGCGCCGGGACCGAAAGCTAAACAATCGGTACGGGTCTTTGCGTAGTAGTTATAAAAATTTCGTTCACGGGTGTTTGAAGCCCAATGGGAGATGGAAAGGCGCTTCCAGCCTGCTTCATGCATGCTTTGCACGGCTTCCTGGAACATCGCAGCGCGAAGTTCATGATCCGGTCCGGGAGGAAGTTTGCCGTTCTGAATATATTTATAAAGAGGAGACTTCTCAAACACGCGGAGCTGGTAGCAGTCGATGCCGTCAAGGTTGAGCTCTCGGCCAATTCGTAAGTCTTCTTTCCATGTTTCCAAGGTCTGGAACGGAAAACCGTAAATCAAATCAATCACGACAGCCGCCTGATCGTAGCTCATCAGTTTCTCGAGCTGACGAATCAAGGTTTCCTTATTTGAGCGGCGGCCGACAGCCTGACGAATCTTCGTATCAAAACTCTGGACCCCCAGAGAGAAACGGTTGGCGCCCCCGGCCAAAGCGGCTTCCATTTTGTCGGTTCCAAAACCGGACAAACGCCCTTCATAAGTGATTTCGCAGTCATTGGCGAGGGGAAGATAGCGGCGAACGGCTTTGATGATCCTTTCAATATCACAGGCTTCCAAAGCAGTAGGCGTACCGCCGCCGAAATATACAGCGTGTACGGGCTCACCCTTTTGCACCGGTTTGTCTGACCAAAGCTGAAGTTCTTTGATTAAAGTATCGGCAAAAGCCTTGCTTTCTTCTTTGTTTCGATACGGCTTGATATAGAACAAGCAATACAAGCAGCGAGTTTCGCAGTAGGGAACGTTGATATAGGCAACCGTTCGGCGTGTACGAGGTTTAGAAACGAGTTCGGAAAGCACCTCCGGCATTTCCGTAGGCAGGAGCATGGAGCTGTCCATCCCCGGATGGATATCAATCTTTTCCGGAAAAGCTTCGACAATCGGATTCTGAGAAACTTTGGCCAGCCAACGACTGATGTCGTCCGGCACTCTTCTCTGGAAAGCATTAAACATCGGGACTGCTTTCTCTCGGTCAGTGTGTTGTGCTTGCATAATGCTAAAATATCGTATTGATAATGATTATCATTTGAATAAATTTAGCGCTAAGGCAATTTTAATACAAACGATTATTATTATCGTTTACCCGAGTTTTAACCCTCAAAATGTATAAAAATTTAAAAACTCCCGATATAAATAAATTTTTGATAACCAATTACTCCGTCGAGTTAACTCGTTGTTCATAAAAATAATTATGTTTAGTGAAACAATTTAAAGAGGAAATTTCAGTGGCTGATTTCAGTATTCCTGCACTTCGAATTGCCGGCATTTCAAAGAGTTTTCACGCCGGTAAAAATCAGAAAAAAGCACTTTCGGATGTCAGCTTTTCGATTGAACAAGGTGATTTTTTCGGCTTGCTCGGACCTAACGGCGCTGGCAAGAGCACTTTGATCGGCGTTTTAGCCAAGACGGTAACCCCCGACTGCGGAGATGTATCTGTTCTTGGTTTTGACATTCGCAGGGACTGGCAGCAATTCAAGATGGCGATCGGCATTGTTCCTCAAGAAATTACTTTTGATCCTTTCTTGAGCGTTTGGGAGACATTAAGACTGCAAAGCGGATATTTCGGTCTGCGTCATAACGACAAATGGCTCAATGAACTGCTTGAGGTCCTGGATTTAGCTGATAAAAAGAAAGAAAGCGTTATGCGCTTGTCCGGAGGTATGAAAAGACGTGTCTTAATCGCTCAAGCTCTTGTACACAAACCTCCTCTGATCGTTTTAGATGAACCGACGGCAGGCGTCGACATCAACCTTCGTCATTCGCTGTGGACCTTTATGGAAGAACTCAATCGTAAAGGTCACACGATTATTTTGACAACGCATTACCTTGAAGAAGCGGAAAGACTATGCAGAAACGTCGCCATGCTCAATCACGGACGCATTGCGGCTTTGGAAAACACACGCGATCTTCTGAAGGAATATTCCAAAGATCGTGTCGTTTTTACGCTTTCAAGACCGCTGCCAGAGGATTTTCCGTTTCTAGTCGAGAAACTGCAAGACGGTTTCTATTGTCTTAATTATGACAATCCCGAAGCTCTAAGAACTCTTCTCGACGAGCTGCATAAGCGCGGTTTAGAGCCGGAGGGCTTAGAAATCGGTAAAGCCAACTTAGAAGAAGTCTTCATGAGAATTACATCAAAATGAATTTCAAAATAAAACCGCAGCCTTACCGACCGGGAGCATCCTTCCTGACACTGTTGGAAAAAGAGATTCTCCGATTTAAAAAAATTGCGCTTCAGACGATTTTTGCACCGGTGCTTATGGGACTCCTTTATCTATTGGTGTTCGGACAGGTCCTGGCGGGCAAAATGCCGACCTTTGACGGTGTGAATTACCTGCACTTCCTTGTTCCCGGTCTTGTAATGATGACAATGCTGCAGAATGCTTTCGGAAACAGTTCTTCTTCAATGCTGTCTTCGAAAATTATGGGTAGTCTGATTTTTATCCAGCTCCCGCCCTTTGCCGGCTGGGAGCTTTCATTGGCAATGATAGGCGCTTCTATTGTGCGCGCCTTAATTGTCGGTGCAGGTGTTCTGCTTGCTTCGTTCCTTTGGTCTCCCCCGCCGATGGACCACCTTCTCTGGATTTTGGTCTTTGGGTTTATGGGCGCCGCTCTTATGGGGTCTTTGGGCCTCATCTGCGGATTGTGGGCAGATAAATTTGATCAGGTCGGAGCTTTTCAAAGTTTTGTTATTCTGCCGCTAACCTTCCTTTCAGGTGTCTTCTATTCGATTAACCAGCTGCCCCCGATTTTCCAGACTTTATCGAGATTTAATCCGTTCTTCTACATCATTGACGGATTTCGGTACGGTTTCTTCTCCCAAAGCGACTTCAATCCATGGATCAGCCTGTCCGTTGTAACGATCTCAGGCGTGGCTGCAGCAGCCTTTGCGACGTATTTATTGCAGGTTGGATACAAGATCCGGAGATAATTATTAACGGCAATTCAGTAAAGACAACTATTCAGGGAGCCGGGAAATTTAAGGAACCGTCGGCTGCTCAGGCCCCATAGTCGATGAATACTCGGATCACTGCCGCTCAATTTTGTTCCTGTTAGCAAGCTGGCTTCTTCCTTGCTCAACAAGCAGCGCTTGCGCAACAGAATGGTCAACGCAAACTTTTCCGACCGGCTGAAGCAGAGTTCCGAGCGATTTAGCCATCACAATGGCAACCGGAATACCGATAATGCTGCAAAAACAGCAGACAATCTGTACCAGAGTCAGTATGACCATCGGGATGCCCAAGAAGAGGACGTAGACTGCTTTTAGGGAACCTCTGTACAAAAGGTGGGTGATGCGATATAATTAGCACGCTACCGAAAAG
>ERZ1673746.1089-NODE-1089-length-22116-cov-30.739087_pt1 | contig 22116 bp, 26 predicted proteins | sample MGYA00580205_ERZ1673746 | MGnify/ENA primary metagenome ERZ1673746 (study PRJEB41218, sample SAMN15661771) | gut metagenome | host: Homo sapiens | place: Canada: London | collected 2015-08-20/2019-03-30 | study: EMG produced TPA metagenomics assembly of...
GGTGGTGTGAGAGGTCGGAATTTCTCAATCAAGAGAAATTCCTCCTACTCGATTCGTAATATGCCTTTTGATGGGATGGGGTATAGACACCGGGAAGCAGGCGCGATACATCGGGGAGATGAAAATAACCGGTGGCCTGAAAAGGTACTGTTCATGGCCAACGGGTTGTTTTCTGATACAATATTCGTTATTATAAAGATACCAAATAATGCTCAAATATATATAATTTGGGTTGAGTAGGCTCGCTTTCCGGCGAGCCTATTCCCTCTCCTGTTGATAAGATGTAGTGAAACTATTTCGACAGCGAATGGATAACGGATCAACCCAAGATGGTCACACCGTCCATCAATTCGGCTTCAAATGCCTTTTGGTGGGATGGTGTATAGACACCAGGAAGTCCGCCGGTGTGGATGAAGATGATGGTCTCATCTTTTTTGATTTTACCTTCATTGAGCATGTCGAGAAGGGCGGCATAGGTTTTACCGGTGTAACAAGGGTCCAGAACGATTGCTTCGGAACGGGCCATATCATAAATGGCATTACGCACTGTTTCAGATGGAACATTGTATCCGCCGTAAAGGTAGTCGGTGGCGATATCAAAGTCCTCCTCGGTCACATCAAAATCCAGATGCCAGCTTTCTTTTATCTTATTAAAATAGTTGCAGGCGTATGTATAAATATCCTCTTCATAAGGCATAATCTGAATACCGGTAAGGGTCAGGTCCGAATCATGGAGACCGCAGAAAAGCCCCATATAGGTGCCCATACTTCCGAGGGGAACAATGACGTGACCGGATTTGAACTCCTGTTTAAGTTCCTGGGCGCATTCGTAGTAGCCAAGGGCGCCAATCTCGTTAGAACCGCCCATTGGAATGAAATAGCACCGTTCACCCTGGGATTCGAATTTATCAGCAACCCGTTCAACCACATCCATAAGAGGCGTGCCATCCGGTTTGTGCAAAAAGACATAGGCACCGAAAATCCGGTCAAGAAGCATGTTGGATGAGAGAATGCCAGGATAATCATCCATAGCGACAATGGCGCATTTCATTTGATTTTTTGCCGCAACGGCAGCAGTCAGGCGGCCGTGATTCGTCTGAGCTCCGCCGACGGTGATCAGCATGGTCGCACCCTTTTCTTTTGCATCGTATATCAGATATTCCAATTTTCTGAGTTTATTTCCTCCGACGCCAAATTCAGTCAGATCATCACGTTTCATGTAAAATTCAATACCCAGGCGGTCCGACAGGTTGGAGAGATAGCTTATCGGTGTCGGGAGATGCAGGCAGGATTGTTTCGGATAACCAAACATAGCTGTCACGTCCTTTCATAAATGAAGTTAATGTTATTTCAATTTAGTGTAGGGCTAAATTTATGAAAAGTCAATGGTTTTAAAAGCAGATTTGTGTTAAACTATGCTATAGATCTTTAAAATTTTACGGAGGTTATTCATATGTACGATATAGTTATTATAGGCGCAGGCACAGCCGGACTTTCTGCGGCTATTTATGGTGTGCGTGCCGGTAAAACAGTGTTGGTCCTTGAAGGAGAGAATTACGGCGGTCAGATCATTAATTCGCCTGAAGTTGAGAATTATCCGGGAATTGCGAAGATTTCCGGTTTTGAATTTGCTACGGGTCTGTATGAACAGGCCCAGAATCTTGGAGCAGTGATTGAATTTGAAGCGGTTACCCGGGTGGAAAGAGACGGAAAGGATTTTGTTGTCTATACGGATGAACGTGAGATTCCGTGTCATTCCGTTATTCTGGCAACAGGGGCTAAAAATCGGCCATTGGGTGTGGACAAAGAAGAAGCGCTGGTTGGGGCAGGCGTATCCTACTGCGCAACCTGTGACGGGGCTTTTTTCCGGGGACAGGCAACGGCAGTTGTTGGCGGAGGCAGTACGGCCCTGGAAGATGCGGAGTTTTTGAGCGCCTACTGTGAAAAAGTCTACCTGATTCATCGGAGGGACGAATTCCGTGGAGAGCAGTGGCTGGTAGATAATCTTCGCAAAAAAGAAAATGTCGAGTTTGTTTTGAATGCGGTGGTAACGGACATTATTGGAGAAAACAGTGTGGAGGGTGTCCGGGTTCGGGATACAAAGACGGGAGAGCAGAGAGACATTGCTGTGACAGGCCTTTTTGTAGCTATCGGGCAAATGCCGGATAACCATTCCTTTGCGCCATTGGTTGAATTGGATGGGGGCGGTTATATACGGGCACAGGAAGATTGCAAAACAACCAGCGAAGGCGTTTTTGCTGCCGGAGATTGCCGGACAAAAACGGTACGTCAGTTGGCAACGGCTGCCGCCGACGGCGCTGTCGCCGGATTAGCTGCATGCGAATATATTAACCGGAATGAATAAGGAAAAATATTAAAAAATATAACGGGCGGGTAAATTGATATGTGTCCAGAATTCCGGGTACGTATCAATTTGCCCGCCCGCTGTTTTAACTTAAGACTTTGGCTTTTTCCATCTTGTCTGGCAGGCATGACAGGCGCTCGGCGCCATAGCGGTGCCGCCCTGAGAGGTTTCTCTGAGAGTGACCGGAAGGGAGCGTCCGACACGGTACATAACTTCAATAGCTTCGTCAATCGGTACGACGCTTTGTATACCGCTCAGGGCAATCTCGGCGCTGACTAAAGCATTGGAGGCACCTATGGCATTCCGATTCTGACATGGAATTTCAACCAGACCGCCGACCGGGTCGCAGACCAGACCGAGAATATTGATAAGAGCAAAGGAAGCAGCATCCAGACATTGGGAAGGAGTACCGCCCATGAGTTGGGTCATGGCTGCGGCTGCCATTGCACTGGCCGAGCCAACTTCGGCCTGACATCCGCCTTCTGCACCGGCGGTGGTGGCATTACGTGTGATCAGATATCCGACAGCTGCGGCCGTATACAGAGCCTGGATAATAACCGCATCTTCCATGTTATATTCTTCCTGAGCAGCACATAGAACGCCGGGAATGACCCCGGAGGAGCCGGCCGTTGGAGCCGCCACGATAAGTCCCATGGAAGCGTTAACCTCCAGAACACCGACGGCATAGGTAATGGCTTTTGAAACCAGCGGACCGCATATATTCTTTCCTGCTTTTCTAAGGGCATTCATTTGTTTACTTTCACCGCCGATCATGCCGCCGGTACTGATCAAATCTTCCGTTAAGGCCCGGTGAATGGCCTGTTTCATAATATCATAGGCATGTTCCATTTTGCAGGTAACTTCTACCGGGTCCTGTTCCAGATAATCGGTTTCTCTCAGAAACATGGCCTGGGAAATTGGAATATGTTTTTCTGAACATATTTCAAGCAATTGCTTTCCATTCGTAAAATTCATTCAACTGTTCCTCCCCCATTTTAAATCGCAGGTACGATCGTTGCATTGATAATGGCATCATGACATTCCAGAACGCTGATAATGGAAGGGTTGATGTCAGAATCGACTTCAATGATCGCATAGGCTGAATCACCTTTGGCTTTACGGTATACTTTCATAAAGGCAATATTCAGATCGATGCCGCTGCATACGGTCGTGATATAAGCAAGGACTCCCTTTTTGTCCTTATGATGGACAATAAGTGTGGAATAGGCTCCGGAAAGAGCGATGTCAATACCATTTAAACGCCGGATGACAGCATTTCCCCCACCGATAGATTCGCCCCGAAGTTCAATGGTCCGGTTATTTTCACAGTGCAATAAAATGTCCACCGTATTTGGATGAATGTCCTTTTCCGTAGTGTTTTCAATGAATTCATATTTTAGTCCGGCGGCATCGGCATACTGAAAGGAATCTCTGATGCGTTCATCGTCCGGGAGAAAACCCAGAATACCGCCGACCAGCGCCCGGTCCGTACCATGGCCACGATAGGTCCATGCAAAGGAGCCATAGAGCGTAAAGGTTACGGAAAGGATTTTCGCAGGCGCCAGCTTTCCGGCCAGATGGGCGATTCTCAAAGCGCCGGCTGTGTGTGAGCTGGAAGGGCCGATCATATTCGGACCGATAATGTCAAACATACTAATATCGTTCATAAAACCTTCTCCTTTTCTATAATTCTATGATATACTAAAAAGGAGATATTTAAAAGTGAAATTTGTAATAAACAACAGGAAGAAAGCATAGATTAATCATCAGGGGGAGCAAATTATGTATCGCAGGATTTTAACAAAGCCTCGTAAATGGGACGAAGAATCATTGGCATTGGCAACAAAAGAAGAATTGGTCGCCGATCTGCTGCTTCGCAAATCCCAACTTAAGAACCGAAAAAAGTCCATAATGCCCTGGGACAGGCATTTTTTAAAAAGAGAAATTTACTGGATCGGCGTTGTCAACAAGGAATTGGAGCTGCGCCGAGAATGGACCGTGGAGAGCTGAGAAGCTCTCCTTTTTGCTGTGAGATATGCCGGGAAAGCAGGCGCTAAACAAATGCAAAAGCAGGTGACAGAAATTAATTTAGAGAATATTTAGATTTAGCGGAATCAAAGGAGAAATCCTGATTCCGCTAAATTGTTGTGTAGAGAGAAATTGTTCGTTCATGGCCTGAAACAATACAATTCATGGCCTTGATGCGGTAAAGGATAAAAAGTATGTTATAATATTTTGTAATCTGGATAAATATTACATTTTTGTATAGAGGCGAGGAAACGAATGATTAAAGTGGCAATTGTTGATGATGATGAAACGGTACTGGAACAGGCACGAGCCTGTATCGAAGGAATAGATGATTTACCGGAAGACGTCGAAATATCGACTTTTTGTGGTGCGGAGGCGTTTTTGAGTAAAATAGGACCGGACGATATATGTCAGGTTCTTTTTACCGATATCCAAATGAATGGAATGGGGGGCATTGAATTGGGAACCATCATTCAGGAGAAATTTCCTCATATTTATTTGATATTTTTGACCTCTTTTTCTCACTATGCGGCGGATAGTTATACTGTAGATGCCTATCAATATATTTTAAAACAACAGATGGGCGAGCGAATTCCTCCGGTCATGCGAAAATTAATTTTAAAGATACAAAAGGAACGCAAAAAATTTCGGATCATTGAAACGGCCAATGGCGGAAATAAAATATTCTATCAGGATATTATCTGCATAAAGAAGGTTAAAGGTTCTAAATATGTCGAATATGTGACGCTGTATGGCATCTTTCGAGAGCGTATTACACTTGAACAGTTGATGCTGGAGATAAATTCGAAAGAATTTATTTTGGCTGAACGCGGTTATATCGTGAATATCGGTCATATTGTCCAGGTGAAGGGCAATGTAATCAATATGATCAATGGCGAACAGATTGTTATAAGCCGGGGACGATTGGCGGACGTCCGAATGAAGATCAATGAACAGTGGGGTGAGCTGTGATGCTGACAGTCCTGCTCCAGGGAATCCAAATTTTTCTGTCCATGCTCGAGGTTTGGCTGTGTTATCAATTGCTGTACTGTACGCTTCTGGAAAAAGAATATTTGAATCTGAAAGAAAAAATAATTATATGGACAAATATTATTGTGTGGGGAATATTGGTTTCATACAATCGGAATATTATATTTTTTTCTCATGGTGTGTTTATATTAGGCCTGGTCTTTACAGGTATTTGCACCATAAATATTATAAAGAAATATAAAAGATTAATTGTCAGTCTTCTTGTTATGAGCTATTCTCTGACAGCGCTGTTGGATTTTTTATTTCTGTTTTTGAGTATGGCCGTACTGGACTATCCAACGACCCAGGCCATATATGACGGGGTATCCTGGCTGAAACTGCCGATTTTTCTTTTGTCGCGTGTGATCATGCTCATATGTCTGTTCCTTTTGAAGAAAAGGGGAGAGTTATTTTTAAAAAATATTTTAGAATACAGAAAGCTGCTGTATATTATCAGTGTTATTCTTGTTGTTTTGCTTAGAAGATATCAGGTGGTCATGTGCCGGATGGTGTTTGGGAGAATCCCCTATAATGGAATGAACAGCGGCATGTCGTTGTTATTGTTGATGGTGATTATCTTATCTGTTTGGGGGCTATATGTTAAAAGCCTGATGTTACAAAAGGAAAATCAGTTTTTGATGTCCAAAGATGAGTTAATGCTTCAGAATTACCAGAACCTGATGATGAACATGGAAGCAAATAAACAGAGAGTTCATGATATAAAGCACCAATTGGCCGTTCTTCAAGGCTATGCCCGTGATGGCGAATATGAGAAATTTTGTCAGTATTTATCAGAAATCGATGGGGATTTCTATAAATTTGAGAATAAAGTGTGGACCGGACACAGAATTCTGGATTTTATATTGAATCAGAAAAAAGAAGCGGCAGAGGAAAAAGAAATTGACTTTGAAATTTGTGTCACAGCATTGATGGAAACATCCCTAAGTGATGGGGATATCAGCATTCTTATAGGAAATTTACTGGATAATGCCATAGAAGCTTGTGAACAGATGCAGGATGGGAAACGGTGGATTTTATTTAAATTAAAAAAAAGACAACGTTCTTTATTTATAGAAATATCCAATAGTCTGGGTACTGTTCCCAGAATAAAGGATGGCGAGCTTCTTACATCGAAAAAGGATAAAATACTACACGGCTATGGGCTGAAAAGTGTGAAACGTATCGTTCAAAAATATGATGGCGTTTTTTCGTTTTCTGTAGAGGAAGAGGCGTTTAAAGTAAAAATTTCTTTTATGAAATAAAAAAATAGATATAGGAGGGGACTTTAGTGATTGAAAAGAGTTTTTTGTATGCGGGTAATCTGGAAGAGGAAATAAGAGAAATCAGAGGACTTGTAGAGAAATCAGATGGTCTGGAGCAGAAAGACAGTTTCAGCGTAGAATGCAGTCCGATTTTAACTATTTATTGTTGCTGATTGAATGGTTTTTCAGGGAGCGGAATGTTTGAAACGTTCTGCTCTTTGTGTTTTAAGGGACAGATATTACAAATGGAAAATATTGTATTTGAAACATTTTATGAAAATATTTTAAAAAAAGCTGTTGAGCGACTGGAGGAAAATATTGATGCAAAAGCCTCTTGTTTTTCTGGGACAATATATTCGGATTATTCATTGCATCTGGCGGAACAGTTACAGTTTATTTGCCTGCGGTCATTAATTGCACAGATGCACTATTATAAACAAATGGGTAAACTAAAAGGGAACAATCCGGAAGAAGAGTATGAATTTTTTTGTCGGGAAATCGTGGGAAGTCGACAGTTTTCAGAAAAGCTGTTTGAGATGTTTCCTGTATTAAAGAAGTGTATTGAAAGAAAAATCCAGCAGACGACAGCTTTTTATAAGGAACTTATAAATGCTTTTCAGAAAGACAGAGAAGATATTCGCAGGAAACTGTGTCCGGGGGCAGATAAAATTACAAGGATATGGGGAAATTTTTCCGATGTCCATAATAATGGTAAACAGGTCTTACGGGTTCAGTTGGATGATATTTATGAGATATTATATAAACCACATTCGATGGAAAATGAGAAAGGGTATTCAGAATTATTGCGATACATAAGTGAAAGGATAGGGATAAGCCAGCTTGAGTATCCTTTTTTATCTTTTTCGGACCATAGCTGGTGTTCTATTGTAGCTTATAAAGATTGCCATACCCAATCCGAACTGGAGAATTATTATATCCGTCTGGGAGTTCAAATATTTCTGGCTTATTATTTGGGAACAAAGGACCTGCACTGTGAAAATGTGATTGCATCCGGTGAATATCCGGTGGTGATTGATCTGGAAACGTTGGTGAATATCCGACGCAATCAGGAACGAAAAACAGTCAGAGAAGAAATCTTTTATCAGTTGTCCCAATCGGTATTATATTCAGGCTTACTTCCTTTTTATCATTGGAATAAGGATGGAAAGGGCGTGGACCACAGCGGAATCAGCGGCAGTGGCGGACAGCGGTATCCTTTTAAGATTCCTGTCATTGTCAAGGCACGAACATCCGATATGCGTATCGAATATCAATATCCTGTTTCAAAAAAGGCGCAGAATCTGGCCGTATTGGAAGGCGAATTTTATGAGCCATATTTATATAAAAAGCAGATTTTGTATGGTTTTACATGCGCCTACAGACAGGTCCTGGCTCAAAAAAGTATATTTTGGGATTTATTAAAACCTCTTGCTCAAAATAAAAGCCGTTATCTGATCGCGGATACACAGCGTTACAGTATGCTGCTTTCCAGTTCCTATCATCCCAGTTTATTGATGAAAGATGGCGAACGGGAAAAATTTTTGGATTTACTGTGGCAGGGAAGGACTGCAGAGGACGGGGCAGTTGTAAAAAGTGAGAAGCTGAGCCTGCTCAATGGGGATATTCCTTATTTTTATGATTCATTGAACGAAACCCGTCTGTTTACGGTACAGGGGAGTGAAATATTGGGGGATGCCCGACGAGGAAAACCTTATTTTACACAGTCTGCCATGGAGATTTTGTCCGAAAGAATGGAAATGCTGAATGAGACAGATATGAAAAAACAGTGTGACTTTATTGAGGTATCTCTGGATTTGATGCCCGGTGATGAGAAAAGATACAGGAACCATGTATATTTGGCAAAAGAAAAGGATTACAAAAAAGAAATCAAAAGAGAAGATATTTTTGAAAATATACGTGTTCTTAAAAATCGATTGATTGACAATGCTGTGTGGAATAAAGACAGAACAGAGGTAAGTTGGTATACCCTGGAACTGTCATCCTTCGGGAAGACTACCTGGGATATCCGTCCGATGAATATGTATCTTTATGACGGGCTGGCTGGAATTTTATTGATTTTGTATGCTTTGGAGCTTTTTGATTCAGATAGACAGATTTCATATATGAGGAAAGTGTTGGAATGGACACTTTTCAGATATACGGATGAGTGTGTCAGTAATCCGGATAAATTACAATCCAAAAATACAGGAGTCTTTAATGGAGAAAGTTCGATCGTGTATACTTATTTGGCATTGTATCAGCTTAGCGGCGACGGCGCTTATCTGGATTATGCCAAAAGACATATACAGATATTAGATAAATTAATTGATGAGGACAAGAATTACGATATTTTATCGGGCAATGCGGGTGCGGCGCAGGTACTGCTCAAAATGTATGATATGTTCAATGACGGTCGATATCTGGATATGGCTGTAAGGGCGGTTGAAGCTATAGAAAAGTCAGCTATCGGACAGCAAAAGGGAATCGGATGGCCGGTCAAAGAGAATATGCCGCCAATGGCCGGGATGGCCCACGGAAATAGCGGGATGCTTATACCGGTGGCCGCACTGTGGAAGATTACCGGAGAGGATAAATATGAAAAGCTGGCGGAGCAGATATGGCAATATGAAGAATACCTGTACGATGTGAGAATCAATAATTGGACAGATGTACGGTCAAGGGAAGAAAGGATGGATGATATCGGACCGGTGGCCTGGTGTCATGGCGCCGGAGGTGTGTTGCTCTCAAGATTAAAATGCCTTGAGAATCTTCAGAACGATAAGTGGCGGGAACGGCTTGAAAAGGATGTTTCCAGAGCGTTGAAAAAACTTGAACAGTATTGGAAACGGGACAGTTGGAGTCTGTGCCACGGCATATGCGGCAATCTGACGATTTTGGAGAGAGCAACGGGTGCGGCGCTTTGGCCGAAGAGTGAGATAAGCCTTTTGCCGCAGGAAAAAATCAATCCGGGGCTTATGAATGGGTATGGCGGAATATTGTATTTTCTGTTGAAACGAGAAAATCACACATTGCCGGATATATTGGGACTGGATTAAAAGAAGAGAATATGGAGTAATGCAACTGGTGGCCTGAAACATGTCGTTGATGGCCACCTGCTTGTTTTTATAAAGGTTAATAGGTATTATTAAAAATATCAGAGCGCTTTGATAATAGAAAAACTAAAGGGAGGAGTAGAAAATAATGAAATCGACAAGAGTATCCAAGAATTTTAAAGGATTATGTATAGTATATGCGGCAGTTTTTGTGGCTAGTATCTTTTTATCAAATTTTTCATTATTTAGCTATGCGGATGGTAATTGGACAGATACACTATATGAGTATACAAATTCTTATTGGGGTGTCCAAATAACAGATGCGCCGACGGAGCGTAGAGAAAAATGGGATGATTCTTCATCCTATGCATATAATGATGCTTCAAATACAGATATTATGCAAGTGAGGGTTTATGGAGCATTTGCAACTGGACAACATGAAGATTGTACATATGGTACACCGAAGAGTCTGCCTAGAGGAGCTGCGTATTATTTACCAAATTTGGTTTATGAATATGGTGAAGGAATTTATTCACATAAACCAGATTATACACATGCCTTTTTGATGTTTCATCCTGTTAACGGATTACAAGGTATGTATCTTCATATCTGGTGGAGTCCGGACAGCATTTAACAGAAAATAAAATATTTGGATTAATCATTGTAGATGAGTGAATACTGCTAGCCTGACATATATGTCCAATATATGATTGGGCTAGCGCATTGTTTATTGAAATTATTATAGAAAGAGTGGAAATCGTAATGAAAAAAGGTAAGGGTGCAGGAATCGTTATTGGATTAATTATGATTGTCATAATTATCATTGGAGGTGTACATAAAAAGGTATTTAATTGTCCTGAGAATAATAGAGTCATCAGAGAATCCACGGATAATCAAGCAGAGAGTACAAAAGAAACGATGCAAAGAACAGAATACGAAAATAAGGATGCTCAAAGTAAGGTTTCTCTTAGAAATTATGATTTTGAAGTAAAAAAGACAGACTATCATCGAAATGAAAGCGAATCCAATTATCTGGAGGTGCAGCTTATTATTACGAATAATGCTTTGGAAGAAAAAGTTATGTCATTGAATAGTATCAGTTTGATAATTTATGATTCAGAGGGGAATGAAATCGAAAGATTTCAGTTGGGTAATGTGAACGATGTGGATGCCAAAAAGGTAGGAATTGATTATTTCCATCATATGATTCCGGCAAATGAAGCGTCAGAAGTTAAATTATTTTATTTGATAGACGATGATGTTATGCAAAAGGGGAACAGGGTGGCGCTTCATTTTAGTCCATTTGGTACAGAAGGAGCTGTTATATACGGGAAAAATGAAAAAGGTGAGACTGTTGAAATTATGGATACCGATAATGTTGCGGATATTTATCTGAATTCGTTATTGGAGAGGAATGAATAGATTATGAAGAATATATATAAGCTGGAATTAGTGAGGGGATGTGAAAGTTGGGGGGTTAAGATTTCCTTACTCTTTGGTTGTGGCATCTCCGTTGCCCAATGGATGTTCAATGTGCTGCCGGTAGCATTTTATCAAAATACATATATGGTTTCAGATTATAGTATGAAGTATCCATTTAATGTGTTTAATAACTGGATTGGGGCTCAGACATATACTTTTTCATATCTGTATTTTTTTCTTATTCCACTGTTTGTAGCGTTGCCGCATGCGGGTTCATTTTTTCAGGATATTGATTATCATATGATTGAGGAATTATGTATTCGAGAGGAAAGAAAACATTATTACAGATCAAAATATGTGGCTGCTTTTATATCGGGTGGAATGGTGGCAATCATACCCTTGATGTTTAACTTTATTCTGACAGCTGCCGTTTTGCCGTTTGTAAAGCCTCAGGCTGCAGACTATACAACGTTAATTGGAATGAGAAGTACATTAGGTGATTTTTATTTTGTACATCCGATGCTTTATGTATGCATATTTTTAATGATTATTTTTGTGTTTGGTGGAATTTTGGCAACGGTTTCCTTTATTGCAACTTATTATACAGATCATATGTTCATCGTACTGATTACACCGTTTGTTCTCAGTGTGTTTTTAAATTCATTATTTTCTATGTTGGGATTAACAGATTGGCAAATGGTCTTTTTTTTAAATCCTGGCTATAGTGGAAATAGAATATTACCAATAATGTTGGAAGGGCTTATCATTATGGCAGGAACCTTTTGGATATTTGTTGTCAAAGGAAGTAAGGATGATATATGTTAGGCATCGAAGATTCATTATGTCTGTTAGATTTATTTGTTGAAGCGTCTTATTTTCGAACATCCTTTCCCTATTTATTGATTATCTGCTTATGTATGATTATATTAGGCACAGAGAATGATTTTTCGGTTTTTGTTGTATTAAGGTACAAAAGTCGTAAAAGTTTATGGCGGAGACAAACGTGTAGAGCTTTGCTGCTTTCAGGCATAATAACTGTGGCGGAGGTCATAGTCTTGCTTGGATATGCAGTAAGTTGCAAGTTGACAAAATATAATTGGGATATCGTAGGAAGTTACTTTTTTCTAAATATGCAGCGAACTTTGCATATAAACTGGTATTTATGCTTATTGGTATATGTTTTTTCTGTTTTTTTATTTAGTTTTGGAAGTATGGTTTTTTATATTATTAATCGGTGGATTTTTAATATTCCTGTAGCAAGCTGGTTTTCTCTGATTATCTTATTTTATTTTGAATATTACAGTAAATACACATTTTTTTACCAAAACCTTTATTTAAAATATGAAGATTGGATAGAATGTTTCGTTTGGAATAAATTATTGACGGCTTTGTTAATAATTATTGGCCTGCTTGGTATAGGTGAGTGGTTCAGCTATAAAAAGGAGTTTTATGTTGGATAACGGGTTAAAACAGTTTATTAAATATATAAAATATGATTTACATCATGGATTGTTGATGGAATGGAAAAAATACATTGTTTTTTCTGCATTCATTTTATTTTTATGTTTGAAATTTATTATGGGACATAGTAGTGTATTAGCTTTCGAAGATTTAGAAAAAAGTTTGTCTACAGGCGACTTGCTTTCGTATATTCTAAAGGGAATGCAATTTTATCAACCTTCGTTGACTGAAATATATGTTCCAGAATTCACATGGATTTTTATGTATATGTATATTACTTTTTCGGTAAGTTATTATCCTTTAAAGGATTTGCACGGATATGGGCAATTGATGTTACTGCAATCAAAACAAAGAAAGTACTGGTGGTTCAGTAAATGTATATGGAATATATTGAGCATTGGCATATTTTATTTCATTATGATTATGGATGTTTTTGTATGTGGTGTCATCACAGGAAATATAAATATCATGCCTCAGGTAAATGTACAGGCTTATTATAACCAAATGATTGTCACATCGGTGAATATATTCCAATTTATTTTAATCGTATGTGTAGTTCCTTTAGTTGTGACAATAGCCATATCATTATTTCAAATGATGTGGGCTGTGCTCGTTCATCCGATGGTGGGGTTAATTGTATCTGCTTCAATATATATAATGTCCATATATTTTTCCTGGCCATGGATGATGGGAAACTATTTAATGTTAATGCGAAGTTATGCTTTCAATCCAGTATCACAAATAATTGCGGAAAAAGGAATTCTTTATTCGGTGGCAGTCATTTGCAGTTCTGGAATTATTGGATATGTGGGATTTAGAAAGAAAGACATATTGGCAAATTACAGTGAATAAAGGAGGGTGGTCTGGAATGTATTTGGAATTGAAGAATGTGTCTAAAAAAATCGGAAAGGCTGATATTATAAAAAATGTAAATTTAAGTATGGAAAAAGGGCATATTTACGGACTTTGGGGAAAAAACGGTTGCGGAAAAACGATGTTAATGCGTTTGATTAGCGGCTTGGTTTTCTTATCAGATGGAGAAATTCTTATTGGTGGAGAGTCCTTAGGAAAGGATATTTCTTTTCCACGGAGTATTGGGGCGTTGATTGAGAGCCCTGGTTTTATACCGGGGTACAGTGGATTTAAAAATTTGAAGGTGTTAGCTTCTATACAAAACAAAATATCCGATGAAGAGATTGACATAATAATGAAGACTCTTGGATTGGATCCACAGGATAAGAAAAGAGTAAAAAAATATTCATTGGGAATGCGGCAAAAACTGGGGATTGCAGCGGCACTTATGGAACAGCCTGATTTAATTTTGCTGGATGAACCGACAAATGCTTTGGACGAGCATAGTACAAAAATATTAAAAGAGTTGCTCTTTGAACATAAAAAGAGAGGCGCCTTAATTATTATATCTTGTCATATACGAGAAGATTTAGAGTTTTTATCGGATGAAATTTTTTGTATGCAGGAAGGTAAGATGATTAGTCATTATATACCCGGTGAGCTGAGAAAAGAGGTCGAGTTGTGATAAGATTAAAAAGATGGTTAATAAAAATTATCGTGATTACTTTATTAGCAGTTTATGGAATTTGTGTTATCAGAGTTAATAGCAAATATCCTCAAACAAAGGTAGAGATTGTGGGATTAAATCAATGTATTGAGTATCAGGGAGCAGATGTATTGATTACAGATGGTTATGTCATGAATGAAACAGATATAAATCGATATTTCTCATGGGAAAAAGAGCATTATGGTGGGTGTATTGGTATAGTGGCAGATGTTCTAATTGAGAATAATTCATTTACAGAGAAGAAAGTTGATCTTACAGCCTTGATATTTGAATCAGGGGGATGGAAAAATGCGATTCACTATATGGCGTTTACTAAGTTAAATGAAGATAATGAAAAAATGAGTTTTAACCCGATTTTACAGCCAGGAGAAAATATACAATTAAAATTACCGACATTTGTGGCTCCAATTCATATGCGAGAATCACAGTGGGATAGTTTTTTAGAGCGCGATATATATTTAACTTTTTCATTATATCCGGAAAAACTTATGGCAGAATTATTTTGATTTATGAATGGCTATGGTGGCCTGAAACATGTTGCTGATGGCCACTTGCTTGTTTTTAGATAATTGTGAGTATATAATTGAATTATCAAACAAGATAATAAAGGGGCGTCACTATGGAAGAACTGTTTCGTGTATATTTTACATATGGGATTTTAGGGTGTGGGATAATCATTGTTTATGCAATATATAGAATAAAAGATATATATTCATCAAAAAATACATCAATATATTTGAATGTAAAGTATCCCATATGGCATCGATACATTATTGGTTTTATGGTGTTGATTGTTACAACTCTTATTATAATTATAGGGGGTATGTATTTAAATTGTATCGGTGAATGGATATTGTTAGAGAATATTATGCCATTGTGGGAATATTTAATATGGATTGAAGCACTTTTATTGGCGTGTATTTCTATGTTAATTTCTGAAGCTAAAAACATATCGTTCGGAAACATTGGTATTGATTGTAAACATGGAATAATTCCCTGGGAGAGTATTTATAAATACGAGCGGAAAAGCGATGTTGAAATCTCTGTTTATGGCAAAGTGGGAAGAAAATATAAACAGCATATATGTATATATCATGTACCCGAGCAAAAAGAAGTAATTGATGATTTGTTGACAAAATATGGTAGGGCATAAGGAATGATAGAATAGAATCTGATTTGATAAAAGAGTTGGGCGCATCGGTGTCTTTTACGGGGGAGGCAAAGAGATATGATGAAAGAAAAAATGAGAAAATATTTTGGTATGGCATGTTTATTAGCTATTATGCTTCTTTTTCCGATAGAGTGGTACAGGTCAACCGTTCCGTCGGTCCTGGATGCCGATAATATAGAAATCTTTTTTCAATCAATAAATGGTATGCAAATATTTACATTTAATGGCGGCAGTATATTTATCACTTATATTTTATGTTTATTAATTCAATATCTGGTCATTGAGAATCATAAAGGGTATGTGATTGCTATGATCAGTAAAATCCTGCTTATATTCCAATTTATTACAGCGCCATTGTTTGTTTTGTATTCGGAAGAACATCGACAATTATTTCGGATTTATGAGCATGAGCTGTTTATGCAGCGCCTGGGGAATTATATTGTTCCGGTCTACAGAATAGGATTTTATCTGGCGACAGTTTTAGTGATTATTGGGGTCATACATAATATAATGTGTTTGCGGTATAGCAATAAAAAATCGTCTTAAATCCGGAAAATGTCAGAGAGAATATTGAAGCAGAATAATGGAGGTGTTCTATGAGTCGATTTGAATATAAGTTTTTTTACTGTGGGTTATGTTTGGTATTTTGGGTTTTGATTATTTGTTTTCAGCCATTGTATGATGTGATCAGAAATGAAATAGCGAATACTTTTCAAACAGAATATGCTTATCTGATTTATCTATATGAAGTTTGTCTTGCTTTTGTTTTTGGACTCAAAAATTTCTTTTCCCGTAAGGTTGCTTATAAAATATATATGATTACTGAAAGTATCTCAGTTATCATTTTAATAAGCTTAATATTAGTTTACTGGTGGCATTATAGCTGGAATATTTTTATTTTCTTGTTGGCTTTGATGATTACAAATACCGTATTGCAAGTGAGGAGTTATAAAAAGTAAATAGAAAAGTGCAGTTGGTGGCCTGAAACGTGTCGTTGATGGCCACCTTCTTGTTTTTGCACAATTATGAATATATAATTGAATTATCAAATTTGATGAAATATGGTGATATCGATGTCAGAAGAAAGGGGAGGTATTGTATTGTTGAAAGTTTTATATTACAACGATTGATAATATTTATATTAAAAATTATTTTCTTTGCACTTTTTAGTTACATATGTTGCAAACCATATTTATCATTGATTAAAGCAAGTGGGAAGATACTTTACACTATAAAAACACCATTGAAGAAAATGATATGGGAAATGTTTTTCTCGATAGCATCATTTGTGTTGATGATTAATTATATTAAAATCATTAGCGTAAAAGCTGTAGCGTGGTATATGTATCCTGTAGCAATTTATATTATAATAGGTTGGATTTTACCGCGGCTTATATGTGTAAATGGAATTATACATCCACACAAATTTATTAAGTGGAACGAGATTGATATGGTAAAAGTGTATGAAAAATATGTAGTAATACATATAGAGACAAAAAGAACAATAAATAATTTTACATTTTATTGTGAAAAAAAATCTTTAAATGAATTGATTCGCGTTTTAGAGAAAAAAAAGATAAAAATCATAAGGGAGGGAAATAGATGATATCTATAATAATGAAAAAAAGGTTTGTGTCATTGGTATTGGTAGTTGCTACATTATGTTCTATGTTTGCATTTAATACATCCGCATTTGCTATAATGGAGAATGAATTTGATTTAATTGAGATTGCTGAATGGATTAACTCTGATTTAAAGACGCGGAATTCTAATGGTATAGAGACAGAAGTAACAATTTTAAAAAATGAGGAAGATATACAGGAAGTGAAATTTCAGGAAGGAGATAAAGTAAATATAGTTCGTTATAGCAAAGTATCTGATGAACTTTTTGTTGATGGAGAACAAGTAGCTTGCACGGAGCATAACGAATTTGCTGATAGCAGAGCATTAGGAAATGCTACTGACCATAGTTATCAAGATATTTCGTATGGACAAGAAATTGGCAAGCTGACAGTAGCGGCTTTAACAGCAGCAATTATTTGGGCATTGGGAATAACGAACGCGGTTGCCAGCTTTTTTGCAAATGCAATTGCTAATAAAGCAGTAGCATATGGATATACCTACTCAAAATATACTTATTGCCATATGTATAAAAAAATAGATAGTAGTTATCAGTGGTATATGAGATATTGGGATATGTATTTCACATCAGATTACTCTGGAGACCCACTTGAAACATATAGTCAGAAGGTAATGGCTGGAAATTAGGGGGGAAGAAAATGAGAGAAAAATATAACAATAATTTTAATGTTCTCTTATATGATGGGACTGTTTCATAAATGTTGTTGGATGGTATTGTCCGTAAGCTTTTGCCGGCAGATATATCTGCCGGCATTTTAAAACTATTTTTAATATGAGATATATTAAAATACATGTTAAGAAAGGAATTTTTTAATGAGAACAAAAATAAAAATCTTGATTTTGTGTATGGTTTGCCTGGCGGTCTGCGTGAGCGGATGTCAAAAGATGGAATCGCCGGTAAAGGGGGAAATAAATCAGGAAGCAGTGACAGTGGAATTTCCCGAATATTATGAAAAAGCATATGATAAGTTGAATTTTAAAACGGTAATCGTGGTGCCGGAGAAAGCAGATGTAAATGGACTGGAACGCTTTACAGCAAAGCGGGCGGGATATGACATGAATTTGGCTTATGATGCGTTTTTTAAGGATAGAGAAGTCGAAGAAATCCACGAAGGGGATGTTCTCGGGGACAATGGGAAAATGCTTAAATCCAAACATTATGTTGGCACAAATAAGGAGTATTTTCACATTAACGGGGAATCATTGACCTTTTCACTGCCTTTTTCAAATTATATTTTGAGATGCGTATACCCTGAATCCGGCCGTTCCCGGTACAATCTGGATAGATATGAACTCAATGGTGAATTGAAATTTATGAGTGGTGAGGATGTATATGAGGAAATATTGTCGGTTTTGAATCGTATCGGTTTTGAATCGGATATGGATTTTATACCATCGATATATGCGATGGATTATAAGATACTGGAACAGGAAGAATATGCCAGTGATATGTATGGAAATGAAGATACAAGTAAATATAAAGAATCATGGGATGCGCAGGATAGTTGTTATTATTGTTTTGTGCGTCAGAAAATTGAAGGATTGCCTTTATATTATGTGTATGGAAATGTCATGAAGAATGTGGAGGCGTGCTATACAGGGGTTGAAGTGATTTATTCCGAGGAAGGCATTCAGCGCTTGGATATTGATAAATTATTTGAAATGAATCCTTCTGAGGAAAAGAAGCCGGTATCATTGCTTACTTTGGATGAATTAACTGAGAAAGTGGAGAGTCAGTATGAAATGATTATTTCAGATGATGTTTTTGAAGTCAATAAAATGGCGTTATATATGATGGCTCAAAAGAATACAGAGAATTCCTATGATATTTTTCCGGTCTGGATATTGTTTATGGACCAGATTCAGATGGATGGCGGGGAGGAGATTCGGACACCTTTGCAAAGTGTCATCGATGCTGAAACCGGAGAAATTATTTCGTAGGTAAAGCGAGGGAAAGTTATTGATTAAATATGTATTTTCAGATTTGAAGCGAGCGCTGGTTTCCTGGAAATTTGCGGCGTCAGTCGTTGGCGTGGCTTTAACCTTTTATTTATTTGGATTCAAGCCGATGAATACCTACTCTATCGTGAGCGTCTATCATTATAATATTATGCAAATGCAGGTATTGCTGGCCTATATTTTTTGTATTGTGCCCTATGGAGACAGTATGTGTCAGGATATAGAATGTCGGTTTTTCCAATTGTTGATCATTCGGGGAAAAACAAGTTATTATGGGGTTTCCAAGTCGATCGCGGTATTTTTTTCAGCAGCTTTGACAATGGTTTTGGGCACAGGCTTGTACCTTTTCATTCTTAAAATACGATATCCTGAGGCACCGTGGATATCAGAAGGGTATATGTGGGGCGGAATGTTTGATGCGTTTATTTTGAAACAGAAATACGTTACACATATATTTTTGTGCAGCGTTCAACTGGGGCTTTTGACGGGAATATTGGCAATGGTCTGTACAGTTGTGTCTTTATATATTGCAAATCGTCTTCTTACCCTTTCACTGCCTGTGATCAGTTACTATATTTTATGCTATCTTTCAGAAATAATTTCTGGATTCTATAGTTTTGGGTATATATATGACCCGTGGTATACGGTATGCGACAGTGAAGAACTTTCATTTTTTATAACGCTTGCTGCGACAGCGGTACTGTTTCTGATATTGACGAAATTGATTATCGAAAGGATGAAAAGGAGGTTGGGACTGTGAGCGACATATGGTTGTTTTTGCATTATCCCTTTATGGAAGCTAAAAGAAAGCTTTTTACTACAAGATATCTGGCAGTGATCATCCTCATTGGATTTATGTGCATTTTAAATACCGTGACATTAAGAAGGTTTTCTTATTTGACAGGATATTCGGTCACGCCCTGGTTTTTTCCTTTTTTAGTATCTTTATATTTTTATAACCTGATTTATTTTGCACTGTATATTTATTTCTTTTCCGATGCGCCCTTTATTCAGGGAAATACTATGTATCAAATGATACGTTGCGGACGAGTAAAATGGGGAGTTGTTCAGATTGAAAAAATTCTGATAAGCAGTTTTGTATATAATATACAGAGCTTTTTGGTGAGTATTGTTGTAATGCTTCCGTATATATGCCTGGATTCGGGATGGGGAAATGTTATTTATACATTATCACGGACAAATGCGGGAAAAGAATATCATATTTCAATGGGGTTTAGTTATGATATTATCGGACAAAAATCTCCTTTACAAATGATGATATTAACGATGTTGATCTTATGGCTGGCCGGAAGTTGTGTAGGGTTGTTAATGTTCGCATTGAGCCTCTGGTTTGGTCGGATGACGGCGCTGTTTATTTCAAGTATTTGGGTCATCCTTCCCATTATGCTGGATAATTATGGTGGCGTATGGCTACCGTTGGCTACCCATTTTTCGCCCATATCCTGGACACGTATTTCAGAAATAGGGCAATTCAGATACGGAATACCAAGGCTGCCGTCATTAAAATTCATATTATCGGCTTACATAATCTTATGTGTGATATTCAGCCTTGCCGCGCTGTTTAAGCTGAGAACTGTTGATTTAAAATGGAGTAATGAGGAATAAATGATGAGAACGATTGAAGTGAAAAATGGTGTGAAATGTTTTGGAGAGCAGCAGGTATTAAGAGATGTATCGATTCAATGCGCATCCGGACATATTTATGGAATCGTCGGACACAACGGTTCGGGGAAGACAGTACTTTTTAAGTGTATTTGCGGGTTCATGAATCTGGATGAGGGGGAAATCATCATTGATGGAACAAAGAGAAGTAAAAAGGGAGCAATTTTGACCGGGGCCGGAATCATTATCGAGGAACCCTCATTTTTAAAAAATGCCAGCGGCCAGCGGAATCTGGATATTTTATATCGGATAAAGCATGGGAAGGACACAGCACATCTAAAAAATATAATGGAGAAGCTGGGATTGAGTCCTGATTCGAAAAAGAAAGTCGGTAATTATTCTATGGGAATGAAACAGCGCCTGGCTATCGCTCAGGCCATCATGGAAAATCAGGAAATTCTAATACTGGACGAGCCAATGAATGGCCTGGATCATAAGGGGGTGGAAGAGATGAGGGAATTGTTTCTCAACTTGAAAAAAGAAGGGAAACTCATCTTACTGGCCAGCCACAATAGAGAAGATATTGATATTCTCTGTGATGAAGTCTATGAAATGGAGATGGGAGAACTAAAAAGGATTAAAAATAAGTGACAGAAATTTCAGGAAATGCTATAATCATAACATACATAAGATAAACCAGAGGCCGTGGCAGCGGCTCTTTCATTCTGGAAATTTTCAATGCAGACAATAAAAAGTGCAGGGAGGATTCCGGAATGGCGGTGTCCTCCCAAGAGTATCGAAGGAGGACATTGGATGAAGAGAACCATTATGGGAATTGAAGACGAGATGCCAAATGCGCTGGTCAGTCACAAAGACCGGGTATTCCGGATGATCTTCCGGAACGCAGCGAGCTTCGGCTTTCGGATGCTTATGAAACGAAATCCGGAACTGTCGATCTGGAGCTCAAAGTGTTGGTGTTGAACATCAATCCGGGATATAATGATGGATTGATGAGGATATATTGGCAGAATTCCTGAGGAAGAACAGAGTGGAGGTGTTGAAAGTGAGTATTTACGAATATAATGAAGCTTTACATATCCGGCAGGAGCGAGAAGCTGCCAAGGAAGATGGCTGGCAGGAGGGACTGCAAGAAGGCAGGAAAGAAGGAATACAGCAGGGTATACAACAAGGAATACAACAAGGAATACAGCAGGGTATACAGCAGGGGCTGCAGCGTGGTGCATTTTTGGAACGAATTTGTAAGGTTCAGAAAAAAGCAAGGAAAGGCCTTTCAGCGGAAGTTATAGCGGATATGCTGGAAGAAGAGGTAACATTTGTCGAAAAAATCATAAATATATTGGAAGAAACTCCCGAATCTGACGTTGAACAGATATATGATTTAATAAATAAAGAAAAATAAATTTTAAAAAGTGGTGGCCTGAAACGTGTCGTTGATGGCCACCATGTTGTTTATGGGCTTTAGCCTGTTGAACCGGTTTGAGTTTTTCTGGGAAGAAAAATGA
>ERZ1673746.1092-NODE-1092-length-22038-cov-11.377519_pt1 | contig 22038 bp, 19 predicted proteins | sample MGYA00580205_ERZ1673746 | MGnify/ENA primary metagenome ERZ1673746 (study PRJEB41218, sample SAMN15661771) | gut metagenome | host: Homo sapiens | place: Canada: London | collected 2015-08-20/2019-03-30 | study: EMG produced TPA metagenomics assembly of...
GTGTTGATGGGCTGGGGCATGGAAGATTCGCTGGAGCGCGCGGACGCGATGCGCTCGCGCGGGTGGGGTGCCGCGACGCGTCGTACGACGTATGCGCGGTATCGACTGGGGCGCAGCGACGTTGCCGCGTTGGTGGGGCTTGCGCTGTTTGGCGTGGTCACGGTGACAGTGGCGTGGACCGCGACGACGCAGTATTCGTTTTATCCTCAGCTCTTGGTGCCGGCGCCGTGGCCGGGCTATGTTGTGTACGCTGCCTGGATGGTGCTGCCTTGCGCGTTGCACGCGAGTGATGAGAAGAGGTTTGGCTGATGGCTCGGTTGGATAGGGGCCCGGTGTCGGGCGCGGCGTGCGGCCCGGATATGCCGGCGATTGAGGTGCGGAGCCTGAGCTTTGCCTACCCCGATGCTGATGCTGCGGTGCTCGAGGGGCTCGACTGGTCTGTTTCCCAAGGTGCATTTGCGCTGCTTGTTGGCGGTACCGGATCGGGTAAGTCGACGCTGCTGTCGCTGCTCAAACCCGAGATCGCTCCGGCGGGCGAGCGCACTGGCGAACTGCGCGTGCTGGGCGAGAACGTCGCCGACATGGATGTGCGGGCATCGGCGGAGCGCGTGGGCTATGTGTTCCAGGATCCCGAGAACCAGATCGTGTGCGAAACCGTGTGGCACGAGATGGCGTTTGGCCTGGAAAACTTGGGGCTAGCGCGTGATGAGATGCGCCGTCGCGTATCTGAGACCAGCTATTTCTTTGGGCTGGAAGATTGGCTTCACCGCGATACTGACACGCTTTCGGGCGGTCGCAAACAGTTGCTGTCGTTGGCGGCCGTTCTGACGCTGCGCCCGCGCGTGCTGCTGCTCGACGAGCCCACGTCTCAGCTTGATCCGGTTGCGGAGAAGAATTTCCTGCACGCGCTGTTTCGTGTGAATCGCGAGCTGGGCTGCACGGTTGCTGTGGCGACGCATCAGCCGCGCCCAATGCTCGAATACGCGACGTGTGCGTACCGGATTGAGGACGGTCGCGTGCGCGAGCTGGCGGATATGGCTTCTTTGGGACGCCGAGAATCGCTGTTTTCCGATGACATGTTGGGGTGGGGTGCCATCCGATGTGCAAATAAAGGAGTATTCAGCAGGCGTGAGGACAATTTGGGCCCTCTGGAGCCGCCCGGGGACGTATCGAGCGCGAAAAAACGTTCGGAATTGGACAAATCGTCCGAATTTGTGGCGCAAACGTCGCTCGAGAACGGCTCGGAAGCCTTCCCGCGCACGGATGGAAGCAGAATACTCCAAAAAATGCACGGCGGGTCGGCTACCACCCTGTCGGAAGGCTGGTTTCGCTACGATCGAGCGTCCGGCTGGGTGCTGCGCGGGCTCGATGCGTCGTTTTCGGCTGGCGCGGTGCATGCGGTTGTGGGCGGTAACGGCTGCGGCAAGTCGACGATGCTTTCGGTGCTGGCCAAGACTGCCAAGCTGCAGCGTGGTCGTATGGTGCGCGGGGCGGCCTCGGCTGCGCTGCTGCCGCAGAACCCCAAGGCCCTGCTGGTTGCCGAGACGGTGCGCGACGAGCTGATGGAATGGGCCTCGACCTGCGGATATGACGAGAACTTGGCGCGGGAGCGTGCGGCGAGCTTGGGGCTGTCGGGTCTGGATGGGCGCCATCCGTACGATCTTTCGGGCGGGCAGCGTCAACTGCTTGCATTGGCAAAACTGCTGCTAATCGGCCCCGAACTGCTATTGCTCGATGAGCCCACCAAGGGTCTAGACCTGTTCAGCCGCCGCATTATCGCCCGCGCCCTGCGTGACCATGCGAAGGCTGGCGGCACCGTCATCATGGCTACGCACGATTTGGACTTTGCCGAGCAGGTAGCCGACGACGTCGCCATGATGTTTGACGGCGAGATTGCCTGCATGGAGCCCCCGGCCGACTTCTTTGCCGACAACGTGTTCTATAGGGCGTGATGGGATGACAGACTGTCGTTTCTCGCGCTTGCTTGCAAAACTGGAGGTCCCGCTGTTGTTGGCAGTGCCGGCAGTGATGGCTGCGGCGTTGCTGGTGGGCATTGAGCAGGCGGCGCTTGCCATGCTGGTTGTAGTGGCGCTGGTGCTTGCGCTGTTCTTTGCGGGTTACGAGGCATCTCGTCCGGGTTTGCGCCAGATTATGCCCACGCTGGTGCTGGCGTCGCTGGCGGCGGCGGGGCGCATCCTGTTTGGGCCCATTCCCGACTTTAAACCGGTGAGCGCCATCGCCATTATCGCGGGGGCGACGCTTGGCCGTCGCAATGGTTTTATGGTTGGCGCGCTGGCGGCGCTGACCAGCAATTTCTTTTTTGGACAGGGCATGTGGACGCCGTGGCAGATGTATGCTTGGGGGCTCGTGGGATACATTGGCGGTGCGCTGACGTATGCGGGTGCGTTCGACCGCGCCGACGGCACCGTGCGCATGCCAGCACTGCTGGCGTACGGCTTTGCGTCGGGCCTGCTCTATGGCGTCGTGATCAACGCGTATGACATCATTGGTTTTGTACAGCCGCTTACCTGGGCGGGTACCGTGGCGCGTCTTGCCACGGCGGTGCCGTTCGATATCACACACGGCCTCGCGACCTGCGTGTTCTTGGTCGCCCTGTACAAGCCCTGGTGTCGCCGCATTAACCGTGTCGTCGTGAAATACGGGCTGTAAGGCTGGTTGCGTCGGAGCGGGAATCAATACTGCCGAAGTGCCATTTTAAAACTATGCCGGTTTACGGGGCTAGATTGGCGCAGGCCGACCATACCGGCTTTTTTCAAAATAGAGCAAGCCGTTTACCTGCGGTTTTATTATTACGGAATTGCGCATGGCTGGGGGTTCGCGATTCAGCCCCGTAAACCGGCATAGTTTTGGAATGGCCGGCTGATACGACGGGCATCGTGGCCCCTAGAGAGCCAAATTGATCCATTTTCTTCCGTCTCCAGATGTCCCCAGGAAATCAGTTGACGGCGCTTGCCACGAAACTGGCCCATCTACTACGTTTAGCTTGATACCCCCGACCATGACCGCGTTTTATGAAAAACCGCAGGCTTTCTACCTGCGGTTTTCTTTTTGCGTTGTTCGCTGTGGTTGAGGGTAGTGGCTTAAACGTAGTAGATGGGCTGGTTTCGTGGCGGACGGGGTCACGCGGGCGCCCTTGCGCGGGCAAAAGTGATCTGTATTCCTTCGTCCCCGGGGGATCATTTGGGGGCTAGAGTTCTAGCGTGAGGGTGACGGGGCAGTGGTCGCTGCCAAAGATGTCGCCGCGGATGCCGGTGTCGCGTACGTTGTCGGCGATTGCGTCGCTCACCAGGAAATAATCGATGCGCCAGCCGGCGTTGTTCTTGCGAGCATTAAAGCGGTAGCTCCACCAGCTGTAGACGCCCTCGACGTCGGGGTTTGCCGCGCGCCAGGTATCGGTGAAGCCGGCGTTGAGCAGCTCGGTAAACTTGCCGCGTTCTTCGTCCGAAAAGCCCGCGTTGCCGCGGTTGGACTTGGGGTTCTTAAGGTCGATCTCCTCGTGCGCCACGTTAAAGTCGCCGCAAGTTACGACGGGCTTGCCGCTCTCGCGCTCAAGCGCGCTCAAAAAGCCGCGATAGGCATCGTCCCAGGCCATGCGCACATCGATGCGCGCGAGTTCGTTTTGCGCGTTGGGCGTGTAGACATCCACAAACCAAAACTTGTCGAACTCGAGCGCACAGACGCGGCCCTCGGTTGCGGCTTGGGCAACGAGCTCGGCGGCCTCGCCCTCGCCGGCGTAGGGTAACAGCGCGTCGGCGTGCAGCACGCGCAGCGGTTCCTGGCGGCTAAAGACCGCGGTGCCCGAATAGCCTTTGCGCTCGGCGTAGCTCCAGGTTTGGTGATAGCCGGGCAGGTCGATATCGACCTGGCCCTCCTGCAGCTTGGTCTCCTGCAGCGCCAGGATATTGACGTCGAGTTCTTGCGCAATCTGGATAAAGCTCGGGTCCTTTTTGAGCACGGCGCGCAGGCCGTTGACGTTCCACGAGGCGAAAGTGTAAGTCTGAGGCATGGTGTCCTTTCGACGGGGTTGGCAGGCTTAAGATTAGCGCAACAGGGGCGGGGTGGGCTCCGTGCATGCTGACTTAAAGGCCGCATGCTGGGACGTCGCTCAACGCTGCCCGACTAACAAGGACGGAGGACTCATATGACGCAGGCAATATCGGACCCCAGGCAGGCCTCCGCCGCGCTGGCGGATCTGTTTGACACCCACAAGCGCGTGGTCTTCTTTGGCGGCGCTGGTGTTTCCACGGCAAGTGGCATCCCCGATTTCCGCAGCGTGGACGGCCTGTATCACCAGCAGTTTGCCTATCCGCCCGAGACCATGCTGTCGCATAGCTTTTACGAGGCACATCCTGCGGAGTTCTTCGACTTTTACCGCACCAAGATGATCGCGCTTAACGCTAAGCCTAACCGCTGCCACACCAAGCTGGCCGAGCTGGAGCGCGCCGGCAAGCTCGACGCCGTGGTGACGCAAAATATCGACGGTCTGCACCAGGCGGCCGGCTCGCAGCGCGTGTTCGAGCTGCACGGATCGGTCCATCGCAACATTTGCCAGTCGTGCGGCGCGGTCTATAGCGCCGAGTGGATTTGCTCGCGCGAGCACGAGGACGCCGCGGGCGTGCCTGTGTGTCCTGCGTGCGGCGGGCGCATCAAGCCCGATGTGGTGCTCTACGAGGAGCCGCTCGATGAGCATGTGCTGACCGGTGCCGTTGCCGCCATCGCCGCGGCCGATGCCCTCATTGTGGGTGGGACCTCGCTCGTGGTGTATCCGGCGGCGGGCCTTACGCGTTACTTTACCGGCGATACGCTGGCCATATGCAACCTTGCTCCCACCGATCAGGATGCAAATGCCGACCTGCTGATTTCTTGCGACATCGCGGCCGCGTTTGCGTTCTAGCCCGCGCGCGCGGATACAATAGAAAGACTGAGTGCAAAGCGACCCCGCCGCCAGCTCTCCAAGCTCGGCGGCGTGGGCATTTTAGGAGGATGTTCATGGCGAACGACAGCAAGACATGGCGGTGCGGAAAGTACGAGCTCAGCTTTGACCGTCCGCGCATCATGGGCGTCCTCAACGTGACGCCCGATTCGTTTAGCGATGGCGGGGAGCACTTCGACCCCGATGCCGCCATCGAGTACGGCCTGGCGATGCTCGACGCCGGCGCCGACATCATCGACGTGGGCGGTGAGTCCACGCGTCCCGGCTTTACTCCGGTCAACCCCGACGAGGAGGCTCGCCGCGTGCTGCCCGTTGTGCGCGCGCTGGCCAAAGAGGGTGCCATCGTCTCGATCGACACGCGCCACGTGGCGGTTGCCAAGGCGGCCGTGCGCTGCGGCGCCTCGATCGTCAACGACGTGACCGGCTTCACCGATCCCAAGATGGTCGAGTTTGTTAAGACGAGCACCTGCGGCGTCATCGTGATGCACGCCGGCGAGGTCGCCGCACCCGCCCGCACGCACGCGACGGTGCAGCTCGATACCTCGGCAGCGGCGTTTGTTGCCGAGAAGGCGCGCGAGGCGGCTGCCGAGGCCGCGCGTGAGGCCGAGAAGCCGGCTCGCCGCCGTCGCGGCAAGTTGCTGGGCGAGCCTAAGCCGGAGGCCAAGCTTCCGGGCGACGTGGTGCAGCCCTCGCTGCCGTTTGGCGAACCGGAGCCCACGTCCGAGCCTGTAACCGAACTGGGGCAGGAGACGCCGGCCGCCGAGCAGGCTACTGCCGCCGAGACCGTCGCGCCCGCGCCCGAGGCCACTCCCGCAGCCACCGAGGCCGCATCGGAGTCCAATGACCGCCTGGCCGCCATGATGCGCCGCAGCGCCCGCCGCGAGGAAGCCTACGTGCCCACCTCGCAGCTCCGCCGCTTCACCCTGCCCGATTCGGCGCCCATCATGCGCCGCGTCATGGGCTTTCTGTCCGACCAGGCCCGCACGCTCATCCATGCCGGCGTGTCACGCGACCGCATCTGCATTGATCCTGGCCCGGGCTTTGGTAAGTCGGCTAACGAGGACATCGTCATCCAGCGCGAGACTGCCAAGATGGCGTCACTGGGCTATCCGCTCATGTGCGCCGTGTCGCGCAAGCGCTTTGTGGGCGCCGTCTCGGGCGTGACCGAGGCCGCCGAGCGCGATGCCGCTACGTTTGGCGTGTGCCTGGGCGCCATCCAGGCCGGTGCCAACATCGTGCGCGTGCACGACGCCGCGGGTTTTGCGCAGTTCCTGAACGGCTACTGGGCGGTTGCCAAGCCGCAGCCGCGCCGCGCGTTTGTGGCCGTGGGCTCCAACCTGGGGCATCGCTGCGACAACATCCGCGCTGCACGCGAGATGATCGCCGAGATTCCACTCACCTGCGTGTCCAACTCCTCCAAGATTTACGAGAGCGAGCCGGCCTACGAGACGCGCCAGGACGCGTTTGCCAACGCCGTCATCGAGATTAAGACCGAGCTGGCGCCGCTGGTGCTGCTCGACGAGCTCATGAAGATCGAGGCCGAGCTGGGGCGCGACCGCTCCAAAAAGGCCAAGGCCAACGGTCCGCGCACCATCGACCTGGACCTGCTGTGGATGGACGGCGAGACCCACGGCGGCAAAAAGCTGCGCCTGCCGCATCCGCTGATCGGCGAGCGCGATTTTGTGCTGGTGCCGCTCGAGGACCTGATGCACGACCCGGCGCGGTTCTTCCGCTACAACGGCGTCGAGGTCAAGGAGCCCGAGGACCGCGTGGGCCATATCGTGGGCGAATTGGGGCGTATGTAGATGATTGAGATGAACGCTGTAGCCGCCGGTACCGAGCTTGACGCCGCGCGCGATGCGGGCCGCGAGGGTGCGTCCGCGGGCTGGTGCGCGTGGAACGCGGGCGATGCATCGCTGACGTTTTCGCTGGTCGTGCGTCCGGACGTGAACATGCACGCCTTCCACGGCCTGCCGTTTGTGGCCGCGATGGGCATGATGGACGCACTCGCGGGCACGGCTTCGACGCCGGGGTTGGGCCTTGCCGGTAAGGTGGGTATTCAGTGGCCGAGCGATATCGTGTGCGGTGCGCCCGCGTTCGAGACGTCGTTCGCGCGTGTCGCCGTCAACGGCGGTGCCGGTGCCGCGGGCATGTTCGGCGCCGTGACGGTGGATATTGAGCGTTCGGCGCTGAGCGAGCTTGGTGTGGACGTGGCTGACGAAGTGCTGGTCGAGGCGCTCGCCGCCGCCGTGCTGACCCGTGTGGACACCTGGGCGGTTGTTGCCAACACGCCGCAGGGCGCCGCAGGGCCGCTGGCCCCCGTGCTGGGCGAGTACTTCGACATGGTGCCGCTGCTGGGCCGCCAAGTTGCGGCGGTGTCGCCCAACGGTTTGCCGCTTGCGGTCGGTGTGTTTGCGGGCCTGGATATCTGGGGTCGCGCGACCATCAAGACCGATGCCGGCGAGCAGGAGTTTCCGCCCGAGGCCGTACGAATTCGCGGACTGTAGCGCCTCGGCTTCGTTAGAGCCTACGCCAGCTCCTGCATGCGGCGGTAGATTTCGCAGATACCCTTGATGGTGAGCTGTCCGTCGACCACGTCGAAGGCATCGGTCGAATCGGCGACGATGCTGGCGAGGCCGCCCGTGGCGATAACGGTGGCGTCCTCGCGTCCCAGCTCGCGCTTCATGCGCGCGACCAGGCCCTCGGCCATGGCGGCGGCGCCCGTTACGGCGCCGACCTTGATGCACTCCTCGGTATCGCGGCCGATGGCATGCTCGGGCGCCTCGAGCGGCACGCTGGCGAGCTTGGCGGCTCGGGCGGCGAGCGCGTCCATCGAAATGCGGATGCCCGGCGCAATCGCTCCACCAATGTAATAGCCGTCCTCGTCGATGACGTCGATATTGGTTGCGGTGCCAAAGTCCACCACGATCGCCGGCGCGCCGTAGAAGGTCTCGGCAGCGACGGCGTTGGCGATGCGGTCGGCACCAACGGCCTGGGGGCGCGCCGCCCGCAGCTTGGTTACGGCGGCCGTCTGCGGTCCGATGACGATGGCGTCTGCGGCAATGCGGTCGGCCACGGCGTGCCATTCGCGCGAGAGCTGCGGCACCACGCCCGCAAAGGCGATCGCGTCGACTGCGTCGAGCGAAAGGCCGTACATCTTAAAGAAACCCATCAGGCGCACATGGATCTCGTCGGCGGTATAAGAGCGGTCGGTGGGCATGCGCCACGACTGCACCAGCTCGTCTCCGTCAAACAGGCCCATGGCCGTCTGCGTATTTCCCATATCGATAGCGAGCAGCATGTCTACTCCCGGTGTTGGCATAAAAGGACGCGCACCATTGTATACGTGCCGTCGACGGCGCTCGGCTGCGATTCGTTTACGGTGATAGGGGCTGAGGGGTTTTAAATATGAAGGAATTATGCTCTACGAGATTTTCCTTGCCGCTTACCGAACTCCCGCGTAATATTCTTTCTTGCGCACATGAGGCGCCCAGACATTGCGGGGTGGAGCAGTCTGGTAGCTCGCCGGGCTCATAACCCGGAGGTCGTAGGTTCAAATCCTGCCCCCGCGACCAAGAACTTGCAGCTCGGAAGCATAATTGCTTCCGAGCTTTTTCTTTATTGGTTTACTTTGCGGGTGAATTGCGGGTGAATCCTGTGGCAATTTATTTTGTGAAGCATATAAACCACTGCTAATCATGAGAGTGTCGGCTTGACCCGCTGATCAAAAACGCTTCGATTCAGAAGGATTTCTGCCGTCGATGGCCACCGGAGGGCTGTTCTCGTCTTCCTGCCGAAGTCTATTGGGATGGATTGGGCCTAAGGACTAAGCTGTTTTCATTCAGCATTACTAGCATTACTTTGCGCCGTGTCGCTGCAGAGATCGGAGCTATTCCATGGACTTTGAATCTATTGCCCCCGGAGTGCTTACGGAGTCTGGTTATCGTAACTACGACGATGGGTTTTCGTATCCTATTCCTGACGATTTATCTTTCCCATTTGAGTCGGAATCTACGGTCCGTGCTTTTGATAGCGAAGACGAGATATTTAAATCGTATAAGATGCTCTGCTCCATCAAGACGATGGTCCTCATCGGTTGTGAGGATAATGTCGGATGCATGAGGTACTCTCAATGGATTTCGCCTGCAATCTTAGACATCAGCTACGAAGAGATTGCATTGGGAAGAGTCTTTGTAACGGTTGACGGCGATAAATACCTGTTTTTAAACGGGAGGGACGCCTCGCGTTTTTATGATTTACTCGAGACGCGAAATAGGCTAATCGAGAATTTTGCCAATGCTGACGTGGAGAGGTGCTTTGAGCTGAGCGATTCTCTTTACGACACGGGCTTGTCTGAGGTCATAGGTAATTTCCTTGAAATGCTTCCCAGTCAGATGTTTGAAGATTTCCTTGTTGAGAGGGCTTTCTTTTTCTATATCAGCCGTGCTGACCTGACAGCAGACGCGTACTTTCACTTCAACGAGGAACAAGCCGAGGATTGTCGCACCCTCTTGTTTAGCGGTAACAACAGGGAGATCTTTGACAATGCGAGAGGGCTTTTCAATAATCTTCGCTCCGTCCTGGTCGACGAGCTCGACGTAGACCCGTCGCTTTCGACGTTGACCACGTACCTATTGGTTCGTCGTGGCGCGATTGATTGCATGGCCTCGAATTGGATTGCGGACCACGACGGGGCGTCTTCTTCTGATGATATGGAGGGCTTCGTGGAAAAGTTGCCCTCGGTGGCGAAGTCATGACTTCCGACCTCGATTCAATGGCCACTTTCACGTATTACCTCATGAGTAAAGGCTGGTTTGGCCATGATCCGTTTGTTTCGAGTTTCTCCTCAACGTATGCGCTTGTGCAGGCAGGCGAAGAAAAGAAGAAACGCAATCTATTCCGTAACCAGTTATTCAGGAAGGACCCCGAGAAGAACTCTGCCGAATGCGTTTCCATTGACGATGTGGACCTTATGAGTGGCGACGAGTTCGAAGATTGCGTTTGCAGGCTGTTCAAGAGAATGGGGTATTCCGCGCGTGTTACGCAACATTCGGGAGATCAGGGCGTCGATGTTATTGCGGAGAAGGGTACTGCCAAACTTGCTATTCAGGCGAAGTGCTACGGCTCTGCCGTCGGAAACTCCGCGGTTCAAGAAGCCGTCGCTGGCATGGCATACTACGGCTGTAACAAGGCCATGGTCGTGTCAAATAGCACCTTTACCAAAGGGGCGTCTGAGCTCGCTAGGGCGAATGGGGTGGTTCTTTGGGGACGAGACGTAATTAAGCAAAAACTGCTCGACTATCCAGTGGAAAAGTGAGGCTCTTCACGTTCAGGTTGGTCTATATCGTGGATGCTAAAGGCTCCGCCGGATCCTCAGCACGGTGCCATACCTGATTTTGCTGTCCATAAAGAAGCCTCCCATTTCTTATGTCCAAGAAATGGGAGGCTCTTCATATCCGCAGCTCGAAACCCCGCCCATCAAAAAAAGAGGGGCAATTCCCCTCTTTTGGAAAGTTACGGAAAGTTAGGCTGCCCCTTAGGCCCAGTATGGGACGTAGCGCATATGGCGCGGCGCCATGTTGGGGTCGACGGGCTTGACTAAGCCTGCGGCAACGGTGTCTCGAATCGAGACGCCACCCGAAGGCCACCGCCGTATCTCGGGCATGGGCTGCCACGAAGTTGGGCCTTAGGACGGCGTGGCTGGTTTACTACGACGTTGCTACGACATTTACTGCGACATGGGATGTCGTAGTATTTTTCACTCCCCACTTTTATCGGAGCCCGCTGGAGGTGGGATCCTTGCGACGTGCAGATGGGCGCGGTAATGCGGTGGATCGCTCCGGTGGAGAATCGCAACCGGTCAGGTTTATACTGATAAGGAGCTGTTTTTATATGCGAAAGGTGAGATTTATGGAAAAGAAGACGGTATTCGTTGCGTTTGCAATCGAGGACGAACGTCAACGCGATTTTCTGAAGGGTCAGTCGCTCAACACGAAGTCGCCCTTCGAGTATATCGATATGTCGGTCAAGGAGCCGTACGCAACCGCCTGGAAGGAGAAGGTCCGCACTCGCATTAAGCGCTCCGACGGCGTGATTGCGCTCGTAAGCAAGAACTCGTTGAGCTCAAGTGGGGAAAAGTGGGAAATCAGCTGCGCGCGCGAGGAGGGGAAGAAGGTGCTGGGAATCTGGGCGTATAGCGATGACCGAACTGATCTTCCCGGTGTACGCACGGTTTCATGGACCTGGAGCCATATCGAAGATTTCATCGACAGTCTGTAGGAGCTGGGCGATGGACAGGATGGCCCTAGTAGTTGGAGTTAACTACTATTCTGACAGGCGCATACCAAATCTTTCGGGTTGCGTGAACGATGCCGAGGAGGTCGCGCGCCTCCTCAAGCGCAACGGGGATTCCTCTCAGAGCAGAAACTTTGACTGCAAGGAGCTGTATGCAACCGGCCCAGACCATGTCGTGAATCGCGCTGCAATCAAAGATGAGGCGCGCAGGCTGTTTCAGTCAAAAGCCGAAATAGCGCTCTTCTACTTTTCTGGACACGGGTATATCGAGTCAACCGGCGGGTTTATCAATGGGTCTGATTCCACTCGGGGAGACGAGGGGCTCTCTCTGAGGGAGCTCGTTGATCTGGCGAACGGCTCGAGCGCGCGCCACAGAATCGTTATCCTTGACAGCTGCTATTCGGGGGCGGCAGGGTCGGTCCCGGGCATGGAGAACCATGCCGCAATCTCGGAGGGCGTCACCATACTCACCGCCTCGCGAAGCGATCAGCCCTCGCTTGAGCGTAAGGGGCATGGCGTTTTTACAAGTCTCCTCATAAACGCCCTAGAGGGTGCTGCGGCGAACCTGACGGGCAGCATCACGCCGGGCAGCGTCTATGCACACATCGATCAATCGCTTGGCATGTGGGACCAAAGACCCGTTTTCAAAACGAACACGGACAGCTTCGTGTCGCTGCGCGAAGTCGATCCCGCAATCTCACTCGATGATTTGCGGAAGCTGAAAAAGCTCTTCCCAACAGAGGACTATGAATACAGGCTGGATCCGTCGTATGAGCCAAGGGACGAGGGAAGAACAGACGCTATGCCCCCAGCAGAGCCCAGGAACAACCGGGTGTTCTCTCTGCTCCAGAAATACAACCGGCATGGTCTTCTGGTTCCAGTTGGCGCCGACCATATGTGGAACGCGGCGATGGAGAGCAAGTCCTGCCGGTTGACGCTCCTCGGCAAGCATTATCGAAGGCTTGCGGACCAGGGCCTGCTTTGACATGTTGACTAACGAGGCTTTCAGCGATCATGCTCAAACTTTAGGGCTTGTGGCAAGAGGTCGGATAACGCTCAAGCCGTTTGATGCTCATCGAGGAGCTTTAGTTTCTCGATGAGCATCTTCGTCAGCTCCTCGTCTTGGATGAGGTCTATGCCGAAGCATTTCTTTCCCGCGTCCTTGAGGGATGCGCCGATGTGATATGCGGTCGCACTGTCGAGGATAAGGAAGCGGTCGTGGAACGTTCTGGTGCGGCGGACGGTGAGCTGCGGGTACTGTGCGTTGAACACGTCGACGTCGCCTTGCGTGAGCCGGTTGCCGGACGTGTAGACGGTCACCGCGACGCCCTTGCGCTTCTTTGCGAGGATGTTCAGGGTGTGGACATCTACGTAGCCATCCACGAGGGAGATTTCGCGCTCGGCGCGGCCCACGAGATCTGTCAGCAGGCTGAAGGCGTCGAACATCTGCCCGGCGAAGAAGATCCGCTGGGGTTTCTCTACCTCGCCTTCGAGCAGGCGGAACACCTGGTTGAAACGCTCGTCGGTCGATTGCTGAAACGCCGCCTGACTCAACTCGACACCGCGCAGCCGCTCAAACAGGGTGGCATTTTCGGCGAGGAGGTGGCGCATGGCGACAAACGCCCTCATGATACTGATACTGGTCTGCACCGCCACTTCGCTGCGTAGCACGCCGGACAGCATGGCTATGCCCTGCTCGGTATAGGCATAGGGGAGGTAACGCCGCCCGCCGCGGCCCTCCATGGTCTTTGAGGTTCCAATTTGGCACCTCAAAGACTCGTCCTCCTCCTTGGTCAGTTGAAAACGGAAGTCCTCGGGGAATCTGTCGGCGTTGCGTGCGGCGGCGCGGTTGAGATTCTTTGTCTCTACCTCGTATAACCGAGCGAGATCGGTGTCGAGCATGATTTGCTGCCCACGGACGGTATGGATTAGGGGCTCTATGTTTGCGGAATCGACCAGGGCTATCGGCGCGCTCGTTTCGACCGATTCGTTCTCGGCATCAAAATCGCTCATGGTTCCTCGATTCAAAGATGGGGACGCTCCTGCGTCGAAAGCATTTTATCATCCTGGGCTTTGTCGCCTGCCGGTCCAGCGGCGATGACCTCTGACGTTAGGGAGGGAGTGTGCTTCGTCGTGGCGACGTCGACCCCAAGCCTCCTTCGCCATGACGGTGATCCGGCTCCCGTCGATGGTGATGGGCGCGCCCGCCCCGCGCTGGATCTCCAGGAGATCGGCGGCCGAGGACGCCGTGATCCGCCACTCCTCGACCCGGGCGGCGCGGCCGTCGCGCACGATCTCGCGCTCGAGCGAGATTGCCTCCTCGAGCGTGAGCGGGGTCCTCTCGGCCGAGCGCGGGCGCGAGACCTCGACGTCGCGGCAGGGGTTGTGCTCGGTCAGGTGCTCCTTCACGGCGAGGTCCATCACCTGAACATGACGGCGTTGAGCTTGTGGACGCCGCGCTGCGACATGCCGTGCTCCTCGCGCAGGTCCGCGTAGACCATGTTGAGCAGCGACAGGGACAGGTCGCTCACGAGCACTCCCGCGAACCACCGCTCCGCCTTCTTGAGCTCGCACTCGTCGGTCTTGTGCGTGAGCGGCGAGAGGTTCTTGAGGAGCTTGCGCTGCTCGTGCCACCTCCACCCGAGCTCGGGCGCCGTCACCTTGTCGGGGTGGCGAACCCACTCTCCAGCTCGCGGCGGTACTCCTCGAGCGCCCGCCTCGCGTCCGACTTGGTGCCGTGCACCGTCCTCTTCGGGGAGCGGATGTACTTCCCCGTGGCGGGGTCCTTACCCAGATGGTGCCTGATCCTGTGGACCTTGCCCCGCTCGATCTCCTTGATCTCGCCGCAGCCCGTGACCTTCGGCATGGCCTCCCCTTTCCCTCACGTATCCCGCGCGGCCCGGTGTCGAGGGGGCTGCTCGGAGCCCCCTTCTAGCGCGAATTGTATCAGGGGGGGGGATTTGTTAGACGGGGCGAACGGAAATGGGGGAAATCGGGGGGGTCGGCAGGGGTACGCGGTTTCGCGCGGTTGTGCGAGATTTATCGAGATTGACTAAAAGCCGCAGGTCAGAGCCACAAAAGAAACACAAGCGTTATTATCGGAATAACATGCTTTACTCATCGGGAATGGGCTCATAACCCGGAGGTCGTAGGTTCAAATCCTGCTCCCGCGACCAGGAACTTGCAGTTCGTCGGCCTAGCCTGCGAGCTTTTTTGTTATTTGGGGACTGTGTTTTCGGTCTGACCCTCAATCTCTCAAACGAAATCTCAATCTGTAACATCTGGACCCGATTTGGGCGGCTAGGTGTTACGGATTGAGATATACCGGTGGGTTGGGTTCCGTTTGTCTAAATCTGTAACACGAGGGACGGTTTTTGCTGGGTAACTGTTACAGATTTAGATCTTTCGGCAGGCGGGTTTGGTTTGTCTCGATCTGTAACAGGTAGGGGTCAAAAGTGGGTCTAGATGTTACAGATCTAGATTGTTGAGGATGGGTTGAGAGGAATGTCTCGATCTGTAACAGTAAGACCCGGTTTTGCCGAGCAACTGTTACAGATCGAGACAAACCGGGAGCCAGCCTCGCCCCATCCACCTGCCGCCACCTGATATTCGCCGATTTCCGTTGTGCTGCTGTGCCTCCATGCCATATCCTCTAGACAACTACGCGGCAACATCGCCGCCGCGCCTACAAGAGAGGAATGTCCATGACCGCACCTGCATCCAAGCTGCTTCAGCCCATTACGGTTGGCCCCCTTGAGCTCAAAAACCGCATTATGTTTCCGCCGCTGACCACCGGCTACGAGGAGCGTGACGGCTCCATTGGCGAGCGCAGCCTGGCTTTTTACGAGCGCTTGGCCCGTGGCGGCGTGAGTTACATCGTCATCGGCGACGTTGCTCCCGTCATGACCGCAAGCCCCACGCCCAAGCTGGCGACCGACGCCCAAATCCCCACGTTTAAGGCCCTGGCCGATGCCGTCCACAAGCACGGCGCCAAGGTCGCGCTGCAGCTGTTCCACCCCGAGTACGACGTGCCCGGTGTCGGCCGCATGGTCATGGGCTCCATGGCTGCCGCCAAGGCCGCGCAGGAGGCCAAGGCCGCCGGCGACGAGGAGACCTTTGCCGCCAAGATGGCCGAGTCCAACGAGATCCGCAACCAGGCCTACGCCAAGCTGCACCACGACATGCAGCACTTTGTGAACGAGGCGAGCGTAGAGCAGCTCACCCAGATCAAGGAGGCCATCGCCGCCTCGGCCGCCCGCGCGGAGCAGGCCGGCATCGACGCCATCGAGGTCCACGGCGACCGCTTGGTGGGTTCGCTGTGCTCGGCCATCCTCAACCAGCGCGCCGACGAGTACGGCGGCTCGTTCGAGAACCGCGTCCGCTACGCGCTGGAGGTCGTCGCCGCCATTAAGGAAGCCGCGCCGCAGCTGATGGTGGAGTACAAGCTCCCCGTGATCATGGAGAACCCCGACGGCACGCCGCGCGGCAAGGGTGGCCTGCAGCCCGACGAGGCCTGCGAGTTTGCCAAGCTGCTCGAGGGCGCGGGCATCGATATGATTCAGGTCGCACAGGCCAACCACACCGGCAACATGGGCGACACCATTCCGCCCATGGGCGCCATGCCCTACAACTGGACGCTGCCCGTGGCCGAGCGCGTCAAGGCCCTGGTCTCCGTGCCGGTGGCAACCGTCGGCCGCGTGGTTTCGGTCGAGGCCGGCGAGAAGATTCTGGAAGACGGCGCGGCCGATATCATCGCCTATGGCCGCTCGCTCATGTGCGACCCCGACATTGCGCTGAAGGCCGCCACGGGTGAGCCCATCCGCGAGTGCCTCAACTGCAACAAGGGCTGCGTCGACGCGATTCAAAATCGCAAGTACATCTCGTGCGTGCTCAATGCCGAGAACGGCGACGAGGCGACCATCGCCATTAAGCCGGGCGAGGGCGACAAGAAGATCGCCGTGGTGGGCGGCGGCATCGCCGGCCTGGAGGCCGCGCGCGTGGCGGCCAAGCGCGGCTACGACGTGACCGTCTACGAGGCGAGCGACCATCTGGGCGGCCAGATTGTGCTGGCGGCCGCGCCTCCGCGCAAGGACGAGATCATGCGCTCGGTCGAGTACTACGAGAAGATTCTGCCTGGCCTGGGCGTGAAGGTCGAGCTCAACCACGTCGCTAGCCCCGCGGACCTCAACGCCGCCGATGCCGCGATTGTGGCTGTGGGCGCGCACGACGTGGTCATCCCCGTTCCGGGTGGCGACTCGGACAAGGTCGTCTCGAGCTGGGACGTGCTGGCCGGCAAGGTGGAGCTCAGCGGCCGCGTCGCCGTCATTGGCGGTGGCCTGGTGGGCACCGAGACCGCCGAGTATCTGCTGCAGCACGGCTGCGAGGTGGCGATCGTGGAGATGCTCGACAAGATTGCCGCGGGCGAGTCCGAGACCATTCTGCCGCTGATTATGAGCGACTTTGCCGAGCACAACGTGGAGCAGCACGTGAAGACCCGCCTGACCGCCATTACCGACGAGGGCGTGGAGGCTGTTCGCACCACCGAGGACGGCGCCGAGGAGCCGGTGAAGATCGCCTGCGATTACGTGGTGATGGCCGTGGGCTCCAAGGCCAACGCGTTTGACCTGGATGGCGTGACGGTGCCCGTGACCTGCGTGGGCGACTGCTCGGGTGAGCGCACCGCCGACATTGCGAGCGCCATTCGCACGGCGTATCACGCGGCCAACGAGCTGTAGTTGAACATCGCGGCCAGGCGGGGCGGTAGCACGGATCCGTCTCGCCCGGCTGTGTCCCGTCGGGTGTCAACCGGTGCGGGGCCTGCAAGCGCAGCAGGTCCCGCCCTTTTTGTTTTGCTCCGGTGGATGGCAATGCGCGGTAACCATGAGGAGTGAGGACGTCTACTGCCTCGCAGATCACTCAAAATTATTGGGGGAGGGGTTAATAACTATATCCTCTATATCAAAGGACATAAAGAGATGCCAATTTTGTTGACAAGCGAATGACGATTAGCTGCGAGTCAGCTACCAGCGTAAATAATCGATAAAGAAATGTCGTAATTTGGTGCCAAATGCCCAGATAACGCCGCGTCTATTTTAATTAACTGCTTTGAGCAAACAGTAAAATGCTACTATCTAACTTGCACGTAAGAAAGCAGATTAACGGTTAAGGCTAAGAAGTGGCAGGTATGTCGGAAGCAACTAGGACTCGCACGCATGCGCCCGAGGTTAGGCAGCGCGCCGTCGAGATCCTCCAAGAGGGGGTCGGTCATCGCGCCCTCGCCGCGGAGCTTGGCATTCCCCAGGCCACGGCTCGTCAGTGGGCCCGCGCGTATGCCGTGGGCGGTGCCGACGCCGTTCTCAATGCCGGTTCGCATCATCACACCTACTCGTACGACGTAAAGCTCGCTGTGGTTAAGGACCGTCTGGAAAACGGCTTGACGGTTCGCGAGGCCATGATCAAGCACAAGATTCCCAGCGAGTCTTCGGTCAAGGCTTGGTGCCGTCAGTACCGCGAGAGCGGTGAGGCCGCACTGGTCGATAAGCCGCGCGGTCGCAAGCCGCGCGTTAAAAAGGCGGAATAGCAAACGGGATGGTGCGCCCATAGGGGCGCATTTTTCTTGCCGCGCCAACTTTTTGGACCGGCGCGAGCCTGTCGGGACATCCTCCAACGTGGCCAATAAACCGCGCGCAGTGGCCCGCGCGCCTGTCGCTGCGATAGGGGAGCGTCGCCCCACTGCTCCAAAGCGGACGTGCCCTTACCCCGTACGCCTAAAACTCCCCAGTTGACCGAAAACCTGCCGCCGCTGCTCCTCAATTGAGCTATAACGTTAAACAATTGCAGCGTTTTTGCATGGGGGAGTGATGGTATGACGCTACTGTATTTCCTTACCCTGTTTCCGCTGGTACCGGCGCTGAGCATGCTGCTCGCGCGCGGTGACCGCGCCCGCGATGCGGTGGGGCTCATAGGTTCCGGCATTATTATGGCGGTGACGGTTGTAGTCGCCGTCATGTTTTTTGGCACGGGTCCGCAGAGCTTTGAGGTTGCCCCCGGTACCTCGCATGTGCTCTCGATCATCAGCTCCGTCATCGACGTCATCCTGTGCGCCGTCATCCTATACAACGCGTACAAATATAGGAACGCGCTCACCACGGTGCTCGGCATAGTCCAACTGGTGGGCTCGCTCGCCTTTGCAGCCATGACGCTGCCCGCGACCGAAGCCGTCACCGCAACCCCGCTCTACCTGGACTACATGAGTGTGATCATGGTGCTCGCCGTTGGCATTGTCGGCAGCCTTATCTGCGTGTATGCCCTGGGCTACATGAAGGACTTCCAGGCCCATGACGAGCACGAGGCCGCGCTGCGCGGGCAGACCGCGCCCGACCGTCGCCCGCAGTTCCTGGCGCTCATGTTCCTGTTCCTCTCGGCCATGTTCGTCATCGTGACGAGCGACAACCTTGAGTGGCTGTTCTGCGCCTGGGAAATCACCACCGTGTGCTCGTTCCTCATGATTGGCTACACGCGCACGCCCGAGGCCATCAAAAACGCCTTCACCCAGATCATCCTCAACATGCTGGGCGGCATCGCGTTTTTGGCGGGCCTTATGTTTCTGCACGTCAACGGCATGCCGCTGACCATCTCGGGCATGATCGAGCTTTCCGGCGCCGGTACCGCGCAGTCCGCACTGCTGGTGATGCCGGTCGTCCTGCTATCGCTCGCCGCCCTTACCAAGGCCGCACAGATGCCGTTCCACACTTGGCTGCTGGGCGCCATGGTTGCCCCCACGCCCACGAGCGCCCTGCTGCACTCGTCAACCATGGTCAAAGCCGGCGTGTTCCTGATGGTCAAGCTGAGCCCGCTCTATGCCATCTATCCCGTGACCGGCTTTATGGTCACGAGTGTGGGTGCCATCACGTTTTTGCTCGCTGCCCTCATGGCCATCTCGCAGAGCAACGCCAAGCGTGTGCTCGCGTACTCCACCATTTCCAACTTGGGCCTCATCAGTGCCTGCTTGGGTGTCGGCGCGCCCGAGGCCGTATGGGCGGCCATCTTCCTGATCCTGTTCCACACGGTGGCAAAGTCGTTGCTGTTCCTGTGCGTGGGCACGGCCGAGCATCATATCGGCAGCCGCAATATCGAGGACATGGACGGTATGTTCAGCCGCATGCCGCACCTGACGCGCCTGATGATGCTGGGCATCATGGGCATGTTTGTGGCGCCGTTTGGCATGCTCGTGTCCAAGTGGGGCGCCCTGGTGGCGTTTGCCCAGACCGGCAACGTGCTCATGATCATGGTTCTGGCCTTTGGCTCGGCCGCGACGTTTTACTTCTGGGGCAAGTGGCTTGCCAAGCTTTCGGGCGTCGACCCCACGGCTCAAAACGTTGAGGTCAATGTTCATAAGACCGAATGGATGGCCCTCAACACCATCGCCGCGCTGCTGATTCTGTGCTGCGTGGCGTTCCCGGTTATCTCGAGCGGTCTGGTGTCGCCTTACTTGGCCATGGTGTTTGGCCGCGTGCCGTACGTTATCGGCAAGGACGCCATGTATCTGATGGTGGTTATCGTGGCGTTTATCGCCGTGGTGCTGCTGACTTCATTCCGCGTGAGCAATAAGCCGCACGTCAACGTGTACCTTTCGGGCGTGGGAACCGATAAATATCGCCATTTCCGCGGCTCGATGGGACACGAGGTAAAGGCTGAAAAGCGCAATTGGTACTCGGAGGACGCCCTTGGCGAGAAGCGTATTGGTCCCGCGGGTAGCGTCGTGTGCTGCAGTATTATCTTGTTTGCGCTGCTGTGTTGCGCGTGGATTGGACCCGAGCGGCTTGCCATGAGTGCGCCCTCGGTGCTGCGCGGCAAGTATTTTGAAGGCTCGGGCGTCGTGGGCATATTTATTGGTACCGTGGTGTTTGCCCTGCTGGCGCCTTTGGTTGGTGGCCTGATCGACGGCGTTGACCGCAAACTTTCGGCCCGTATGCAGGGCCGCGTGGGCCCGCGCCTGCTCCAGCCTTTCTACGACGTTGCCAAGCTGCTGCGCAAAGCCCCTGCCAGCGTAAACACCATGGACGATACCTATATGGCGTGCGCGCTCATCTTTACCGTCGTGGGCGGCGGCATCTTTGTGTCGGGCTCTAACACGCTACTGTGCGCTTTTATGGTGACGCTCGCCGCGATCTTTGTGGTGTTGGCGTCCGCCTCGACGCAAAGCCCGTTTGCCCAGGTTGGCGCCGATCGTGAGTTACTGCAGGTTATGAGTTACGAGCCCGCCGTTTTGCTGATGAGCGTGGGCCTGTACCTTGCCACCGACAGCTTTGATTCCATCGCCGTGACGGGGCAGTCGGCCCCCATCATCGTGTACAGCGCGCCCATTTTCCTGGCGCTGCTCGCGGTGCTTACCATCAAGCTGCGCAAGTCGCCGTTTGACCTTTCGTACTCGCATCACGCGCATCAGGAGATCGTCCAGGGCGTCGCCACCGAGATGAGCGGCGGCACGCTGGCCAAGATGACCCTTATGCACTGGTGCGAGACCGTGCTGTTTTTGATGTGGGTGGGCATGTTCTTTGTCTGGGACAACCCGGTGAGTTGGGTTGTAGCCCTGGTCGTGATGGCCGCGACGTACTTTGTCGAGGTGCTTATCGACAACACCTTCGCGCGCAGCACCTGGCGCAGCTGCTTTAAGCTCGGCTGGGGCGTGGCGCTGGTGTTTGGCCTGCTCAACCTTATGCCCATCCTCGTCGACGTGTTTATTTAGGAGGCGGCATTCATGGATCATAAAATGTCGCGCTCGCCGTGGGTTATTCATTACGACGGCTCGAGCTGCAACGGATGCGATATCGAGGTGCTGGCCTCGCTCACGCCGCTGTTCGATGCGGAGCGCTTTGGCGTGGTCAACACCGGCAACCCCAAGCATGCGGATATCTTTTTGGTGACGGGGTCGGTCAATGCCCAGAACCTGCCCGTCGTGCGCCAGATCTACAACCAGATGCTCGAGCCCAAGTGCGTGGTGGCGTGCGGCATCTGCGCGTGTTCGGGCGGCGTGTTCCGCGATGCCTATAACGTGATCGGCGGCGTGGACCGCGCGATTCCCGTGGACGTGTACGCGCCCGGGTGCGCCATTCGCCCCGAGACGGTGATCGATGCCATCGTGGAGGCGTGCGGCATCCTGGACCAGAAGGAGGCCGTGATGCGCGCCGGTGGCGACCCGCTCACCGTGGGCGGTGCCGCTACCTGGGACGGTGGCGTTGAGCTGGGCGAGGATGGGTTTGTGGCTGTGGGGGCCGGGACTGTTGGTGCCGGTGACGGCGTCGAGGCCAACGTGTCCACCAGGTCCGCCGCACCCGTCGCTGGCGACGCACCTGCTGGGACGCCCGCCGCTGCAAAGGAGGCCGAGTAATGCAAAAGGCAATCTATACCACCGTCGGGATCGACGAGCTCCTGCCGCATGTCCAGGCGCTCAAGGGCGTCGGCGCGCGCTTTGTGCAAATGCACGCCGAGCGCAACGTCGACGACGGCTCGTATCGCCTGGTCTATACGTTTATCAACGTTCGTGCTGCTCAGAAGCATATTGCGCAGGACGGCAGCTATGCGATTGAGAACCTGGTAGTCGAGGGCATCGACCAGTACCAGGAGATTCCGTCCATCAGCTCGTATTATCCGGCGGTATTTCCGTTTGAAAACGAAGCGCACGACCTGTTTGGGCTTGCCATCACCGACATGCAGATCGACTTTAAGGGCTTTTTCTACCAGGTCTCGACTGCCGAGCCCATGAGCGTTATCACGCCCGAGGTGAAGGC
>ERZ1673746.1101-NODE-1101-length-21822-cov-11.229706_pt1 | contig 21822 bp, 14 predicted proteins | sample MGYA00580205_ERZ1673746 | MGnify/ENA primary metagenome ERZ1673746 (study PRJEB41218, sample SAMN15661771) | gut metagenome | host: Homo sapiens | place: Canada: London | collected 2015-08-20/2019-03-30 | study: EMG produced TPA metagenomics assembly of...
TTCTTCCCTGAAAGGCATTATCAAGGAATACGGGGATTACACTTTTCCCCTGACCTCCAAAGTTTACTTCTGATAAGGGTGAGTGGATTGCCAAGTTTTTTACTCCCTAATGAAGCGGTAATATGCCTATACTTTTGTAGTGTCAAGCCGAACGGATGACCTGCAAACCTCTGGGCAAGGCGAGCGGAATAATTAAGGCCCCTCCCTAACAAGGAGTAATTAAAGATATGGCAAATAACGCTATTAACACCGCAGCCGAGGTCGCTGCGAACATCGAGAACATGAACAACGCCGTCAAGGCAAACACGCCCAAGACGGAACGCCGCCGCGAGTACACCGCATCCAAGCGGCACGAGATTCCCGCCCTGTGGAAAGTGCTGGGCAAGGCCCGTCCCGTATTCACGGTGCAGATCAACAAGTCGAATGAGGTCAAGGCAAGCTGTATTCAGCGGTTCATGCCTGCCCTCTATGCCGATGAGGAGCAGTTTTGGATCGAGTTCATGGAGCAGGTGAACATCCTCTTGGACAGCCGCCGCTTCTGCCGTGAGTGCAAGGCTCTCGGCTACAAAGCGGAGAATGTGGCCGAGCATGTCGTATTCCTCGGAAGCGCACCGATGCGAAAGGTACTGCGCGAGGGAGTGCAGAACTCGTTAGGTGCTTCGATTCAGTTCTACAAAGAACGGTTCTCGCCGACAACGGCTGATGCCTACCGCGAGACGGAGGAACAGAACTCGGAAACTGCGGCATAGGTCGACAGTCATAGTATTAAAGTGAAAAAGGGGCTACGGAGAAATCCGTAACCCCTATTTTCATTCATAACAAGTTCTGCATCGCAGCGTCGATTTGGCTGTTCTCAAAGCTGTCCAAGTAAATTTGCGTAACCTTTTCCGAGCTATGCCCCAACGTTTCACAAATCAATGAGGTGCTGACACCCGACCTTTTCAGTACGGTAGCGAAGGAGTGCCGAGCAACATAGGTGGTAATATCTATCGGCAGATTCAATTCCTCTCCGATCTTTTTCAACCGTATATTCACTTTGGCAATCACCTTATGCACGCGGTTGTGCTGTTGCGTTTCCGTCTTGTGGAACGAGGAGAGAACAGGAAACAGATAAGGCAATGATACTCCATTGTAGCGAGCGAGAATCTTCAAGGCTTCCGTCTGCAACGGGAGCTTGATAAGTTTCTTTGTCTTCTTACGAATATAGACCAACCGATTGTCGATGATGTTCTTCTCGGTCAGATAGCACATATCCACGAAATTGATGCCGCCCATGTAATAGGAAAACGCAAACAAATCGACTGCCAACTGTACCCGTCCATCATCCGTCGAATAGTGAACGATGCGTAAAATATCATCCTTGCGAATGGCTCGTTTGGCTGTCTGCTGATGCAGGCGCGATACCTTGAAACTGCGGAACGGATAGTATTCGGCCTTGACGATTTTCTGTTCGATAGCCAGATTGTAGAGCATACGCAATGAACGGAATCGAATCCCGATTGTATTATCCGCCAACCCTGCCGAACGCAGCCATGTTTCATAGCGTTTGAGCCATGTAACATCTATCTCTGAAAAGTAGATATTCAGATGCCCGTTGAACCGCATGAGCGAGGTATATGCCTGCCGTACCGATAAGGCGTACCCTGTTCGTTTGGCCGCAATCAACGCTTCGATTTGCTCGGTAAAGAGCTGCCCTACGGTCTTGGTCGTATAGCCGCCACAAACTTTCTCGACGAGCGTATTGGCCGTAAATGCCTTTTCCTCGCAAGTCAGTTCAATCACCTTATCCGTATATTCCCGCTGTTTGTCGGCGATATACTTTTCAATATAGATTCGGTTGGGGCAATTCCGTTTCGGCCTGCTCTTGTCAAAATCCCAATATCGGGCGGCCAACGAAATACCCATGCTGACATATTTGCGCCTACGCTCTTTCGTTACGCAGAGCATCAACGGATGTTCTCCGTTCGCAAGTGTTTTGGAACGGTATAAAAGTACGTTTACTCCCGTTGCAGACATCCTCGTTTCGGTTTACACATTTGGTTTACACAAGTTGTGTAAACCAGTGTATTTTCGACCGATTTCGAGGGACAAAAAAAAGATGATCACATTTCTGTAACCATCTTGTATTTAATGTTTTATAAGTCTGTTTCAAGTGCTTGACCGAGGCATTTTCAGTCCTTTGCTCTACCAACTGAGCTATGGCACCATCCGCGAAAAACGGGGTATTCCCTGTTATCGTGGTGCAAAGATAAGCAAAAAATTTAATACTGCAAATGCCTCATGCAATTTTGTCGGTAAATTTTTCCCGGCCCGGCAAAAAACGACCGACCCGGAAATCAGAAAAAAGTCCGCTGCCCAAACGGACAGCGGACTTGACAGGCATGATACAGAGACGCTTAATTCGTTTTATTCTGGTTCGCCTCGCCGATTTCCGGGTTGGCAATCACGACGGAACGCGGCAGCTGGAACCGCATGCCGGATTCGTTCTGCTCCCACATGGCTTTGTAAATGTGGTTGTTCGCAACGCCTGCCGCCGTCATCGCGGCATCGTCCCGACGATCAATCGGCATATTCAGACGCCGGCGGTCGAGCCACTCCAGAGCGCCCTCCATCCACATCTCGATACGTTTCTGAAGAATGATCTCCTCGACGACATCGTCGAGCGAAGCGGCCGTGATGTCATAACCCGGATCGCGGTAGGTCGTCACGTAATCCTTGAGCGTCTTCTTGGCCGCGGCGATGTTGCTGTGCGCCTCGGCTTCAGCCTTGATGAAGACGGCCTCTTCGGCGCGCATATAGATCAGATCGGTATTGTTCCAGTCGCCGTTGTAACTGCGGAACTTGACCGAGACGTACTCCGAACGCGCTTTCACGCCCGAAGCAAGCGTATTGGGCAGGTTGGAAGGCAGGAGGCAGGCATAACCGCTCGTCGCAGCGTCCGGGTCCGGATTGTCCGTCTTGTTGAGCCACCAGCCGCGACGCACGTCGGTCGGATTCAGACGCGCATAGAGGTAGGAGTGGATCGGACGCTCGGCCCACATACCCGCATAACCGCTCATGTAAGGGTCCATCTGCGAGCACCAGGTAGCCCATGTCTGGCAGTTGTCGGCCGTCATCTTGAAGCCGAAGATCAGACTCGGAACGTTCTCGATACGGTTGAAGCCGTTGTTGTAGTTCTCCTTGGAGACGAGCGTGTATTTGGCCAGAATATCGTCGGCCAACGAGACGGCTTTCCCCCAGTCCTCCATGACCAATGCGACACGGGCGCGCAGAATGGCGGCCACGCTGGCGTCGAAATCGGTCCGGGAACCGGTGTCGTCGTATCCGATCTCCTCGAAAATACGCAGCGCTTCGTCCAGGTCGTCGGTAATGCGTTTGTAGACCTGCTCCATCGTGGCGCGCGGCAGATTCTGGCCAAGGGTCTCCTCGGTGGCCAGAGGCACGCCCGGAAGGTCCTTGTTCGCCGCCGAGTAGGGATACTGGTACACGTTGATCAGGTGGTAGTAGCCGAACGCGCGGGAGGTCAGCGCACGGGCGCGGTAGGCCTTCATCGTCTCCGACTCGGCGGAAGCGTCGAGGGTCGCCGTCGCGAGAATCTCATTGGCCGTGGCGATCGGAATGTAGAACATGTTCCACACGTTGAAAGTCGGCGTATACTCCTCCTGCCAGTAGTCGTTGATGTACATGTAAAGGTTCATGCTGTGTTGCAGCAGCAGGGTCATGTCCTGCCCGGCCATGCCGAACGCAAGTTCGAATCCATTGAAACCGGTCAGCCACTGAAGGTCGTTCTTGTAATAGGTGGCATAGTGGGTGTAAATGGACGCCTCGATACCCTGAAGCACCTTGTCCGGGTCCTCCTTGGCCACCTCGTCACGGGTCTCCGAAGAGACTTTTCCCGAAGGGTCCACGTCGAAGATATCGTCGCTGCAGGATACCGCAACTGCCGCGCTCATTAAAAATATCAGTATTTTTTTCATATCAATGTCGCTGCTTAGAAGTTAATATTGAGACCTACCGAAGTGGTGCGGATCGGCGAATAATACGTACCGTCCACGCTGTTCAAAGCGACCGTCGCGCCCTGACCGCCCATGCTCGTACGGGGATCGTAGCCCTTGCGCTTCGATGCGAAGAAGACGTTGTCGCAGGCGAAGTACACGCGAACGCTCTTGATGCCGATCTTGCTCATCCAGTTCGCCGGGAAGGTGTAGCCCAGCGTGATGTTGCGCAGGTTGAAGTAGGTTTTGCTGATCAGGAAACGATCCGACGAAGCGTTGATGTTCGAGTCGTTCGTGTTCCAGATCGGCGCCGAACCTTTCCCGGTCTCCGGATTCCAGGCGTCGGCATAGTTCTTCAGACGGTTCATCGGGAAATTCGCACTGCTGAACGCCGAGAAGTCGTAATCGTAGCCGTAGCCGCCGAACTGGAAGTTGGTCATAATCGTCAGGTCGAGGCTCTTCCAACGCAGCGTGGTGTTCAGGCCGCCCGTGAAATCGGGAAGCGCGCTCTTCTCCAGCAGGTACTGCGTGGCCTCGGTAGCATCGCCGGTCGTGACTTTTTCCACGCCGACAACGTTGCCGGCGTCGTCCAGAATATCCTGATCCATGTACCAAAGCGAGTTGCCCTTCTCATCCAGACCTGCGAACTGCCGCATCTCCCAGCGGTAGATGTCCTTGCCTTCGTAAATGCGCTGGTTGCCGTTGGGCATGCCCGAGACTTTGTACTCGTCGGGCAGGTTGAGCATCTTGTTGGCATAGGTGTAACCGTTGACCGACATGTCCCAGTACCAGTCCTTTTTCTGGATGAGCTTGACGTTCAAGTCGAATTCGAAGCCCGAATTGCGCAGTTTGCCGACGTTGTACCAGTCGTAGGCGCGGCCCGTCGAAATATCCTTCGTACGCTTGAAGAGCAGACCGTCCGACACGCGGATGAAGTAGTCCATCGTCAGGTTGATGCGGTCGTTCAGCAGACCCACGTCCAGACCCAGATCGAACGTCCTCTGCTTCTCCCACGTCAGATCGGGATTGCCGTAGTAATAGATCTCCGTACCCAGCTTGCCTTCGGAAATGGTAACCGTATACTGGTCGGTATAGGGATAGTAGTTGGCCAGGTCCTCGTTACCCTGCGTACCGTACGTGGCGCGGAGTTTCAGCTCCGAAAGCCAGCTGTGCGTACTCTCCATGAACTTCTCGGCTCCGATGCGCCACGAAGCGCCGACGGACCAGAACGTGCCCCAGGGATTGTATTTGAAACGCGAGGTTCCGTCGCGGCGGATACCGCCCGAGAAATAATAACGGTTGTCGTAGTTGTACTCCAGTTTGCCGAAGAAACCCTGAATGCGCAGCACGTCCTGATAGCCGTTGATCGACCCCATCTCGCCGGCGTTGTTCAGCTGCGGATTCTTGGGATCGTAAATGTTCGTCTTCTCGACCTCGGCGTAATCGCGCACCCAGCTGTTGTACTCATGCCCGATCAGCGCATTGATATTGTGGCGTCCGACGGATTTTTTGTAATTGAGCATCTGGATCAGGTTCAGATCGTAAACGTCCGTAGACTTTTTGTTGATCCGGCCCTTGGAACCGCGTCCGTCGCCGATCGTGGGGTTATAGAACAGCAGTTCGTCGGAGGCGCGATAGCCCAGCGACATGCTCGAGGTGAAGGTGAAGTCGCGCAGGAAATAGATCTCCCCGTAAGCGCGGCCCTGCAAGTTGTTGCGTTTGATGTCGCGCGTGTCCATCTTCAGCGTGGCGATGATGTTCTGGCCCGAGGTTCCGGGACGGGTCGTCGTGCCGTCGGTCTGCCCCGTACCCAGGTCGTAGACCTTGTCGCCGTTTTCGTCATACTTGATTTTCCCCTCGGCATCGCGGGCGTAGACCGGAAAAACCGGCTCCCACGAACGCGCCGTGGCGAACGCCGACGAAGCGAGGCTGCTGCCCTCCAGAATGTTGTTCTGCACCGTGTGGGCATAGGAGAGGTTGGCGCCCACCTTGATCCACGTGCGGAGCTTGGTGTTGACGTTCACACGAGCGCTGTAACGCTCGAAATCCGATTCGATCACATAGGATTCGTCCTTGAGGTAACCCAGCGAGATGAAATAGTCGGACTTCTCGTTCCCGCCGCTGACCGAAACGTTCGTCTCGTTGCGGAATCCGGTCTTGAAGAGTTCGTCCTGCAGGCGCTCGCTGTACATGCGCCGGGCCGACGGGTCGAGTTTGCCGGTCGCAGGGTCGATCAGGTAGGTCGACAAATATTTGTAGGGGTTGTAATTTCCGTGTGCCCCCAGCACCTCCTGCGAGGCATAGAGCGCCGCGGCAGCCAGATCGCCGCCTCCCTCTTCGGGGCTTGACGCCCACTTCGTGTCGCGCATCGTGCGCCACTGCGCCTCGAGGTATTCGCCCGGATCGGTGATGATGTCATACTCGGGGACAGCGCGGGTGTTGATACCGAATCGCGTGTCGACGCTGATCGTGGGATTGTCCAGGCTGCCGCGCTTGGTCGTGATGAAAACCACGCCGTTCGCGGCGCGCGAACCGTAGAGCGAGTTGGCCGTGGCGTCCTTCGACACGGAGATCGACTCGATGTCGGCCGGGTTGATGTCGGACAGGCTGCCCTGATAGGGCGAGCCGTCGAGCACGATCAGCGCGCCGGTGCCCGCATTGAGCGAACCGACGCCGCGGACGTAGATCGCAGCGTCCGTACCGGGCTGGTTGGTGGCCGTAGTCAGCTGCACGCCGGGAACCGCTCCTTCGAGCATTTTCGAAACGGTCGAAACCTGACGCTTCGCAAGCTCCTCGCCGCGGATGGTGGCGATTGATCCCGTAAGGTCTTTTTTCGTCGTCGTGCCGAAAGCGGTCACCACGACATTCTCGATGGCCTGCGCATCTTCGTGCATCACGACTTCGACATGCGTCTTTCCGGCGACAGCCACTTTCCGGGTCTCGTAACCGATGAACGAAACCGCCAGCGTAGCGTCGGCGGGTGCGGCGATGGTGAATTTACCATCCGTGCCCGTGGTCGTACCGGTCGACGTGCCGTCGACCATAACGGTTGCGCCCGCGACAGGCTTACCCTCCGCATCGGCAACTTTACCGGAAACCTGCCGGTTTTGGGCGAATCCATATACACAAAGTCCCAAAACGGCAATTAACGATAGTAGAATTTTTCTTACCATAAGCGTTAATTTTAATAAAATTTTAAAATAAAAAACAATCGCCCCGGATTCCGGATAATAAACTGCTGGATATAGGATAATTACAGCGTTCCGGAACGCATTTTCCGAGAAATGCCTAATAGTTTGGTATTAAGCGTGTAAGATATACAGACGACACCTCCGCGCGTCCGGGTTGTGTTACCAGATAGTTACCGGACAAGAAGGGTTAAACCGTGCCGTATAAGCTATTTGGTCCAATTGATATACCGTTTGGCAGTAACTTTATCATTACCTTTATCGCGGTTTGTTTATTGTTTAAAAAAGGTTAGGAAGGGAATGAGAAACACGTTCAAAGTACTGTTTTACATCAAGAAGAATGCGCCTTTACGCAATGGAAACACGCCGATCATGGGACGCATTACGATCAACGGACAGCGAACGCAGCTGTCCACGCAACTATCCGTGAATCCGAATCTCTGGGATGTGAGTATGGGACGGGCGGCAGGGCGCAGCGCGGTTGCCTCACATGTCAACGAACAACTCTCGCAGATTCGTTTCCACATCGAAAGATGTTACAACACGCTGTTTTACGAGCATGCCCTGGTCACTCCGAAAATGGTCAAGGAGATGTATTTCGGCAACGACCAGCGCAACGAAACGCTGTTGGCCTTCTTCAGGCATCACAACGAGGAGTTCAGCCGGATGGTGGGCATCAGCCGCAGCAAAACGACCTACTATAAATATAGGTGTGTTTACAAGCATCTCGAAAACTACGTCAACGACAAATTCAACCGCAAGGATTTGCTGTTCAAAGAACTCGACAAAGAGTTCCTGACGGGGTTTCACCACTACATCGCACAGGAGTGCGGACACAAGAAAAACACGACGTGGATCTACATGATCGCGTTCAAGCACATCCTCATGCTGGCCCGAAGCCGGGGGCACATGGCCAAGGACCTCTTCGCGAATTACAAACTGCGCAGCGAATTCGTCGCGCGAAACTACCTGTCCATGACCGAAATCCGCAAGCTGATCCGTCTGGACCTCGACGACATGACCTTACAGTTGGTACGCGATGCATTTTTGTTCAGTTGCTTCACGGGACTCTCCTACATCGACCTCTGCACGCTGACCCCGCAGCATATCCAGCAGGACGGCAAACAGCTGTGGATCAGCACCACCCGCCGCAAAACAGGATCTGCGGTCAACGTGCGCATCTTCGCGATACCGTACACCATTCTGCTGAAATACAAACCGATGCAGCGGAATGCGCGGATATTCCGCCTGCCGAGCAACGGCTGGTGCAACATCTGCCTCGAACGCATTATGTCTCTGGCGGGCATTCCCCGGCACATCACGTTCCATTCGGCCCGGCACACCTTCGCCACGACGATCACGCTTTCGCAGGGAATGGCGATCGAAACGATCAGCAAGCTGCTGGGGCATAAGAATATACGGACTACGCAGATTTATGCGACCATCACCCACTCGAAACTCGACGGTGACATGGAGCGGCTCTCGAAACGCCTCGATACGCTGTACCGCGATACCGACCTGGAAAAAGTCCGGGAGCGCCTTTGAGGACCGATTCACATATACGCAGAAGTTCACGCAGCTAACACATTCGCTCAAAACACCCGAAAACACCCGAAAAGGGGATTACAATTTGTAATCCCCTTGAGATGATATTTTCAAAATCGTAACCGTTATCAACCAATCTTCTACACATATGTTATACTGGTAAATTATTTTAATAATTTATTTGTAAACGAGTTAGCAATTTCATACCTTTGCTTGTGAACTTTTTTTTTTAAAAAAAACTATTAGATTAACGCTTATGGTAAGAAAAATTCTACTATCGTTAATTGCTTTATTGGGGGGGGGAATATTACTCTCGCTGGCCCAGAGTAAGCAAATTTCCGGAACAGTCACCGGTCCCGACGGGAAACCGGTCGCCGGAGCAACGGTTATGGTCGACGGCTCGCATGTCGGCACGACCTCAAACGGAGACGGTAGCTTCACCATCACGGCTCCCGGAAACGGATCGCTGGTCGTATCCTTCATCGGCTATGAAACCCAGAAGGTGGCCATCGGAGGCAAGACCCGAATCAACATCTCGCTCAAAGAAGACGCACAGGCCATCGACGACGTGATCGTAGTGGCCTTCGGTACAGCCAAGAAAGACGCCTTCACCGGAGCGGCGAAGGTGATCAAATCCGACGATCTGATAAAAACGCAGTCTTCGAACGTCGGGGATGCCCTCGTCGGCAAAATCGCCGGCGTGCAGTTCTCCTCCGCCTCGGGCCGTCCGGGTTCCGGTCAGAAGATTTACGTGCGCGGCTACGGTTCGATGAATGCCAAAAACGACCCGCTCTGGGTTGTAGACGGCGTGCCCTACGAAGGCGACATCAACAACATCAACGCTGCCGACATCGAGTCGATCAGCGTCCTCAAGGACGCCGCGTCGAACGCCCTGTACGGCTCCCGCGGCGCGAACGGCGTAATCATGGTCACAACCAAGCGTGCGAAGGCCGGCGAGGCCACCGTGACTTTCGACGGCAAGTGGGGCATCAACACCCGTGCGTTGCAGACCTACGACATCGTGGAGGATGCGGGCGAATACTACGAGATGCACTACAAGTCGCTGTACAACTATTACACGCTCGACCAGAAGTACACTCCCCTGGCCGCCAACATCGCCGCCAACAAGCTGCTGACGTCGAACGATCCCGGCGGTCTGGGTTACAACGTCTTCACCGTGCCCGACGGCCAGAACCTCATCGGCGAAAACGGCCGTCTCAATCCGCGTGCGAAGCAGGGCCGCCTGGTAACCGACGCCAAGGGCCAGCAGTTCTACCTGCAACCCGACAACTGGCTCGACGAAATCTACAAATCGTCGTCGTTCCGTCAGGAGTACAACGTCAGCGTTTCCGGCGCGACGGACCGCGCCAATTTCTTCGCATCGCTCGGCTATCTGGACAACACGGGTATCGTCGACGGTTCGAGCAACGAGCGCTACACCGCCCGTCTGCGCGCGGACTACCAGGCCAAAAAGTGGCTGAAAGTCGGCGGTAACATGTCCTACACCCATTTCGTCTGGAACAACGGCAACCAAACCAACGACGACGGCGAAGGTCAGGGCGAAGGCAACGACGACGGCGGAAACGCATTCGCCACGGCGATCCGCATGGCGCCGATCTATCCGGTCTACATGCGCGACGGCAACGGCAACATTATGATCGACGAGTACGGATTCAAGATGTACGATACCGGCGACGGCCGCAACGGCGGCGCACTGCGCACCAACGGCGGCAAGAGCAACGACCTGCAGGACATTCAGCTCAACAAATACATCAACGAGGGCAATGCCTTCATGGCCAACGGTTTTGCCGATTTCTCCCTGTACAAGGGCCTGAAACTGACCCTCAACGGAAGCGTGTCGCTCGACGAAACCCGCGGTACGCAGGTGTCGAACCCCTACTACGGACAGTTCGCCGAATCGGGCGGCGCCGTTTTCAAGAGCCACAGTCGGGAGATCGCCTACAACATGCAGCAGTTCCTGACCTACACCAACACCTTCGCCGACGTCCACAACCTCGACCTGCTCTTCGGCCATGAAATGTACAACCGCAAATCCTACGGTCTGTACGGCTCGAAGACCATGATGTTCTCGCCGGACAACACCGAACTCAGCGGCGCCGTCGTCGACTCGTCGCGGTCGGGTTCGTCGGTTCTGGAGTACAACAACGAGGGCTACTTCTTCCGCGGACAGTACGACTACGACAACCGCATCTATTTCTCGGGATCGTACCGCCGCGACGCATCGTCGCGCTTCCACCCCGACCACCGCTGGGGCAACTTCTGGTCGCTCGGCGCAGCCTGGATCATCAACCGCGAGAGCTGGTTCAACGCTTCGTGGGTCAACATGCTGAAGGTCAAAGCATCGTACGGTTCGCAGGGTAACGACAACCTCGGATCGAAAGCGGAATCCTACTACCGCTATACCGACTACCGCGAGATCCTGAGCAGCGGCGACGGCGTTACGAGCGTACTCTACCAGAAAGGCAACCCCGACATCACCTGGGAGACCAACGCCAACCTCAATGTCGGCGTAGAGTTCGGCCTCTGGGACAACCGTCTGTCGGGTAGCATCGATGTCTTCAACCGCAAGACCACCGACATGCTGTTCGAGCTGGCCACTCCGATCGAGTCGGGTTACACGACCATTTTCACCAACATCGGCGACATGGTCAACCGCGGTCTCGAAATCGAACTGAACGCAGACCTGATCCGGACCAAAAACCTCGTGTGGGACTTCTCGCTCAACATGACCCACTACAAGAACAAGGTGACCCACCTGCCGGAGCAGTTCAAAAACAACACGACGGCCGACGGCAAACACGTGGGCCGCTGGCAGGACACCAAATTCCTCACCGAAGGGGAATCCGTCTTCTCGTTCTACGTTCCGACCTACGCGGGAGTAGACCCCGAGACCGGAAAATCGCTGTGGTACACCTACAAGACCGATGATGCCGGCAACAAGGAGCGCATCAAGACCTCCGATTACTCGGTGGCCTCGCAGGAGGGCCGCGAAATGCACGGAGACGCCCTGCCGGACGTTTACGGCGGTTTCGGCACGTCGCTGCGCTTCTACGGCGTCGATTTCTCGATCGGCTTCACCTACCAGCTCGGCGGACAGGTTCTCGACCAGGGCTACAGGTTCTACATGAACTCCCCGGCAGGAACGTCGACCGGAAACAACTACCACCACGACCTGCTCAATTCGTGGACTCCCGAGAACTCCGGTTCGAACATTCCGCGTTTTGCTTACAACGACTCGAATCAGGCAGCCGTCTCGGACCGTTTCCTCACCAGCGCATCGTACCTGAACATCCAGAACATCACGCTCGGATATACGCTGCCCAAGCGTATCACGCGCAAGTTCCTCGTCGAGAATCTGCGTATCTACCTCGCCTGCGACAATGTATGGTACTGGTCCAAGCGTCAGGGTCTCGACCCGCGTCAGTCCATCAACGGAATCACGAACCCGTACTACTACGCCCCGATTCGCACCTTCTCGGGCGGTGTAACCGTAACGTTCTAATTTGTTAAACGACGAATATTATGAAAATGAACAACATACTGAAAACAACGGCGCTGCTTCTCGGTTCATCCGTGCTTCTTTCGGGCTGTATCAAGGAGACCTTCCCCGAAAGCGGATACGCCACCAGCGATCAGACTGCCGAATCTCCGTTCGCAAAGGAGGGTCTTATCACTGCGATGCCGACGGTGCTCATCACCAACTATATAGACCTCGGCGAGCACATCGACTTCGGCTACCCGGGCATCTTCGGCGCCACCGACCGCATGGTCGGCGAGGTGTTCCCCGTCAGCGGCAACCTGCCGGGCGGCAACCAGTACTACGACCGCTGGCAGGCATGGCTCTATCCGGGCAACTCGACCGGATTGGCAGCGAACGGCAAGATGTCCCCGTTCTTCTACACCAACTATTACAAGTTCATCTTCACGGCCAATGAGGCCATCGACATCGCAAACCAGAGCGAAGGCGCAGAGGAGATGATGGGCATTGCCAAGACTTTCCGCGCGCTCTGCTACCTCGACCTGGCCCGTCTCTACGACGCGCTGCCGGCCAAGGCTCCCGAACGTCCCGCCTACGAGACCGAGCTGGAAGCCGTCAAGGGGCTGACCGTTCCCATCGTCCGGGAAGATACGAGCATGGAGGAACTGGAAAACAACCCGCGCGTATCGCGTGAGGAGATGTTCAAGTTCATCTTCGAGGACCTCAACACCGCCGAGACCCTGCTGGCCAACTATACGCCGGCAACGAAAAACCTGCCCTCGCTGGCCGTGATCTACGGACTCAAGGCCCGCGCCTACCTCTGGCTGGGCGGATTCACCGAATCGTATGCGGAAGTTCCGACCGGCGACGCCGCTTACCGTCTGGCCGCCGAATACGCCCGCAAGGCCATCGACGCTTCGGGCTGCACGATTATGACCGAAAGCCAGTGGCTCGACCCGAAGACCGGGTTCAACACGGTCAATTCGTCGTGGATGTGGGCCATGATCCAGACCACCGACACCGTGCTCAACAACCTGCTGTCGTGGTCGGCCCACATGGCGACCGAGGCTATCTGGGGTTACGGCTACGGAGCGCAGCCGGGTATCTCGGTATTCAGCTACAACCGCATTTCGTCGGGCGACTTCCGCAAAAAGAGCTTTGTCGGAGCCGACCGCTCGTTCGACGCCATCGCACCCTATACGACCCTGACCGAGAAGGAGTTCGCAACGATAGCCCCCTACGCATCGTTTAAGTTCCACGCGGCCAACGGCGAAAAACGAAACTATTCCACGGGTAACGTGACGAGCATCCCGATGATGCGTGTCGAGGAGATGTACCTGATCGAGGCCGAGGCTACGGCGCACTACGACGCCACCACCGGCAAGTCGCTGTTGCAGTCGTTCATGGCCAACCGCGATCCGGCCTATACGGTTCCGGCGGCCAACGACCTGATCGACGAGATCATTTTCCAGAAGCGGATCGAGTTCTGGGGCGAGGGCGTCATCTTCTACGACCTGAAGCGTCTGAACATCGGCATGCACAACGGCGACACCGGCACGAACGCTCCCCCGATGGCCCAGCTTTCCACGGACGGACGCGCCCCCTGGTGGAACTGCGTGTTCCCGCTGAACGCCGTACAGCAGAATAAGGCGCTTGCGGGCAAGAACAACCCCAACCCGACCCAAACGGTCAAGTCTGTTAAATAAAAAACATCGCTATTTATGAAAAGTATAAAAATATTCTTTCTGGCGACTGTCGCCATCGTCGCGGGGCTGTTCACGGCCTGCAGCGACGATGACTTCAAAGCAGGTCCCGAGGTCGACGGCGCACAGGTCTACTTCCCCGAGAATGTGACCACCCAGCATAGCATCAGCGACGACGTCTCCTCCATCGCCATCCCGGTAAAACGCATCGCCAAGGACGAGGCGCTGACCGTAGCGGTTCTCGCCAGCGACGAGTCGGGTCTGTTCACCATTCCGTCGTCGGTATCGTTCGCAGCCGGCAAGGAGACTTCCGAACTGCTGATCACCTTCGACCGCACCAAACTCGAAGACGGCAAGGAATACCCCCTTTCGTTCCTGATCAACGACGAGGACAACACGACGCCCTACGGCAACCGCAGCCTCGATATTACGGTTATGCCCTGGCCGTGGGTGAAAATGGGAACCGGCAAATTCCGCGAAGGCTGGTTGAGCGATGTATTCACCGGCAATATGTTCGAAATCGATGTCACGGTACACAGCCATAAGTCGAAAGAAGGTATCTACATGGTTGAAGAGATGCTCGGCTGGCCTTATATGACCGAATTCTTCGGAGCTACGCAAGAGGAGCTTTCGGAGCAGTTCAGCTACACTCCGTCCAATATCGTCATCGATTGCAGCAATGCGACTCAAGTGACGATTGAAGAACAATGGTCGGGTATTACCGAAAACAGTAACGGTTACGGAAACTTTATGATCGCCTCGGCGGAACCCGGCACATTGGTCAACGGCGTCATCACCTTCCCGAAGGACGGATTGACCGCAAAACTCGTCGGATTGGATCGCGAATTTCCCGCTAACAGTCAAGGTACGTTCCGCATCATGCTGCCGGGCGCCGAAATAGTCGACTATACGCTCTCCGCCGTATACGACGGCATGAAGGTCAGCGCCGACGGAGAGACGGCGAGCGCCGTCATCGACTTCACCTACGGCGCCGACGTTACGAACATCCGCTATGTTCTCGTCGAAAATGAATTGACCGAGGCCGAAACCGCTACGCTTGTCGCAGCGATCGCCGACGGATCAGCCGAGAACATCAACGAGTTGCAGGACTTCACCGTAGGCGGCGAGAAAGTCTCCGCCGAAGCCGTACTGCCTGGACCCGGAACCTATACCGTAGTCGCCCTGCCCCTTGACAAAGCGCAAAAACCGGTTTCCGGCGAAGCTTCCGCAGCATCGTTCTACTTCCCGGGCATAGGAGGGACCTCGGTTCCCAACGACATCGCCGGCTCGCTCTATAAAGTCAGCGCCTATCCCGATGCCGCAGCATATGTATCGGAGTATCCCGATTACTCATCGGCCGTGTACGAGATCACCGGCACGGAGATGAAGAAGATCAAAACCTACTTCAACAAAACTTCCATAATCGACAATATCGAGATTCAAACCGGAGGCCTGACCCTGCAGGATGTAGTCGATAAATACGGTAAAGAACTCAATGCCGATGCGATGGAAGAACTCGCAACGACCGGAAAATATTGGGACATAATGATCAATCTGACACCGGGCGCATCCTATACGCTGGTTGTCGAAGCAACGAACAACTACGGCAAGAAAAAACTGATCGTGTGCGAACCGTTCGTGACGGACATACCGCCCTATACCGGAGAGTTGATCATCGGGAAATACGGCATGTCCTACGCGGCCAGCGCTGAAGACACGTTCGAAAATGTATTCGAGGTAATACCTACCGTCGGAAGCAACACCGAATTTTTCGTGAAGGATTTCGCCGTAGAGGACGGCACCCAATGGTACGCAACCTATGACTCGGCCAAGTCGACGCTCACGATGAGCGGCGTGCAGCTCGGCCGGGAGGACAACGGCAACCTGCTCGGCAAATTCACGGAGGCGCTCACCCCGGACAAGTCCCGCGGTTACGGTATCTTCTCGTTCGCAACCGAAGAGAGCGAAGGGATCGTATTGACGATCGATCCGGCGTCGAAACAAGTTTCAGCGCTGACGACCGACGTCGAGGTTCCCGTTGCTGATTTCACCGTCAACAAGATCGTCGGAGCCTTGGCAGCATACTATGCCGACGGAACGACCATCACGAAGCAGAGCGGAACGACATCCGCAGCATCCGCAGCCAAAGTTCAGGGCGTCCGCACGAAGATCCCGTTCAGCAGCGTCCGTGTTCCGGCCCATATCGGGAAGTCGCTCGACAGCCGTGGTCTCCAGATGAACGCCACATTCGTCAGGAACAGCGACAACACGAACCACGGCGTCCGCACGTTAAGCGTGAAGACGGCGAAATGCGAGCCGCTGCCGAAACAGATCGGCCGCCGCGCCGATTTCAAAATCCGCGAAAACCTCCCGGTTTTGAAATAACCGACGCATATTGTTCCACACGACCCGACACAGTCCGAGCGACCGTGTCGGGTTCTGTGGTCCAATGAAACGAAACATCGGTCACGACATGCACTAATATTAGGATTATAAGATTATGACAAGGACAACAACTTTATGGAGCCTCTCTCTCCGCAATAAAGGGTGTAAATCAAGCATTTGCGAGATTTACACCCTTTTTTACACCCAAGAATGTAAAATTGGGTGTTTTTGTATTTTTTAAGATTCTTCAAAAGAATGTCAATTACAAAGCGATTGGTATTTCTATGGACTGGCAGAATGAACCTTTATGACGAAAAATATAGTTATTCAAAAAAATAAATATCTTAAATATGGAATTCATTTGCCAAATATGAAATTTCTATTCATATATTCCTCTTTTGTAATTCATTAGATATTGGGTAAAAGTCTTGCCTGTTTCTTTTTTGAAAAAACGCATGAGGTGACTGGGGTCGGAAAAGTGGAACTCGTCTGCCAGTTGGCTCACATTCAGATTGGAGAACAGTAGCTCATTTTTCAGCTCTTCCAAAAGACGTTGCTTGAGTAAGTGAATGGCTGATACACCAAATTGCGCCATGACAGAATTATTCAAGGTGATACGACTTACCCGAAGCATATCAGCATATTCTTGAACGCGCTGTGTCGTTCGGATATGTTTTTCGAGTAAGTCCTTGAATTTGAATGCGTAATTGTTTTTTGGCACTTCGACAGGTAGACGATAAGTTTGAGCGTATGCCCGGTTGATAATTACCAGTAGATAATAAAGCACTGACACAATGAGGTTGTAAGTGTCTACCACAGGATGTTGTAGTTCTTGTTTTATCTTTTTTAAGAGGCGCATATATTCCGTCAGCTCCTCCGGCTCGGCAAACAAGTAGGGCGGTGTATCAGTCTGATAATAATACAACAGCCGATATACGAAGAACTTGTCAGCAATGAACGTGCGCATAAAGTCTTCGCGGAAAATAAGAAAAGTGTAATCTAGTTCTACCTCGTTCACGTGCCATTCCTGTTGCTGGTGCGGCGACAAAAGCAGCACCATACCATCCCGTAACTCCACTTTTCGGAAGTTCAGCAACAAATATCCATTGGCACGACGAAAGAAATAGAAGCTGAAAAAATCTGTCTTAAACGCCTTATGCTCGGTCAAGACACCACAGATGTCCTTGCTTTCGCCTGTGTTAATGTAGAAATCTACGCCACATTGCGTTTTATTGAACGGAACGCTTACAAGTCTTTTGGGATTGATTATAGCTTTCATCACTCTTGTTTTTTGCTTTCTGCAAATATACATCATTCTTTTATCAAAATGGCATATATTCCTGTTTTTAAGGCATAGAGACATTGGGATATCCTTTCGAACTTTGTACCCGAAAAATAATACAAAACATAACATCATGAACGAAAAAGCAATTATTCGGTTGGTACGCAGTGCCACCTTGAAAATCAACTATGCAGGACATACCATTCTTATTGACCCCGTATTTGCCGACAAAGGAACCCTGCAATCAGCTCTCGGTGTATATAAGAATCCGAGGGTACATCTCGTAATGCCTATTAGCGACATTACTGAAGGTGTTGATATGGTACTGCTCACCCACAACCACATCGACCATTACGAACCAAGTGTAAAGCAGCATTTGCCGAAAGACATTCCTTTCTACACCCAGCCACAAGATAAGGCCGCCATCCTGAAAGATGGTTTCTCAAATGTAGAAGCGATTGAAGAGAGCATAACCTTAGGTCATCTGACCATCCACCGTGCTATTGGCCATCACGGTTTCGGTCAGATAGGCCAGATGATGGGACCTGTTTCGGGCTATGTGCTGATGTCCGAAGGGCTTCCGACTATTTATATCATGGGCGATTGCAAATGGGAAGAATGTACTCTTGCTACCGTGGAAAAGTATCGTCCTAATTATATTGTGGTGAACAGTGGCGGTGCGGTATTCCCCGAATTCTCTAAGACGGACGGTTGTATCATCCCCAATGAACAGGAAGTAATGGCGATGCTTGACACACTCCCCCCACACATCAAGCTGATTACCGTACACATGGATGCCATCGATCATTGCCAGACCACCCGTGCCATCCTTCGCAACGAAGCTCGCCATCACGGGACGGATATGAGCCGACTGATTATACCGGAAGACGGAGAAAGCATAACACTTAAATAACTGTATAAACAATCATTTCAAAATATTAGAAAGATGAAAAAGATTAGGAAAATCGCGGTAGAACAGAATTTCGCCGCGATCAGTGTCGGTAAGTTGAATGAACTGAATGAATACGAACTTCAGCTTGGCCCGGATGTGAAAATTCCCGGAAAAGTATTCTGCAGCACCGCTCTCGGAACTACGGGAAGCGAGTTTTCTTTCCAGTCATTCGCCCCGGGTACAGAAACCGGATTTCTGCATAGTCACAAGAGTCATGAGGAACTTTATTTTTTCCTCTCCGGTAAAGGTGAATTTCAAGTAGACGGAACAGTGTTCCCAGTGGAAGAAGGTAGCGTTGTCAGGGTATCTCCTGCAGGAAAACGAAGTGTCCGTAACAACGGAACGACTCCGCTCCTCATGCTCTGCATACAATATTGCAGCAATACATTCTCACAGGAGGATGCCACTGACGGAATCATACTGAAAGAACCGGTAAAATGGAAAGTCTCTCCGAAATGATTCTAAAAAGGAACTCTAAGCAGATGACTATCTGTATAAAATCCCTGATAAAGAATATGAACATAGTGGTAGGCTGCTCCATCGGGTGCAGCTACTGCTATGCCCGTAACAACTGCCGCCGCTTCCATATTACGGACGACTTCTCCGTACCGGAATATATGGTGCGAAAGCTGCGTATCATCGACACGCCCAAGCCTCACGTATGGCTGATGACCGGAATGAGCGATTTCTCCGATTGGAAGCCTGAATGGAATGCGGAAATATTCAGACGAATGAAAAGCAATCCGCAACACGCTTATATATTCCTTACGAAATGTCCGGACAAGATCAGTTTCTCTACAGATGACGAGAATGTATGGATGGGCGTGACCGTCACGCGCAATTCCGAAAAAAAGCGGCTAGACGATTTGAAAAGAAATATCAAGGCCAAGCACTACCATGTCACTTTCGAACCTATTTTCGATGAAATCGGCGATATAGATTTCGAGGGTATCGACTGGATTGTCATAGGTACGGAGACCGGACATCGGAAAGGCAAAGTGGATTCCCGTCCCGAATGGGTGCTTCACATTGCCGACCAAGCCCAAACACAGGGCGTCCCCGTGTTTATGAAAGAGGATTTGCTGCCTATAATGGGCAAAGAAAGGATGATTCAGGAACTGCCGGAACAATTTACAAAACGCTTACAATGAATACCGAAATAATCAAAGAAATAGACGTACAGAGCGTTATGACCAAATCCTCACTGCCGGTCGGAGGATATTCGGTCAACCCTTACGTGGGCTGTCCCCACGCCTGTAAGTATTGCTACGCATCGTTTATGAAACGATTCACCGGGCATACAGAACCGTGGGGTGCATTTCTGGACGTGAAGAACTGGAAACCGATAGCCAATCCGCACAAATATGACGGAGAGCGCATTGTGATAGGTTCCGTGACGGATGGTTACAACCCGTATGAGGAGCAATTTTGCCGTACCCACAGGCTGCTCGAAGAGCTGCGTGGGAGCAACGCCGAGATTATGATATGCACTAAGTCCGACCTTGTCCTGCGCGACCTCGACCTGTTGAAGCGTTTTCCCAAAGTAACGGTGTCATGGTCGGTCAATACGCTTGACGAGCGGTTTCGTACGGATATGGACAATGCCGTGAGCATAGAACGTCGTCTGAACGCAATGCGTCAGGTCTATGAGGCGGGCATCCGTACCGTGTGTTTTGTATCGCCCATATTCCCCGGAATAACCGATATGAAGGCGATTATCGAGAAAGTGAAAGGATATGCCGATTTGATATGGCTCGAAAACCTGAATCTGCGCGGGCAGTTCAAGGGAGGGATAATGACGTATATCCGTGAGAAGCATCCCGACCTCTTTCCGTTATACGAAGAAATATACAACAAAAAGAGGCTTGATTACTGGCAGGCATTGGAACAGGACATTTCCCAATACGCCAAGGCACAGGGGTTTCCATATAGAATAAATGATTTGCCTTACGGGCGCTCGGAAAAAGGCAAGCCGGTTATCGTAAATTATTTCTACCACGAAAAGATACGATTGACTAAATGAGGGAAAGATATTGACAATATGGTATATTAATAGTGAATAAGATATTCTTTTATTGCTTATTTTACTTTAGAATAGTTAGACAACTTAGATTTTGTACTATATATTACGATAGAAGTACAATCCATGATGAATTGTACTTCTCTATATTACATCCTGAATCCTCTGGATTTTTGTTCTTTCTGCACTGAGTTACGCAGATGCTGCTGTAACTTCTCCCATTGTTCCTTGAACCATTCGCTGATTGGCTGTTGGTTTATAGTCAGCATCAATTTATTCTTATTGATCGGGCTTCGTTCAATTTTGAAAATTACATTTTTTGTTTCAAATCTCTGTCTATATTCTTCGGAATAGATTTTTCCACTACATCTGAGAGCTTCCCTTTTGTATAAAAGAGAATCAACCATCCCCTTGGTAAAACCAGTGACATAGCATAATTTTTCCATTCTCAGCATTTCTTTGAGCAATGGGAACCAGCATAATGCTTTTTCGAGAATGGTATTCAATCGTGATATTTCCTTGTCTTTGGCTTCAAGTTCTTGATTGTGTATTCCTTGAAGATTACGAATTTGTCTGCCATGCTGTTCCTGTATTTGTTGTATCTGAATTTTCAATTCATCAGTAGCTTTGTCCCGTTTGGTAATTTCCTGATGTAGCTGCTCGATGTGATGTTCCAGTTCTTTCAGCTTACCGCTTCCGAAAAGAGAACCTACACTGCTGGTTATGGCTGTGGCTACATCGGTAGCTGCACTTTTGAGTTTGTCCGTACGTATCTCTGCTTTTACCTGTTTGAGTTCCTGCTCGGCGAGGCTTACCTGTTGCTCCTTGTGTCGCTTGGTTTCCTCTATACGTTGCAGTTCGGCTTTCTGCTTCTCAATGATGAAATCATTTCGTTCCAGATGCTCTTTACCTGTGACAGCTTTTGCCTGCCCACGTTCCATCAGGAGAATATCGGAAGCCAAGGTCTGCATGATTGCCATATCTTCGTCATTGAGTTTTCGGCTCTTTCCGGTTTCGTGGTTCATCCAGTCGAATACGATATGGGCATGATAGTTCGGCTTGAACCATCTGCTTCCTATTTGAAAACTCTCTTTGTCTTCCGCTTCCGGCTGACCGTTTAGCCAATGTCCTTCGTCTTTGTGCAGGAAAATTTGTAGTGGAGTGATGCCCCAACGCTTTTGACACTCTTCACCGAATCTGCGTACATCAGCCAGTGTGGTGTCCGGTCTGATAAGCAATACTCCTTCACGGAT
>ERZ1673746.1104-NODE-1104-length-21731-cov-9.251015_pt1 | contig 21731 bp, 15 predicted proteins | sample MGYA00580205_ERZ1673746 | MGnify/ENA primary metagenome ERZ1673746 (study PRJEB41218, sample SAMN15661771) | gut metagenome | host: Homo sapiens | place: Canada: London | collected 2015-08-20/2019-03-30 | study: EMG produced TPA metagenomics assembly of...
CCGGAGAGCACTTAATGTGCTCTCCGTGCGAGTCAGGACTGTCCGAGCAGGCGACTTCATATGCCGCCGGGCGGCTGGGGCGAACCCCTCCAAAGATTTTCAAAAAAGTTGTTGACGCGCGCGTAACGACTCGTCTAATATATCCCTTGCGCGATGGACCTGTAGCTCAGTTGGTTAGAGCGTCCGGCTGATAACCGGGAGGTCACAAGTTCGAATCTTGTCAGGTCCACCACTTTCTTTCGCAATAAACACCCCAGCGAGAGCCGAGTCGCCGCTGGGGTGTTTATTACTGTCTCCGTGGGGGTTTAGCTCAGCTGGGAGAGCGCGGGCTTTGCAAGCCTGAGGTCAGGGGTTCGATCCCCCTAACCTCCACCATGATGGACCTGTAGCTCAGTTGGTTAGAGCGTCCGGCTGATAACCGGGAGGTCACAAGTTCGAATCTTGTCAGGTCCACCATCAAAACCGTGAAGAGCCCTGGGGCGTTGCCTCGGGGCTTTTTTCTTACCTACTGAAAGTAGTCAAAAAAGCCCCGTCCCAAATTAACTACTTTGATTTTGTGTGCTGTGCGAAAGTTTGGGTAGTATAGCTATTCAATGCGGCGGGCTGCCGCGTGTTAACCGCTACGTACCGGAGGTGTTCCATGGTTCGTGTCGACATAGAGACCATCGTCATGGCCGCCGGTCCCGTGCCATCGCTTATCGTACTTCGTGAGCGCAGCAGCAAATCGGACTCGCCCGCGCCGCTGCGTTCCCTTTCCATTCAGACTGGTTCGTTTGAAGCTGCTGCCATCAGCCGCGGCATCGATAGCGGCCGCGCCGAGCGCCCGATTACCCATGATCTGCTGCTCGATACCGTTGACGCCCTGGGCGCCAAACTCGAGCGCATCGAGATCGTTCGCGCCGAGCCGCCGGTGTTCTACGCGACGATCGTCGTACTGGCCGATGGCGAGGAGCGCAAGATCGACGCCCGCCCCAGTGATGCCATTGCCCTTGCCGTGCGCAGCAATGCCCCCATGTTTGTGGAGGACGATATCATGAATCGCCTGGGCACTGTTTCTACCCACGCCGAGGAAGTCGACGACGAGCAGGAGTTCGAGAAGTTCGACGAGTTCGTCCATACGCTCTCCCCCGATGACTTCTAAATGCGGGGTGGCATGGTTGCGGAGTGTTCGTTGATGGCCGGTGGTATGTCGGCTGAGGCGGCGGCCATTGCGCGCGAGGCCCAGATGCGCTCGGAGGCATCCGAGGCGGCACGCATTGCCTATGTGATGCAGGCCCGCACGCTTCGCGAGCGCCGCGGCTCGTTTATCAAGATGGTTGTCATCTCCGCTCTTGTCGCGGCAATCTGCTCGCGCCTTCGTGGTACAGTTGGTGCGCTTGGGTTTTCGATTTCAACAGGCTTGGTAATCTGGGGTGTGGTCGATGCAGTAATGCTGACCAACCAGATCAAGGTACTCGACAAGCGCGCGATGGATATGATGCGCGCCCGCGACGCTGCCGCCAAGATCGCTGCCGAGGCACAAGAACTGTAACGACGCCAGACTCGATGGGAAGGTCTAAAGATGGCACAGGATATGCAGGACGCCGGTAACGTCTCCGCCGAGCTCGACGCCATGGTGTGCGACCTGATTGGTGCGTTCTTGGACGACCTTGCCGCCGGCGAGAATCCGGGTGTAGTTGTGGCGATCGAGGACGCTGCTTCCAACCGATATCTGGCGGCGCTCGACGAGGACGGCGAAGAGGCGTGCCTCGAGGCGGCCACCAACTTTATCTCCGAGCACAAGATGGGTCTTAAGGACGAGGGCCTGGGCCGCATCGCCCGCTATGCCATCGGCTACACCGGCTGTGTCGAAATTGACGGCGGCTATCACGATGCCCTGCTCGTGAGCTTCTTCGAAACCACGCTCGAGAGCGGTTTTTCGGCATACGTGCTGTATGAGGGCATGGGTGCCGGCGATGGTTTTATGTGGAGCGACCCTGAACCTGCAGGTGAGGAAACCCCTCTTATCTAAAATCGCTAAAATAAACGAGTTTTCGGTAAAAGGCTCAATATTCCCGCTGAGCGTTGTATCGCTGGGCGGGCCGCATACGCGTGCCGTTTGTATATGGATAGAAGATAGGGGAACTACATGCGCGTAGACAATCTGAGGAACATCGCCATCATCGCCCACGTCGACCACGGCAAGACGACGATGGTCGACAAGCTCCTGCGTGCCACGGACGCCTTCCGTGCCAACCAGCAGGTCGAGGACCGCGTCCTGGATTCCAACGACCAGGAGCGTGAGCGCGGCATTACGATTCTCGCCAAGAACATCTCTATCGAGTACAAGGACGTTAAGATCAACGTCATCGACACTCCGGGCCACGCCGACTTTGGCGGCGAGGTCGAGCGCGTGCTGCGTATGGCCGACGGCGCCCTGCTGCTGGTCGACGCCTTTGAGGGCCCCATGCCCCAGACCCGCTTCGTGCTGCGTCACGCTATCGACACCGGCCTCAAGATCATGATCGTCATCAACAAGATCGACCGTCCGGGCGCCAACCCCGAGAAGGCCTACAACGACTGCCTGGACCTCATGGCCGACCTGGGCGCCACCGACGACCAGCTTGAGTTCGCCATGGAGCACGTGGTCTACGCCAGCGCCATGAATGGCTTTGCCCGTCTTGATCCCAACGACGGCAACATGGACATGTATCCGCTGCTCGATATGATCATCGACGACATGCCCGCGCCCGAGGTTGACGAGAACGCCCCGCTGGCCATGCAGTGCGTGACCATCGACCACTCCAACTTCGTTGGCCGTATCGGCATCGGCCGCGTGTACTCCGGCACCATCCACCAGGGCGACCAGATCCTGGTTGTCAAGAACGACGGCTCCAGCGCCACCGCTACCGTCAAACAGCTCTTTACCTTCGACTACCTGGGCCGCACCGAGTGCCAGGAAGTCGGCGCCGGTGACATCGCTGCCGTCGTGGGCATTGACCGCACCGATATCGGCGATGTCTACACCGACCCCGAGAACCCCGTCGAGCTCGAGCCCATTGAGATCGACCCGCCGACCCTGTCCATCGTCTTTGAGGCTTCGACCTCCCCGCTCGTCGGTCGCGACGGCGACATCGTGGGCGCCCGTCAGCTCAAGGAGCGCCTGTTCAACGAGGCCGAGAACAACGTGACCATGAAGATCGAGGAGCTCGAGGACAAGAGCGGCGTCGAGGTCTCGGGCCGCGGCATTCTGCACCTGTCTGTTTTGATGGAGTCCATGCGCCGCGAGGGCTTTGAGTTCCAGGTCGGCCGTCCCCGCGTTCTGTTTAAGAAGGACGAGAACGGCAACAAGATGGAGCCTGTCGAGCAGGCCGTCGTCGAGTGCCCGGACGAGTACTCGGGCAAGGTCGTTGAGGTCTTCGGTACCTCCGGCGGCATCATGACGAGCATGGATACCTCGGGCATCGTGACGCACCTCGAGTTTAAGATCCCGACCCGCGGCATCATGGGTCTTAAGAACCGCATCATGAATGTCACCCACGGCGAGGGCGTGTTCTACCACACCTTCCTGGAGTACGGTCCCTACGCCGGCGAGATCGGCAACCGTCAGAACGGCGCCATGATCTCCATGACCACCGAGAAGGCCGTTGCCTACGCCCTGGGTACGCTGCAGGAGCGCGGCCAGCTGTTTGTTGAGCCGGGCACCGAGTGCTACGAGGGCATGATCGTGGGCGAGCGCAGCAAGGCCGGCGACATGGTCGTCAACATCGCCCGTACCAAGAACCTGGGCAACCAGCGTTCCTCGACCTCCGATATCTCCGTTCAGCTGGTGCCGCCCCGCACCTTCTCGCTGGAGGAGGCGCTGGAGTACATCGCCGACGACGAGCTGGTCGAGATTACTCCCAAGAACATTCGCCTGCGCAAGCGTCTGCTCAACGCCACCGACCGTAAGAAGGCTGCTGTCCGCGCCGGTCAGGTCAACAAATAAGCACTGGGACTTATAACCGCCAATAAGAAAGGGCGTCGACCGCAATGGTCGGCGCCCTTTTTGGTGCAAGGGGACAGGTTACTTTGCACCACGGTAGAGGAGGTTATCCCCCCGAGTGGCTTTTCAGGCAAAGTTAAGTTGTTTAAACATATACATAATTCCACAGAATATAACTGCTTTAATGCAAAACCGTTAACAGATAAATATCAACTGGTATTAAATTAAAAGACCTTTTTACCTGCGGTTTACATGACTGGTATCTATATTGTATGTTATGCATTGTGGCATAGACGAACCGTCTTAGAAGTTGCTCCCCAATGGGTTCTTGCAATGCGCTAGGTAGGTTCTCGTTGATGTTGGGGTTTGTGTTCGATCCGACGATTCGCCGTATTCCACACTGTGTTGTAGGAATTAGGGGACAACTATGGACGCACACCGCTCACGGTCGCTGGGTATGGCGGCCCTGATCTTCATTTTAATTAGCCTCACCGCCGCAGTTTTTCACGGCGCAGCCCCAGTGCGCGCCGAGGATGCGACGACGCCGACGCCGATTGAGATCAACGGCGATACGGCAACGGTTGAGGTTAAGCTGTATACCGATGAGAACCATACTCAAGAGCTCAAGGATCCTGTAACGTCCACTTCGACGCTCTATGGAGCTTTCTCGGCAAAGTTTAAGGCGGGCTATTACCCGAGCCCGACACAAAACGTTGCGGAGTACTCTCTTCCGAGCAATATTAAGTTATTGAAAGATGAAAGCGGGTTGCTCTATGACGGTTTGGGCAAAAAGGCTGGCACCTGGAAGTGCGAGAATAATAAGCTGATTTTCACTTTCGACCAAAACTGGATTAATACGAATCCGTCCGATGTTCACGTCGGTGTTGATTTTTCATTCAAGCTAGCAAATGAGAACGTTGGCTCCGGCGAAACAACAAAAGTCGAATTTCCCGGAACGGCCGGAATTGACATTTCGACCAAAGACGGCGACGTGGCGGGAACGAAGGAAGGAAAGTTCTCTCAATCCGGCGGCGAGGGAAAAGTAACTTGGACTCTCAAACTTGAGGTTGCCTCCTATGCTCACAATGTCTGCCTCACGGATGAGCTTGGCAATAACTTCTCGTTCGTGCCTGGGTCATTTAAGCTGAACGATCGGGAGCTCAATCCACAACCAACCATAAATAAACAGACTGCGAATCTGAATTTGCGGGATTTGTCCAAAGGGACTTATACGATTACCTATGATTCGGTGATGAACCCGGATGTATCCGTGGGCAACAAAGTTTGGATTAACCAACTCGACGATTCAAAAAACAATGCCAGCTGGACATGGGGCGGAGACCGTAGAGGTGGATTGGAAAAGCCAGGTTCAGCAAATGATTTCCGCTATGACATGATTAACAAGAGCGATGGTACCGGAACGCCGTCCGATATCAAATGGATCGTTACGCTCAACAACGGTGATATCAAAACCGACATGAATGGCTATACATTCACCGACACGCTGGACGACAAGCAGACGTATACGGGTAATTACATCGTTTATAGGGGACTCTACGGGGAAGACGAGATCGCTCGCGGCGATCTCGATAGCTCCACTGGTAAAACGTTTAGCTATAAGTTCTCAGGTCTATCTGACACAGATAAGTACAAGCCCTATCGCATTGTCTATCACACTCAAATGAAAGATCAGGACTCGTATGACACGGTGAGCAATAGTGCGAATATCTCGCGTGACAATTCCGTTTCCGGCACGGATAGCGGCACGTTTACGCCGAAGCTGGTGGGGACGCAGATTAAAAAGAGACTTGTGAATGACTCTGATGCGGCGACAACAGGTCAGGCAACCTGGGAGCTTCGGGTAGCACTGGGTTCCATTGTTAATACAATGAATCCATCAGAGGTCAAGGTTTACGATACGTTTCAGACGGCCTGGAACCAAAATATCGGCCCAGACGTCGACAGCTATTCTATTAAAATCGGCGATGTCCCTTTGGAAAAAGGCGTCGATTGGTGGTTCGAAGGCGGCAGTGATTCAACGTCGTTTGGAACCAAGAAAAACTTCAACCTGTTCATTCGGATAAGCGATAGGGTGAAGGGTGCGCTCAAAGATAACCCGGATGCGGTAATTAGTTATAAGACAAAATCCGATGCGCTTCCTGGCTGGTACTCCAATTTTGCATCAGTGGAAGTAAGCGGTACTAAGTATTTCACTGACTTTATCTATTACTACGTCGATGCAAACTCAACTCCTGGGGTCGAGAAGCCTTCGTCGAAGACTGCAGTTTCTTGGAAGGGGGATTTCGACTGGAGCAAAATCGACGGATCTAAGGAAAAGGGCGCATGGATCGTTGACTGGACGGTTTATGCCAACAGAGGCAAGACGCCAAGCGGAGAGTGTTACGGCGCCGGCAAGCTTGATAACCAACCGCTGAACGTTGTGGACACACTACCGAGCGGTATGAGCTATGTGCAGGGGTCTGCTAAATACTCGCTGATTCAGAATCCGTATGACCAGAAAGCGTATAACGGTACCGCCCAGCGAGAGAAGACCGTCGCCGACAGCCTACCCCCTGCGAACGTCAGTGATGACAAAGGCACCGTTACCTTCTCCATCCCCACGACGGCGCTCGGCAACTATGCTGGTTACGCTAAGCTTACGTATCAGACGGCGGTCAAGCGCGGTGAGCTCGATACCTCTAAGAACGAGGTGAAGTTCACCAACTCAGCCAGTGCCGAGTCGGGGAGCAAAACGTTCAACTCCGGTAGTGGGACCGTCACCATTAAGAACAACGTACTGCAAAAGACCGGCGATCAGGTCGCCAATAGCAACCGCATCAAGTACACCATCTTGGTTAACGAATCGGCAGTTAACCTTAAGAGCGACAGCGACTTCCTCGAGCTTGTCGATGTCATGGATGCCAAGTGCACGCTGGTGACGGATTCGGTCAATGTGTCCCAATACGATGGGACAGGCTGGAAGTTGCTTGGCTCTGACGAATGCCCCGTTTCCGCTAGGACCATTGAAGATGAAAACGGCGCGGCGTGTACAAAGATGACGCTCCGCGTGCCCGATAAGGAGTATCTCAAAGTTGAGTATGAAGTGATCCCTGCGGGTAACGAGGGAGAAACGGTTTCTCTGAGCAACAAAGCGTCGCTTACGGGTGTCTACGACGGTGATACGGTCCATTCAAAAGACTGGGCTATTAAAAAGGCGTCTGGTTTGGCTGGCGGTAGCGGTTACGGCGTAACGCTTACCAAGGTCGACGAGAGCGATGTCACAAAAAAGCTGTCCGGTGCCGAATTCGCGCTCTATAAGGTCGATATGGATAAGGCCTTGGGTTCCGGCCTCGATTCTGCGAAAACGTGGATTCGGAGTGCTGAAACAGACGAAAAGGGCACGGTAAAGTTCGGCACTGCTACGCAGAAGATGGAAGCCTACGAGTTGTATTGCCTTGAGGAGACCAAGGCGCCGAGCGGATACAACGTTATCTCTAAACCGGTGTGGATTCTGCTCAAAGGCAACAATGAGGACGACTATCAGAAGGCCCTTACTAAGGCTGAAGAGCTGAGGGCAAAGGGCGTCGACATTGACATCCCAACGGCGAGCACCGACATCACGGTCTGTGATGCGCCCTATAGCGGTCAAGCTACAATTTCTGCCACCAAGATGCTCAAAGGCTCGACCTTGCAAGAAAGCCAGTTCGGGTTTGTGCTCAAGGACAAGAAGACCGGTAAGGTTCTCCAGACCATCAGGAACGGTGCGGATGGTGATATCAACTTTGTCTTGGATTACACCAAGACGGGGATCTATGAGTACGCCATCTCCGAGGTCATTCCCGCGGGCGCTGAGAACAACGTCAAGGACCACATCACCTACGACACGACCAAACATGAGGTTAAGGTTGTCGTGACTAATGGAGAAGGAGAGCTAAACACCGAGGTCACCTACGACAACGGCTCTACAACCCCACCGACCTTTACCAATAAGTATTCGACCACGCTTCCTGAGGCGGGCGGGGCTGGCTTGACTATGACGTATCTGGCTGGTGCGTCGCTGCTGTGTTTTGCTGCGACATGGATGCATGCTCGTCGCCATCGCGATCAAGGTCGAGGTGGTAGCCGTGAGTAGGCTTAACCGCCGCTTGTTGGCTGCCACGACGATAATCATGGTCGCTATTCTGTCTTTCGCGATTGCCCCTGGGACGGCTCATGCTGCCGATACCGGTGCCATTACGGTGGACGGTACGGTTGTGACGCGGTATGACGCGTACCAGCTCCTTTCGGCGACCGTTGTCGACGACGCCGATACTGACCAAAAGGTTGCAACTGATGTAACGTGGGCGAATGACACGGTTCGTCAAGCTGTCCTTCCGATGCTTCATGATGCGGGGCTCGGTAGCACGGTCTCGACGGCGCAATCGGCAGCCGAATGGATGAATGCCGACGGGCACATGACGACCACGCTGACGGTAAAACTTGCCAGAGCAATTTGCAAAGCCGGCGTCCCTTCCGTGGCCCTTAACGCGGGCACGGCGGCCGAGCTGCCCTGCGGCTACTGGCTCATCGTCGCCGACGACGACGCCATCGCCCAGGGAGAGGCCGGCACCGCGCCGATCATGGCCCTGGTGGGCGGCAGCGCCGTCACCGTCAAGCCCAAGGCCGCGACCCCCAAGGTCTCCAAGCACGTGCTGGAGGACAGCACCGCCGCCTGGCAGAAGGCCGCCGACGCCACGGTCGCCGACGACCTGTACTGGCGCCTCTCGGCCACGGTCCCGGCGGGCCTCACCGCCTACGACACCTATACGGTGCGGTTCGTCGACACCATGGGCGCGGGGCTCGACCCCTCCAAGGTGGCCGCGAGCATGCGCGTGTACGTGGCGGCGGGCGCGGACGGCGGCTTCGACGCCGTCTCGGCCGGCAAGGACGGCCGCGCCGGCACCGAGCCCGCGAAGGGCTGGACCGACATCACGGCCCAGTGCGCCACCAAGGTAGCGGCCGACGGCAAGACCTTCACCGTGCGCACCGGCGACCTGATCGCCGCGCTCGACGCGGCCGACGCCTTTACCGCGGGCGCCCGCGTGGTCGCCGTGTACAACGCACCGCTCAGCAGCGCATGCAACCACGGCATCGCGAAGGGCAACCCCAACGAGGTCTACCTGCGCTACCCGCGCTCTCCCTTTGCCGACCAGTCCGGCGACGCCGGATTCACCCGCACGCCGAGCGACGATGCGTGCGCCTACACCTGGGGACTCAGTCTGATCAAGCGCTCAAGCTCGGACGATAAACCGCTTGCGGGCGCCAAGCTACGCATCATCGATGACCGCGGGCGCATCCTAACGACTGATGGCTCGTGGTCGACGGATGCCGACGCTTGTGTCACCACGGGCGCGGACGGCCATGTGGAATTGACCGGCGTGGACGCGGGCGTCTATACCGTCGAGGAAATCGCGGCACCCAAGGGCTACACCGCCTTTGAGGGCAAACGAACGGTAATGGTTACGTCCGAGGGATTGGACGTTAAACAGGTGGCAGCCGCGAAGCCCAAAGTGACCGTGTCGGCCGAAAGCCCTCTGCGGGTTGATACCGCCGATGCCGGGACGGGCTCGATTGAGCTGTCGGTGCTCAACACCCCATCTAAAGAAGTGAGTCGAGGCTTTATGCCCTCGACGGGAGATAGAACGTTGGTTCTGGTGGCGGCTTTGGCTGCCATCGGAGTGGCGGCTATTGTTGTCGCGCTCGTCATTAGGCGGGGAGGAGGTCGCCGTGAAAAATAATTGCCCCCCCCTTTTGCTCAATGGCGTACTGCCTCCGTAGCGAGTGACGCACAGGTCTACCGACCTGATGATCATTGGTTTTGAAAAAGTTACTAGAGAACTCTCCAAGAAAGAGGGCCAAACATGAAGGCAACCAAGAACATCGCCCGCCTGGCAGTAGCCGCCGGCCTCACGGCGGCCCTGAGCTTCGGCGGAGTCATGGCACCCGTGAGCATGGCGCTTGCTGAGGGCGGAACCGCCGCAAACTATGTGCCGACGGCGACGACGACCGGCAACGTGACCATTGCTGAGAACACCTATGCCGGCACCTCGTTTAAGGGTATCCAGATTTTCAAGGCCACGGTAACGCAGGGTAAGGCTGATGCGGATGGCGATGGCGTTGCAGATGAGAATGGAGCTTGGACTGAGGATCACGAAAAGACGCTGTCCGACATCCAGCGGGCGACTCCTGAGGTTGAGAATGCTGTTAAAGGCGTTTTTGCTGAAGACACCAATAATCCTGGTGAAGGCGCCACAGCTCAGGATTGGGCAGACTACATTGCTGGAATAGTTGCTGGTAATGCTGGCAAAGGATTCAAGGTCGATGCCGACAGTGCGCTCGACAAGATTGCCAAGGCGCTTGAGAAATTAACCACAGTCAATGAGGCTACTGGCTCTTTGTGACTGCGGGCGTTAGCGACACCGCCAACACGACTACTGGCAACACGGATGCCTACACCTCGCCGATTTTCGCCATCGTCGGCGGAGCCGATGTGAATGCGGAGCCTAAGAAGGGTGTCCCCACCGTCAAAAAGGAAATCCTCGATGACGCCGATGCTGATGCTGATGGCGTTAACATCAAGACTTCCAAAAAATGGAAGGATATCGCCGATTCCCAAATCGGCCAGGAGGTCAACTACAAGCTTACCGGTTCGGTTGCCAGCAACTATGCTACTTACGATAGCTATGCGTACAAGTTTACCGACGAGCTTTCCAACGGCCTTGAATACGTTGATGGATCTGCTGAGGTATATGCGCTGAACGGCTCTACCTATACCCCAATCGATGGGACCAATTACTACGTAACGAAACCTGATGCCAGCAATAACAACACTCTTACGGTCGAGTTCAAGGTTGATGAAACTGATAACGGCCTCAAGGACGTTGCGGGCATAAATGATAAAACCCAGATTGTTGTCTTTTATAGGGCCAAGCTCAATGGCAATGCTGTAATTGGCAACGCTAAGGATGAGTCTGGTAAACCCAAAAAGGGCGGCAACCCCAACACCGTTACGCTCGAGTACTCCAATAATCCGCATGCCCAAGGCACGGGCAAGACGATTGAGCACACCGTCGCCGACTTTGCGTTCAGGCTCAATCTCAAGAAGGTCGACCAGGGCACCGAGAAGGGCCTTGAGGGCGCCGTCTTCACCATCCAGTCTGCTGATGTGAACACCATGGGCAAGTACGTCGCTTCAACGGCGGGAGAATTTGGGGGCAGCAACGTCGTCGCCGGCCAGCTCGTGGACGTCCCTAGCGACACTAGCGTCGAAAACCTTCCTGATTGTGTGAAGTTCACGTCCGACAATAACGGCATGATCACCTCCTCCGGCCTCGACGCCGGCTCCTACAAGGTAACCGAGATCAAGGCTCCCGGCAGCAACAAAGAGTACACCGCCGCAGAACACTTCACCTTTACTATCACTCCGGAGTATTCCACTGACGGCACCATGAATGTGAAAACGATCGGCGCTAGTCTCGATTCCCCCCGTAGCGATGTTGTCTTAGGCGAGCTTGACGAGACCGCCGGCGACAACAAGCTGAACGTCAAGGGTGACAGCGCCACCAATCCTGCAGATGGCGTAATCAACATCACCGTCGGCAATACCAAACAGATCAAACTCCCGCTGACCGGCCTCAACGGCGTGACCTTCACTTGGATTGCTGGTGGCGCGGTGCTGTGCATTGGCGTGGCGCACCTCATCCGCAGCCGTAAGCGCGACGACGGTTCTGAGGAGTAGCTGTTCGCCTCGAATATCAACACGAGATATGAAAAAGCGGGGCACCCGGTCGATGCGATCGGGTGCCCCGCTTCGTTTGTTGGTGCAAAGCAACCTGACCCCTTTGCACCACCATAAAGGTGCCTGTCCCCTTTATGGTGGTTGGCGGCTAAGCGGTGGGGAGTTCTGGCGTGTTAGCCGGCTGCTGCGGCTTGAGGCGGGCGTTGCGCCAGATGATTTGGATGATGTAGCCGAGCATAAAGACAAAGGCCACGCCGCTGATGAAGCCGCCTACGAGGGGAAGCCCCGTGAGGGCGCCTGCGATTACGCCACCAACGGCTGCCATGGCGTAGCGGTTCTGGTTGTGTCCGACCATGCGGGCGATTGCGCACCCTGCAAAGGCACTCGACACCAGCGCGATGCCAATAACACCGCACATGAGGGCTCCGGCAAGCGACAGACCAGCGATAGAGATAATTAGCAGTAGGACGGCGGGGGCGATAGCAATCGTACCCAGAAGACCGCTCACCCACAGAGGCATGGGGCGCTGGTGGAGCATGCCGGCGGCGCTGGCGGTCGCGCGCGGAAAGACGAGCTCGAGCAGTAGAGCGACAAAGCAGGTCGAGAGTGCCGCGGCGACGATACCGCCGATGGCATCGTTAACGGTGAAAGTATCCTCGTTCTCGGTGTGGTCGATCTTGAGCGCGCCGACCTCGGCTCCCGCGGCGCGCTCGGGGTCCTCGGAAACATGGGCGTTCACGGTGCCGGTGATGTGGGCGTTCTTGCCCAGGATGAGCTTGTCGGCCCAGACCTCGACATCGCCCTCGACGGTGCCATCGATGGTCACCGTATCGCCCGCGAGCGCTGCCGACTTGGTAGAGCCGCGCAGGGCAACCGTCTCGCCTATCGCATAGAAGCAGTTGGCGGTGCTGTCGGAATTGAGCACGACATGCTGACCGACGACCGTGACGCTGCCATCAACCGTAGTCTTGGCAATGTCGATGGTGCGCGCCGCAAGACGAACGGCGCCGCCCACCGTGCAGTCGCGGATCGAGAGGGTATCGCCCGCAGCGATGATATCGCGGTCGATGGAGGTATCGTCCAGGTTGAGGCTCTGACCTGCCCAGTACAGGTCACCTTCGACGCCGGACGGATTGGCGTCGTTGTCGGTCGCAAGTACGTTGCCTGCGGTGTCCGTGCCGGCGAACGACGCCGTGGGAAGCGCGATGACCGCCAGTGCGATGAGCGCGAATAGGATGGTGATGCGGCCCCACGCTTTACGGCGCTGGGTCGACGGGAATTGATTGTGGGGCATAGTGAATCCTTCGTCAGATGCTCGATATGCACCTAACAGGGTACCCAACGAGCGGGCGCTCTAAAAGAACCTCTCGGTTGCATTTCGAAGGATGAGCCCGCGCAATCTACTTTTTGTGGTGCAAAAAGCGCGCGATGTCCTCTTCGGTGGGGCTTTTGATGTCAAAACGCAGCGACAGCCAGCGCAGCCCCATGGTTACCGCAACGCATGCGATCAACGCGGTGATGTTGCTAACGACGCCGCTCATGACAAGGCATACATAGCTCGCCGAGCCGGCGATGGCTGCGATGGCATAGAAGTTGGTGCGCTGGAAAATGCCCGGTACCACGCCCATAAAACTGTCGCGCAGCATGCCGCCGCCCACCGCGGTGAAAAAGCCCATCATGATGCACACTGCCGGCGCAAAGCCGTAGACCAGCGCCTTGTCTGCTCCGGTGGCGGCGTAGATGCCGACCGAGATGATGTCGAGTAGGGGAATGAGTTTTTCGGGCTTGTCGACGATTGCCGGAAAGATGTAGATGATTGCCGCGGTGGCGATGGAGAGCGGCAGCGCCATGGGCTGATTGAGGATGTAGACGTTGCCCACCTGCAGCGTCATGTCGCGCAAGAGACCGCCGCCCAGACCGCAGACCACGGCGAGCGCGACCGCGCCCACCAGGTCGAGCTTGTGCTCGCGTGCGACCAACACGCCCGAGATCGATGCAGCGACAACAGCGAACATCTCGAGCCAAAACGGAATAGCGACCATGGCATCCGTGGCGTGTGAGGTAACGGTCATAGCGGCGACGACGGGCAAGATGGGGTCCTTTTGGTTGCGGGTTTAGACAATGCCCGTACATAGTACATGGTTGGCGGGCGTGGTGACCCTATTGCTCGGTAAACGGTCGGGACTGGTTGGGGGTGTAGGTACCATGCTTGGGGATCTGGGTTGATGCTGAACGCGATGGAGGCGTGGCTGAATAGGAGGGATGTCCAAATTTTGAGCTTTGCTCAAAATTTATCCGGTCGGCTTGCGCCGACCGCGCTGCGCTAAAAACGCGCCACGGGCGCGTTTTCTTTACGCTCCGTGCTCTGGCGGGTTCGAATCCCTCCTCCTCCGCCGTATTTGCTTGTTAGGGACTCAACACAAAAAAGCTCCCATTCCCGGGAGCTTTCTCAACCAAAATGGCGGAGGAGGAGGGATTCGAACCCTCGTGACCTTATACAGGCCAAACGGTTTTCGAGACCGCCGCATTCAACCACTCTGCCACCCCTCCGCGTGGGGTAAAAACAAAGCAGGCTCGAAGGCCTGCTTTGGAATTAACTGGCGGAGAGTCAGGGATTTGAACCCTGGAGACGCTTTTGACGCCTACACGATTTCCAATCGTGCTCCTTCGGCCACTCGGACAACTCTCCGTTAAATGCGAAAGTCAGTATACACGAGGAATCGCAAAGTGCAAACAGAAAAGTTGGCATTTTTTAAAACGCTTGGCCGCGCTTGGCGTTGCAGTGGGGTTTGAGGTGCCAAAAAACGGCTTCCGACCAGCCTGGTTGATCAACTCAATTGTTCAAAAGGGGTATTCATAAGCGACTTGGCAATGAATATAAAAATCTTTGGGTGGTGTTGTGGACCACTGGTATGCATTTTGCGACCACAGCCTTGTGCCCGTTGACCTGTGGCTTGGCTCAGCTTGTCCCCACGGCACCGTATCTTGTCCACAGATCCGTCAAGCTTTTGGTCGGCATTTGGTTGGAATGCGCATGAAACGTCGTGCGAGTATGGGCATATGTGGAGGTCATGAGGTTGTAGCTGCAAATTCTTGCAGCCTAGGAGGTTGAAAGATATTATTACCAAGTCTTTTCCTGCTTCAGGCGCACCTTCACGACCTGAAGCCACATTTGCCCAGAGGAGGTGACAATATGAAGGCTTATGAACTGCTGTTCTTTGTTGACCCGTCGCTCGACCCCGAGACTCGTCTCGCTGTTATGAAGCGTATCGATACCACGATCGCTGAGGGCGCTGGCAAGGTCGACTCCGTTGACGAGTGGGGCAAGCGCAAGCTCGCCTACGAGATCAACGACCTCACCGATGGTGACTACACCCTCATCAACTTCCACGCAGATCCTACCCAGATCGCCGAGCTTGATCGCGTCCTGCGCATCACCGACGCTGTGGTCCGCCACATGATCGTCCGTCGCGACGACCAGGAGTAAGACTGTCGTTTTGGACTGGGCTTGTGCCCCAAGAGGAAGTAGTGAGTTATGAGCATCAATCGAGTGAACATCACCGGTAACCTCACCCGCGATCCCGAGCTGCGCGCCACCGCCGGCGGAACCCAGGTTCTGTCCTTTGGCGTTGCCGTGAACGATCGTCGCCGCAACGCGCAGACTGGCGAGTGGGAGGACTATCCCAACTTTGTCGACTGCACCATGTTCGGCACCCGCGCCGAGGCCGTGAGCCGTTTCCTGGCAAAGGGAAACAAGGTCGCGATCGAGGGCAAGCTGCGCTACAGCTCTTGGGAGCGCGACGGCCAGCGCCGGAGCAAGCTTGAGGTCATCGTCGATGAGATTGAGTTTATGAGCTCCCGTGGTGGCCAGGGTGGCTACGATCAGGGCGGTTACGCCCCCGCAGCTCCCGCGCCCGCAGCACGTCCCACCGCACCGGTGGCTACGCCGCCCGCGGTCGACGTCTACGATGAGGACATCCCGTTCTAAGGGTTGTTCACCTATTTTTGAGTGAGAGGCGGCTTCGGTTCGCCGAAGTTGCCAAATGAAAGGTATTTTGACATGGCTAATGATTTTTCTGCACGTCAGCCGCGTCGTAAGTACTGCCAGTTCTGCAAGGAGAACACTGAGTTCATCGACTATAAGGACACTCAGCTTCTCCGTAAGTACATGACCGACCGTGGCAAGATCAAGCCCCGTCGCGTCACTGGCGCTTGCACGCAGCATCAGCATGACATCGCCAACGCCATCAAGCGCGCCCGCGAGATGGCTCTCCTGCCGTACACCGTCCCCGTGGTTTCCTCTCGTGGCAACCGCGACCGCGGCTAAGAAGGGAGACGCATCATGAAGGTTATTCTTCTCGATGAGATCAAGGGCAAGGGCGGCGAGGGTGACGTCGTAGAGGTCGCTCAGGGTTACGCTGAGAACTTCCTGTTCCCCAAGAAGCTCGCTGTTGCCGCCACCAAGGGCAACCTCAAGCAGCTTGACGAGCGTCGCAACAACATCGCCAAGCGCGAGGCCGTCCGTCTGGCTACCGCCAACGAGACCAAGGCTGCCTTCGAGGGCAAGACGGTCACCGTTGACGTCAAGGTCGGCGACGAGGGCATCCTCTTTGGCTCCGTTACCGCCGCTATGATCGCTGACGCCATCAAGGCTCAGCTCGGTATGGACATCGACCGCAAGCGCGTCGAGCTCGGTAAGCCCATCAAGGTTGCCGGTGCCCACACCGTTGCCATCTCGCTGTATCGCGAGATCAAGGCCGAGGTTGTCGTTCTCGTCGGCGTTACCGCCGAGGAGCTCGCTGCCGAGGCTGAGGTCGAGGAGGCCGCCGAGACCGCCGAGGCCGAGACCGCCGAGGTCGAGACTGAGGCTGCTGCCGAGTAGCATTTGCTGCAACGCAACAATCTTGTTCTAAGAAGGGCGCTCTGGGAAACCGGGGCGCCCTTTTGTTTTTTGCGCTGAGTGAGTGTTGTGGTGAACGTCGCGTCAAAATCCTATATACAGGACCGTTCATCCGTTTGGTTCGGTGATGATTGGCGGCGCGCGGCGCGTTTTGGGACCGTGGCTGATACTATGGATGCTCGCAAGCGATATGAATGAGGATGCTCATGGCATATGACGATAGGGAGACCGGGCTGACGGTCGAGGACCGCGGCTCAAAGTTGGGTCTTCCCCAAAACCAAGATGCAGAGGCCAATGTACTGGCCGCTATGCTGCTATCGCCCGAGGTGGTCGAAGAGGCCCAGGTCGAGCTGCAGCCCGATGACTTCTACCGGCCCATTCATAAGACCATCTATACTGCGATGGTCGATATGTACAACAGCCGCATTCCCATCGACTCCATCTCGCTGATCGATTACCTGCGAAGCATCAACAAGCTCGATGCCGTGGGCGGCGAGGCCTACATTTTGGAGCTGATGGGTCAGACTCTGTCGCTCGTGAACTGGCAGCACCATGCCGCCATCGTTCGTCGCGATTCGATGCTGCGCGAGCTGATCGGCGCCACCAACGAGATCAACGCGCTGGCATATAACGCCCCCACCGACACCAAAGAGGTCGTGGAGCTAGCCGAGAGCAAGCTGCTCAAGGTCACGGCACGCGAGGTCAAGTCGAGCTACAAGACGCTGACCGAGTTTATGGTTGAGGCCTATAACGAGGCCGAGGAAGTGTGTCAGGCCGGTGGTCAGGCTGCGGGCGTGCCCACGGGCTTCCCGTCACTCGACCGCATGCTCATGGGCTTCCGCGAGGGCCAGCTCATCATTATCGGCGCCCGCCCTGCTGTGGGTAAGACGTCGTTCGCCCTGAATCTGGCGCTCAACGCTGCCGCTGCCGGTTATACCGTCGGCTTCTTCTCGCTGGAGATGTCGGGCAAAGAAATTGCCCAGCGTCTGATTTGCGCCTACGCCATGATCTCGATCAGTGACTTCCGCATGGGCCGCATTAGCCCCGAGCAGTGGGCCAATATCAACGAGGCCACGCAGACCTTGTCCAAGCTCGATATTCTGATTGACGATACGCCCGGCACCACAGTGACCGAGATTCGCGCCAAGAGCCGCCGCATGCTCCATAACAAGGAGAAGGCAATCATCATCCTGGACTACCTGCAGCTGGTGAGTCCTCCGCCGGGACGCCGCTCCGAGAGCCGTACCGTCGAGGTTTCGGAGATGTCGCGTGGTCTGAAGATCATGGCCAAGGAGCTCAAGATCCCGCTCATCGCGCTGTCGCAGCTCTCGCGTCAGGTCGAATCCCGTACCGGCAAGCGCCCGCAGCTTTCCGACCTTCGTGAATCGGGCTCCATCGAGCAGGACGCCGATATCGTTATGTTCTTGGACCGCTCCGCCGACGAGGCCGAGGCCTCGCGCGACGATCGACCCGACGAGGGCGTTACGCGTATCGTCGTGGCCAAGAACCGTTCGGGCCCGATCGGCGACGTCGATCTGATGTTCCTGCCGGCATCCACCAAGTTCTATGAGCTTGATGGGGCACATGCCGAGGAGTAGGACAGGCGCCCGTTGCACGGGTATACTGGGAATGTTTTGTGCTTCTGCGTGCCGGCGTGGCGCGTAGACAGTCCATGAATGTAAGGAGTAAACATGCCGTCAACCGTTTTGGTCGGTGCCCAGTGGGGCGATGAGGGCAAAGGTAAGATTTGCGACCTGGTCGCCGGCGACTTCGATGCCGTCGTGCGCTACTCGGGCGGCAACAACGCCGGTCACACCATCGTCGTCAACGGCAAGAAGTACGGCCTGCACCAGGTGCCCTCCGGCATCATGTATTCCGATCACGTGTCGGTGATCGGTAACGGCTGCGTCGTCAACCCCAAGGTTGTCCTTGAGGAGATCGATATGTTCGAGGCCGACGGCATCACCACCAAGAACCTCAAGATTAGCGGCAACGCGCATGTCATCATGCCGTACCACATCGATCTGGATGGCGCCTTTGAGCAGAAGCTCGGCAAGAAGAACATCGGTACCACCAAGCGCGGCATCGGTCCGTGCTATCAGGACAAGATGGCGCGCATTGGCCTGCGCATGCAGGACATGCTGGACGAGGCACTGTTCCGCGACAAGCTGGAGACCGCTCTCGCCCGCGTGAACCCCGAGCTCGAGCTCATCTACAACCTGCCCACCTACACCGTGGACCAGATTTGCGACGAGTACCTGCCGATGGCCGAGCGCCTGCGTCCCTACATCACCGAGACGAGCCTGCTGCTCAACAACATGATCGATGAGGGCAAGAACCTGCTGTTTGAGGGCGCCCAGGCGACGCTGCTCGACATCGACCACGGCACCTATCCGTACGTGACGTCTTCCAACTGCACCGCCGGCGGTGCCATCACCGGCTCTGGCGTGGGCATGAAGAACGTCGACCGCGTGCTGGGCGTCATGAAGGCCTATATCACCCGCGTCGGTTCGGGCCCCATGCCCACCGAGCTTTCCTATGAGTCCGAGGCTGGCCACACGCTGACCGAGGAGGGCTATGAGTACGGCGTGACCACCGGTCGCCGTCGTCGTTGCGGCTGGTTTGACGGCCCTATCGCCAACTATGCCTCGTGCGTCAACGGCCTCACCGACATCGCCGTGACCAAGCTCGACGTGCTTTCGGCCTTCGACACCATCAAGGTGTGCGTGGCCTACGACGTCGATGGCGAGCGCTACACCAGCGTGCCCGAGCATCAGGTGCGCTTTGAGCATGCCAAGCCCATCTACGAGGAGCTCCCTGGCTGGAAGTGCGATATCACCGGTTGCCGCAGCTTTGACGAGCTGCCGCAAGAGGCTCAGGACTACGTGGCGTTTATCGAGGATCTGGCACACACCCGTGTGACGTTCATTGGCGTTGGCGCTGGTCGCGAGCAGATCATCAACCGATTCTGGAAGTAATCGGGACTATTTGGTTATTGCGATATACCCCTTTGCAGCCCGGACGGGCGGCCGAGGGGTATATTTGCTTGCAAAGGGCTCGCGCGGAGCGGGCCGTTAATCCATAGAGGAGGCACCCTTGAAGGCGGACACTCAAACCATCGACATCCTGTTGTTGGGCAGCGGCGGCCGTGAGCATGCTTTGGCAGCCAAGCTCGCAGCATCACCGCGCGCCGGCAAGCTCTACATTGCGCCGGGTAACGGCGGCACCGCGAGCTGTGGCGAGAACGTTGTTCTCGACGACTGCGATCCTGCGGCCGTGGCGGCGTTTGCCCAGAGCCACGGATGCGGACTCGTGGTAATTGGCCCCGAGGCTCCGCTTGTGGCGGGCGTGGCCGACGCCGTGCGTGCGGCGGGTATTCCCTGCTTTGGCCCGGGTGCCGAGGGCGCCCAGATGGAGGGCTCCAAGCTGTTCTCCAAGCAGCTCATGGAGCGCGCGGGTATTCCGACGGCAGCCTACGGCTCGTTTACCGACGAGGCTTCGGCTCTCGCCTACGTACGCGAGCAAGGCGCCCCGCTGGTCGTTAAGGCCGACGGCCTTGCCGCGGGCAAGGGCGTTATCGTGGCGACCGAACTTGAGCAGGCCGAGGAGGCCGTGCGCGAGTGCTTTGGCGGCACCTTTGGCGATGCCGGCAACACCGTGGTCATCGAGGAGATGCTGACCGGCCCCGAGTGCTCGCTGTTGGCCTTTACCGACGGCAAGACCGTGCGCCCCATGGCCACCTCGCAGGACCACAAGCGCGCGCTCGAGGGCGACAAGGGCCCCAACACCGGCGGCATGGGCGTCTACAGCCCGGTGCCCATCGTGACTGACGAGGAGCACGCCACCATGGTGGCGGTCATGGAGCAGACCGTGGCCGAGCTCGCTGCCGAGGGTATCGACTACCGCGGCTGCCTGTACGGTGGCTTTATGCTCACGCCTGCCGGCCCCAAGGTGCTGGAGTTCAATGCCCGCTTTGGCGACCCCGAGACGCAGGTCGTGCTGCCGCGCCTTAAGAACGACCTGGTTGAGGTCATGCTGGCTTGTGCCAACTGCGAGCTCGACCAGATTGAACTCGACTGGCGCGACGAGTGGGCCGTGGCCGTTGTCCTGACGAGCGCGGGCTATCCCGGCAGCTACGAGAAAGGCAAGGTCATCACCGGTATTGAGGATGTCGAGGCCATGGAGAACGTGACCGTGTACCACGCGGGCACTGCTGTGGTGGACGGCCAGCTCGTGACCAATGGTGGCCGCGTGCTTGCCGTGACCGCTTTGGGCGACACGTTCGAGAACGCTCGCAACCTTGCCTACGAGGCCTGTGAGAAGATTGATTTTGAGGGCAAGACCCTGCGTCACGACATCGGCCTGCGCGCGCTGCGCGGCCGCGACGCCTGGGATGCCTAAAGTCCGAGAGGAATGAGACGGATGGACGAGAAGAACGAAGAGCTCGTGGACGCGCAGATCGTCGAGGAGGACAGCCGCGTGTATGGGCACGCCGAGGGCGAGCCTGGTGGCGAGGTCGCTGACGAGCCGGCGCTGGTGCTGGGCGATGACGACCCGCACGATGCCGAGCTGCACGAGAAGATTCTTTCGGAGGAGTGCGCCTGGAAGGGCAAGATCCTTGACGTCCACCGTCTTGAAGTTGAGCTGCCCAACGGTCACCGCAGCGCCCGCGATATCGTTCGCCATCCGGGCGCGGCGGCCGTTGTGGCGCTTACCGAGAGCGGCAAGATCGTACTGGTGCGTCAGTACCGCACCGCCATCGACCGCGTGACGGTCGAGATTCCCGCCGGCAAGCTCGATCCAGGCGAGGACCCGCTCGATTGCGCCAAGCGCGAACTGCATGAGGAGACGGGCTTTAGGGCCGGTCGCATTCGCTTTTTGACGTCGATTGTCACGTCCTGCGGTTTTTGCGATGAGATCATCCACATCTACTTGGCTACCAAGCTCGAGTTTGATGCGCCCAACCCCGATGATGACGAGTTTGTCAACGTGGACCTGGTGCCGCTGCACGAGCTGATTGACGCCGTGCTCGACGGCAAGATCGAAGACGCCAAGACCGTCGTAGGCGCGCTTGCCTGCGACAGCATCGC
>ERZ1673746.1127-NODE-1127-length-21357-cov-3.359497_pt1 | contig 21357 bp, 22 predicted proteins | sample MGYA00580205_ERZ1673746 | MGnify/ENA primary metagenome ERZ1673746 (study PRJEB41218, sample SAMN15661771) | gut metagenome | host: Homo sapiens | place: Canada: London | collected 2015-08-20/2019-03-30 | study: EMG produced TPA metagenomics assembly of...
ATCTCTCACTGCTGAAAATTTGGGAATTGTTATATCAAGATCACCCGATTGATAGGCTACCCAACTTACAAAGCAGGCGCACCACTCAACTCGTTCTTTATATCCATACCATGACCAATAAGGTGTACCTCCTTGATTGCCTAATTGTGATATGGCAATATTGACAAGATTGCTGTTGCTTGTACCTAAACTTGCAAATTGGTAATACCTCATAACATGAGGCACATATTCAGGATCCCCATAGCTATTCCAACCATGCTTACGTGCCTGCACATCACTAAAGACTTTTGCATTTCCTTGAGAGTATGCACCAAAATTAGTTAAAGCCCATTCGATATAGCCATTACCAAAGTTATATCCCTGCATTGCTAAACTTAATAAGGGAATATCTAAAGGATCAGTACAGTTTGCTCTTTTAAGGCAGTCTGCAAAATTTTGCACACCAACTTGAATTGAATATTCTGGATCAGTTATAGCATTGGGTGTATTAGGAAACTTTGTGTTAAAGGAACATTCACTAGATTGCATAGGATCAGTCCCTTTACCACCTGATTCTTGCATCATAATTGCCTGTAATGCATTGATAAAATGAGGTATTTCATATTCATCTGCATACTTTTGGATGATTGGTGTATATTCAATAACTTCCTTTGATAGCTGATTACCACTGCCACTGCTGGAACTTCCAGTCATAAAGATTCCACCAATCAAAGCAATCAGTAATATAATAAGGATAGCAATCCAGCCAATTGAACAAAGAAATGTAAGTGATGTTCTTGTTGTATCGATAATTCTTTTAACAGCACTGACTCCCTTTTTTGATACTGACCATGACTTACGTCCTATGGCTTTTATTGTATGATAAGATTCTTTTGATACTTGAGCAGATTTAATTGCTGACTGCTTTGCTATTTCCTGAGAAGTTTTTATAGTAGTTTTAGAAGTGTTTTTAATTGTTTTACCACTACTGATAGAATCTTTGATGTTTGATTTGGTATTTTTGATTTCTTTTTTTGTCTTTCTGTTTGTGGTTCTGATATTTTTTTGAGCATGTTCTTTTGCTTTTATTTTTGAAGGAGTATCACTGCTACTATCTATATCGTCTAATACCGTATCTTTTTTGGATTTTCGTTTACTTTTGATATAACGATATCCTTTTTGCACTTGTATCTTTGTTTCAATTGCTGTTTTATTTGCTAAATGTTTAGCATTTTCATTAACCTTGCTAACTGCATAATCATTAGGACTTGTGTGTTGAGGTTGTGTATTTTCTTCAATTTTATCTTTTGTTTTTGATGATATATTACGAATATGTTCTCCAGCAATTAAAGCCTTATCAATTGATTTGACATCTTTGATGATATCTCTCGTTTTAATTGATTTGCTCATCTTTCTTTACCCATATTTTTTCGATAAGGCTGTTCTTTAAAGTATTCAGGATATCGTAGTTTAATTGCTTCAAAAAAATATGGAGCATATTCGCAAGCAAATAACTCTGATGGCGTACTCTCATTCTCATAGCCATCTTGTGTGTAACCGTTCCATAAATTAAAGGCTAATCTTGTTGTTAAATCTGACCCACTGGTTTGCCATGGTTGATTTAATCCATTAATGATAATGGAATCATCTTTTTTATTATATAATTCATCAATATGGTATCGACAGTCTTTATCAATACTAAGCGTATAGAAAAGTGAAAGATGATACGTATCATTGTTTTTGCAACCATTAACAAGTGTATAAAAAAATTGTTCGTGTTCTCTTGAGTTGAATTTCATAATTGGTTTCTCCTATCATTAAAAATAGGGACAGATTATCTCTGTCCCAGCTGTATTTCATTTTTACTTTTTACCTTTGTATTTGTTGGTTTGGTATTGGTTTTCTTTATATCATTAAGTTCAGATTTCACTGATTTTTTTGATTGTGAATTTTTTTCTAATTCAGACAGAGTAGTTATAACACTATCTGTTTTAACTGACATCTTTGTAAATACTGACATACAGAAAAATAAATTTTCCTGTGTTTTTGATATCAAACCTTTGTTAGTATCACGAGGAGTTGTTTCTTTTGATCCTTTACCAATAAATATTCTACCAATGTTTTTTAAATGTGAATTAGCTTCGTGAATTTCATTACCAAGTTTTGATAATTGATCAATATTTTGATCCATTAATTCAATTGAATTGTCTAAACCTTTTTTGATGGTTTCCATCATTCCTTTAACATTTAGTTTTTTTATGGCTGAATTTAAAGCTGATTTACCTTGTTTTTTAAATTCATTAACAGCTTTATCAACTGTTTTTATAACATGCTGTTTTAATTTTATTAAAGAGTTCTTTGCATCGTAGACTTTTGTTGTGACTTTATCAACAGCTTTATTTGCAGTTGCACGAAATGTCTTGTCCTGAATAGAATTTAATTCCTGTTTTACATTTCTCAGTTCTTCTAGTACTGTATCAAACTGATACTCCATCTGATCAATATATTGTATAAGATAATCAAATTCCTTTTTTTGATCACTCATACCGTTTTCGTTAAGAAGCTGACTAAATTTCTTGATGTTTTCCTGTTGTGCTAATGGTTGTTTTTCCATAATTAATGATCCTTTCTATAATGTGGAAAGATAGAAATTATCTTTCTCTATTTTCATTTATTTTTTTCTTTTGACTTGAACGCTCATTCTTATCATTAAATTCAGTGGTTACCAGATTATCTTCATTCAGAATAATATCACCATTATGATATTTATGTTTGATCTTAAGGATTGCTTCTCTTAATGAATTGGCTTCAATCTGGCAGATATGACTTAACGTTTCTTTGATCTCAATGTTATATTTATTCATATTGTTTTCCTTTCATAGCATTTTGACGATCTGTTGGCTTGGTTGTCATTAACTGATATAGTTTGGTATCTTTTGGGAACTGATTAATAAACGGAACTAATGAATTTCCATATTTGATTAGACCACACCCAGCATCAGCATTAGTGATATAGGACATTTGTTCATCACTGATACTTAACAGTTTGGCAAGTTTTTGTCTATCTTGTGAAGCCTGATTTAACATAACAATAAATTCAGAGTTGGATAACATTGTACTAGCAGTTACAGATGCTAATAAATATTCTACATTTTGGGTGATTCCTGTTGGATACCCATCTCTTTTTCTGAACTGACGCCATGCACTGTTGAAAAAGGATGCTGAATACTCATTTTCAAACACGACATGAAACTCATCAATGAACACATGAGTACGAATACCTTTTTTCCAGTTATCTGTTACACGATTTAGCATTGCATCAGTAATAACTAACAATCCCATTGTTTTCAACTGTTTTCCTAAATCCATGATGTCATAGACAATCATACGGTTATTTGTATCTACGTTCGTTTTATGGGCGAAAGCATTTAATGAGCCATCTGTGAATAATTCCATTTCTAATGCAAGATTATCTGCTTCCTTTTCTGGCTGTTCTAATAATTTTTCTCTTAATACGCATAAAGTTGGTAGCTTGCCACCATTTTGATAATCTTCATAGACTAAAGCAACACAACGGTCAATAATTGATTTCTCTTTTGGTCCTAGTCCATTTTTATCCAACTGTTCAAACAATGATAAAATAAATTCAGACTTATCAATAACTGGATTTTTACCTTCACCATAACCTTGAGTCATATCCATAGCGTTGATGTGGTCATCACTACCTGCTGCTATATGGATAACCTCGCCACCTAATGCTTTAATAAGTGCTGAATACTCATTTTCTGGATCGCATACTAAGATATCATCATTGGTACTTAATGCTAAAAATACAATTAGTTCCTTAGCACTGAATGATTTACCAGAACCAGGTACTCCAAGTAAAAAGGCAGACTGATTTAACAGATTCTCCTTATTAACCATAATCAGATTATGCGATATTGCATTTTCTCCATAGTAAATACCATCTTTATCCATGATTTCTTGAACTCTAAAAGGATTTAATACTGCAAGACTTTCTGTTGTAAGGGTACGAAGGGCATTGATCTTACGAACACCCATTGGTAAAGCGGTATTTAATCCATCCAACTGCTGAAAATTGAGAGGAGCCATTTGACATAGATGTTTGCGAGCAGTTGTTAATAATGCTTCACTGTCTGTTTCTAACTGTTCTAAACTGTCAGCTGTTAATACAAATGTTAAAACTGCAAACATCATTCGCTGATCTCTGGTGGTTAGATCATCTAAAAATTCCTTAGCTTCTTTTCTCTGCTGTTCCATATCGTAAGGAATTACAGCACTAAAGTTATTGCTGGCATTTTGACGTCTTTGCCAGTTGGTTATATTTGTTTCTACACCTAATAAACGATTTTCTACTTCTCTTACTGCTTCATCAGTTGGAACTGGAATCACATCAATGCTCATCATCATGTTATGATTCATATCCGTTAGTTCAGCAATCATGTTGTCTTTAATATAACTGGCATATTCCTTTAAAAAGAAAACACGACCATATCGTGTTCCCATTGTAAAATAATCTTTTTTAAATTCAAAACTGTCAGGACAGATATAGTCTTTAAAATCATGCCCTTTTCTCATCAGTTGTTTAAGGTCAATTTTGAAATGAGTTTCCTCACCAGTTCGATAGAAATCATGTAATATCTGTAATCGCTCTACAGCATTCAAGACTTTACATTTAGAGTCAAGTCTTGCTAGATGTGTTGTCATATCCGTAGTAACTCGACGAAAATACATTTTTGCATCTTCATAGTTTTTTCTAAATATAGATACTGTTAAATACATTTCTCTAATCATACCATTCGTTCCCATTGCTTTATCTAGCAACATTTGATTATATTCTTCACGATACTGATCAAGACTGTCATTCATTAAAGGCAATAGAATTTCTTTTTCAAAATTCTCCTTATTTAATCGTCTTAATGAAATTGTTATTTTAGTGGTTGCACCACTATCAAATGAATTTAGTAACTCTGAATATTCTAAAAACATAGCTTCTTTATCTTCACAAGAAGCAACTGCATAATTGATATCAGTAAACTTATAAGTTAAAGAAAACTTGTTTTTTCCTACCTGAAAGATACCATCATTATAGATGGTATCAACAGGAATAACCTGTTGTACTTTTTTTGGCACTTTAAATTTTTCTTTATCCTGCTTGGTTAAATTACTTAACGTTTTTATCACGTTTTAGTACCTCTCTTTCTTTTTTATTTATATAGGGAATCATTGCTTCCCAGTAAACATTATTGCTTTCAAATTTAATTTCTCTAGGAATCAGTAGTTCTGATTTAATCCATGCCCATACAAACTGCTCAGCAGTAAGTCCATTATAGGTAACAAAGCCTAATGCAGCAAATGGGGAAGCTCCTAAAACACAAAACCATGATAATGTTTCTAATCCAAAATAGGGCTTCATTATAAAATACAGTAGCACTGCCATAAGACAGGCTAAAATTGAAAAAATGAACTGTCTAAGTGACAGTCCAAAATAAATAGATTCTGTATAATTACGGATTTCCTTGTTTACTTTTACTTCCATAAATATTCCTTTCTCAAAAAGAAAAAAAGAACTTAATCAATATTAAGCTCTTAAATCATTCTTATTGTTTTTGTTTAAATGATAACATCTTTTCCAAATAGACAATTCCTTTAGTTTCATCAATAGAATAATAAAAATTAAAGGGAATTTTTGATGAAGTATACTTATATAAATATTTAGAATATAGTGGTGTTTTACCAGCGTTCTCTGATAAGAAAGAAGCAACATACAATATCTCATTTAATACTTTTTGAGCATAATCATAATTTTTAAAATGCTCTATACAGTATGAATCAATATTGTTTAATGTTTCATCTATTTCTTCTGTAATGAGTACTTTATAAACCATATTTCAACTGATGTTTTTTAGCAAAATCATCAACACTCATAGTTTCTATTTCACCATTCATAAGTCTTTCATGCTGTATATCTAACTCTTTTTTAAGTTCTATTTCTTTGACAAAGTCATTTAGTTCGTCATCAGTCATAACGTTATAAGAAATACCATCAAAAACCATTTTTCTAATTTCCATATAACCAACTCCTTTTCTATTTGTAGTATACCATATTCTTTGTTTTTTGAGTATAAAATTGATGAATTGAAAATAAATTTTTATAAACCCATCATTTCTCTAACAACACGATCACTCATCTTGACTGCCCCAACCAAAACAATCATATTGAAGATAAGTTCACCAACATAACTCCATACCTGAGTAACAGCTTGAGCAGTTTCATCTACTGCTGGTGGTGAAGATGCAAAAAGTGAAAAGATGATACATGCTAATACAACAATAGCTCCTTCAAGACAGACTGCGCAGTATGATTTCAAAAATGATTTTCCAACATTCTGCGTTGGCTCACCACCAAATGTAGATAACGGAACTGGAGCAATTGCGGTATAAAGATAAAGTCTAAAAAATCTTCCATACACACTCATAATCATGACAAAACTTAATATTGTAATGAACAATCCACCAATCAAAGTAACTGCCCATAGAGGTATAGAGTTAAAAAAACTAACATCTTCTATGGCAGTAATAAGTGAATCAGGAAGAACAGTATCAGTTGCAGCACCAAATCCAGCACTGTTCATAATTGTTGATACAATTCCCTGTACAATTTCAAATAATGCTATCATAAGTTCCAGTCCATAAGTGACAACTCCTTTTGCTAATGCAAAACGAATAAATAACTTTAGTGCATGTTCAGGTTTCTTGACTTCTGCGAATGATCCACACGTTTTCATTACACCAACTACAAAGAACAAAACTAATAGGGCAAGACCAATGGCCATTAATGCACCATTGATCTGCTCTATAACTTGCCAAATGCCTCCACCTTTAAAATCTTTAGGCGATTGGGTAATAATATTCCATATTTCAGCTAACTTTTCATTCCAAGTATTTAAAGCATTTTGCAGGTTTTGAACGATCCAGTTATCACTTTCCATTAGCCTGCAATAGTATTCAAAATTTCTTTAGCGAATGTAATAATAACACCACCTGCAAGTGTCAAGAAACCATTCGCTCTTTGTGAAGGATCGTGTGATTTCAAACTTAGACCGATTTGAACAATACCAAAACCAAGCAAGATCATACCAATTGCTCGAATCAGTCCAAAGATAAAATCACTAAGATTATTAATAACCGTTAGTGGATCTCCTTCAGCATGAACTGGTGTCAAACCTAGTGTAAAGAATGCAACTAATACTACATATATAATAAATAATACTTTCCCTTTACGAGATAGTGTTTGTTTTTCATTTTTCATTTCATAATTCCTCCATATTTTTTATTCATCAGCAAAAACAAATTCAGTATCACTTAAATCAAAATCTAAAGCCTCCTCAATATCATAACTCAATGATACTGAAGCAATTGCTTCTGTTATTTCTCCATGATGATATTCAAAATCTTTATTACCACTATCTGGTGTCATAGAAATATTTGGATGATGGGTTATCTCATATTTTTTATCCATGATGGGACGTTCACCGCGAATAAATAAAATAGCTAGTTCATTATCTAATAGCCTTACTTCATCAGGCGTTAGTAACTCACGTCCATTATTTTGATAATTGGTAGAATAGTTCCCACTATGACCTGTGCTTTTACCATAAGTGTTGGTATCTATGGTTGCTTTACCTAATAGCTCAGATACATATTTATGAGTGCTTTGCTCATTTCCTCCGAGATATAAAAATTCATCACAGTTTCCTACGATAGATTCCCACTGCTTTTCAAATAATGCTTTTAATTGGGCAAGATTTTGGAGAATAATCGAAACTGACACTTCTCGGCTACGCATAACAGATAAAATTTTATCAAAGTCATCCGGCAAACTGACGTTCGCAAACTCGTCCATTAAAAAATGCACGTGAACAGGCAATCGTCCATGATACTTATGATCGGCTACCCAGAACAGTTGTTGAAACAGCTGGGTATATAAAATGGAGATTAAAAAGTTGAATGATGTATCGTTATCGGGAATAATTGCAAATAAGGCAACTTTCTTTTCACCAATACTTGTCATATCTAACTCATCAGTTTGTGTTAATTTAGATAAGGATTCAAGATTAAACTTTTCCAAACGTGCCGCTAATGTGATCTGAATAGATTTTAATGTTTTTGCACTACCTGAATGATAATCTCGATAATACTTAACCGCAATGTGATTAGGATTTCTTTTTTCTAGTTTAAAGAAAAGAATATCCAGTGGGGACTGATAATAATCATCATCTTCATGCACTTCACCAGCTCTAAGCATTTCCATAACCATAGGAAAGTTTTGCTCATCTTCAGGGGCTTCATATTTAAGATAAAAGATCAATGCTAGTAAAAGCATACTTGCAGCAGTATCCCAAAAGGGATCCTGACTCTGCGCCCCTTTAGGGGTTGTTGCTTTAAACAAATTGGTCACTAACTTTTGTACGTCATTATCATTTTTCAGATAGGCAAATGGGTTATAGCAAAACGATTTATCCATATTGATTAAATCTAATACTCGTACTTCATATCCCATCTGTTTAAGCATATTTCCAGTATCTCTGGTTAGCTCTCCTTTTGGATCTAATACAACAAAACTGGTATTTCCCTGTAAAAGATTAGGTTTTGCATAAAATCTTGTCTTACCTGCACCACTTCCACCACATATCAAAGTGAGTAAATTACGTCGATGTTTTCGACTGTTATAGCTGATACGAACATTTTGTGTCAGTATCTTATCTTTAATGGGTTTCCTACTTGAATATTTTTTATTCACTTTTGTAATGGAACCCCATTTGGCACTTCCATGTTCTTCGCCACGTCGATAGTTCTTTTTTGTAGAATAATAAATTCCAATACCTACACCATAGATACATAGAAAAAGGAAGATAGTTTTTAAGCTATCTTCCGTCCATGTAATGGATAAAGGGTTGTTTAAGGCATTGGTCATATCAGCAAGATGTGAAAATATACCTCCTGTAAATAAATAGGGGGCTAACAATAAAGCTATCCAAATTACTGGAACTGTACCAGCAAGAAATAGTGCTAAATACGTTTGATTCTGCTCATCGCTCACTGCGATCACATCCTTTATATCTTTCTTTGGCTTCAATGACTTTTAGTAAGGTATTATCAATGATTTCAGTATCCTGATTATTTTTAATCATTTCTGTTCTTCTGTCATTTAATGTGTTTAAAATTATACCATAATCATATTTATCCAACCTAAGTGTATAAATTTCTTTCATAACTTATCCCTTTATCTTTCATATGATTTTTCTTTAGTAGATCGATTTTGAACTAATGTTGGTTCCATGCGATTAGAGATATCATTTGCAATATTTTTAATTTTTGCTAATTCTTTTTTGATATCCTGTGGCTCATTGGTTTCACTTTGAGGACTAACTTCAAAGATAAAATCATCAGTATTTACACCATATTGTTTACACAACATATAAGACGAAGCATAGGCAGTTAAGTGATTTTCATTGCGGTCATAATGAGGATTATCTTTCGCCATCATTGCATGAGCAATTTCCATTGTTGTTAGCTGAAAAACTTTTGTAGCATCATCAAGACCATTTCTTAAATAAATCTTATCTGAATTTTTATCATACATAACAGCATAACCTTGTGGCATTTGTTCTGGAGTGATTGATTTAAAGCCTACAGGGGAACTGTTTGCTAATGCCATAATTAAACTGTTGATGTCATTTAATGGTGTTTCACGATGACGTGAGTTTTTAGATTGAGAAATATCATAAACCTTTTTGGCATTGATATAAGTGCCTACTGATCCATCTTCACGACGATATTCATCACCCGGCTCTAAAATCAATACCTTATTATCCAATTCGTTTCTGCGGATATAATTCTTTTGATTTTTCCAGTAACTTAGATCACCTAACTGTGTAGCCTGTGGCATTTGTTTTAATACCAGTAAAGCATTATTCACTGAATAACTAGGAAATTTACTTTGCATATCTAAATAGGACTGAAATACTTTAGGATCAGCACCAACACTTAATGCCATCTCATTAGCCATAGAGAAACACTGTTCTCTGTTTGCCTTACTTTCAGCAATAAAGGCATCAATTGATTTCTGTTTGCTTTCTTCAGTACTTTGAATACCTGTAAACATTTCATTTAAATTACTCATAGATTATTACCTCTCTTTTCTTTTGGATTTTTTAGTTTTAGGTTGTTTATGGTAAACAGCTTTAGAAGAATTTGATTTTGATTTTTCTTCTTTTATCTGCTTAGTCGCTTTTTTATCCTGTTCTGCTTTTATTTCATTTAATTGTGATTTAACACTTGGTTTTGGCAGTTTAATAGGTTCCCCCACGACTTTCTTCAATGAAGGCTCGGACTGACGGGATTTTGTCGTCTTCGCCAGATTGGGGTTTGAAACATTTGTTTCCTTTTGCAGTGGTTTTGCAAATACTTCTTCTAGCACTTTTTCATTCTCTGATTTGGTTGGTTTATCACGATCAGGCACTTCTTTATTCTTTTTCGCCTCACGTGTTCTTTCAATATCTGATTTGATTTGAGCTTCAGATTGACTAACATCAGCAAATTTAAAGCGTTCTACTAAACGATTAATTCTGCTGTCATCTTCTTGTTTAACAATGATATCAATCATACCATCATTACTCATCTTAGAATCACGAATACCACTGTATAAAATACCGTATTTCTTTGCCTCAATTTTAAATTGTTCATAATCACTTGCTTTAACAGTAAAAATAGTTAAAGGTCGTCCTGTTTTGATTAGATTTTCTAATCGAGTACGACCTTTGCTTTTTTTGTTGTCTTTTAAAATCGCATACAGCATGGTGGCTACTTCTTTAGCTGCTACTCCTGTAATACGCAATGCAACTTCAGCTCCATTCAAGCCCATCTTAATGACTTGATCAGCGGCTTCTCCTCCTGTGTTCAATTTTCGTCTCCTCCTTTCTTTCATCTTCTTTAATAACTTTTAGTTTCTCTTTTATAACCTCTGAACGTTTTGCAATATGATCACATAAGACCACCTCCTTTCGTAATTTTCCAATCTCAGCAGTTAACTTTGATATTTCACTTTTCAGAAATGATTTATCATCTAAATCTTTGCTTCTCAGTTTAGAGCGTAGGTGTTTACGTTTACTGATAAGTGCATTCATTTGTTCTAGCTGTTGATTTTGGTATGAAAAAAGCTGTTGTGAGGTATCAATCTTGTTCATACACAACAGCTTAGTTTCTTTATTAATATTTTCTAATTTTGCGAGATCTTCTTTTAACAAAAAGTGAAGTCTAGCAGGGGATACTGGTTTGTTTTTAGGCAGTATTCCTAACTTAAAACAGTACTGAAAATATAAAGCACGAATACCTTTATATTTACGATGTTTATTTAATGGACCATGTAATTTCATGACAATGATTTTACTAGGTTCTTTCTTTTCAGGTGGAAAACCTCGTGTATTGGCTATAATCTTTTTACAAATGGCATTATAGGTATACTCATCACCTAGATTCCTCGCTAACTTCATACCACGTTCTTTGCCTTGAGGTCTAACGGTAATATCCTTACCTTGTTTGATTGAGTAGCCTTTTTGTCTTAGCAGATAAAAGAACTGTTTATCAGTTAATGCTTTTGAGATAGCTTCATCGACATCGGCTTTAATAATTCCACGCCACGTAGGTCTGCCATCCTGTTCCGCTTTCCACTCACCATAATGTTTTGCTTTACCACGTTTAGGGTTTTCAATGACAGATAATCCAAACTCTTTACAAATACGATCCGAAGTTTTTCGCATTAGCATATAAGTTTTGGTACAGTCATTGTAGCGATAGCCATCTTTAAAGGACACTGAATTTAAAACAAAATGATTGTGGATATGATTTTCTTTATCTAAGTGGGTTGCAACGATCACTTGAAATCGTTCACCCCATAATTCATTAGCAAGTCTAACTCCAATTTCATGTGCTATCTCTGGTGTTGCTTCGTTAGGAGCAAAAGACTGGTAACCATGAAAAGCAACAATACCATCTTCTTTACCATAACGTTTTTTAACTGCCATCATTTCCGTTCTTGCAGTATTGATGGAACAGTTAATGCCACTAACAAAATGCTCTTTAAGTTCTTCAGATACAGTAGCATCTTCACGCATTGCATAACCAATCACATCTCCCAATGCTTCAGTTTCATTATCATTCATATCCTGTTTTTCGTAATATTTGGGATTTGTTGTTTTCTCAGGATTTTCAGCATAGATGACTAATTTACCTAGCCAGCCTTTAACATCCCATATCGCAGTCGTTGCCATTATTTATCCATAGGTTGTGGCAAGATAACTGCTTCAGTTATTTTTGTTACCGCATTTTCAAATTCTTTAACTGCATGATCATACTGTTCAACATCAATGACATTTAACTGATGAGCTTTTCTTGCTAGCTGATTTAGATTATTTCCAATAGCGTGTAATTCTTTCATCATCATATAGTAATCAGCTGGTGGACTATCTCTAGGAACAACACCATTTATCAAATGACGAATATATGCTTCCTGTGATAGACCACTTCTTTGCACTAATCTAGCAAGATGTTTTTTTTCTTTTTCATTTAATCTTGTGATAATTGATATATTTCGTTTTCTCATTTTTTTGCTCCTTTTTATTGTAAAATAAAAACAACAGCTTATTTTCAGTCTGTTGCTTATTGTATTAATTATTTTCTAATTTAAATACATATCCATTACTATTTAAAATATTAAATGTATCAATTAATCTAAATTGTTGATTCCTATCAATTAATAATTCTTTCTCATTTCTAAATAATACAAACCAACTTATATCACTAATATATGCAACTGGAGAACCCTTAGGAATCAATATTATTGCATATCCCTTGCTGTTAGATACTTTAAAAAATCTATTCAATAGTATACGATGATATACATGAGTACCTTTAAAATCAGCACATTTAAAAATACTATTTTTATTTAAAGTTTTATAATAGTTATTTTCCTTTTTATCAATACATCTAACTACTATAATATTTTCTTGTAATATTGGACATTTTCTTATTGCCTTTGAAATAATACTAGCTTCGAAACAATCTTTATCATCCCTTAACATAGCATTTATTTTTCTTGAATTTCTAATATACTTCCTTATTGCTTTTTTCTCCTCTTTATTCAAATTCTTTTTCCAATTTGAAAATTGCTTTTTTAAATTATTAACATGTACTACTTTAAAATGCACACTTTCATCAATTCTACTATCTATTCTATAATGTATATTTCCTCACCTTCTTACTCTATCTAAATTTTAAGGGTATTAGGGAAATTCCCTAAAAAGGATAATGGGCTATCCATATCCAGTGCTTGCTGGTATAGTGCATAATATAAAGTAAGAGTGTGTATTTTGGTTTCCGTTATTTTACAACTACCTCAAAAGAATTTTGGTGAATATCTACGGGATAATAAATTACATGTTATGATTTCGCCATTTGATTAACCATTTGTTTAATAATTTTCCACACTCACATAAATATTCAATATAATTAGGATCACTACATTTACTGTGTTTATTTTTATATACACTTTCTTCATAATTATAATTGCTGACTTTTTCTAAAAATCTTCTCTCATTTGATTTGACATATGTGTTAAATTGTTTTCGTTCTTCTTTATTTTTAAAACACAAAATAACATTATATGGATTAGAAAGCATATATTCAGATTGGCATATATCTGTTGACTCTTTAAATGAATTTTCTTCTATTTGTTTAATTGTATCATATGAATTGCATAACCAATTATCAATCATATATTCTATAGAATCCTTTTCAACATAACAATAACATATATACTCGTTATTCGTATTCTGAAATAGTATTTGATTTTTCCACATTGTACGCTTAAACCTGAAACTATCTGCAAAAATCGCTAATGTGGAGTATAAAACTGTTGATAAATATTTTAAATTAATCGTATAAATATATGAATTGTGTATTTTTCCTGGTAATTCATTCATCCAATAAATTTCGTGTTCAATTTTATCAATATTTCCTTGATCAAATCTTTCTTCACATAATTTATATTGAATAGTAAATTCAGGAAATAGTTTATGATAATATTCTCCAGAAAAGTCATTACTTGAATGTATCCCATCAGTTCCAACTGGATACCATGATTTTGTATCTTTTAACAAATATACTGCCTTTTCCAATGGTGATAGATCTAAACCAAGTCTTTTTTTCCACAAGTATTCAATTTTATCAAAATCTGCAGAAGATGTTTTAGGAGTATTTGTATCAACAACACGTGTGTATATATGGTACTTAAAGATATCATTATAATTATCTATTAAATAATAGGGGACATTTTTACTGTTTTTTATGATTATTACATCTATTTCTTTTTCTAATTCAATCGTTTGCACATAAACGTTAGGGCGACAGCCATGTGCAAACTTTTTAGTATGCAAAAAATCAATTACATTTTGTTGGTTCATACGATTTTCGTTTTTTTCAATACCGCATATTTCTGCAGAATCATTTACACCAATTATAATATAAGCATCCTGATTTGCAAGATTATTTGCCATACAAATAATATCATGCAATAAATCTCCTTTGTTTTTATACCATTCTTGTTTGAAATCACAATAATCTCATTATGTCTTAAGTTCAATTAAATTTCTAATTTTATCTTTTAAATTTTCCATAATTTCCACCTAATTATTCAATAAATATTTTGTTTTTCCATGTTCTTATTTATATTTATATAATACAATAAATTTATTTTTAAATTATCATAAAATATTTCTTTAATCTATATCTGAATCTAATTTATCATTAATAAATCGATACTCTTTTTTATTATAGACTCCTTGTTTATTTCGGTCCTTTCCTTTACAATAAGGACATATATAAATCACTCTACCATCTGGTAACGTTCTATAGTGTCCACGAACTCCCCAAACTGTAGCTGTGTACTCGTGGTTAGCATTACTTGCACCATGTTTTATGATATTACCATCTTCATCTATTTGAATTATTCTTTTGACTAATACAATATGATTATTTTTTTTAAATTCTTCATAATTTTCTGATATCTCATCTCTTTGCTTTATAATTCTAATTTCTTCAGGACAATTATTCATTTCATATTGAATTCCAGCCCAAAAATTACCTAACCAGTATGATAACTTAGCAATATCATCATAATTAAAATAATTCAATGCTTCTTTATTTATGGAAATAGGTAAAATAAATGCGCCTTCATCTTGCCCAATTTCAACTATTGCTGTTTCCATTTCGATTCCAATGTCTTTATCCACAAGACAAACTGTTAATGCACAATATACACTTTTATTAATATATGTGAAAGTGGCATATATTCCATATGCAGACGCCTCTGTACGTACTCGATTGACATTACTTAATAGCACACCTATTTGTGTATCTGCATTTAAATCACCAAATATGTTTAATTCAAATTCTTTTAATGCAATAGGTTGCGTAAAAAAATCATATGATCTACCTATAAAAGATATTTTATCAGCAACAATATCAGTAAGATCAAAATAATCAATAGGTTTTGTAAAATTAATTTTCTTTTCATTTATTACCACTCTTGAAAAATTTATATCAGCCATTACACTTTTTCCCCAATACCATTGAAGTTCTTGAAGTGTAGAAGGCAATCGATTTGATCTAAAATTCATTTACTTACTCCTTTCTATACATTGTCATTTATCTATGATAATATTATCTCATTTAATAATATCGCATACAAGAAATTTAGAAATTACAAAATAATTTGTAACAATCAGTATTTATCTTGTGTAATTTTTAGTATTCGCTTTTAGTCTTGATTTCGTTTTAGCAATACCCAGCCTCATACATAGATTGTCATTAGTGTCTTTGTAATTTTTAGGAGGATCATCATAACAACTGTATTCAGGCATATTTGATTTCATATTTTTAATAATTAACTTGGTAGCTCGTCTTCCAACTTTATCTAAATCCAAATGAAAAACTATATTCTTGACTTTTGTATGTTCTTTTAGAAACTGCTCTAAAGCAAGTGGAATCTTAATTTTCGTAGTATCATTTCTAGGCGCATATATACCTGTTAGAGAAAGAATATGCTCGTGATTAAACTCTTTATTATCCAGCTCAAATAAAGTTGCTTGTGATAATACATCTATTGGTGCTTCATTAACATGAACAGTGTCACAATCAGGATTATTTGATTCTATACAAAACGAATAACGTTTATCACTGCCAGTCGCATCACCTATGAAATCTTGATTAATCCCACGTAATGCTATATGTCGAGGTTTATTAGTCTTTTTGTCCCAGCCTATAAAAGCAACATTTTGATATACCTTATTTGTTGATGGACTTGTATATTCATTTTCATATAATAGATAGTGGTCAATACAATGTTTAATAACATTAAATGATATTCCTCGACTTAATAAATAATTAATAGCATTTTGATCTGTTTTTGCTCTTTGAGGAATCTGTAATTTTTTATCTCTTTCTTTTTCAGAGTAGGGAATATATTCAGGTTCTTTTACTTTTATGTTTTCTGCAATAATTGTAGCTGCATCTAAGAATGTGTAATTATCTACTTTAATTAAAAAATCTAGTGCTGATTTACCACCAATACCCATTGACTGCCAATTCCACAATCCATTGGAAATATGCAAACTGTCATGATCACGTATACAATAGGTATTATGCGAAATCTTTTTTAATCTATCTGGCTGATAATTTAACAGATATGTCAATAAATCAACCTGTTTTACTTTCTTTAATATCTCTGGTTTTATATATGCCATTTTACATAACTCCTTTTAAATATTTTTATGCAAAAAGGAGAATCATTATTGACTCTCCTTAAATAGATTTGCTCTTGCAAGCATGAGTATCATATCTTTAATTCCTCTAAAATAGGACTCTTTCATTAATACCTTATTGATAGAACTATTAATTTCATGATATTCTTTTATGTTTTTTTAATCTTCTTCTCTAATTGTTACAGGTTGTAATAACTCTAATTTGTTAATGACTGGAAAGTCATCCAGTAATAACCCCTTTACATATAGAATTTGCTGATATTCATCATGCAACTGAGCATCTTGAGTTATTTCATAACACAACTCATCAAAGTTATCATTTAGTAGAGTAAGAATACTCCAATATCTTTTATCTTCCAACATTTTCCCACCTCCATATAATAAATTACTGGAAAAACAGGAAAATTACAAATGTGCGATTTATTACAAAAGATTAATGAGTATTAACCATTGCAGACATTCTGCTAAGCCTACTTTATACATTTCACATTTTTCATAATTATTAATCATGTGCTGATTTTGCATATAGGTTGCTAATGCTTGTATTTCCTCTTTAGAGTATATATCTTTCGTTGCTACAGTAGATTCAATAATATCAACTAAATGGGGATACTTCAGTTTTACTTCTTCATTTTCCTTATTCAAGAGTTTGTAATTATCACAAGCAGATAGATTATCTAACATTTTGGAATCTAGCCTGTTAAATAAATCTCCAAAAGATGAGATATTTTCTTCTAAAAACGGATCAATATATTTTGTCATAAAATACCTACCATACTTAATAAAGTTATACAATCAGCAATACCTGTTTTATATAATTCTAAACGTTCATAATCATCAATCTGTCTTTGATATTCTATATACTCCTTTAATTTTTGCATTTCTTCTTTTGAATACAATTCCTGCGTTAAATCTGTTAGTTCAAAGAATGCATAAATAAACTTATTCTCCTCAGCTAGATAATCAGCTTTATTCTTTAATGAAATATACTTTTCAGATTTGTGTTCTAATTCAGTACAGCTTTTGTCATCTAATCGGTCAAGGAATCTGCTCATAAGCGTAGCGTGATCTTCATCTAATAAATCTATAAATTTCATGGCTATCCACCTCCTAGATTTATTATAGGAAATGAATACCCATACGACAAATGTGCGATTTTTAATTAACGTACATAATCTTTAGATTTAACATTAATTTCTATATCATAATTAATTCCTATTTCATTGTTATCAATGATATTTGGATCTTTTTCTTCTATTTTTAATTCCATTGTCAACTTAGCAAATTGTTTTGCTTTTTCCTGTAGTTCTTCTTCACGATCAAAAGGTTTTTCTGCTTCGATTTTTGCTGAAGCTAATTGGCTTTTTACATCTGCAAGGGCATTTTCATTTTCTTGTAACTGTTTTTCTAAACCATCAAGTGCATTATTGATTCTAACAATATTACCAAACTTATCACTACCTAAATCAATCTGATAGCGACCATATCCTTTTAACTGAAGTTTATATTCTGCATAAAATGAATCAAAGAATACAGATATTTCAAATGAACGATAATGACCAATGGAAATAGGATCTGGAGATGTAATTGCTTGACACTGTTCAATCAGTTTATGGCCTGCTTCTGCCTTATCCTGAATAAAAACATTATTCAATGTCATACCGACAAAATCATCATTAGATGGTAATGGATTTTGATTTCGCTGTTCAATATCTAATTTAAGATGTTCAATAATTTCTTCCAGCTGATTGATTTGCTGAGGATATTTTTTTATGATAGCATCCTGATACTCATACTTTTGGTTGAGAAAACTGGCTTTTAATACATTTAGTTTATTGATATCCTGTTCAAGATTACAACGTTCCATAATTTTTGGATCACCAGAAGCAATAGCTTTAATTTCTGCATAATTTAGTACTGCTTCATCGATTTCTTCCATCGTTCTCTGCGGTGTTTTAGAGGTAAATATCTGTGATATAAAAGTCTGTTTTTTCTCAATCGTCTGATAGAGATAGGAGTCAAATGTTCCCTCAGTTACATACGTATAAATAAAGGCTTCACTGTTGAGATTACCTTGCCTTGCAATTCTTCCATGACGTTGTTCTAAATCACGAGGTCGCCAAGGACAATCTAGGTCATGCAATGCAACCAAACGGTCTTGAATGTTTGTTCCAGCACCCATTTTAGAAGTTGATCCATTAATCACACGTACTTTCCCTTGTCTTACTTTACTAAATAAATCCTGCTTTTGTTTCTCGTTTTTAGCTATATGAATATGTTGGACTTCTTCTTCAGGAATTCCCTTAGCAATCAGTTTTGCTTTCATATCATCATAGACATTAAATTCATTTTTACCGTTAGGAGTAGATAAATCACAGAACATAATCTGAGTTAGATTTTCATCTTTGTATTCTTGCCAGATTCGATAAATATTATTCACACAAAGATTTACTTTACTGTTAGGATTATCTGGCAGTAGTGGATTAATAATTCTTTGGTCTAATGCTAATTTACGTCCATCATTAGTAATTTTTAGCATATTGTCAATATGTGGATCTACTTCACGATTTCTTATAGCTTCTGCACGTTCTCCAAGTGCTTTTATCATTTCTTTTTGTTCATTAGAAGCAGGGGCAGAAATGATTTCTTGGTGCATTTTAGGAGTAGGTAATTCCAGCATATCCGCAGTTTGAATATCCGCTACTTCTTTAAACATCGTCATTAGTTCTGGTAAATTGTAAAATCTTGAAAATCTTGTTTTTAATCTGAATCCATTGCCTTCTGGTGTTAATTCCATAGTAGTTGTTGTTTCTCCAAAAGTGGAAGCCCAAGCATCAAAGGACTCTAATCCATGTTCCTGTAACAAGTTGTATTGCAGATACCTTTGCATGGTATAAAGTTCTGCCATACTGTTGGCTACTGGTGTACCAGTTGCAAATACTACACCACGATAATTCGTTAATTCATCAAGGTATCGTGTTTTCATAAACAAATCAGATGCTCTTTGTGAGTTGGTTTGGGATATTCCTGATACATTACGCATTTTTGAAAACAAAAATAAGTTTTTGAATAAATCTGCTTCATCGACAAACATCATGTCAATTCCTAACTGTTCAAAACATAAGATATCATCTTTCTTGGAATTGTCATTAAGTTTTTGCATTTTTTCCTTAAGACGCTTTTTCATGCTTTCTAACTGCTTGACAGTAAAACGTTCACCGTTGTTATTCTTAACGGTTTCAATACTGTTGCTTATTTCTTCAATCTGATCTTCCATCATTTTGATTTGTCGCTCTACTGAAATAGGCATTTTTATAAACTGTGAATGAGTAACTATAACACCATCCCATTCACCAGTTGAAATTCTTGAAAAGAACTGATGACGATTATTTTTAGATAATGTATCTGTTGTTGCAACGAGAATATTAGCACTTGGATACAGACGATAAAAATCACTGGCAAAATCATTAATGATATTATTAGGAACAACATAAATAGGTTTGTTGCAGAGTCCTAATCGTTTTGCCTCCATTCCAGCCCCAATCATTTCAAAAGTCTTTCCTGCGCCCACTGAATGGGCGAGCAGTGTATTTCCACCATAAAGGATTCTAGCAATAGCATCAATCTGATGCTTCCTTAATTTGATATCAGTATTCATGCCTGAAAAAGATAAATGACTGCCATCATACGTTCGATTACGAATGGAATTGAATTTTTCATTATAAATCTTAGTCAATCTTTCACGACGATCAGGATCAGACCATACCCACTCAATAAATCTGGATTTGATAATATCCTGTTTATCTTGAGCAATTGCTGTTTCTTTTTTATTCAGTACACGAACTTCTTTACCTTCATCATCTAACTTCGTATCAAAAATTTTGACATCTCTTAAATTCAAGGTATTTTCGATAATTTTATAAGCATTGATACGATGCGTTCCAAAAGTTTTGGTGGCTCTAACACCACTGTCTAAACTTTTACGAGTTACATTCCATTCTTCAGTAGCTGCTAAATAGATAACGTGAATGTCTTTCTGTTTCCATGATGGGGTTTCCAGTAGATGAAAGATAAACTGTCTATAAACATCTGTAGGGATCCATGTTGTACCTAATCGTAAACTGATATCACTGGCTTTGATAGGCTCAGGCTGAACTTTTTCTAGGGCTTCAACATTTGACTGATAAAGCTCTGGATTTTGATCAGCCATCTGTTTTGCAATCACTAATTTCGCTCGTACATTACCTGATAGATATTCATCAGCAGTTTCATAGACTGGTAAACCATTCTCATTTAATTTCTCTGGATTAGGAAAGATAATCCCATCTAGTTTTTCAATTAGTTCCTCTTTGCTGAAGTTTGATATCTTAGTCATGAAGTCAAAATCAATATGAGCTTTTTCAGCAATACATACCGATAAGGCTTCACTGGCAGTATCTACGGATTTGATAACTTTTCTTGCCTTGATTGTCTGCTT
>ERZ1673746.1137-NODE-1137-length-21225-cov-8.686632_pt1 | contig 21225 bp, 16 predicted proteins | sample MGYA00580205_ERZ1673746 | MGnify/ENA primary metagenome ERZ1673746 (study PRJEB41218, sample SAMN15661771) | gut metagenome | host: Homo sapiens | place: Canada: London | collected 2015-08-20/2019-03-30 | study: EMG produced TPA metagenomics assembly of...
TCATGCCGGGTGAGAACGTTGGCAAGGGCAGCGATGACACCCTGTTTGCTCTGGTTGACGGCACTGTCCGTTTTGAGCGCGTGGGCAAGAGCGGCAAGAAGTGCAGCGTGAAGCAGTAACTTCTGCCTGAAAAACTGCAACCCGAAGAGCCGGACCCTCGTGGCCCGGCTCTTTTTAGGTAACGAAAAAGCCTTTTCTGTTTGGAAATCAAACCTCTCAGTCCGCGCTTTGGCGCGGCCAGCTCCCCTAGTAGGGGAGCTGAATATAGGGAAAAGGCTTTTTAAGAATAGGAGGGGCTGTATGGCAGCACAAACCAATTTTATCGATATCGCCACCATCTGGCTCCATGCGGGCAAGGGCGGCGATGGCGCAGTGAGCTTCCATCGCGAGAAGTTCGTGGCCGCTGGCGGCCCGGACGGCGGTGATGGCGGCCGCGGCGGTGACATCATCTTTGTGGCGGACGATCATCTTTCCACCCTGATGGACTTCCGCTACAAGCGCAAGTACACTGCCCCCGAGGGCGGCAAGGGCGGCGCAAGCCTCTGCCACGGCAAGAATGCCGAGAACCTCATCATCAAGGTGCCGCTGGGCACCGTGATCAAGGACGCGGAGAGCGGGCTGGTCATCGCGGACCTGTCCGACCACACCCCCGTCACCATCGCAAAGGGCGGCCGCGGCGGCTATGGCAACGCACATTTTGCAACGCCTACCCGCCAGATCCCCAAGTTTGCCAAGCCCGGTATGCCCGGTGAGGACATCCAGGTGACGCTGGAGCTGAAGCTGATCGCTGATGTGGGCCTGATCGGCTTCCCCAATGTGGGCAAGTCTACCCTCATCTCTACCATCAGCGCGGCCAAGCCCAAGATCGCGAACTATCACTTCACCACGCTGGTGCCCACCCTGGGTGTCGTGTCGGTGGGTGAGGGTGCCAGCTTTGTCTGCGCCGACATCCCCGGCCTGATCGAGGGTGCCAGCGAGGGTGTCGGTCTGGGCCACGACTTCCTGCGCCATGTGGAGCGCTGCCGCCTGCTGCTGCATGTGGTGGATGTCTCCGGCAGCGAGTGCCGTGAGCCGGTGGAGGACTTTGAAAAGATCAACGAGGAGCTGGCAAAGTTCAGCCCCGAGCTGGCACAGCGCCCCCAGATCGTGGTGGGCAACAAGTGCGACCTGGCCACCGAGGAGCAGATCGAGAGCTTCCGCAGCTATGTGGAGGGCAAGGGCCTGACCTTTGTGCCCATCTCTGCCGCCACCATGCAGGGCGTGCGGGAGCTGCCGGGCCTGGTCTACAACCGCCTGAAGGATATCCCGCCGGTGCCCGTGTTCACCCCCGAGTACAAGAAGCCCGAGCCCAAGGCCAACGACCGTGCTTATACCATCCAGCGGCTGGAGGCCCATGTGTGGAGCATCGACGCGCCCTGGCTGGAGTATATCCTGGCCGGCAGCAATGTGGATGACTACGAGAGCCTGCAGTATTTCCAGCGTCAGCTGGACGAGAGCGGCATCCTGACCGAACTGGTGGAAAAGGGCGTGCAGGAGAACGACACCATCCTCATTGGTGAATATCAGTTCGATTATATCTTCTAAGAGGTTAACTGGCTCGCCCTCTCAGGCCGCTTCGCGTCCAGCTCCCCCAAAGGGGGAGCCCTTGGCAAAAACAAGCTGTTTTGCGTGGATTGCCAAAGCCTCGCCCTTCGGGAGAGGTGGCAGTGCGAAGCACTGACGGAGAGGGTGAGGGCGCTGACAAAAGGGATTTTCTTATGAACGAATCGGAAACCATCGACCCCCGTGAGCTGAACCCGCTGGCGCTGGCCTTTGTGGGGGACAGCGTGCTGGAACTGCTGGTGCGCACCCGTCTGGCACGGCACCACCGGATGTCCGCAGGCAAGCTCAATGTGGAAAAGGTCAAATATGTCTCGGCCCGGGCACAGTTCCGGGAGGAGCAGCTGCTGGAGCCGCTCTTCACAGAGGAGGAGCTGGCTGTGTTCAAACGGGGCCGCAACGCCAGCAAGGCCAGTGTGGCCAAGCACGCTTCCCCCGAGGAATACCGCGCTTCCACCGGCTTTGAGTGCCTGCTGGGCTGGCTTTACCTCACCGGGCAGATGGCCCGTGTGGAAGAGCTGTTCGATGCCCTGTGGCAGCAGTTTGACCCGAACCAGAAATAAAACGCGAAAGCCCGCTGCTTTCCGCACTGGAAAACAGTGCAGGGAAGGCAGCGGGCTTTCTTATGCGGTGTTACTTCTTGTTCTTGGCACCCTCGTCGTCGGCACCCTTGGTATACTGGTTGGGGTGCTTGTGCTCGTTGGTGGTCTGATTGGTGGTGCGGTTCTGGCTCTGGTTCTTGCAGTTGTTCGTGCGGTTTTCGGTGCGATTCTCGCTGTGGTCCTTCATGGTTCGTTACTCCTTTCGTGAGGGGGCTTTCCCTCACAGCCTTAGTTTTGCCGCGAACGGCGGCTTTATTCATGGGAGGATAAGCTTTCATGCCTACGGAATATTTTGAGCGCCGGGAGCGCGCTCTGCTGGGCGACCGGTTCGATGCTCTCTATGCCGCCCCGCAGGATACTGCTGCCCGGGGCGTGACGGTCTCGGCCCTGCGTGCTGCGCCGGAGCAGTTTGCCGCGCAGGCAGATTTTCCGGTGGAGCCCTCGCCCTTCTGCAAGGCGGGCTTTGTGGTGCAGGACCCCGCCTTCAAGCCCGGGCGGCACCCCTACCACCATGCGGGCGTGTTCTACTCGCAGGAGCCTTCCGCTTCCAGTGCCGCGCCCCTGCTGGGGGTCCGGCCCGGGATGCGGGTGCTGGATACCTGCGCGGCCCCCGGCGGCAAGAGCAGCCAGCTGGCGGCAGCGCTGGGCGGGCAGGGGCTGCTGGTGAGCAACGAGTTCGTTGCCGCCCGCGCCGAGGTGCTCCGGAGCAATCTGGAGCGGATGGGCGTGCCCAACGCCGTGGTGCTGAACGAGGACACCGGCCGCATTGCCGCTGCTCTGCCGGAGTTTTTTGACCGTGTTCTCGTGGATGCGCCCTGCTCCGGCGAGGGGATGTTCCGCAAGGAAGCCGTGGCTGTGACCCAGCATTGTGAAGCGCTGGTAAAGCAGTGCGCCGCACTGGGGGCACAGATCCTGGACAACGCAGCGGCCTGCCTGGCCCCCGGCGGCGAGATGATCTACTCCACCTGCACCTTTGCCCCGGAAGAGGACGAGGGACAGGTGGCGGCATTTTTGCAGCGCCACCCGGAGTTCACGCTGGCCGATGTGTTCGGCAATGTGGATTACAGCTTTGGCAGCCCGGGTGAGGCAAACCGCACCGGCGGCTTGCCGCTGGATGTGAACAAAGTGCGCCGGATCTGGCCCTGTCAGGGCGGCGAGGGGCATTTTATTGCCCGTCTGGTCAAGGCTGGCACGCCGCGGGCGCTGCCTGCCCCCGGAACCTATACGGCAGAGGAAGAGCTCTGGCTGGCTGCTGCCGCAGAGCAGAGCAAAAAGCAGAAGGGAAGCAAGGGCGGCAAGCCTGCCAAGGCCACGGATGCCCGCAGTGCCCGCCGGGAGAGCAGCCGTGCCCTGCGGGAGGCGGTGCAGGGCCGCAGCACCCGCAGCCGGGATGCCGGGGCGGGGGAGGCCACCCCGGCCCAGAGCCTTGCTGCATGGCAGGAGTTTGCCCGGCAGTATTTCCCGGCGCTGGCGGACCGCCCTGCCGTGGTGCATGGCGGCAGCGTTCTGCTGCCCGTGCCTTTCCCGCAGACGGGACTGCATGTCCTGCGGGCGGGGGTGTTCGTGGGCAGCGTGCAGAAGGGCCGCTTCGTGCCGGAGCACCACCTGTTCACGGCATTCGGCGCGCTCTGCACCAACCGCGAAGCACTGACCCTTGCCGACCCGCGGGTAACGGAGTACCTTTCCGGCCGTGAGATCGCCGCGGACACTGCCGCCGATGGCTGGTGCTGCGTGACCGTGGATGGCTGCCCCATGGGCGGCGGCAAGGTGTCGGGCGGACGGGTCAAAAACCATTACCCCAAGGCCCTGCGGCTGCTGTAAACCGGCCTGAAAAGCCGGTTTTCCAACACGAATAAGCGAAAAACACGCCCGGAGCCCTTGAATGGGATTCGTGATTGTGCTACAATAATAGAGTTAGATTTTGTGTGCTGCCACAAGCGGGCGACCACAGCCCGTCTGCCCGCAGGCGGAGATTTCGATAAAACTTTAGGAGGTTCCCCATGTCTGGACATAGCAAATGGAACAACATTAAGCGCAAGAAGGAAAAGACCGATGGTGCAAGAGCAAAGGTCTTTACCAAGATCGGCCGTGAGATCAGCGTTGCCGTCCGTGACGGCGGCCCCAACCCGGCTTCCAACAGCAAGCTGGCAGACCTGATCGCCAAGGCAAAGCGCATGAGCGTGCCCAACGATAACATCCAGCGCATCATCAAGAAGGCTGAGGGCGGCGATAAGACCGAGTACGAGGCAATCACCTACGAAGGCTACGGCCCCGGCGGCGTTGCTGTCATGGTGGAGACCCTGACCGACAACCGCAACCGTACCGCTGCCGACCTGCGCCACTACTTCGACAAGAACGGCGGCAACCTGGGTGCTATGGGCTGTGTGGCCTTCCTGTTCAGCCAGAAGGGTGTCATTGACATCTCTCTGGAGGATAAGGATGCCGATGAGGCCATGATGGATGCTCTGGATGCCGGTGCCGAGGACTTTGATGCAGGCGAAGAGGCTGCTGAGATCACCACCGATCCCGAGAACTACTCCGCTGTGGTCAAGGCCATGGAGGAGAAGGGCTACGAGATCCTGAGCGACGACCTGGCCATGGTCCCCATGACCACCACCCGCCTGACCGACCCCGATCAGCTCAAGGCAATGGGCAAGCTGCTGGATGCCCTGGAGGACAACGACGATGTCCAGAACGTCTGGCACAGCCTGGAGAACGAAGAGGATCTGCCGGAATAATGCTCCGCAGGCCTGAATAAGGAACGTAATGAAGCCGCTTTTTGTGTTGTGATGCACAAAGAGCGGCTTTTTACATGGCGGAAAAAGCATCAGCAGGCGACCACGATCATCTCCTCCGCCCTTAAGTGTTTAGAACCAGCCTCGGCGATGATATTTATCGATAATTGAAACTTTCCGGATTTCATGGTATACTTCTTTTAAGAAAGAGGGTGTTCGGATGCTTTATCCTTTTATGACCTTGAATGATGGGACGGAAATCGTTTATTCCTCGCCAATTCAGAATGGCAATCAGGAGCAGGTAAAGGTACAGATTGAAACACCTGTAGAAAACGGCTTTAAGTCGGCGACCTGTATTCTGCCGGGGTATTTGTGGACCAATAATGGCTATTCTGAAATGGAGATGGCGAGCCTGAAAGAGTTGGTCAAATCAACGGCACATCTTCTGATCCGCTTCTCGCATGAGGGGGGGATCGAAAGTGCCTAGTCTGTTCCGGCTGTTCGGTTATGTGATTTTTTTCTGGAGCAATGAAGGTGCACCGCTGGAACCGGTTCATGTCCATGTTGCAAAGGGTGTTCCGAATGCCAGTGCAACAAAGATCTGGATTACGGAAGCGGGAGGCTGTATCGTGGCCAACAATAACTCGAAGATTCCTGCCAGAACGTTGAGCGCAATTGTAGATGTTCTGGAAAGCCGTTCAAGCTACATTGTGGCACAGTGGAATGATGTGTTTGGTGAATCGAAGTTCTACTGCTGATATTGGTGCGAATTGAGCGCTGCCCCCTGTAAAAAAACTCAGAGGGCGGCGCTTTTTTGCTTTGCGGATTGCGCGGCGGGGGCAAATATGGTAAAATGATTTGAAACAGACCACGATGAAACGAGGTGGCGCACATGGAAGCAAAACGCATCTGCCCGTACTGCATGGGTGAGCTGGAGAACCGGGTGTCGGTGTGCCCGCACTGCGGCGGGGTACTGGCCGGGCGCAACCCGGCGGGCAGCCTGCCGGTGGGCACGCTGTTGGCCGGACGGTATACCGTGGGCGAGATGCAGAGCATCGACGGCGAGGGCATCCTGTACCGGGGCGTGGAGAACGTCGGGCGGTTCCGGGTGACCATCAAGGAGTATATGCCCCTGACGCTGTCGGCGGAGCGGGGCACGGACGCGCTGCTCCGGCCCAAGCTGGGCAGCGAGGTGCTGTTCAAGACCACCCGGATGGACTTTGCCGATCTCTACCGCTCCATCCAGCGCATCACCCCCGCAAACGGTCTGGAGGCTGTGCTGGACGTGTTCGAGGAGAACAACACCGTCTACGCCGTGATGGAAAACCCCGGCGGCATCCCGCTGCAGCAGTGGCTGGATGAGCGTCCCAGCCCGGTTTCGGCCGAGACGGCCCGCAATATGCTGCAGCCTGTGTTTGACGGCGTGGCGGCCATGCATCAGGTGGGGCTGGTGCACCGGGGCATCTGCCCGGAAAATATCCGGGTGCTGGAAAACGGCCGGGCACGCCTGACGGGCTACGCTACCGTGGGGCTGCGCACGGCGGGCAGCGGCCTGCACGAGCAGCTGTACGAGGGCTACTCGGCACCGGAGCAGTATTCCACCACCGAATTCGAGGGCCGCTACACCGACGAATACAGCCTTGCCGCCGTGGTCTACCGGATGGTCTGCGGGCAGAGCCCTGTTCCTGCGGCACAGCGTCTGGTGTCGGACTCCAACCCCCGCGCCCGCACGCTGGAACGGGCGGTGCCGGAGTATGTTTCGGATGTGCTCTGGATGGGCCTGCAGCTCGGGCCTGCCGAGCGCATCCAGACCGTGCCCCAGCTGTTCCAGGCACTGAGCAGCCAGGAGTATACCACGGAGCTTACCCAGACCCTGCAGCAGGCCGCGCCGCGCCCTCAGTCCACCGAGGAGGAGGAACGGAAAAAGCATATCCTCAGCCTGCGCAACCTGCTGGCGGCCATCCTGATCCTGCTGGCCATCCTGACATTGCTCATCGTGTGGGGGCTGGTGAATCAGGGGCTGCACACCGCAAAGCCTGCGGAATCCACCCCGGCCTCCGAACCGGCCAGTTCGCTGGTGACAGAGCCGGTGAATCTGGCCCCGGACTTTGTGGGGATGGACTACGATTCGCAGGTGCGCAACAACAACAGCTATGCCGGGGATTACCTGTTCTATGTGACCATGGAATACAGTGATACTGTGGAAAAGGGCAAGATCATCCGTCAGACCCCCGAAGCCGGCGAGGTCATCGAAAAGGGCGGCACCATCGATCTGGTGGTCAGCCGCGGCCCGCAGATGGTGGAGATGCCCAACGTGGCAGGCTTTACCCGGGATGGCGCGGAGCAGCAGCTGGCGCAGGTGGGGCTGAATGCGAGCTTCTATCCCATTTATAACGATGGCTCCTATGTTTCGGGCTGTGTGGCCTATTGCAGCGAGGAGCCCGGTGCCATGGTGGAGGTCGGCTCGACCATCATCGTCTATATGGCGGCAGAGGTCGAGGCTGAGGTGCCCGCCACCCCGCCCGAGACCACGACTCCTTCCGCCGGTACCACACCGTCTGCCGCGCAGACGGAGCCGCCGACCGGTGGGGCCGGTACCGAATACGATACGGATTGACGCAAAGCGGCCTGCCGGAGAGGGCGGGCCGCTTTTTTGATGAGAACGCTTGAAGAAAATGAATGATTCTGATAGAATTATATTAGAATCATTCAGGGGGGTGCGCACTATGATCATTAAGTCGTCTACGGCGCTTCGCAATGACTACGGTTCCATTTCAAATCTGGCGCACGGAGCGGGCGAGCCAATCTACATTACAAAGAATGGAGAGGGTGACCTTGTTGTGATGAGCATTGAAGCATTTGAACAGCGGGAAGAGGCGTTGAAACTCCGGGCAAAGCTGGAAGCAGCGGAACAGGGAAGGCTTGCAGGTGCTCCGGCTTACACGCTGGAGGATTCCAGAAAACGGCTGGAGGAGATCTATCATCGTGGCTAAGATCGAGATCCTGGAGTCGGCACAGCGGGAACTGGAAGCAATCGCAGAGCTTCACATGAATCTGGTAGGGCCGAATTCTGCCCGAAAAATCACGGATCGAATCTTGGATTCTCTTTCGCGGTTGGAACGTTTCCCGCTGTCGGGTTCGCTTCCAAGAGATGCCGAACTGCTGAAAAGCGGCTATCGCTATGTGATCGCCGGGCAGTATCTCTGCGTCTATCGGCTGATTGTGGATACTGTGTTCGTCTACCATATCGTGCATGGTGCAAGTAATTACCCTGTTTTGTTCAAACGGCTGCTGCAAGAAGAATTGAAGAGAGAAGATTGAACGCAAAGCGGCCTGCCGGATAAGGCAGAGCGCTGTTGCTGTTTCTGTGTGGGTTTGTCATTTGCAAGTGGCTTGACAGAATCACCGCCTTCCTCGGGACGAAATGCAGGCTGAAAGGCCATTTTACCGGATATTCGACAATTTGCCTTAAAACATTGCCAAATGCTCCAAAATTTGTTACAATGGTGCTGATGATTTGCCCACCATGGGCAAAAAAGCAACGGATGCGTCCGGCTTTCCTGCCGGGGCAGATCTGCAGAACATATTTTTATAAGGAGGCTTTTGCAGATGAAAAAACGATTGATTAGTATGGCACTGGCAGTCAGTATGGCAGTCAGCATAATGCCTGCACCCGCTCTGGCAACAGTAGGGGGGGGGGTACAACCCTGGGAGATGATGCGATAACGCTGTCGGACGCAACGGGCGGCACTTCGAGCGGTACAGCTACATCGGTTTCAGATTTGACGGGGCTGAGAGATGCTGCTAGAGACGGCGGAAATGTCCAGTTGAGCGGCGATATTGCGTTAACAGGCACTCTCTCTATCAATAATAAAAAACTGAGCATTGATCTGAACGGTCACACCATTACAGCGGCAAATAACCAGAGAGCGTTTAACATCTCGAATGGCGGCACGCTGGAAATCAAGGATAGTGTGGGCAAAGGTATCATTCAGGGCAATGGTACGGTAACAGGGCACGGCGGAGCAATCTATATGGAAGGCTCCGGCAGTGCCCTGACGATCAGTGGCGGCACCATTCAGGGCTTTACCGCAAGCACAAGCGGTGGCGGTGTGTACATGAGCGATGGCACCTTCAACATGACCGGAGGCGCAATTGAAAATTGTACAGCACCAGAAGGTGCAGGCGTAAAAATGTATCCTGACTCTGGGAACACCTGTACTTTTACCATGAGCGACTCGGCTGAAATCAAAAATTGCAGCAATGATGGTGTTTCGATTGCTTGGAGTGGAACGTCCAAGTTCATAATGAGTGGAGGAACCATCGACAACAACAAAGGATATGGCTTATGGACTTCCTCTGGTAGCAATACAGAGATCACACTGAGTGGCGGCACCATTACAAACAGTGAAAGCTATGATATGGTCATTCATAAAGGTGTTCAGCTGCGTGTAAATGATGCTACCGTCAGCGGAAAAATCCAAAACCGTGGAACGATTACCGGAACGGAGAATGCTGAGTTTACCGGAACAGTCGTAAATGAGTCTGTGGGAAAGATTGTAAGCGGAAAATTCGAAAGAATTGAAGATGCTTCCGCTACTGGTGTATGCAATGAGGTAGAATATGAGGCGTATGTCAAACTGATTGGCCACAGATGGCCGGATGAATCAACCTTAAAAGCGATTCAAGACAAAGCGCATGGGAATGCTCAGCTCAAATTCCTGAGCTATGTGACACCGAACGACATGGAGAATACATTGACCATCCCCGAGGGCGTTACAGTTACTGTTGATCTGACGGGCAAGCAGGTTGCTGGAGAAAACGCCGAAAAGAAAATCATCAATCATGGTAATCTGACATTGATTGACAGTGGTACGGGTAGTACCCTGAGCATTCCCATTGAAAACAACGGAACCCTGAACGCCAACGGCGGTACCGTAACTGGTGAAGTGACCAATAAGGGCACAATCACAACGACCGGAGAAAAGGCGACTCAATTCTCTGGAGGCGTGACAAACGAGAGCGATGGTAAAATTGAGAATGGTACGTTTTCCGGCGAAGTGACCAATAATGGCGCAATTAACGATGGTACGTTTTCCGGCGAAGTGACCAATAATGGCGCAATTGAGAATGGTACGTTTTCCGGCAATGTGACAAACAACGGAACCATTGGCAACGGCAACTTTACCGGTGCTGTGACCAATGAGCAAACCGGTGTGATCTCCGGCGGCAAGTTTGACGAAAGCAAGCTGACCAACAACGGCGGCACCCTGCCCCCGAAGCCGGGCGACAACAAGCCGGATGACACCAACAAGGACAATGACAAGAAGGAAGATACGTACGACCTGACCGTCAAGAACGCCGAAGTGACCGTGAAGGACGCTGACGGCAAGGCAGTGGAATTTACCAAGGCAGAGGACGGCACCCTGACGGCAAAAGTGCCGGAAAATGCCGAAGTGACGGTGAAATACACCGCCCCCACCGATGCGATTGTGTTTGACCTGTGGAGCATTATCAGTGATGCGAAGCTGGATGTGAACGTCAAGGAGAACCCCCTGACCTTCAAGATGCCTCCACAGGCTGTGACCATCGAGGTCATGACGCAGGATGCCACCATTGAAAGCGAAGGGCCCGGCGTGCTGGGTACCGCTGCCATGATCGGTGTTGCCGGTGCCGGTACGGCTGTGCTGGGTTATACCGGTTACATGATCGGCACGGAACTGTACCTGAACACTGTCCTGCCTGCCGGTGCAGCTATCCCCCAGAACACCACCGAACTGGCAAAACTCCTCTGGACTGAAGCTGGCAAACCCGCCCCTGCCGCTGTGATGGCTGAGGATGCCACCGACGAGCAGAAGGCTCTGACTTGGGCTGTTGAAAGCCAGCTCATCTCCGCCGATAAGCCCGCAGACGCTTCTGTGGGCCGGTGGGAAGTGATCCGGGGGTGGAATAGGGTGAAAGAGATGAAGTGATCCTTCGTACAACCTCTCAGTCGCCTGCGGCGACAGCTCCCCCTTTGAGGGAGTTGGCAAAGCTGTTAGGCTTTGACTGAGAGGGCAAGGCAACTGCCCGGAGAGGGTTCGCCCGCTCCCCTTCACGAAGAGAGAAAACCCAAGAAAATAACGCAGAAAGCCCCATCGGTACGAAAAATACCGATGGGGCTTTCTGCTTGTTTAGGATAGGAAAGAGAATGGTTCAGTAATGGCCGGGATGCGGGCTTACAGGTTGGTGTAGCCCATGAGGTAGCGGTCTACCTCGGCGGCACAGTCGCGGCCCTCCCGCAGGCCCCAGACCACAAGGCTCTGGCCCCGGCGCATATCGCCGCAGGCGAACACCTTGTCCACGTTGGTGCGGAAGTGATCGGTGTCCACGCAGCCGCGGCCGGTCAGGCTGACACCGAAGGCATCGGCTACATAGCTCTCACAGCCCACGAAACCGGCGGCAATGAAGGCCAGCTCGCAGTTGTAGGTGAACTCCTCGCCGGTGGGCACCATGTTGGTGCGGCCGGTCTCGGGGTCACGCTCGGGCTTGAGATAGGAGATGACGGCAGCGGTCAGGTTGCCTGCATCGTCCTTGAGGAATTCCTTGACCGTGGTCTGGTAGACACGGGGGTCCTTGCCGAACTTTGCCATGCACTCGGTCTGGCCGTAGTCCACCTTGAGCACCCGGGGCCACTCGGGCCAGGGGTTGCTGGCGGCACGCTCCTTGGGGGGCTGCGGCATCATTTCCAGAGCCACCAGATCAGTGCAGCCCTGCCGCAGGGCTGTGCCCTGGCAATCGTTGCCGGTGTCGCCGCCGCCGATGACCAGAACATTCTTGCCCTTGGCATCAATGGCCCTGCCGTCGGCAAATTTGCTGTCCAGCAGGCTCTTTGTCACGCTGGTGAGGTAATCCACGGCAAAGTGCACGCCGTTGGCATCCCGGCCCGGAACGTTCAGGTCACGGGCCTTTTTGGCACCGCAGCAGAGCACCACGGCATCGTAGCTGTTCAGGATGCTCTCGGCATCCACGGCACCGCCCACATCCATGCTGGTGAGGAACTCCACGCCCTCGGCCTGCATGATCCTGATGCGGCGCTCAATGACGGCTTTGTCCAGCTTCATGTTGGGGATGCCGTACATCAGCAGGCCGCCCACGCGGTCGGCGCGCTCAAACACGGTGACGGCGTGGCCCCGGATGTTCAGGTACTCGGCCACCGAAAGACCGGCCGGGCCGCTGCCGATGACGGCCACGCTCTTGCCGGTGCGGGCCGGGGGAGGGGCGGCGTGGAGCCAGCCTTTGGCGTAACCCGTTTCCACGATGGCGTGCTCGTTCTCGCGCACGGTCACGCTGCTGCCGGTCACATCACCGCAGGTGCAGGCGGCCTCGCACAGGGCGGGGCAGACCCGGCTGGTGAACTCCGGGAAGCGGTTGGTGGCGCGCAGGCGGTGGAGTGCCAGCTCCCACTTGCCCTGATAGACCAGGTCGTTCCACTCGGGGATGAGGTTGTTCAGCGGGCAGCCCGATGCCATGCCGCCGATCATCATGCCGGCCTGGCAGAAGGGCACGCCGCAGTCCATGCAGCGGGCGGCCTGGGTCTGCTGCTCCTCGCGGGAGAGCCAGACGTGAAACTCGTTGAAATTTTCAATGCGCTCCAGCGGCGGGACATCCGTGCTGGTCTTGCGCGTGTAATCCATAAATCCAGTGATCTTGCCCATGATCCAGCCCTCCTTACTTCTTCTTCTGCACAGCGTAGAATGCTTCAATCTGTGCCTGTTCGCCGTCCAGGCCGCGCTCCTCCATGGAAGCGATGACCCGGAGCATCCGGTCGTAATCGTAGGGGAGGACTTTCTTGAACTTGGGCAGGTATTCGCTGAAGTTGTCCAGGATCTCCTTGCCGCGGGGGGAGCCGGTGGCTTCCACATGCTCACGGATGAGCTCCTTCAGGGCGGCAACATCGTACTTGTGCTCCACAGGCTCCAGGCTCACAGTCTCCTTGTTGACCCGCTGGTAGAAATCCCAGTTCTCGTCCAGAACGTAGGCCACGCCGCCGGTCATGCCGGCCGCGAAGTTCTTGCCGGTCTGGCCCAGAACCACGACAGTGCCGCCGGTCATGTACTCACAGCCGTGGTCACCCACGCCCTCGACAACGGCAGTCGCGCCGCTGTTGCGGACGCAGAAGCGCTCACCGGCCACGCCGGAGACGAAGGCCTTGCCGCTGGTGGCACCGTAAAGGGCCACATTGCCGGTGATGATGTTTTCCTCGGGCTTGTAGCCGATGCCCTCGGGCGGGCGGACGATGATCTTGCCGCCGGACAGGCCCTTGCCCATGTAGTCGTTGCAGTCGCCGGTCAGGCTGAGGGTCAGGCCCTTGGGGATGAACGCGCCAAAGCTCTGGCCGCCTGCGCCGATGCACTCGGCGGTGTAGACATCGTCGGGCAGGGAGCTGCCGTACTTGCGGGTGATCTCGCTGCCAAAGATGGCACCCAGGGCGCGGTCGGTGTTGGAGACCTCCAGCCGGACACTCTGGGGTGCCTTGCTGCCCAGCTTGAACTTCTTCATCAGCACCTTCATGTCGAGGGTGTTCTCAAGGTGGAAGTCATAGGTGTCGGCAGGCACAAAGTGGACGTTGCTGTTTGCAATGGCCGGGTTGTGCAGGATGCAGTCCAGATTCATCTTGGCGGCACGGCTGCCGGCAGCACTGGGCTTGACATGGAGCAGGTCGGTGCGGCCCACCAGCTCATCGATGGTACGCACGCCCAGCTTGGCCATGTACTCCCGCAGCTCCTGCGCCACAAAGGTCAGGTAGTTGATGATATACTCGGGCTTGCCCTTGAACCGCTTGCGCAGCTCAGGGTTCTGGGTGCAGATGCCCATGGGGCAGGTGTCCAGGTTGCAGACACGCATCATCACGCAGCCCTCGCACATCAGCAGGGAGGTGCCGAAGCCGAACTCCTCAGCGCCCAGCATACAGCTGATGGCAACATCGCGGCCGGAGAGCAGCTTGGAGTCGCTCTCAATGCGGACGCGGCTGCGCAGGCCGTTCAGGATCAGGGTCTGGTGGGTCTCGGCGATGCCCAGCTCCCAGGGCAGGCCCGCATTCTTGATGGAAGTGCGGGGGGCTGCACCGGTGCCGCCGTCGTAACCGGAGACGAGGATGACCTGCGCGCCGCCCTTGGCAACACCGGCGGCAATGGTGCCGACACCGGCCTCGCTGACCAGTTTCACGTTGATGTTGGCGTGGCGGTTGGCGTTCTTCAGGTCATAGATCAGCTCGGCCAGATCCTCGATGGAGTAGATGTCGTGGTGGGGCGGGGGAGAGATCAGGCCCACGCCGGTGGTGCTGTGGCGGGTCTTGGCGATCCAGGGGTAGACCTTGGCACCGGGCAGGTTGCCGCCCTCGCCGGGCTTTGCACCCTGTGCCAGCTTGATCTGGATCTCTTCGGCGGAGACCAGATACTTGCTGGTCACACCAAAGCGGGCCGAGGCCACCTGCTTGATCTTGGAGTTGCTCTCGCTCTGGTAGCGCTCCTCGGGTTCACCGCCCTCGCCGGTGTTGCTCCGGCCGCCCAGACGATTCAGGGCGATGGCGATGGTCTCGTGGGCCTCGCTGCTCAGGGCACCGTAGCTCATGGCAGCGGCTTTGAACCGCTTGACGATGGAGCTGACAGGCTCCACCTCCTCAAGGGGAATGCCGCCGTTGGGGTCATAGCTGAAGTCCAGCAGGCTGCGCAGGTGCATGCCCTCGGCACCCATGTTGTCCACGGTGCGGGTGAAGTCTTTGAAGGCCTTGTAGTCGCCCGTGAAGCAGGCTTTCTGGAACAGATGGATGGTCTGCGGGGTGAAGAGGTGCTCTTCCTTGCCGCTGCGGAACTTGTGGGCACCGCCGTCGGCCAGCTCCATGTTGATATCCAGACCCAGCGGGTCAAAGGCGGCGTTGTGGGCAGCTTCCACATCCGCCTGAATGTCCTCCAGACCGATGCCGCCCACACGGCTGACCGTGCCGGTGAAGTACTTGTCGATGACATCCTTGGAGATGCCGACCGCCTCAAAGATCTGGCTGCTCTGGTAGCTCTGGATGGTGGAGATGCCCATCTTGGAGGCGATCTTCACGATGCCGTTCAGCACAGCCTTGTTGTAGTCATCCACGGCGGCGTAGTAATCCTTGTCCAGCAGACCCTCGTCGATGAGCTGGGCAATGGTATCGTGGGCCAGATAGGGGTTGACGGCGCAGGCACCGTAGCCCAGCAGGGTGGCAAAGTGGTGCACCTCGTGGGGCTCGGCGCTCTCAAGGATGAGGGCCATGGCCGTGCTCTTCTTGGTGCGGATGAGGTACTGGGACACGGCAGAAACGGCCAGCAGGCTGGGGATGGAGACGTGGTACTCGTCGATGTCGCGGTCAGAGAGGATGATGATGTTGGCACCGTCCTTGTAGGCGCGGTCCACCTCCAGGAACACGCGGTCGATGGCCTTTTCCAGGCTGGTGTTCTTATAGTAATTGATGGACACCGTGGCGGTCTTGAAGCCGGGCACGTTCATGTGCTTGATCTTGAGCAGATCGGTGCTGGTCAGGATGGGGTTCTGCACCTTGAGCACCTTGCAGTTCTCGGGCTTGTCCTCCAGCAGGTTGCCGTGGGCACCCACATAGACGCTGGTGGAGGTGACCACCTTCTCACGGATGGCATCGATGGGCGGGTTGGTGACCTGTGCGAACCGCTGCTTGAAGTAGTTGAACAGCGGGGGGTGCTGGTCGCTCAGGACAGCCAGCGGGGTGTCGGTGCCCATGGCTCCGGAAGGCTCGGCACCGGCCCGGGCCATGGGCAGGATCAGCTCCTTGATCTCCTCGTATTTGTAGCCAAAGACCTTCTGCAGGCGGGTCAGCTCCTCGCCGGTGTAGCTGGGGACCTTGATGTTGGGGATCTTCAGGTCCTTCAGCCGGACCAGATTCCGGTCGATCCACTCGCCGTAGGGCTCGCGGCTGGCGTAGTATTCCTTCAGCTTCTCGTCATCCACGACCTCGCCCTTGACGGTATCCACCAGCAGCATCTTGCCGGGGCGCAGGCGGTCTTTCATCAGGATGTTGTCGGGTGCGCAGGGCAGCACGCCCACCTCGGAGGACAGGATCATCCGGCCGTCCTTGGTGATATAGTAGCGGCTGGGGCGCAGACCGTTGCGGTCCAGCACCGCGCCCACCACGTCGCCGTCGGAGAAGAGGATGGCGGCGGGGCCGTCCCAGGGCTCCAGCATGGTGGCGTAATACTGGTAGAAATCGCGCTTTTTCTGGCTGATGTTCTTGTTGTTCTCCCAGGGCTCGGGGATGGTGATCATCACCGCCAGAGGCAGATCCATGCCGTTCATCACCATGAACTCCAGTGCGTTGTCCAGCATGGCGGAGTCCGAGCCGGAGGTGTTGATGATGGGCAGGATCTTGTTCATGTCGTCCTGCAGGATGGGGCTCTCGATGCTCTCCTCACGGGCCAGCATGGCATCGGTGTTGCCCTTGATGGTGTTGATCTCGCCGTTGTGCAGGATGAACCGGTTGGGGTGGGCACGCATCCAGCTGGGGTTGGTGTTGGTAGAAAAGCGGCTGTGCACCATGCCAATGGCGGATTCGTAATCCTCGTCCTGCAGGTCAAGGTAGAACAGGCGCAGATCGTGCACCAGGAACATGCCCTTGTAGACGATGGTGCGGCTGGACAGGCTGGGCACATAGGTGCCGTTGCTGGCCTGCTCGAACACCCGGCGGACGATGTAGAGCCTGCGGTCAAAATCAATGCCCTTGCTCACACGGGCAGGCTTTTTGATGAAGCACTGCCAGATGGAGGGCATGCAGTCCCGGGCCTTCTGGCCCACGGCATCGGGGTCTACCGGCACCCTGCGCCATGCCAGAAACTCAAGCCCCTCCTTGCGGGTGACCAGCTCAAACAGCTTCATGGCCTGTGCCCGCAGGTGCTCGTTCTGGGGGAAGAAGAACATGCCGACACCGTATTCCCGCTCGTTGCCCAGGCTGATGTTCAGCTCATCGGCCACCTTGGAGAAGAACTTGTGGCTGATCTGCAGCATGATGCCCACGCCGTCGCCGGTCTTGCCCTCGGCATCCTTACCGGCGCGGTGCTCCAGACGCTCCACGATGCTCAGGGCATCGCTGACCGTCTGATGGCTCTTGCGGCCCTTGATGTCCACCACAGCGCCGATGCCGCAGGCATCGTGCTCGAACTGAGGGTCATACAGGCCAAGAGGCGTGGCGTTTTCCGTAAATTGATCCATTGCCTTTCCCATCCTTATCTCTCAAAATATCCTCTGGGCCGCGGCACGATCCGCAGCCTCTTGCACAGAAAACAAAAAAAGCGCCCCAGAAGGGTAGACTTCACCCTTCTGGAACGCCTTTGTTCCGGTACCTATAATTATACTGAACGCTGAAAATTTTTCAAGCGACAGTTGCACCAAACGTGAAAGCACAATCGCAGCGCATCTTGTGCGGTTTGATGATGAGACGAAACGGATTCATCCTTCGCCCAAAATCGCTTTCAGGTCCTGCTCCGGTGTCGTGACGGCCATCAGATTGTACTTTTCCTGCAAAACGCGCACCACGCCCGGCGAGAGGAAGGCGGGCAGGGTAGGGCCGAGCCGGATGTTCCGGATGCCCAGCGCCAGCAGTGCGATGAGGATGCAGACGGCCTTCTGCTCGAACCAGCAGAGCACCAGCGAGAGCGGCAGGTCGTTGACGGTGCAGCCGAAGGCATCGGCCAGCGCCAGCGCGATCTGAATGGCGCTGTATGCGTCGTTGCACTGGCCCACATCGAGGATGCGGGGCAGGCCCGCCACGGTGCCGAGATCCAGGTCGTTCAGGCGGAATTTGCCGCAGGCCAGCGTCAGAATCACGGTGTCGGGCGGGGTGAGCTTGGCGAACTCGGTGTAGTAGCGGCGGGAAGGCCGGGTGCCGTCACAGCCGCCCACCAGGAAGAAATGGCGGATCTGCCCGCTTTTCACGGCTGCAACGATCTCATTGGCGTGGGAGAGCACAGCGCTCCGCGCAAAGCCGGTCACGACGCTGCGCCCGCCGTTGATGCCGGGCATGACGGTGTCTTCCGGGTAGCCCCCTAGTTCCAGTGCTTTGGCAATGACGGGGGAGAAATCCCGCTCTGGTCCGATGTGCGGGACGCCGGGATAGGACACCACCGAGGTGGTGAACACCCGGTCGGCGTAGCTCTCCCGCAGGGGCATGATGCAGTTGGTGGTGAAGAGGATCGGGGCCGGGATGTCCTCAAACTCCCGCTGCTGGTTCTGCCAGGCTGTGCCGAAGTTGCCCTTCAGATGCGGGTACTTCTGCTTCAGCTCCGGGTAGCCGTGGGCGGGGAGCATTTCCGAGTGGGTGTAGACGTGGATGCCTTTGCCCGCCGTCTGCTCCAGCAGGCACTTCATGTCGTAGAGGTCGTGGCCGGAAATGACGATGAACGGCCCTTTCTCGATGACGAGCGGCACCTCCACCGGCTCCGGCTGGCCGAAGGCCCCGGTGTTAGCGGCATCCAGCAGCTCCATGCAGCGGTAGCTGGCCTTGCCGGTCTTCTGCACCAGTGTCCAGAGGGTGTCGATGGAGCATTCGCTGCCAACGGCCTGCAATGCTTCGCAGAAGAAGCGGTCCAGCTCCGGGTCGATGCGGCCCAGCACCCGCGCATGGTAATTGTACGCTGCCATGCCGCGCAGGCTGAACAGGACGAACGATTTCAGACTGCGGATGTCCTCGTCCGGCTCGTGCCAGAGGTTTGCCATGTCGTAGTCGAACCCGATGCCGGGGCAGGCCGCATGGATGCTCTCGGTCAGCTGGTCCACGGTCTGCGGGTCGAAGTTCACGTTGGTGATGGTGGTGAACAGCCCTTCCATCAGCAGAAGTGCCTGTTCCGGGGCGGGGGCCCGCCCCTCGCCGATGAGCTGGCTGGCGTAGGAGATGAGTGCGCCGGTCAGGCGGTCCTGCGCCGCTGCCGTGTCCGCGCTTTTGCCGCAGACACCGGCCTTACCGGTACAGGCAGTGCAGTGCGCCGCCTGCTCGCATTGAAAACAAAACATCTGTTCGTCCATTTCAGAACCCTCTCTTCGCTTGATGTGGTCAGTATGGACGGGTTGGCGGGGCTTTATACAGGCCGCACGAGGGGCGTTTTCTCGGCGAGTATCCGAGGTGGGGCCTCGCTTGCGGGGCGGGCATGGAATGTCCGTTGACCCGCTGGGAAAAGCTCCCGGAGATGCGGCCAGCGAATAGATACAAAAAGAGCCGCGCTCTTGCGAACGCAGCTCTTGAAAATGCTTTGGAACAATTAGTAGGTGATGCCCTGTGCCATCATGGCGGTGGCCACTTTCAGGAAACCGGCGCAGTTTGCACCGACCATCAGGTTGCCCTCGGAACCAGCGGCAACGGAAGCGTCATAGGAAGCGTGGAAGATGCCCTCCATGATGCCCTTCAGCTTTGCATCGACCTCTTCGAAGCTCCAGCTCAGACGCTCGGAGTTCTGGCTCATCTCCAGACCGGAGGTGGCCACGCCGCCGGCGTTGGAAGCCTTTGCGGGTCCGTACAGAACGCCGTTGGACAGATAGACCTCGATGGCCTCGGGAGTGCTGGGCATGTTAGCGCCCTCGCAGACCACAGTGCAGCCGCCCTTCACCAGAGCCTCTGCGGACTCCTTGTTGATCTCGTTCTGGGTAGCGCAGGGCAGGGCGATGTCGCAGGGGACAGTCCAGACCTTGGTGCAGTCGGCAACGTAGGTCGCATCCTTGTGGGTCTCAGCATACTCCTTGATACGGCCGCGGCGGACTTCCTTCAGGTCCTTGACGTAGGCCAGGTCGATGCCGTTGGGGTCGTAGACATAGCCGTTGGAGTCGGACATGGTGACGACCTTGGCACCCAGCTGGGTGGCCTTCTCGCAGGCGTAGATGGCGACATTGCCGGAGCCGGAGATGACCACGGTCTTGCCCTCGAAGCTGTCGCTGCGCATGCACTTCAGAGCCTCAGCGGTGAAGTAGCACAGGCCGTAGCCGGTGGCCTCGGTACGGGCCAGAGAACCGCCGAAGGTCAGGCCCTTGCCGGTGAGCATACCGCCCTGGAAGCTGTTGGTCAGGCGCTTGTACTGGCCGAACATGTAGCCAACCTCGCGGCCGCCGACACCGATATCACCGGCGGGGCAGTCCACGAACTGGCCGATGTGGCGGTACAGCTCGGTCATAAAGCTCTGGCAGAAGCGCATCACTTCCATGTCGCTCTTGCCGTGGGGGTCGAAGTCAGAGCCGCCCTTGCCGCCGCCCATGGGCAGGGTGGTCAGGCTGTTCTTGAAGGTCTGCTCAAAGCCGAGGAACTTCAGGATGCCCTGATTGACAGAGGGATGGAAGCGCAGGCCGCCCTTGTAGGGGCCGATGGCGCTGTTGAACTGGACGCGGTAGCCGCGGTTCACCTGGACCTTGCCCTGATCATCGACCCAGGGCACACGGAAGGTGATGATGCGCTCGGGCTCGACCAGACGCTCGATCAGGCCAGCCTTCTCGTACTCGGGATGCTTCTCCACCACGGGCTGGATGCTCTCCAGCACCTCGCGGACAGCCTGCAGGAACTCAGGCTCATTGGCATTGCGCTGTGCAAGGCCATCGTAAACGCGCTTCAGGTATTCATTCGTCAGCATAATAGAATACTCCTTTTCCCATTATTTACACTCGCTCTGCCCACTATCACAGAGCGCTTTATCATTATAAAGCTTTGTGCAGCGATTTACAATAGAGGAAATCGGAAAATGTTTCAGTGAAGCCAAAATAAAAATGAATCCGATTCACAGCGTCAGTGCCCGGCGGCGCTGGGGATCTCCTGCAATTCAAAGCGATATTCCTGCGCGGCATCGGGGTATTTTGCCCTGTCCACGGGGCTGAGGAACATGGCAAGGGGCCGCAGCCAGAGCCCGCCGTCCCCGTAGAGCTTACGGTAGACCACAAAGGGCTCCCCCGTTTCGGAATCGTTGGCAACGGCCTCCACCAGATAAAAGTCGCCCTTGAAGTGCCGGTACACCCGGCCGATCTTGAGTTCGTTCGGCATTTGCGTTCTCCTTTCTGCAGGGATATTCAAAAAATCCCCCGCAGGCGGCTGGCGCTGGCGGGGGACAGGCGCATGATTTACTTCTTCAGCAGCTTCTCGCAGGCATCGGCGGCACCCTCAAGGTACTGGCCGGGGTAGGCCTCGATCATGCCGGCATCGGAGCAGGCAGCCAGCTGGGGATCGATGGGGCACTTGGCCAGCACGGGCAGGCCGTGCTTTGCAGCCACCTCATCCACATGGCTGT